>Ga0208359_1000319_pt1 | contig 9038 bp, 8 predicted proteins | sample LakMenEpi26Aug09_FD_150732 | JGI IMG/M metagenome (GOLD analysis project Ga0208359, IMG submission 150732) | Freshwater microbial communities from Lake Mendota, WI - 26AUG2009 deep hole epilimnion (SPAdes) | ecosystem: Environmental > Aquatic > Freshwater > Lake > Epilimnion/Euphotic zone ... | reverse complement strand
GGCGTCCGCTTGTGCCGCCCTCCGGCGGCGACGGGTCCGCCATCCGGGCGGACGGTCGTTTGGCGTTCCACCCGTGACGGCGCTCGGGCCCGCCGCCATCCGGCGTCAGCCGAGCGTTTCCGCCGGACCGGGAAACGTGCGGCGCTCCACGTCGGCCCGCCAGCGGCCGATCGCGTCGGTCAGCGATGCCCTGGCGTCGGCGTAGGCCCGCACGAACTTCGGCACGCGGTCGAACGAGAGTCCCACGAGGTCGTGCATCACGAGCACCTGCCCGTCGCAGTCCGGGCCGGCGCCGATGCCGATCGTGGGGACGTCGAGCGCGGCGGTGACGGCCGCGGCGGCCTGCTGCGGCACGCATTCGAGCACCACCGCGAAGGCGCCGGCGTCGGCGGCGGCCCGGGCATCGACCAGGAGCATGTCGCAGTCGCGCTGCATGCGGTAGCCGCCCAGCTGATGCACCGCCTGCGGCCGCAGGCCGACGTGGCCCATCACCGGGATGCCGGCGGCCACGATGCCGGCGATCACCTCGGCCTGTCCGGCCGTGCCTTCGAGCTTCACCGCCTGGCAGCCCGTCTCCTTGAGGATCCGGGCGCAGGACTCGATGGCTGTGCGGACCCCGAGATGCTGAAGCGGGAACGGCAGATCGACCACGACCAGCGCCCGACGCACCGCCCGGGCCACGATCTCGCCGTGGTAGATCATCTGCTCGAGCGTGGCAGGGATGGTCGACTCGCGGCCGGCGACCACCATCGCCACGCTGTCGCCGACGAGCACGCAGTCGACGCCGGCCTCGTCGGCCAGCCGGCCGGTCGGCCAGTCGTAGGCGGTGATCATCGTGATCGGCCGCCGGGCGCGCCGGGCCGCCGCCAGGTCGGGCACAGCGACCCGCTTGGCCGGCGCCGGTGGCTGCGTCATGAGAGACTCCTGAAAAAGTCGTCGAGTTTCTCGTCGGCGGCCGGCGGTGCCGCGGCTTCATCGGTCGGCCATTCGAGGCCGTCGGCCGAAGGTTGCTCCGCCGGATCGATGGCGGCGAAGTCGGTGCCAGCCCCGGCTGCCTCGCCAGACTCCTCGGCCTCCTCGGCCTCGGCGGCCTCGGCCTCCTCGACCGCGGCCAGCGGCACCGTGTCGTCGTCGGTCGATCCCCGTGCAGCCGACTCGTAGTCGACGCGAAACGCCATCCCGCCGACCTGCACCACCGCCCCCGGCGGGACGACGGTCGCCGTGTCGGCGGCGATCTCCGCGCCGTCGAGGAACGTGCCGTTGGTCGACCCCAGATCCCGGACATGCACCGCGTCGTCCTCGATGAAGAACTCGCAATGCCGGCGGCTGACGCTGTCTTGCCGGAGGCGAAACCTGGCCTCGTCGGAACGGCCCACGAGGATCGGCAGCCGGACCGTGACGGAGCGCTTGACGCTGGCGGGTGCGATGACGACGAAGCGGACGTCCATGGTAGGCTGCCCAGGTGTCGGGCCGGGCCGCGGGGGGCGTGGCGGCCGCCGGAACCCCGATTCTACCCTCGGCCGCGGTCGGTCGCACCGCCTCGGGAAACCCTGCGCAGAAATCCCCGTTTAACCGGATGGTGATCTTGCGGCGGGGTCGGCCACCCCTATAATCGTCGGGTTCCTGAACGCAGGAACGGTCGATTGCACCGCGAGGTATCGGCGTCCGGCGTTCGTGCGGGTGTAGCTCAGTTGGTAGAGCACCACGTTGCCAACGTGGTTGTCGTGGGTTCGAATCCCATCACCCGCTTTCCTGTTTCGCCACTGTCCTGCCATGGGTCGGCCCCGCCGGTCGGCGGTGAGTGGCACGCTGCCGCCGCGCCATCGGTCGGATGCGTCGCCGACCTGCCCTGAAGCGTCGTTCCCCTTCCCGTCGTTCACTTCCCACGTCTCGCCCTGCCGGAAAGTTTCATGGACTCGTCCGACTCCTCGTCCTCCGCCGTCGCCGCCCCCGAGGCGGCCCAGCCGCTCAACCTCGATGTCTCGATCGACAAGGTCTCCACGTGCCAGCGGCGGGTGAAGGTCACGATCCCCCGTGCCGACATCGTCCGCTATCAGGACGAGGCTCTCGGTGAGCTGGTGCCCACGGCCCTGCTGCCGGGCTTCCGCCCGGGGCGGGCGCCGCGGCGGCTCGTCGGCAGCCGCTTCAAGTCGGAGCTGTCTGACCAGATTCGTTCCAAGCTGCTGACCGACGCGATGACGCAGGTTTCGGAGCAGCAGAAGCTGGCCCCAATCAGTGAGCCCGAGCTCGACGTCGCGGCCGTGCTGCTCCCCGAAGACGGCCCGATGACCTTCGAGTTTTCGATCGAGGTCCGGCCCGAGTTCGATCTGCCGAAATGGAAGGGACTGTCGATCAACCGTCCGGCCCGCGAGATCACCGACGCCGACGTCGACGAGGCCCTGGCAAACCTGCTCGCCGAGCGCGGCCGGTTCGTGCCGCACGATGGATCCCCGGCCGGGGGCGATCTGGTCGTCGCCAACCTCCGGTTCCGCGATGGCGACAAGCTCCTGTCGGAGGCCTCCGAGGCGGAGATCGTCGTGCGGCCGAAGCTGTCGTTCGCCGACGCCGAGCTCCCCGGATTCGACGCGCTCGTGAAGAAGGCCAAGGCCGGCTCGACCGTGAAGGCCACGCTCCGCGTGGCGGACGGGGCCGCGGTCGAGGAGCTGCGCGGCAAGGATGTGAACCTGGAGATCGACATCCTCGAGGTCAAGAAGCACGAGCTGCCGGAGATGACGCCGGCGTTGCTCGAAGAACTCGGCGGGTTCGAGTCGGAGGAGGCCCTCAAGGGGCTCGTCCGCAAGCAGCTCGAGGGGCAGCTCGAGTGGCACCGTCGCCGGCAGGTGCGGCAGCAGGTGGCCAGTGCCCTGACCGCCTCCGCCTCCTGGGACCTGCCGCCGGACCTGCTCAAGCGGCAGGCGCAGCGGGAGCTGGAGCGGGCGATTCTCGAGCTTCGTCGCAGTGGCTTCGACGACGACTCGATTCGCCGTCACGTCAACGAGCTGCGGCAGGGCGTGATGGCCAGCACGGCCCGGGCCCTCAAGGAGCATTTCATCCTCGAGCGGATCGCCGAGGAGGAGGGGATCGCCGACACCGCCGCGGATTACGACGAGGAGATTCGTGCGATCGCGGCCCAGTCGGGCGAGTCGCCCCGCCGGGTGCGGGCCGGCCTCGAGCGCCGCGGGCTGATGGACGTGCTCCGCAACCAGATCATCGAACGGAAGACGATCGAGCTCGTGACGTCGCACGCCGCCTTCCAGGACACGCCGTTCGATTTTCCTCGGCCCGACGCCGAGGCCATCGATCATGCCGTGTGCGGCAGCGTGATCGGCGAGGAGGAGATTCCGACGGCCACGGCGGCCGAGGCGGCGCCTCGGCCGGGCCTCCGCGGCTGAGTCGCCGGCCGCTCCCGACCCCTATCATTCCCTCGAGACTTCCCATGCAGCCTGCACCCTTCGCTCCTGCCGCCGCCTCCGCCTACCGCGACTACCAGCGGCAGCGGCAGATGACGCTCGGCGATCTGCTGCTCGAAAACCGGATCATTCTCCTGCAGGGCGAGATCTACGACGGCAATGCCAACGAGCTGGTGATGAAGCTCCTCTACCTGCAGAGCGAGAACCGGCGGAAGGACATCCACTTCTACATCAACTCGCCCGGTGGCAGCGTGACGGCCACGATGGCGATCTACGACACGATGCAGATCCTCTCCTGCCCGGTGGCCACCTATTGCGTGGGCCTGGCGGCCAGTGGCGGGGCGGTGCTCCTCGCCGGCGGCGCCAAGGGGAAGCGGTTCGTCCTGCCGCATGCCAAGGTGATGATCCACCAGCCCTACGGCCAGGTGGGTGGCCAGGTGAGCGACATCGAGATCCAGGCCGACGAGATCATCAAGACCCGCGCCGTTCTCAACGACATCCTGGCCGCCCACACCGGCCAGCCGATCGAGCGGATCGCCCGCGACACCGACCGCGACCGCTACCTGACGGCGACCGAGGCCAAGGAGTACGGCCTCGTCGACGAGGTGCTGACGAAGCCGCCCGTGGTCGAAGACGAGCAGGACAAAGACTGACCCCCGGGACGCCTTCTATGCCCCTGATTCCCTACGTCGTCGAGAAGAGCGGCCGCGAAGAGCGGGCGATGGACATTTACAGCCGCCTGCTCAAGGACCGCATCGTGTTCCTGGGTAGTCAGGTGAACGACGAGGTGGCCAATGCCATCGTCGCGCAGCTGCTGTTCCTGCAATCGGACGATCCCAAGGCCGACATCCACCTCTACATCAACTCCCCCGGCGGCAGCGTGACCGCGGGGCTGGCGATCTACGACACGATGCAGTTTGTGACCTGCGACGTGGCGACCTACTGCATCGGGCAGTGCGCCTCGATGGGGGCCGTGCTGCTCACCGCCGGGGCGAAGGGGAAGCGGCGGGCGCTGCCCAACGCCCGGATCATGATCCACCAGCCGCTGGCCGGCATGGAGGGGACGGCGGAGGAGATCATGATCCACGCCAAGGAGTTCAAGAACGTCAAGCAGAAACTGAATGCCATCCTGCTCAAGCACACCGGGCATCCCCTGGAGAAGATCGAGCAGGACACGGATCGCGACCGGTTCATGTCGGCGCAGGAGGCGCTCGACTACCGGCTGATCGACGAGGTGATCGACAGGATGCCGACGCCCAAGATCGACTGAACGGCCTGAGCAGTGGTGGTCGTCGGATGAGGCGCAAGGAGGCGCGTCATGACCCGTACGGATCGCGAAACGGCGGCGGCCGCCCGGTGCCTGCCATGGGTGCTTCTGGCGGCGGCGCTGCTTGCCGGCTGCAAGAGCGACCTGAACCAGCAGCTTCTGGAGCGGGAGCTTCGCTACCAGGAGGATCAGATCTATCAGCTGCAGGACGAACTGCAGGAGAAGTGCGCGCGGCTGGAGCGGGTGGCGGGCGAGAACACGAGCCTCCGCCGACAGCTGGGCGTGGCCGACAATGACCCGGCGGCCGCGCCGCGGGCCAATCCATCGCGGCCGCGGCCGGCCGCGGCCGCGCCGGGCCTCGTGCCGCCGGCGATCGAGGTGCCCGACCTGCCGCGATCACCAGCCGCGCCCCCGGGCCAGCTGGCGCCGCCCGCGCTCGACGGCGTGCCGCCGCTGCCGAGTCGCTCGGACGCCGGTCCGGCGGTCCGGGAGCCGACTCGCGTGCAGCCCGTGTCGGATGGCGAGCCGTTGGCGTTGCCCCCCGCGGCGGCGATCGTCGATCCGGCCGCCCGTCCGGCGGGCGGTTTTGTCCCCGCCGGCGACGTCCGGCGGCTGTCGTTCGACGCCTCCTCGGCGGCTGCCACGCGGCTGGTCGTCAACGCCGATCGCTCGGCCTGCGTGGATGGCGACGGCGACGGGGTGAGCGAGGGGCTGAAGGTGGTGTGCGAGCCGCGCGACGCGGAGGAGCGGCTGGTGCCGGCGGTGGGCGACGTGGAGATCGCCGTCTTCGATCCTGGCGGCGGCGCGGGCCCGGTCGCCCAGTGGCGGATCCCGGCCGCCGAGGCGGCCAGTGCGTTTCGGCGCACGTCGCGGGACCGCGGCCTGTCGTTCACGCTCCCCTGGCCGGCGCTGCCGCCGGCGGGCGACCACATGCGGGTGGCGGTGCGGCTCGTGCCGCCGGGCGGCGGGCCGCTCGAGGCCGACGCCACGATCAGGACGCGGTAGCTCCGCGGGGGTTCGTCGTGGTCGCATCACGCGGCCTATTGGCCGCGCGAAGACGCCAATTGCAGCGTCTGCTCGGGGTTGCCCAGCCCCGTCGCCGGACGTTCGCTGCGGTCTTTGACGATCGTGCCCGGTTGCCGGGAAGCCCGAACCGTAAGGTGAGGGAATACGCGTGGCTCCACCGGAACCGGATTCGCATTCCCTCGGCTCGCGCCTCGGGCTTCCCGGCATCGGGCATCTGCCATCATTGGCGTCAAAGACAACGGTGCGCGAAGATCCGTCCTTCGCGCCGTCGCATCCCTGGCGGGCCTGCGTCGGCTTACGCGAGGCTTGCCTGGATGGCGAGCCATCGCAGGTCGAGGCACACCTTGGCTGTGCCTCCGACCTGCCAAGCCTGCGGGGGCCATGGATGGCGCTGTCTTGCGCGCCGTGGCATCCCTTCGGGCCTGCTCCGGCTTACGCGACGGACGCCCGGAAGGCGTCCGCCGCATTCGAGGCACACCTTGGCGTGCCCTGCAACGGGCCAAGCCTGCGGGGGCCATGGATGGCGCTTGCTTTCGCGCCGGCGCATCCCTGCGGGCCTGCTCCGGCTTACGGCGAGGCTCGCCTGGAGGGCGAGCCATCGCAGGTCGAGGCACACCTTGGCTGTGCCTCCGACCTGCCAAGCCTGCGGGGGCCATGGATGGCCCCGCAGGCGTGAAGCTCACAGCCCGCGGTCTTCCAGGAAGTTGAGCAGGTCGGCGACGCGGTTCGAGTAGCCCCACTCGTTGTCGTACCAGCTCACCACCTTCACGAAGTTGCCCAGGCCGATCGTGTCCACGGCCGAGAAGATCGAGCTGTGCGGGTCGCCCTTGAGGTCCGTCGAGACCAGCTCCTTCTCCGTGTAGCGGAGGATGCCCTTGAGCGGTCCCTCCGCCGCCTTCTTCATGGCGGCGTTGATGTCGGCCGGGGAGGCGTCCTTGTTCAGAATCGCCGTGAAGTCCACCACGCTGACCGTCGGCGTCGGCACCCGGAACGCCATGCCCGTGAACTTGCCCTGCAGGGCCGGGATCACCAGGCCCACCGCCCTCGCGGCCCCGGTGCTGCTCGGCACGATGTTGAGGGCCGCGGCCCGGGCGTCGCGCAGATCCTTGGCGGCCGTGTCGACCGTCTTCTGGGAGTTGGTGTAGGCGTGCACCGTGGTCAGCAGGCCGCGGTCGATGCCCCAGGTCTCGTGGAGCACCTTGGCCACGGGCGCCAGGCCGTTGGTGGTGCAGGAGGCGTTGGAGATCACGTGGTGCTTGGCGGGGTCGTACATCTCGTTGTTGACGCCGAGCACGATCGTCAGATCCTCGTTCTTGGCCGGGGCCGAGATCACCACCTTCTTCACGCTGCCCCGCTTGTGGGCCACGGCCTTGGTGGCGTCGGTGAAGAAGCCGGTGCTCTCCACCACGACCTGCACGCCCTGGCTCGACCAGTCGATGGCGGCCGGATCCTTCTCGGCGAAGACCTTGATCTTCCGGCCGTCGACGACGAGGTCGTTGCCCTCGTAGGCGACCTGGCCCTTGAAGGGCCCGTAGTTGGAGTCGAACTCCAGGAGGTGGGCGTTGGTCTTGGCGTCGGTGAGGTCGTTGAGGGCGACCACCTGGACGTCGCCGTCGAGGCCGAACTTCTCGTAGATGGCGCGGTAGGTGAGGCGACCGATGCGGCCGAAACCGTTGATGCCGACGCGGATGGACACGGGCGGACTCCTGGGGCGCGGGCGGCTGCGGCCCGCGACGTCGCGGGCCGGGCACGCCGGCGAGGCGGCTGGTGGGGCCGGGAATATACCCTTGGCCGCCACGGCCGCTCAATCGGCCCGCCGGAATCCCGGCGATTTCCCCCCCGGCGCGGACGTGCCGTACATTGATCGGCATGTCCGGCCCGGTCATCGAACTGCGCGACGTCCGCAAGGGGTTCCTCACCCCGGCCGGCGAGCGCGTGCCCGTGCTCGACATCGACCATTTCGCGGTCGCGGCCGGCGAGCAGTGCGCCCTCGAGGGGCACAGCGGCGCCGGCAAGTCGACGCTCCTCAACGTGATCGCGGGGATCATGCGTCCCGACGCGGGGTCCGTGTCGGTGGACGGCCACGAAATCACGCGGTTCGACGAGGCCAGCCGCGACCGCATCCGGGCCGACAAGATCGGCCTCGTGTTCCAGCAGTTCAACCTTCTGCCCGGGTTCACAGCGCTGGAGAACGTGCTCGTCGCGATGTCCTTCGCCTCCGCCCGGGTCGATCGCCGGCGGGCCGCCGAGCTGCTGGCCGCCGTCGGCCTGGCCGACCGGCTCGACCACAAGCCGGCCCAGCTCTCGGTCGGCCAGCAGCAGCGGGTGGCCGTGGCCCGGGCACTCGCCAATCGGCCGCTGGCCGTGCTGGCCGACGAGCCCACGGCGAGCATCGACACCGCGCGGCAGCGGCAGGTGATCGACCTGCTCCGCGACTCCTGCCGCGATCAGGGCTCGGCCCTGCTCGTGGTGACGCACGATCCGGCCGTGGCGGCCCAGTTCCCGCGGCGGCTGCGGCTCGAGGACTTCAACCGCGCGGCGGTGCGGGCATGACCCTCGTCTCCGTGTCGGGCGTCGGCCCAAGCCGGCTCAGGGCCGGCATGAGTTGCGTCGCTGGCGAAGGTCCGCCACGCTCCGCATCCTCACGCCGAGCCCCTCGCCTCCCTCGCTTTCCAGGTGCGTGACATGACGCTGTTCGGGATCGCCTGGCGCAACATCCGGCAGCGGCTGTTCACGAGCGGGCTGACCGCGCTGTCCCTGGCCCTCGGCGTGGCGCTCGTCGTCGCCACGCTCGTGACCGGCGCGATCGTCAAGCGGGCCTTCGAGAGCGGTGCGGGGCTGGGCTACAACATGATCGTGGGGGCCAAGGGGAGTCCGTTGCAACTGGTGCTCAACAGCGTCTACCTGATCAGCAAGCCGATCGAGAACATCTCCTGGAACACCTACCAGGACTTCCTGCCGGCGGCGCGGCGGGCCGACGGCTCGGACGGCCGCTTCGCCGGCAGCGTGGCGACGGCGGTGCCGATCTGCATGGGGGACTATTTTCGCGGCTACCGCGTCGTGGGCACGAACGCCGACTACTTCGACCGTCTCGCCCCGGCCGGCGGAGCCTTCCGATTCGCGGCCGGCCGCAACCTCCGCGACGACGCCTTCTTCGAGGGCGTGCTCGGCGCGACCGTCGCCGAGACGCTGGGCCTGAAGGTGGGCGACACGTTCGCGCCGACGCACGCCGCCGACGACGGCCCCGTGCACGATCCGTTCACCGTCGCCGGCATCCTCGCCCGCACCGGCACTCCCGTGGATCGCGGCGTGTACGTCAACATGGAGGGCTTCTA
>Ga0208359_1000318_pt1 | contig 9040 bp, 14 predicted proteins | sample LakMenEpi26Aug09_FD_150732 | JGI IMG/M metagenome (GOLD analysis project Ga0208359, IMG submission 150732) | Freshwater microbial communities from Lake Mendota, WI - 26AUG2009 deep hole epilimnion (SPAdes) | ecosystem: Environmental > Aquatic > Freshwater > Lake > Epilimnion/Euphotic zone ... | reverse complement strand
AGATAAAAATAAAAAAGTATAGGGGGGGGTACTTTTGGGTAAAAAAAAGTAAAAATGTGTTGCGAAATTATTTTTTTTTAATTTTGATTTTATATTAAAATTATTTTTATATTTGCATTTGTAGACGCTCAACCTACATCGAAAGTTTAACGTTAAAAATTTAACGTAACCGAGAAACCCATTAAAGAGTTGAGCCTTTAGTGGGTTTTCTCTTTTTTTAAATTATATGATAGTATCAGTATTTAAAGACTTGTATAAGTCTAAAGACGTTCCTTTTCACGTTCCAATTGAAAAGATTATTAAAAGAATTAAACAGGGTGCTTCAAAAGAACTTGTTGAAAGTATTAGAAATGGTAATAAGGAAAACAAAAACAAATTACCTTGTATTTTATTTTCAGGAATTTTTAATGAGCGTAATTCAAATTCATTAAAAGAACATTCAGGTTTAATGATTATGGATTTTGATAAATATCCAAATGAAGAAGCTATGTTTAATCATTTGGAATTATTAAAACAGAATAAACATTTTATACTTCTTTTTATATCTCCTTCAGGAAATGGAGTAAAAGGGGTTATAAGGGTATCAAATGAATTAAACAAAGAAACACATCCAAAAGTATTTAAAGAGTTTCAAAATCAATTTGAATATGATTATTTTGATATTGTTAACTCAAATATAGATAGGGTATGTTTTGAAAGTTATGATCCTGAAATTTATGTAAATTTTGAAGCAGAATTATTTGAACCTATTTTAAAAGATGAAGGGTTTAATATTTCTGATAGAGTTCCACTTGTTCCAATTACTGATGAAGATAAAATAATATCAAAAATAATGTTATGGAATTGGAAAAAAGATTTTAGAGAAGGAGAACGTAACTCTTTTATATTTGATTTAGCTGGTGCTTTTTGTGAATATGGTATTAGCCAAACAACCGCAGAAGGTTATATTTTAAATAATGTTGTTATTGGTGACTTTTCAGAAAAGGAAGCTACAACAACAATTAAAAGTGCGTATAAAAAAAGAAACTTTGATATTAAGTATTTTGAAGATTTTAATAAAATTGATTCTATAAAATCTGATTTAAAGAAAGGTAAAAAAGAAGTATTAAAAAAGCATAACATTGAGGAGGATGTTTATAACGAAATAAAGGAAGAATTAGAACACGAAGATTTTTGGTTTTTAAACGAAAAAAATAAAATTCAAATCGACCTTTTAAAATATAAATTATTTTTGGAACGCAACGGATTTAAAAAATATTTTCCTGATGGTTCTCAAAAACCGACTTGGCTTTATATTCAATCAAATAAAGTTGTTGAAACTTCAATAGAAAAGATAAAGGATTTTGTTTTAGATTATTTAATACAAAGACAACAAATTGACGTTTGGAAATATTGTGCTGGTTATCAAAATTTATTTTCTGAAAATCTTTTAGCAATGATTGAAACAGTTGAATTGATGATGTTAAAAGATACTAAAACTACTTCATATTTAGCTTTTAAAAATGGTATATTAGAAGTAAACAAGCATCAAATTAAATTAATAGATTATATAGATGTTAATGGGTATGTTTGGGATTCTCAAATAATACCAAGAGATTGGGAAAGTTTAGAAGATTTTAATAATGAGTATAAAACTTTTATAAATAATATATCTTCAGGAGAACCTTTATCAATTGAAAGCGTTATTGGTTATCTTTTATCTACATATAAAAATAAAATGAATAACAAAGCTGTTATTTTAAATGATGAGGTTATATCTGAAAATCCTGAAGGCGGAACAGGAAAAGGTTTGTTTGTTCAGGGTTTAAGACAAATAAGAAGGGTGTCAATTTTAGATGGTAAAACATTTGATGATAAAAAATCTTTTCCGTATCAAACAGTAAGTCCAGAAACACAAGTTTTGGTTTTTGATGATGTTAAAAAGAATTTTGATTTTGAAAGTAAGTTTAGTTTAGTTACTGAAGGGATGACTTTAGAGCGTAAAAATAAAGACGCTATTCGATTAAAAGTTGAGGAAAGTCCAAAGATGGTTATTAGTACAAATTATGCGATTAAAGGGGAAGGCAATTCACACGATAGAAGAAGATTTGAGTTAGAAATTGCTCAATATTATGGAAAAAACTTAACTCCTTATGATGAATTTGGGAAACAATTATTTGATGATTGGGAAATATTAGAGTTTCAAAAGTTTGATAATTATATGGTTTATTGTTTACAAGTATATTTAAAAAGCGGTTTAGTTATTCAAAATGCTAAAAACTTAAAGATGCGTAAATTTATTGCAGAAACTTGTATGGAATTTTACGAATGGATAAATGATAAAGATAATTTTCCAATAGGTATTAGAAATGATAAAACACAATACTTTGTAAAATTTACTGAAGAATATCAAGATTTTAAAAAATGGCTAACAAGAAAGAAATTTAACATTTGGGTTAATAAGTTTGCCACTTTTAAAAAGATGGAATATACTGAAGGAAATACTAATGGTATGCGTTGGTTTATGTTAGGTACAGAAGTTGAAGATGATAACGATATAATGTTTTAATATGGAATTAAGAGATTATCAAATTAAAATTTCAAATGAAGCATCTGAAATTTTAGAACGTAAAAAGTTAGTAGCTTTGTTTATGGAAGTGAGAACTGGAAAGACTTTAACAGCTTTACAAATTTGTAAAAATGTTAATGCAAATAGAGTTTTATTTATTACTAAAAAGAAAGCGTTTTCATCTATTGAAAAAGACTACGAAAATTTTAAGTTTAAATATGATATAACAATTGTAAATCGTGAATCATTACACGTAATAGAATCAAATGATTTTGATGTGGTTATAATAGATGAGGTTCACGGTTATACTTCATATCCGAAGCCTTCGAAATATTACAAAGATATTAAACAACGTTTCGGAAATATACCTATGATAATGCTTTCAGGAACTCCAACTCCTGAAAGCTACTCACAATTCTATCATTTGTTTACGCTTTCAAATCATCATCCGTTTAATGATTTTAAGAACTTTTATAAATGGGCGAATGAATATGTAAACATAACTCAAAAACGTTTAGGATATGCAACTGTCAACGATTATAGCGACGCAAAGAAAAAAGATTTTTGGCACTTATGTAGATATTATATTTTAACCTATACTCAAGCAGAAGCTGGGTTTACATCCAACGTTAACGAAATGGTTTTAGAAGTTGAAATGCAACCTATAATTTATAAAATAATTGATAAGTTAAAAAAGGATTTAGTTGTAACTTCTTCAATAAGTGGTAAAACAATTGTAGCAGATACAGCTGTTAAGTTGCAACAAAAGATACATCAACTTTGTAGCGGAACTATAAAATATGAGGATGGCACAACTCAAATAATAGATAATTCAAAGGCGTTATTTATTAAAGAAAAATTTAAATATAATAAGATAGCTATTTTTTATAACTTTGTTGCTGAACTTGATATGTTAAAACAAACGTTTGGCAATAAATTGACAACGGATTTAGATGAATTTAATACAACTGATAAATGGATAGCACTTCAAATAGTTTCAGGGCGTGAAGGTATTAGTTTAGCGAAAGCCGACGCTTTAATTATGCTTAACATACAATTCAGTGCAGTTAGTTACTTTCAAAGTAAAGACAGATTGACCACAAAAGATAGGCTTGTAAACAATGTATTTTGGATATTCTCAAAAGATGGAATAGAACAAAATATTTATAATGCAGTTTCAAAAAAATTAGATTATACCAACTCAATTTTTAAAAAGCAATATGGAATCAAAGATACAACACAAAATAATAAAGAAGTTAGAGGCAGAAGGTTACTTCGTTCTTAAATTAATTCGTACTAATAAAAATGGTATTATGGATTTATTAGCGGTTGATAAAAATAATGTAGCTACTTTTATAGAAGTCAAACAACCAAAGGGAGTTTTATCACAAATACAAAAGTATAGAATTGAAGAAATGATAGCAAAAGGTTTAAACGTTAAAATATGGCAAGACTATGAATGTGATTTTAAAACTTCCTAAAGGAAAAGAAATTTATACCGATTTACGTTTACAAGTTGGTGACACAGGTAGACCGTTCAGATTAATCGGAGTAGTAAAAGAAACACGCAAACCATCAAAATGGGTTGATAAAAGCGAGCATTGGCATTGGGTTTTAGAATATCGATACACAGACAAATCACATTTGCAAGAGGGTTTTAATATTGAAATTGATTATGTTGATAATTTTGTTAACTTTGAAAAAGTGATAGTTTAAAATAAATTACTATATTTGTTAAAAATAGCAACGTTCTTACAATGGCTTATATATTTAAAGTTATTAATTCAGGTTTGGCTATTCCTGATTTATTTTAAAAAATGTTAGAGAAACTATTTCAACATCATAAACAGCTTATTGAATACGCAAAAATATTCGACAGCTCTTACTATGAGGATATAGTTTCAGAAACATATTTAAAATTACATCAATATTCAAGCGAAGAAAAATGCTTTACAAATGGTAAACTAAACAAAGGTTATTTATTTATTGTAATTAGATCAGTATATTTATCACAATTTTATAATAAATACAATGAGGAATCTTTAAATAAAAAAATATATGTTACTGATAAAACTAATATGTTTGTAACAGAACAACAAATTGACATACCAATAGAAGATGACTTTGATGAGAATTATGAAATAGAATGGTATAAGTTCAGAACAAAATGCGAAGCGGAAGTAAATAGCTGGGATATGTACGATAAAAAGCTATTTACAATTTATAGAGATAATGATATATCTATGCGTAAATTAGCAAAAGAAACTGGCATAAGTTTTGTAAGTATATTTCACTCACTAAAAGCACATAAGAAAAAATTAAGAGAGTTGTTTCAAGAAGATTATAATAATTTAAAATAAAAAATATGGAAAATAAATATTATTTAAAATCAGTAAAATTAATACAAGATAATTCTCAAGGGCGTTTGTATTACGAATGTGAATATTCTAATGGAATTATGACAAAAATTGAAAATTATAATTTTAAAGAAAATTTAATTATACCAATTGAATTAAACTAAAAAATATATGGCAAGAGGAAGAAAAGCTAAAGGACTTGGCGACACAATAGAACAAATAACAACAGCAACAGGTATAAAAGCAGTCGTAGATAAAATTTCAGAAGTAACAGGAATTGATTGCGGTTGTAATGAACGTAAAGAAGAACTTAATAAACTTTGGAGTTATAGACAGCCAAATTGTATTTCAGAGGATAACGTTACTTGGTTAACTGACTTCTTACCAAACAAACCTGAACAACTTACAATTAAAGTACAGGAACGTTTAAAGATTATTTACAAGGAAGTGTTTAGCATTGATTTTAAAACAACTTCTTGCGGTTCTTGTTGGCGTGATATGATAAGAGAAATTGAACGTGTTTATGAAGTGCAAACAAATGAACAATAATATTGATAAAGATAGGTTTAAAGAAAACTCTATTAAAGTATTAGAGGATTTTATAACTTATATTAAGTCAGGCAAATTAGATAATGAAGATTTAAGCGAAACGCAAGTTAACTTTACTGATTTAAATAATGATAGAATTGTGTTAAAATTAGAATATACTACTAAAGAAATGAGAGAAACTGAATAAACAAAAAAAAATCAAATGGCAGAAAGAGGAGGTAAAAGAGAAGGAGCAGGTCGTAAACCTGTTGCTGATGAAAAGAAAGTGACAGAACTTATAACGAAAGCTATCAAAGGTTATCATAATGTTGAAACAGATGAGGAAGCAAAGATTAAATTTATTGAAACTCTTTACGAACATACAAGAGGGCAAATATTTTTAGCTGAACATTTATTTGGTAAACCAAAAGAAACAATTGAAACAACACACAATTTAAACGATTTCAATATAAAAGATATATTTAAAATTGGAAAATAATGGCAAAAACAATCCCAGAGATTTTTATAGTATTAGGTATAGCTTTTTGGATAATGTCAACTTTTTTTAGTATATTGACAATAAGCAATTTCAAATTAAAACATATATTTGTTTTATCAGTTCCTATTTTAAATCTGTTTTATTGTATAAATGATTTTGAGGGAATAAAAAACAAACTTAATCCTTTTCATTATTTTATATTAGGATGTATATTTTGGATAACATTTTATTATGCCTATAATAATAAATAGCAAATATAATCTATTAGGAAGTGATAGTAGATACTTTGTAATTACAGGGGGTAGGGGTTCAGGGAAATCTTACTCCCTTAATTCGTTTTTATTACTTCTTACTTATGAAGTCGGACACGTTATTTTATTCACACGTTATACACTAACTTCCGCACACATTTCTATTATTCCTGAATTTATTGACAAGATTGAAACGGCTGATTTAAGCCACGATTTTTATATTACTAAAGATGAAATCATAAATAAGATTACAGGCTCTAAAATCTTATTTAAAGGTATTAAAACAAGTAGCGGAACGCAAACAGCCAACTTAAAATCTTTAGCAGGAGTTACTACTTGGGTATTAGATGAAGCCGAAGAGCTAACTGATGAAGATACTTTTGATAAAATAGACTTTTCAATACGTGCAAAAGGAATACAAAATAGAGTTATTCTCGTACTTAACCCTGCTACAAAAGAGCATTTTATTTATAAACGTTTCTTTGAATCTAAAGGCGTAAAAGATGGAAGTAATATAATTAAAAAAGATACTACTTACATTCATACTACTTACCTGGATAACTACAAAAACCTTTCTGAATCTTTTATACTTCAAATAGAAGATATGAAAGCAAGAAGACCGCAAAAATATAATCATCAAATTTTGGGCGGTTGGTTAGAAAAAGCCGAAGGTGTAGTATTTACAAATTGGAGTTTTGGAAAATTCAATCCAAATGATTTACCAACTTCGTTTGGTTTAGACTTTGGTTTTAGTATTGACCCTGATACACTTATTGAAGTAGCAATAGACAAAGACCATAAAAAGATTTACGTTAAAGAGCATTTATATCAAAATGGTTTACGAATGGAGCAACTCGCAGTTATCTGTTCAAACGTAGCGACAAATAAATTAATAATAGCTGATTCCGCAGAAGATAGATTGATAGTTGATTTAAGGCATAAAGGTTTAAACATTGAACCAATTAAAAAAGGAACTATTGAAAGCGGTATTACTATGATGTTAGACTTTGATATTATAGTAGATGAAAGTAGTAGTAATATAGCAAAGGAGTTTAATAATTACGCATACTTAAACAAAGGTAGTAAACTTTATATTGATTCATTTAACCATGCTATTGATGCAATAAGATATAATGTAACGTATCATTTAGACAACCCAAATAAAGGTAATTACTATGTCTACTAATCAACCTACATACGGACAAATGATAGCAGTAGTTGAAATATACCTACTTAAAAAAACAGGTAGAGAAATTAAAATTAATTTACCAAGAAATGTGGGCGAAATTAAAAAATTGATTCAAGCATACCAACAAGCAACAGGGCAATCTTAACGGATTGCTTTTACTTTATACAAAAAACCTAAAACCTTGTTTTTAAATAAAAGAATATGAAAATAAATATTACGATACCTGAAACACTAAACGAAATTACTCTTTATCAATATCAAAGATTTGAGAAGTTAATTTCAAATAATGAGCCGAGTGATTTTGTCAATCAAAAGACAATTGAAATATTTTGTAACATTGAATTAAAAGATGTTGCAAGAATTAGAATAGCAGAAGTAAGCGAAATTTTAACGCACTTAAATAATTTATTAAAACAAAAACCTAAACTAATTAACACGTTTAAATTAGGAGTTTATGAGTTTGGATTCATACCGAAGTTAGAAGATATTACTTCTGGGGAGTATATCGATTTAGAAAGTTATTTAAGTGATACGCAAACACTTCATAAAGCTATGGCAGTCCTTTATAGACCGATTAAAAACAAAACAAAGTCTTTGTATACTATTGAAGAATACAACAAAGATTCGCAAGATATGGCAGAGGTTTTAAAGTATATGCCTTTAGATGTTGCACTTGGTTCGATGCTTTTTTTTTGGACTTTGCTCAACGATTGCGTGAACGGTTTAGCGGATTATATACAGAGCGAAGTGGAACAATCGGAACAAGCGAAGAACATTTTGGAAAAAAATGGGGTTGGTATCAATCACTCTATGCAGCAGCTCAAGGCGATGTACTCAAATTTGATGCCGTTACAAGAATTCCCATCACTCAATTAATGATGTGGTTAAGTTTTGAAAAAGAAAAAACAGAAATAGAAATAAAAAATATTAAAAGAAATGGTATATAGTTTAATAAATAAAATTAAAGAAGCGTTACTACAGGAACCTTTTGTTAATACAGTTACAGAGGGCGACATATTTGAAGTAGATTTAGCTAAAAGGACATTATTCCCTTTGTCGCATATTATGATTAATTCAGCAACTCATCAAGGTAACGTAATACAATTTAATGTTACTATTCTTTTAATGGATTTACTTAATCAAAAAGACGAAAGTAATAAAGTTGATGTTTGGAATACTCAAATGGCTTTAGGGGTTAGAGTAATGGATAGGTTAAATCGTGGCGATTTGAGGAATGACTTTTGGGAGTTGACAGGTTCACCAAGTTTTGAACCTTTTACAGAACGTTTTGAAAATGATTTAGCAGGTTGGGCATTAACATTTGATGTATTAGTTCGTAATGATATGACTATATGCAATTAGATAATAAAAATACAAAGGAATATTTAAACGCATTTGCTAAATATGTTATTCAGCAAAGTAGAAGCAATTTAACAAAGCAAGGTAAAAACGTTGACAAAAAACTTTATAACTCTTTAGATAAAGAAATTGAAGTAGGTGCGAATAGTTTTAGAATGGCTTTTTTAATGGAAGATTACGGAACGTTTCAAGATAAAGGAGTAAGCGGAACTAAAAAGAAATACGATACACCATTTAGTTATAAAAGCAAAAGACCGCCTTTGAAACCTATACAAGATTGGGTAACAAAAAGAAGATTTCAATTTCGTA
>Ga0208359_1000313_pt1 | contig 9095 bp, 8 predicted proteins | sample LakMenEpi26Aug09_FD_150732 | JGI IMG/M metagenome (GOLD analysis project Ga0208359, IMG submission 150732) | Freshwater microbial communities from Lake Mendota, WI - 26AUG2009 deep hole epilimnion (SPAdes) | ecosystem: Environmental > Aquatic > Freshwater > Lake > Epilimnion/Euphotic zone ... | reverse complement strand
TCCGAGACATGGTTAACTCCAGCTTACTCTTGTTTTAAAAGTCCAAACCCCCATTATACAGAATTTTGGTTCTAACAATCCCGTGGCTTTGAAAGTCCTTTGATTTTATAGCAGGGAACAGCCCCCTAAACCCCCCGTGCACGCCGGGGATAGGAGGGAGGGAACAACAGCCCCCCAAACCCCCCGTGCACGCTGGGGATAGGAGGGAGGGAACAACAGCCCCCCCAAACCCCCCGTGCACGAGGGGCTGTTTCATTCTCTCCCAAAAATTGTGTGACCTCTCCCCCAGCCCCTCTCCTACAAGGAGAGGGGGGAAGGATTCCTAATATTAAATCTCTTTGAGATTTAAACAGATTAATTACTCCCCCTTCCCTCGTAGGTAAGGGGGTTGGGGGGTTAGGTCTTAGGGTTGACGATAGAAAATGAAACAGCCCTGCCGTGCACGGGGGGCTAGGGAGGGAGGGAACAGGAGGTTTGGGTTAAAAAGTTCGCATGGTCGGGAACATAATCACATCTCGAATGCTGGCGGTATTCGTAAATAACATTACTAACCGATCAATTCCAATCCCCATTCCACCACAATTTGGCATCCCTAAAGATAGGGCTTGAATGAAGTCTTCATCCATCGGATGAGCTTCTTCATCCCCGGCATTTTTCTGGGTTAATTGTGCTTCAAATCGTTGGCGTTGGTCTTTGGGATCATTCAATTCAGAAAAGCCATTAGAATATTCTGTCCCATGAATAAATAACTCAAAACGTTCTACAAATCCCGATTTAGAACGGTGACGTTTAGCTAATGGACTGACTTCCACCGGAAATTCTGTAATAAAAGTGGGTTGAATTAATTTAGGTGAAACTAACTTATCAAAAACCGTATAAAGGACATATCCTAAACTTTGGATTTCTAATTTTGATAAATGTAACCCTAAACTTTCTACGGCTTTCAGGGCTTCATCTAACTCTAAGGTATCAAAATCTAACCCAGTTGTTTCTCGCACCGCTTCCACCATTGTTTGTACTTTCCAATGGCTTCCGGTAAAGGTGGGATATTGTTCAGAATAGTTATATTTTCGTTCTAAACTTATCACATCTCCCTGATATTCTAGTGAAGTTTGTTCTCCTAAAACATCCTTAGCGATCGCACAAATCACATCTTCTACTAAAGTGATCACATCAAAATAATCAGCGTAGGCTTGATATACTTCAATCGAAGTAAATTCGGGGTTATGGGTACTATCAATACCTTCATTTCTAAACACCCGCCCAATTTCAAATACCCGTTCAAAACCGCCACAAATTGCCCGTTTTAAATGCAATTCCGTAGCAATTCGCAGATATAAATTAATATCCAAACTGTTATGATGGGTAACAAAAGGACGAGCCGCCGCCCCGCCATAAATTGCTTGTAATACAGGAGTTTCTAATTCCTCAAAACAATTATCCCATAAATAAGTCCGCATCCTTTTCAGAATGCGATTTCTAACCTTAAAGGTTTCTAAGGATTTAGAGTTACTAACTAAATCAATTTCTCGATGACGACGACACAGTTCCGGGTCATTAACTCCATAATAGGAATCAGGAAAAGGCATGGTAGCTTTAGAAACAATAAAAATCCGTTCCACCTGTACGGATAATTCCCCTCGGTTAGTCCGACAACCAATCCCTTCGGCGGCAATAAAATCCCCCAAATCGAGATATTTTTTAACCTGATTAAAGGATAATCCTGTTTCGCCCGTAACTATTTTTTTCTCTAATTTGAGTTGAATTATTCCCGCAATATCGGTTAAACCGATAAATCCAATACTTCCACTATCGCGTTTAAAAGTAATCCGTCCACAAACCTTTAAAGGAATAGCATCGGCGTCGCTTTCCCCATCATTTAATTCTTTACCTGGTTGGGCGAATAAGTCTTTAATGTCCTGGGTTGTATGTGACCTTTGAACTGAATGACTGGGATAGGGTTCTATTCCCAATTCTCTCAACTCATCGACTTTTTGAGAACGAACTTCTACTTCATTGCGGGTTTCATTTTTAGCCATGTTGATGATTTCCTATATCAATTTATCCTCAATCTTTTATAATAACAGTGATTTGCTATTATTTGGAAGATAAATTTCTAGGTTCTTGCTCATCGGGTCGTTTTTGGGTTTTTCCTAGAAAATATAGTCGTTAGGGTCATATTCATCTAGGCAAAATCTGAAAATGAGGTAAAATAGACATAGAGCAAAACTATCCTCAGACAATTTATGCCAGCTTACAATGAAGTTTTAACTCAGGTCAAAAGTTTAACTATTACCGAGCAACTTCGCCTTTTAAATGATCTAAAAGGCATGGTTGAACAAGGGATTAAAGTTGATGATGATGAGATTATTTCTATTGAAGATATTAATGAAAGTGAAGTTGCATTACAAGACTATTTAGCAGGACGTGATTCTGGTAAATCCCTAGAAGACATCGAAATTGAATTATTTGGAGGACAACTTGACTAAATGGCATTTAATCATTTTGAAACCCGCAGAACGTTACTTAAAACGGCTGTCATCAGAGCATCAAGCCCGAATTATTCGGGCTTTAAAACTTCTGCAACAAGATCGAAACTTGGTTGATATTAAGTCTTTGCAAGGTCGTCCAGAATGGCGTTTAAGAGTGGGAAATTATCGAATTTTGTTTGTTATTGATCCTGAGAATAAAATTTATACTGTGACTCTAATTAAGCCTCGTGGAGATGTTTATAAATAAATGGATCATTATTTTACTCGTTTCTAGGTTCTACCTAGAAACGCAATTAAGGTGGCTCTGCCACCAGAACACTATCATAATATTATAATAGAGGCAGAGCCTCTATTTAGCATTCCAAGGCAGAGCCTTGGAACGAGGATATTTAGGAGTTGATATTAATGATAAACTAATACAAGGATAATTAAGAGGTGAATTATGGACATCAAAGAATTTTTAGAGAAACGTTCTAAAGGTGAATCTAACTTTCAGAACGTACAATTATATAATGTAAACCTTGAAGGAACAGATTTAGGTGGTATTAATTTCTCTGGTGCTAATTTAGGAGGTGATAAATTAAGCCGTGCTAGATTATATGGGGCTAATCTCAGTTATACCAGATTAACATCAGTTTATCTTGAGCAAGCGTATATCTCTAATGCGAATTTGACAGCAGCTGATTTAACAGGTTCTATTCTGAATAGAGCAGATTTTACAAGCGCAAATTTGACGGGAGCTAATTTAACAAATTGTAGTCTGAATAGAGCAGATTTCACTAGGGCAAATTTAAGTCGAACTGATTTAAGAGGAGGAAAATTTGAAGGCAGTAATTTTATATCATCTAACTTAAATTTTGCCAACTTAAGTGATGTAAATTTATCGTCAGTAAACTTTATAAATGCCAATTTGGAATGTGCTAATCTGGAAAATGCTAATTTAAACAAAGCTATACTTAAAAATGCTAATTTAAAAAAAGCTGATTTGCGAGGAGCTAATCTAATTAATGCAAATTTAGAGGGTGCAAACTTAACTCAAGCTGATTTAACAGATGCTAATATTTATGGAGTCAATCTTGAAAATGTTAACTTAACAGATACAATTATGCCTAATGGAGAATGCTATAAACCTGAAGATAGCACTCCTGATTTACCAGACCCAATAGAAACATTATCAGACACAGAAAAAACCATGACTCGTAAAATCATTAAAACCGAAAACGCTCCCAAACCCGTTGGCCCTTATAATCAAGCGGTAATGGTCAATAACATGATCTTTTTATCGGGACAAATTGCCATTGACCCCCGCGTTAACGACATTCTTTATCCCGATGATGTCACCAAACAAACCGAAAGAGTCATGTCAAATTTAGAAGCAGTATTAACCGAAGCTGGCGCCACTTGGGAAAACGTAGTTAAAACCACAATATTCTTAAAAGATATGAACGATTTTACCCAAGTTAATGAAGTCTATTCTAAATATTTTAAACCCGAAACCGCACCCGCTAGGGCGACCGTTGAAGTGTCCCGTCTTCCCAAGGATGTATTAGTAGAAATTGAGTGTATCGCCGTCCTCTAAAAAAATTCGTTGTTGGGCTTTAGCCCTCCAAATATTCAGGGCTAAAGCCCAACAACGGTTTTTAATTTGTTTTATTTGATGTCTTCATCATCGAGTCCAGGTCTGGTAACATAACTAATATGATTTTGATCTTTAATGGGAATAAAGAAGATAGTTAATAACCCTGGAATTACCGCCATTGCACTCAATAAAAAGTAGTTTTGATAGCCTAAATCTGCTTGAATATATCCACTAAATACCCCCGGAATTAATACTCCAGCCGCCATAAATGCCGTTGTAATTGCATAATGGGAGGCTTTATATTCAGGACGGACTGTTTGCATTAAAAATACAGTATAGGCGGCTACTCCTAAACCATAGGTAAATTGTTCCAGGGAATTAACCACATAGGCCCAAATAATTTCCGGTTGAGTTTTAGCTAATAGCCAATAAAATATATTAGTAAAATTTTGGAGAATTGCCATCGGCCATATCCAGGTTTTTAACCCTTGTTTAGCAATTAAAAACCCTCCTAATAACCCGCCAAATAATAGGAAAATTACCCCAACCGTCCCCGATAAAATCCCGATTTCGGCGGTTGTAATTCCTAACCCACCTTTTGCAGCCGTATCCATTAAAAACGGAGTTGCCATTTTGAATGTTAAGGCATCTCCTAAACGAAATAATAAGATAAAAGCGAGAGTCCAACCAATTTTATATTGAGTAAAATAGGTTTTAAATGAGTTAATAAAATTAGCAGAATTGGAGAGATTTTCTGTTTCTGAAAAAGTTGCTTTTTGAGGCTTTGGTAAATATATTTTCTGAAATCCGTAGATGAATAAAAAGATTAAACTAGCGATAGAAAAAGCAATTGACCATCCCCATTGTAATGCAGGAATTGAAAAATTAGACCCCAAAAAATTCAACTGAACCGGGTTATATAAAATTTCCCCCGTCGGACTTTTTCCATTACTATATTTTTCAGCAATATTTCCTGCTAAAAATACTAACCCGCCACCTCCGGCTAAAACTGCCATCCGATAAGCGGTGTTTCTAACTCCTACATAAAACGCCTGTTGGTCTAAATTTAACACCGTCAAATAAAACCCATCAATTGCTATATCATGGGTGGCACTAATAAAAGCAATCAGGGCGAAAATTGCAATAGAAATGGGAATAGCTTGCGGAAATAGTGCCCCCAATGCTAAAATCAAAAATAGGATTGTACATAAGATTTCCATTCTTAAAATCCATCGCCGTTTGGTTGAATAAATATCAACAATTGGCCCCCATAATCCCTTGATTACCCAAGGCAGGGATAAGAAACTGGTTAACCCAATTAATTCGTTACTCGTCCCTAAACCCTTTAAAAAAACCACCGACATAATATTAACGACAGTATAGGGAAATCCTTGGGCAAAATATAAAATTGAAATCCACCAACCGGGATGCAGTTTTTGTTCTTGATTTTTCATGTTTAATGCTTAGTTTCAAGTTAAGATAATCAATGATCGTGAGAATTGTTTTATCCTACAACAATAGTGAATCTCTGCCAATGGTTAAAATTACCCAGAATCTCAAAAGTTTAGTCAGCAACGGATTATGCTCAAGTATCTTATTGATGAAAATATGGATTCCTAAAATGTAAAATTTTGGTCACACAATCGGCTATTATTATAATAATGTATGTGAGGTCGCCAAAATTTATTTATGAGTCCAACTATTTTGCCTTATGATTCTGCTCTTAACGGTTTTCCGGTGTTGGGTTTACCTGTACATTTAACTAATAATTATACTAATTGGTTATTACAACGTTGCCAACAAGAGTTAGGAACTCACGTTATTACTTTGAATGCAGAAATGGCAATTCAAGCAGAAAAAGATCCTAAATTAGCAGAAATTATTCATTCAGCAGAGTTAGTAATTCCCGATGGTGCGGGGGTGGTGCTTTATTTACAATATAAAGGTAAAAAAATTCAACGTTGTCCGGGTATTGAATTAGCAGAAACCTTGATAGAAAATATTGGTAAATTAGATAATTCTGAATTAGTCTTTTTCTATGGGGGAAAACAGGGAATTGCTGAACAGGCGGCGGATAATATTCAACAAAAACTCCCAGGTCTGGGAATTTCTAGTTATCATGGTTATCTGTCTGCTTCTGAAGAAGAAGATTTAAAAATTACTTTAAAAGACCTACAACCCAAATTAATATTAGTCGGTTTGGGTGTTCCCCGTCAGGAATTTTGGATTAGTCAAAATCGTCATCTTTGCCCGAATTCTATTTGGATAGGTGTGGGAGGAAGTTTTGATATTTGGTCAGGAATTAAACAACGGGCACCGGAATTTTTCTGTAAATATCATTTAGAATGGTTATATAGATTATATCAAGAACCCTGGCGTTGGCGTCGGATGTTGGCGTTACCAGAGTTTGCGATTAAAGTGTTATTAAAGGGAACAGGGGTCACGGATTTAAGATGATTACCCAGATTAACACAGATTAAAATCCGTGAAATCCGTGAAATCCTCTTAAATCCGTGATATGCAATTGGAAAAAAGAGGGTTTGGAAACCAAACTCCTACGATAGAATAATATATAGCAATCCTAAATCAGTTGTAATATTTCCATCTATCTCGACCCCTCCCAACCCTCCCCTTAGTAAGGGGAGGGCTAGGGTGGGGTTCTATATTCTGATCGCAAATCATTTAAGATTGCTATATCTATATTAGGAAAAAATAGCCCCGTTTAAGTTAGCAAATTTTAGGTCAACTCCGGTTAAATTTGCTCCGGTTAAATTGGCTTTACTTAGGTTTGTCCCTCTCAAATTTGCGTAGGATAAATTGGCATTTTGTAAATTAGCTTTAATTAAGGTTGTCCCTCTTAGATTAGCTTTGGTTAAATTTGCTTGATAAAGATTAGCTTTGTTTAAATTAGCAAATCTCAAATCAGCTTCGCTCAAATCAGTTTCACTCAAATTAGCCTGATATAAATAAGCTCCATTTAGATGTACTTTAATTAGTTTAGCATTATTTAATTCCGTGCGATATAGATAAGTTTCAATCAATTCTGCTCTATTTAATATGGCTGTGCTAAGATTAGCTTGACTTAAATTAGCTTGAAATAATACAGCTTTACTGAGGTTTGCTCGGTGCAATTGAGCCAAACTTAAATCCGCTTGTTTTAGATTTGCCGAGCTTAAATCCGTGGCAATTAAATTGGCTTTACTTAAATCAGTATTTTGTAAATTAATTCCGTTTAAATCAGCGCCCATTAAGTTGGCTTCGCACAAGTCCGGCTGAATATTAGGATTATTTGAACGCCAAATTTGCCAACGTTGAGATCCCCATTTTAATAATGCTAAATGTTCTGAATTTGCCATATTTTTTTACTAATTTATTCGGGATTAAAACTACCTAGTAATTATGTCATTATAAGCTTTAGACAGTACATATTCTTTTTTTTGTCTGTCAAATATTGGTACAGACGGACGATACGAATTGCAAAGGCATAACTCTTTTCTTGCACTAAATTATCAGGTTTCATCATTATACCACACCTCATTAATAGCTTTAGAAATTTTTCCCCGACATTCCTTAATTCGTAATTCGTAATTATTCCTCTCCCCAAATACGGTTAAGAGTAGTTTGAATCTTTTTCTCAAAGCGGGTAATTAATTCGCGGTTAGCATTAACTAAGGTTTGCTCGGCTTCGATTTCTGCTACTATTGCTTTTTGAATTTCGAGAGGTGGAACTGGAACAGTAATTTCTTTTAAAACACTAGCTTTAATTCCATAGACTGTCGTTCCTGATTGATGTGCAATAATCTTGTCTTGAAGTGACTTTGATAAAAGTAAATCTTTCAAAAATGCTCCGATTAAAATTTCACGGTTTGGACATAGAGCAATTAATCTCTGAGCAAGTGCAAAGCGTTCAATAATGTTTATTTCTGCAACATTACCAAGAGGAGCTTCTGTCGTAAATAAAACATCACCAATTTTTGGAATACCCCGTGTCATCCATGTATCATAATCCTCTGTTGCGATAAATTCTCTAGGTTCAGGATTAATATAACCCTCTCGGACATTCTTGGCAGTAATAAGAGGAATTCCGCTAGATGTCTTGGTCGGTGTTTTTCCTCGATAGTCAATGAATCGACAAATTTCTCCTAGCTTAAACATCGCCCAATCAGAATTAATCGGAATATGGGGGCGGTAGTTGTCAATAACAGCCCTAGCTCCGTTAATAACTTTCTGGTAGCTTTCTATTTCTGTTACTATTTCTTGCTGTATGGCGATCGGTGGTAGGGGGATTTGAATTTCCGCAAAAGATGACCACCCAATGCGAGGGAGTTGTGCGCCTTTTAGTTGACCTATAACGGTATCATTGAATATTTGACTTCGGAATAAATATGCTCCAAGAGCAGGATGAGCTTTTCCTTCAATAGCTTCAATCACAAAAATATCAGTCGAGCAAATACCTGATCGATCTGCCAGCCAAACTTTATTTAAGTTCGGTCGTAACTTTCCATAGAGAATATCGTTAGGTTTAAAGACATTCTTCATGCTTTTTATATCAGCAGGGTTTTCTGTGATAATATTTCCCTCTATATCTCCTGTATTTTGCGTTATATTTTCAAGTCCAATATAGGTAACTGAACCATTTAGAGATTCCGGGATAACTGTCTGATTAGATTTTTGAAATGCTTCACCAACTGGAATAAATTTATATTTTGAATTTGTGCTATTAACTTCTCGATACCTTTCCCCACTAAAATTATAATCCCCATTAGCTGCAATCTTTTCCTTCGGCACAACTAACCCAAGCGTTAACTCAAAATTATCTGTTAACTCTTGATTCCGAACCGCTTGCAAATATAACTCTAACTCAATTTGTACCTTAGTAAGCTGTTCCCCCGTAACCTCACGCCGTTGAGCACCTAATCCAAAACCATCATTTTCCACCTTGAAAAAAGCCACCGTATCAGATAGTTTTGCCAGGGACTTATCGAGAATCAAAATCGAAGTTTTGACATTAGAATAGGGATTAA
>Ga0208359_1000312_pt1 | contig 9104 bp, 7 predicted proteins | sample LakMenEpi26Aug09_FD_150732 | JGI IMG/M metagenome (GOLD analysis project Ga0208359, IMG submission 150732) | Freshwater microbial communities from Lake Mendota, WI - 26AUG2009 deep hole epilimnion (SPAdes) | ecosystem: Environmental > Aquatic > Freshwater > Lake > Epilimnion/Euphotic zone ... | reverse complement strand
CACCAGAGAATAATTGATTGTATTCTGGGGCTCGTAAAAATCGTACCATCCGTAATTTAATGACAAAATGATCGATAATTTCTTGAGCTTCAGATTCCGTTAAAATCCCTTGTTTCAAATCCCGATTAAAATAGACATCTAGGAAGGTTGAAACCCGTCCCAAGGACATCGCTGCACCATTTTGTTCTTTAACGGCAGCTAAATAACCAAAATACGTCCACTGTACCGCTTCTTTAGCATTGGCAGCCGGAAAACTGAGATCAAATCCATAACTCGCCGCCATCGCTTTGAGTTCTTTTAAGGCTTTAATTTGTTCAGAAATTTCTTCCCGTAGCTGAATAGTGGTTTCTACAATTTCATCCAATTCTAAGGATTCAAGTTGTTCTTTTTTATCGGTAATTAACCGATCAATTCCGTACAACGCAACGCGACGATAATCCCCAATAATTCGTCCTCGTCCATAGGCATCGGGTAATCCGGTAATAATACCAGAATGACGGGCTTTTTTCATTTGACGAGTATAGGCATCAAAAACTCCATCATTATGAGTTTTACGATATTGGGTAAAAATGTCTTCGGTTTCAGGATCAAGTTCATAACCATAGGATTCTAAAGAAGCTTTGACAACCCGAATTCCACCAAAGGGCATAATTGCACGTTTTAAGGGGTGATCGGTTTGTAAACCTACAATTTGTTCTAAGCTTTGATCAATATAACCAGCACCATGAGAAACAATATTAGAGGGAATTTTTGTATCCACATCTAAAATGCCTTTTTCCCGTTCTACACGCATTAAATCTCGCACTAACTCCCACAATTTTTGAGTGCGTTCCGTTGCTGAAGCTAAAAAGGATTCATCCCCGACATAAGGGGTGTAATTTTTTTGGATGAAATTTCTGACATTAATTTCTTTCGTCCATTTATCTTCAATAAATCCTTGCCATTGTTTACATAAATTACTAGAGGATTGATTTAAGATTTGACGTTCATTTGTAGCAATCATAATTCAGACTCCTAATTCGATTTGAAACTTTAAGCTTTGACGTTAATAGCAGTAGCGACAAAATGTTAGAACATAGACTCTTGACTCAAATTGAAAGCGTTCTGTATCAGTTCAAAAGTTTATGATTTTCTGTTTTCTCTGATTCCCAAAATATTACTGAACTGAAAGTCCATAACGCCTAAAACAGTCTTTGACTTGATGAATTTGCTCAGAAGTGGGCACGGGTGTGTCTTGGAGATGATAAGTGTATCCCAGTTTTTCCCACTTATATTCTCCGAGTTGGTGGAAAGGTGACACTTCTACCTTTTCCACATTCTTTAATTGAGAAATCAACTTAGCTAATCCTTCAATATTGTCGGGATCATCGGTCAGGTTCGGAACTAAAACAAACCGAATCCAAGTAGGTTTATTAATCCCGTTCAAATATTGAGCAAATCTCAAGGTGGGTTCAATGGAAGTTCCTGTTACTTGACGATAGGTTAACGGATTAAAGGATTTAATATCCAATAAAACCAAATCCACAAATTCGAGAACAGGTTTAGCAACGGTTAAGTTAACGTAACCTGAAGTATCTAAAGCGGTGTGAATTCCGATTTCTTGACAGCGTTGGAAAATTGCTTGCACAAAGTCGGGTTGTACTAAGGGTTCACCCCCGCTAATGGTAACACCTCCTCCTGAAAATCGCATATAAGAGCGATATTTTTGAATTTCAGCAATCAGTTCATCAACGGTAATTTCTTTGCCATCTTGCAAATTTCGAGTGTCAGGATTATGGCAATAAAGACACCGTAGACAACAGCCTTGAGTAAAAATAATAAATCGGATTCCTGGGCCATCAACCGTGCCACAAGTCTCTATAGAATGAATCCGACCTGAAACTTTAGAAAGCGGTGAAATGCTTTGAATGGTTTCTGGATGTTGATGGGTTTTAACCGTCATTTCGCTACTCCTTCGATATTATTCTCTAACACAACAGGGAAAATTGAAATCCTCTCTTAACGTATTTTAACTGATTGTCACCATTTGTTGTAAATCTGTTAAGGTTTGTTGTGCGGCTTGTTCATCGACAATACTCAGTGCAAAACCGACATGAACAATGACATAATCACCGACTTGAACCTCTGGAACATAAGCCAAGTTGACTTCCTTGATCATTCCACCAAAGCTGACTTTACCGACTTTTTCCAAGGGATCATACCCGGAAATACTCAATAATTGACCTGGAATTGCTAAACACATCGGCTGCACCTAAAAATGTTACGTTTCTTGAAGCAAGGAGGGAAAACTGATGAAAAATCCAGACCATTTCTTGTGGTAGGGATTGTCCCAGTATTTCAGTCCGATCAATACCACATCCATTATTAACCTAGACCGATTAATTCTTTTCTTTATTTTAATACTTTTTTCCATAAATTAGCAGTAGACTTACAACTTAGGAGAGAAGTTGGAACCCAACCCAAAATCATCGATATAAACAACGGTTGTGTTGTTTATCCTAGTCTATAATCCTTGAGTCCCCAAAGGTTCATGATTAAATTTGTGACCCTTTTGTGGTGAACTGAACCCAACTTGTCTAAAGGTATATTTGATTACAAAATGAGTGTCAAAATCCACATCATTAGTAGAGAACAGAACTATGCAATCTTCTACGGTAACTACTGCAAAAGCTGATAAACCCAAAGCTGGAGCCGCAAAAGGAGGCGATAAACGGTTTAAAGTCCTGGATATGACCATGAAGCGCAACCAATATCGTCAGGACGCCTTAATTGAGGTGCTACATAAAGCCCAAGAATCCTTTGGCTTTTTAGAAGAAGATGTTCTAATTTATGTGGCCAGAAATCTGAAACTTCCCCTCAGTTATGTCTATGGAGTCGCCACCTTCTATCATTTATTCTCCCTCAAACCCAATGGCGCCCATACCTGTGTAGTTTGTTTAGGAACAGCTTGTTACGTTAAGGGGGGCGGGGATGTCTTAACCGCCTTAGAAGCCCGAACCGGAATTAAAGCCGGGGAAACCACCGCCGATGGTCAAATTTCGATTATGACCGCCCGTTGTATTGGAGCCTGTGGTATTGCTCCGGCCGTTGTCTTTGATGGCAAAGTAGCCGCCCAACAGACCCCGGAAATGGCCTGCGATCGCATGGCGGCATGGGAGCAGGGGGAGTAAGAGAGTAGGGGGGCCGGGGAGCCGGGGGGAGTAGGGAAGTGCGAGCGTCCTCGCTCGCTGACCTTAACCAAAAGTTAGCAAGTCTGACCTTAACCAAAAGTTAGCAAGTCTGACCTTAACCAAAAGTTAGCAAGTCTGACCTTAACCAAAAGTTAGTAAATGCCAGCCTGACCTTACCCCAATATTTTACGAGTTAGCGAGCGAGGACGCTCGCACTGCTGATTGATAACTGATTTGTCTTGATACTTGCCTGTTGCCTTTATAGAGGAAAACAAAAATTATGGAATATAGCGAATTATTAGAATTAGCCGAGAAGGAACAAAAATCTCAAAAACCGATCCGGGTTCATTGTTGTACCTCAACCGGATGTGTAGCCTCAAATTCCTTGGGTGTTAAAGATCAAATGGATGCGGCTGTGAAAGCTGCTGGACTGGAGGAGAGGGTGCAAGTGGTCGGGGTGGGTTGTATGGGATTTTGTGGCCGGGGGCCAATAGTAGAAGTCGAACCCGCCGGACTCCAATACGAGAAAGTGACGCCCGAAGCAGCCCCATCTATTATTGAAGCCCTGAATGGGGGAGAGGCTAAACCCGTCCAAGGCGATCGCAACCATCCCTTTTTTAGTGGTCAACTGCTAATTGTTCGAGAAAATAGCGGTAAAATTGACCCGGAAAAAATTGGTGAATATATCGCCGTGGGTGGATACCAAGCCCTGCATCATGCCGTTTATGAAATGAGTCCGGCCGATGTGGTAGCCGAAATTACTAAATCCGGGCTCCGGGGTCGAGGCGGGGCGGGATATCCTACGGGATTAAAATGGGCCACCGTTGCTAAAATGCCCCCCGGACAGAAATATGTGATCTGTAACGCCGATGAAGGAGATCCCGGCGCCTTTATGGATCGGAGTGTCTTGGAAAGTGACCCCCATCGGATCTTAGAAGGAATGGCGATCGCTGGATATGCTGTTGGTGCGACCCAGGGCTATATTTATGTCCGGGCCGAATATCCCCTGGCCATCTCCCGTCTACAAAAAGCCATTCAACAGGCCAAACGCCAAGGGATTTTAGGGAGTCAAGTCTTTGGGTCGGGAATAGATTTCCGTGTTGATATCCGGGTCGGGGCGGGAGCCTTTGTCTGTGGGGAAGAAACCGCCCTAATTGCCTCCATTGATGGGGGACGCGGCACTCCTCGCCCTCGCCCTCCCTATCCCGCCGTTTCCGGGTTATGGGGGGAGCCCACCTTAATTAATAACGTCGAAACCTTGGCCAATATTGCCCCAATTATTAAAAAAGGTAGCGACTGGTTTTCCAGTATCGGCACAGAAAAAAGCAAGGGGACTAAAATTTTCTCCCTCACGGGCAAAATTCGGAATACCGGTTTAATTGAAGTCCCCATGGGAATTAGTTTACGGACAATTATCGAGGACATGGGGGGCGGTATTCCCGGCGGCGTGAAAGTTAAAGCCGTGCAAACTGGAGGGCCATCGGGAGGTTGTATTCCCGCAGAACATTTGGATACCCCGGTAGATTACGAATCCTTAGCCCAATTAGGATCTATGATGGGGTCAGGGGGTATGGTGGTACTGGACGAAAACACCAGTATGGTGCAAGTTGCCCAATTCTATATGGAATTCTGTCGGGGGGAAACCTGCGGAAAATGTGTTCCCTGCCGCACTGGGACGGTTCAACTGTATCAAATGTTAACCAAAATTCTCAATAAACAAGCTACTACCGCAGATATTGAGAAAATGAAACTGTTGTCGGAAATGGTCAAAGCCACCAGTTTATGCGGACTCGGACAAACAGCCCCTAACCCGGTCTTGAGTACGTTGCGTTATTTTCCAGAGGAATATCAGGCATTATTGCAACCAGAAGAAAGCGGACGGGTTTCGGGGCTTTAATATTCCTAAAAATGGGATGGTTTATATCTGCAATGGGTGACTATTTATTGGTATCAACAAAGATAAAATTCACCCATTGTATCCAATACTTTCAAGTAAGGATAATAAAAAATGTTTTGCGAACAATGTGAACAAACCGCCAGTGGAAATGGCTGTCATCAATGGGGGGCTTGTGGTAAAAGTCCAGAGGTTAATTCAATCCAAGATTTATTAGTCTATTGCTTACGCAGTATTGCCCCCATTGCTTTAAAAGCTTATGAGTTAGGTATTCCTAATCGAGAAATTGATCGTTTTACCTGTGAAGCGATGTTTTCAACGATGACGAATGTTAACTTTAGTACGAAGCGATTTGCTGATTCTACCCAACAGGTTTTACAATTGCGAAAAACCTTAAAACAAGCGGTGGAAAGTAAAAGTCCCACCCCCATTTCCTGGCCAGAAATTTGTAATTATCAGCCCGATTTTGAGGAAAATTTATCTGAACAAGGACAAAATTTTGCCTTGGATTTAATTCAAAAAGCTAATGGGAATATTGATATTTATTCCTTGCAATTAACCACAATTTATGGCATTAAAGGATTAGCTTCCTACGCCTTCCACGCCTACGAACTGGGTCAGGAAGATGAGAAGATTTATCAGTTTATCTATGAAGCCTTAATTGCTTTAGATCGGCAGGATTTAGACTTAAATGCCTGGGTGGGTTTAGCCTTAAAAGTCGGAGAAATGAACCTCCGGGCAATGGAATTATTAGATGCCGGACATACCGGACATTATGGACATCCCACCCCCACAAGTGTTCCCTTAAATCATCGTCAAGGTAAGGCTATTTTAGTCTCTGGACATGATATTAAACAGTTAGAAGCCCTGTTAAAACAAACCGTAGATACGGGGATTACGGTTTATACCCACGGGGAATTATTACCCGCCCATGGTTATCCGATTTTAAAACAAAATTATCCCCATTTATTCGGACATTTTGGCACAGCATGGCAGAATCAAACCAAAGATTTTGCTAAGTTTCCTGGGGCGATTGTGGTGACAACAAATTGTTTAATGCCGCCCCATGAAACCTATGATCAAAAACTGTTTACTCTTGGGCCCGTGGGCTATCCTGGGTTAGGCTATTTACCCTCCGATGCTGATGGTATTCCTGACTTTACTCCAGTGATTCAAGAAGCGCTAGAACTCCCCGGCTTTTTGGATGATGAAACCCTCCGGGAAGTGAAAACCGGATTTGCCCATAATGCAGTTTTAAGTGTAGCTGATCACGTCGTTGAAGCGGTTAAAGCCGGGAAAATTCGTCACTTCTTTTTAGTCGGCGGTTGTGATGGGGCCAAACCCGGACGGAGTTACTATACAGAATTTGTGGAAAAAGTTCCCCAAGATTGTGTTGTCCTCACCTTAGCTTGTGGAAAATTCCGCTTTTTTGATAAAGAATTAGGTGAAATTGGTAACATTCCTCGATTGATGGATGTGGGACAATGTAATGATGCTTATTCTGCCATCCAAATTGCTTTAGGATTAGCTAAAGCTTTTGATATTGGTGTTAATGAATTACCCCTATCCATGATTTTGTCATGGTATGAACAAAAAGCCGTGGCGGTGTTATTAACCCTGTTATATTTGGGGATTCAAGACATTCGTTTAGGCCCGACATTACCCGCTTTTATTTCTCCGAATGTGTTCCAATTACTATCGGACACCTATCATCTGAAAGCGATTTCTACCCCCGATGAAGATTTAGCCGCTTGTTTAGCCTAGGGTTAATTTCATGGGTGTCAAAGACAGCCGAAAAAATCTGATTGTAGCCGAATCAGATCCCCCTAAATCCCCCATCCCCCCTGCCCCCGCGCGCGGGGGGTAAAGGGGGACTTTGAAATCAATCCTGGCCTTATTAAGGGGGGTTAGGGGGGTCAAACCCTATACAAAATCATGTAAAAATTATTAGGAAAAACTGCTATAATGAAACCAGATACATCTTAAAGTTAAAGGATTAAATTTGATATTTAAACCTGAGAGGAGATGAAAAAATTATGTCCGTAAAAACCCTAAAAATAGATGGAATTGATGTTGCTGCTGAAGAAGGAACATCTGTACTCAAAGCCGCCGAAGAAGCCGGGGTCAAAATTCCCAAACTCTGTCATTTAGACGGGGTTTCTGATGTGGGGGCTTGTCGGTTATGCCTAGTAGAAATTAAAGGAATTAATCGTTTATTACCAGCTTGTGTAACCGAAGTTGCAGAAGGTATGGAAGTCTGTACCCAAACCCCCCAACTGCAAGAATATCGACGCATGACCGTGGAGTTATTATTCGCAGAAGGAAATCATGTTTGCGCCATCTGTGTTGCTAATGGTAACTGCGAATTACAGGACGTTGCGATTGAAGTGGGCATGGATCATAGCCGTTTTCCCTATCGCTTTCCTGACCGGGAAGTAGACATTTCTCATAGTAAATTCGGCATCGATCATAACCGTTGTATTATGTGTACTCGGTGTGTGAGAGTTTGTGCTGAAATTGAAGGAGCCCACGTCTGGGATGTCGGCTATCGGGGAGCCGCAGCTAAAATTATTAGTGGTTTAAATCAACCCTGGGGGGATGTGGATGCTTGTACCTCCTGTGGTAAATGTGTCGATGCTTGTCCCACGGGTTCAATCTTTAAAAAAGGTACCACTACGGCGGAAATGCAACGGGATAGTGAAAAACTAGAATTCTTAGCAGATGCAAGAGGGAAACATCAATGGACAAGATAAAATTTGCTACGGTTTGGTTGGCGGGTTGTTCCGGTTGCCATATGTCGTTTTTAGACTTAGATGAATGGCTGTTTGATCTCGCGGAAAAAGTTGATGTTGTCTTTAGTCCGGTGGGTTGTGACTTAAAAGAATATCCTGAAAATGTGGATGTTTGTTTGGTGGAAGGAGCCGTGGCTAATGAAGAAAATTTAGAGTTATTATATCAAGTTAGAAAACGGACTAAACTCTTAATTTCCTTTGGAGATTGTGCGGTCACGGCTAACGTTCCGGCGATGAGAAATATGTTAGGTAGTACGGAACCTGTATTAAAACGCTGTTATTTGGAACTGAGTGATATCGGGGCGCAATTGCCGAATGAACCGGGTATTGTGCCTGAACTGTTAGAGCGAGTTCGTCCAATTCATGAATTAGTTGATATTGACATCTTTTTACCCGGATGTCCTCCTTCTGCGGATAGAATTAAAGCCGCGATCGCTCCTTTATTAGAAGGGAAAATGCCTGTAATGGAAGGACGGGAAATGATCAAATTTGGTTAACCGTTGTTGCGCTGTTGTTGCGCCGTTGTTGCGCTTCAGCGCACCCAAGGATATAAATTATAACCCTTAATTTTTATCCTCAAATCTAATTAGTAAAGATGCGCTTAGTTGTTGCGCTTCAGCGTACCCCAAGGATATAAATTATAACCCTTAATTTTTATCCTCAAATCTAATTAATAAAGATGCGCTTAATCGCAACAACGGGGTAGAAAAGTTCAAGCTAAATAACAAACTACAGAGGTTAAAAATATGTCTAAAACCGTTATTATTGATCCAGTGACTCGGATCGAAGGTCATGCTAAAATATCTGTCTATTTAGATGATGCGGGAGAAGTAGAAAATGCCCGGTTTCACGTCGTAGAATTTCGCGGTTTTGAAAAATTCTGCGAAGGACGACCGATGTTTGAAATGGCTGGAATTACCGCTAGAATTTGCGGAATTTGTCCCGTTAGTCACCTGTTAGCTTCTGCTAAAACTGGCGATAAAATCCTCGCTGTGCAAGTACCTCCAGCCGGGGAAAAACTGCGGCGGATGATGAATTTAGCACAACTTACTCAGTCCCATGCTTTAAGTTTTTTCCACCTCAGTAGTCCTGATTTTCTATTAGGTTGGGATAGTGATCCAGCTAAACGAAATGTGTTTGGTTTAATGGCGGCTGATCCTGATTTAGCTCGGGCAGGAATTCGCTTGCGTCAGTTCGGACAAACGGTAATTGAACTATTAGGCGCCAGAAAAATTCATGCGGCTTGGG
>Ga0208359_1000309_pt1 | contig 9172 bp, 9 predicted proteins | sample LakMenEpi26Aug09_FD_150732 | JGI IMG/M metagenome (GOLD analysis project Ga0208359, IMG submission 150732) | Freshwater microbial communities from Lake Mendota, WI - 26AUG2009 deep hole epilimnion (SPAdes) | ecosystem: Environmental > Aquatic > Freshwater > Lake > Epilimnion/Euphotic zone ... | reverse complement strand
TTTATTATTAATGCACACTGCAGCCGTTGACGACAATGGTACGGACTTACCGGCAGTTGTTGAGAATCTTTGTCCTTATGATGTTAAATTTACAGGTGTTAAATTAGAACAAGATAAATTAAATGAGATTTATAATCTTGTTGATTGTACCATCAACATTGCAAACAATGAAGGATTTGGTTTAACTACCGCAGAATCATTAATGTCGGGTACACCAATTATTGTTAATGTAACCGGTGGTTTACAAGACCAATGTGGTTTTAACTTCACAGCAGATGATTATATCTCAATCGGTTCATTACATAATAAAGAAAAGTCAAAACATTTAGTGTTAGAAGGTGAATGGGTTGTACCGGTATGGCCCGCGGCAATTAATCTAAATGGTTCGGTACCAACCCCATATATCTTTGACGATAGAGTAAACGACTATGAAGTTTCCCATGCTATTGGTCAAGTATATAGTTGGACTAAAGAAGAAAGAAAAGAAAGAGGATTGAAGGGTAGAGAATTTATGTTGGATAACTTATCCAATAAAATAATGTGTGATAAAATGATTGAAGGTTTTGAACAAACCTTTGAAAATTGGAAACCAAGAGAACGTTTTAATTTATATAGAATTGTATGAGTAAACCATTTTTATTATTTAGAGGACCAGTAAAAACATTAAGTGGTTATGGTTCACATTCAAGAGATTTATTGGAGTCATTATATCAAATGGATTTATTTGATATTAAGGTGGATAGTTGTCCTTGGGGTTCGACCCCATTAACAGCATTAGAAGAAGAGAATGTATTTCACAAGTGGATTGAATCCAACATCGTTACAGAATTAAATGTTGTTCCCGACATTTATGTACAGGTTACAGTTCCAAATGAATTTAATAGAGTTGGTAAATTTAATATTGGTGTGACAGCTGGTATTGAAACAACTGTAGCACCAAAGGATTGGATTGATGGATGTAATAGAATGGATCTTATTGTAACTACCTCAACATTCTCAAGAGACGTGTTGTTACAAACTGTCTACAATGAAAATGAAAAGAATACTGGTAAATTGGTTAACCAACATAAAATAACTAAACCAATTTCAGTACTATTTGAAGGTGTAGATGAGAAAATCTACAATAACGAATATAAGGGGTTAGACTTACCAATTGAACAAGATTTTGCTTTCCTTTTTGTGGGTCATTGGTTGAAGGGTAATATGGGTCAGGATAGAAAAGATGTGGGTATGTTGATTAAATGTTTCTCACAAGCGTTTTCTAAGTATGAAAATAAACCTGCTTTGGTTTTAAAGACATCATCAGCAACATTTTCAATCAAACAAAGAGAAGATTTTAGAAAAAAAATCACTAATATTGTAAAGGATATTCCTGGTGCACCACCGGTATATCTACTTTTCGGTGAATTAAAGAATTCAGAAATGAATGATTTATACAACCACCCAAAAATTAAAGCAATGGTCTCAATAACAAAAGGTGAGGGGTTTGGTCGTCCGTTGTTAGAGTTTACAATGACGGGTAAACCTGTAATTGCTTCAAATTGGTCTGGTCATAAGGACTTTCTACCAATGGATAAAGCAATTATGATTGGTGGTAAATTGACTGAGGTTGACGAAAGTGCTGTTGATAATTTTATTATCAAAGGTTCTAAATGGTTTACCGCAAATTACAATGAGTTTATTGAAATTTTAAAATTGGTTAAGGATGACTATGATAAATTTTTGGTTAAATCCGAGATTTTAAGAGAAGAAAATTTGGGGAAGTTTACTCTAAATAAAATGAAAGAAAAATTTAAAGAAATAATAACTACACACATGGTTGAACCCCCTAAAAAGAAAGACCTTGTGTTACCTAAACTAAACAAAATTAAATGATATGGGATTTCTATTTAACACATCAACATCAACCACCAATCATGGTTTAATAACAACTTCAGATACTGAAAGATTTAGAATTACGTCAAATGGAACGTTTCTTACTGATAATTCGAGTGCATTTAATGTCATGAGTGGTACCAGTACAATCAGTACAGGTATAACCAGTGGGACCGGTACTATTAATTTTGTGGGTGGTACAATAGGTATTGGTACCTCGTCCCCATCTAATGGATTACTTATAACTGATAAAAAGATTTTTAAATTTTTAAGAGGTTATAAAAATATTTAAAACACATTTGGGAAAAGAGATGAAAATAAGTTATGCAATAACCGTATGTAATGAGATTAATGAAATAAAGAATCTCTTACCTTTTTTAATAAAAAATAAAAGAGTGGAAGATGAAGTTGTTATTTTGTTCGACCAAAAAAATGGTGAGGAGGAATTATTAGATTACCTACTCTCATTTAATAAACTACCCAATGTTCAAACATGGAGGGGGTTTGGCTGGAATAATAATTTTGCAGACTGGAAGAATCAACTAAACGATTATTGTACTGGTGATTTCATTTTTCAAATTGATGCCGATGAAATGATAACCAAAGAGTTGATGGACATTTTACCAAAACTATTTGAGTTGAATGACGAGGTCGAAATTTTTTATTTACCAAGAATTAATACTGTTGATGGTATTACCGAAGAACATATTCAAAAGTGGAAGTGGAAAGTGGATTCCAATAATAGAATTAATTATCCCGATTATCAGGGGAGATTATTTAAAAAAGGATTAAAGTGGGAAGGTAAAGTTCATGAGAAAATCGTTGGAGCAAAATATTATAGTCTATTACCAAACGATGACTCATATTCATTAATTCATAATAAAAAAATTGAACGTCAAGAAAGACAAAATAATTTTTATAACAACATAACTCAATGAAAATTCTAATAACTGGACATTTAGGATTTGTTGGTAGGTCCTTTTTAAAATACTTTAAAAATCAACATAATATAACAGGGATAGATTTAAAAGAAGGAAATGATTGTAGAAATTTTTTTAAACACTCAGTAGAAAAATTTGATTTAATTATTCATTTAGCGGCTATTGTAGGTGGTAGAGAAACAATTGAAAATGAACCATTGTCTGTAGCAACAGATTTATCAATCGATTCAGAATTTTTTAATTGGGTTGTAAAAACAAAACAACCGAAAATAGTATATTTCAGTTCATCAGCTGCTTACCCTATTCATCTACAGATTCCTGAATTAAAATATCACTTAAAAGAATCTGATATTAATCTAGATGATATTAGACTTCCCGATTTTACCTATGGGTGGTCTAAATTAACAGGAGAATATTTAGCTAAATTTGTTAGAGAACAAGGAACAAAAGTTTATGTTTTTAGACCATTTTCAGGTTATGGAGCAGACCAAGATTTAACTTATCCATTTCCTTCCTTTATAAATCGTATTAAAACAAAAGTTAATACTTTTGAAATTTGGGGAGATGGGAATCAAGTTAGAGATTTTATCCATATGGAAGATATTGTTGAAGCAGTAATGACTGTAGTAAATAATGATATTCAATTAGATGCTTTAAACTTAGGAAGTGGTATATCAACTTCATTTAATGAGTTAGCTAAGACAATGTTTGAGATATCTGATTGGAAACCTAAAAATGGTATATTACATTTAACAAATAAACCCATAGGAGTATCCTATAGAGTTTGTAATCCTGAGTTAATGTTTTCAATTTATAAACCAAAATATACTCTTGAAGAAAGAATAGAACAAATTTTAAAATATGAATAATATGGGTAAAATTTTATATACATTACATATAATGTGGTATGAATCTGAAATGATTTTAGAAACATTAGATTCATTACAAGAATCTATTATACATAGTGAATTAGATGTAGATATTATAATATGTTTAAATTCTCAAACATATATAGAAAAACCAGATGAAGGAATTGAACCTGAAAAAATGTTTAAACATTTCCTTCAACATCCATTAATTAGTAAATCCAAAATAATAACTAAAAAAGATTCAGATCCATTTTATAATATAGGTGATTGGAGAAGAGATATATACGGGTCGGAATATGATTACAAATATATTGTATGGGGAGAAAGTGATTGTTTAGTACCTGAAGATTATTTTTATTTATTATCAAATATTGTCATAGAAGAACCTCATTTTCTATCATTAGCAACTAGAAAAATGTGGGATAATACTTGGGATGAGGTTGAACATCCTTGGATACATCAATTTCCAAGAAATGGTCCTCCTATCCGACCTGAACAAGCACCTAAACCTTTTAATTGTGCTGATTACATAACATTAGATGAATTAAATAAATTTAATGAACAATTTGAACCAACTGTAATTAAATTAAAAAAATTAAAAATAGATGGGAATATGACTGCACTATCTCAAAATCTCCCATATCCATTTTTACCTTTAGATCTTCATTTTGCTCGAGAAGATTATTGTTTAGAAATGTTTTTTTCAAAAAAAGGAGTACCTCAATATCATATTAATACCAGATTAAAAGGACATAATCAAGTACACCCTAGAAAAAGAATAGGAACAAAAAATCAAAAAAATGATAATGTATATAAATTATACGAAGATAAAGCTTGGCAAAGTATAATTAATTTTATAAATAATACTATATGAAAATTTTGATTACAGGTGTCGCAGGACTATTAGGTTCAAGACTCGCTGATTACATTATTGAAAATCATCCCGAAGTTCATGTGGTCGGAATGGACGACTTAAGCGGAGGATACAAAGAAAATGTAAACCCAAAGGTCGAATTTTGGCAGATGAATTTGGTGACACATCCAATTGAGAATTGTTTTGAGGTTCACAAATTCGATTATGTTTATCATTTTGCAGCCTATGCCGCTGAAGGTTTATCTCCATTTATTAGACAATACAATTATGAAAATAATTTAGTTGCTACGGCCAGAGTTATTAATCAATGCATTAAACATGATGTTAAAAGATTGGTGTTTACTTCAAGTATGGCGGTATATGGGTATGGTAATGGTGAAGTTTTTTATGAAGACGTTATACCTCAACCGATGGACCCATATGGTATTGCAAAATACGCCTGTGAGTTAGATATTAAGGTTGCTGGTGAACAACATGGATTAGATTGGTGTATCATTAGACCTCACAATGTTTATGGTGTTAAACAAAATATTTGGGACAAATATCGAAATGTTCTCGGGATATGGATGTGTCAATACTTAAACAACGAACCAATGACAATATATGGTGATGGTGAACAAATTAGATCATTCAGTTATGTTGATGACTCTTTAGAAAGTTTGTGGAATGCAACACAGTTAAAAGAATCATCCAAACAAATAATAAATTTAGGTAGTACTCAACATCACACAATTAAGGAGGCAAACAATATATTAAGGTCAGTTATTGGTGGTGGTGATGTTGTCCATTTAGAGGGAAGACACGAAGTTAAAAATGTTATTCCATCATATGAAAAATCAATAAATTTACTTGGGTTTAAAGACAAGACAAGTTTAGAAGTGGGATTGAATAATATGTGGGAGTGGGTAAAAGTACAACCAAATAGAGAAAGATGGAAGTGGGAAAAGTATGAGTTAGATAATGGAATTTATAGTTATTGGAAATAATAACAATTATTTTGTTTTTCTAAAAAAAAGGATTATATTTTATAAAAAATGATTAGTATGAAACGAGAAATACCTTTGTTTAAAGTTTTTATGGCGGAAACCGCGGCCGATAAAGTCTCTAAAGTCTTGAATAGCGGATTTATTGGTCAAGGACCGGTGGTTGATGAATTCGAATCGACGTTAAGAAATTATTTTCAACACGATTATATATCAACGGTAAATGCAGCAACTTCTGCGGAACATTTGGCATTACATTTAATTAAAAAACCCGCTACTTTCACTAAAATTGATGGGTACGGGGTTAGAGAAAATGTATGGAATGGAATGGAAGATGGTGATGAAGTATTAAGTACACCATTAACTTGTACCGCTACAAATTGGCCTATTTTGGCTAACAATTTCAAAATCAAATGGGTTGATATTGATCCTAATACATTGAATATGGATTTGGATGATTTGGAAAGGAAAATCACTCCAAAAACAAAAGCTATTATGGTGGTTCATTGGGGAGGTTATCCTATTGATTTGGAAAGATTAAGACAAATTCAAGAAAAGGCAATGCGAATGTATGGTTTTAAACCTGCAGTAATTGAAGATTGTGCACATGCCATGGGAAGTAAGTACAAAGGAAAACTGATTGGAACTCATGGAAATATTTGTACATTTTCTCTACAAGCAATTAAACACATAACATCAGTAGATGGTGGTTTGTTATTTGTTCCTCATCAGGAATTAAATAGAAGAGCTCGATTGTTGAGATGGTACGGTATTGATAGAGACTCAGCTAGAAAAGATTTTCGTTGTGAATCAGATATTGAAGAATGGGGATTCAAATTCCATATGAATGATGTGAACGCTGCAATTGGAATTGAAAACTTTAAACATGTTGATGTTATAATTGCAAAACATAAAGATAATGCATCTTATTATGACAAGAATCTAAAGGGTGTTAATGGGGTAACTTTATTAGAAAGAAATCCTGATATGGATAGTGCATTTTGGATTTATTCATTAAAAGTCGAGAGAAAGAATGATTTCATGAAACATATGAAAGAATGTGGTATCTCAGTATCTCAAGTCCACGAAAGAAATGATATACATACTTGTGTGAAAGAATATCGTTCTTTATTACCTAATTTAGACAGAACAATTGGTGAAGTAATTTCCATTCCTATTGGATGGTGGGTAACTGAAGAAGATAGAGAATATATTGTAGATTGTATTAAAAAAGGATGGTAGTGGATAGAATAGTTGACGATTCGTTTTTGAAATCTGAGGTAACGGAGTTTGCGTTAGGTTATGATAAAGTTAAAAACCATACTTGGTATGATAACTTAAACTACATGGTTGATTTATCTAAAAAATATTTCAATGATGATGATTTTATTATGGATTATTCTTGTGGTACTGGAATTTTTCCCGAAAGATTACTAAAATCAACTGTTAGTTGTCCAAAAATTTTAATGATGGACACATCTCCAAAGTATCTTAAATTATCATATGATAAATTTGGTAATAATGATAAATTCTTTTTTAGATTAATGAAATATCTAAAAGAAGAAAATAGATTACAAACCATTGATGAATCTATGGGTAAGGAATATAAGGAACTATTAGATGGTATTATATGTACAAATGCAATTCACCTTTATCCAACTATTTCAGACACAATAAAGTCTTGGGATAATCTATTGGTTAAAGGAGGTAAATTATTAATTAATTCTGGTAACATATTCAACCCATCTATGGATGGTGAATCAAAATTAATAGACCAAACGGTAAATGAAATTGCTAAACTTTCTTATAAAATTGTTAAAGAGACACCAAAATATTCAAAATATTGTGATTTAATTAATGATGTTGAATATATTGAAAAACACGATTTATTAAGAGATAAGTATTTTTTGCCTGTTAAGAATATCGAGTATTATACAGATGAGATATTAAAAAATAATTTTAAAATTTTAGAAATAAAAACAATCAATATTGACGCAAAAGTCGATGAATGGTTTGAATTTCTAAAAGTATATCATGAAGGTATTATTAGTTGGGTTGGGGGTGCAAATAAAATAACAGGTGTTGAGTCAAAAGAAAATGAAGTTGAGGATAGGATTGATATAATCAAATTAGCCTTAAATGAAATGTTTGACAATAAAAACGATTTTAAAGCATGTTGGAATTACATAATTTGTGAAAAAATATGAGTAAATGTGCTAAAATAATCTGTACTTATTTTGGTAGACGAAGAACTGGTACCTATAATAACCCCAAAGATATGAAATCATTTTTTTTAAAGATGATGGAAAATGAAGTTAGTATTGACATGGGTATTGAAACTGATATTATTTTAGTAAATAATGATTGTGGGATTGTTTCTGTAAATGAAGGGGTAAATAGTTTTAATAATAAAAAAACAAGAAATGGTAAGGTAATTGTTGAACAAAGGGAAAACATTGGTGGTTCCTTTGGTTCCTATTTTGATATGTTCACAAAATATTTATCAGAATATGATTATTTCTTTTTTTGTGAAGATGATCATATAATCTTTAAAGAAGGATATATGAAAGATTTTGTAGATTTTATTGATTCAGATGATAAGGTTGGGTATGTTGCATTAGCCCCAATCACTTTACCTGGTTTAAATGGGTTACCTGTCCATTCAGGTGGAGGTATTGGTTTAACATCAACCAAAAAATTTAATATGATATATGGTGAAAATTCAATTTGTAATTTTAGACATGAAATGACACATGGTCAATCATATGATAAATTACAAAAATATGAAAGTAGATTTAATTCAAATTTCATAATACATGGAGGTTTTGAAATAAAAAATCATCCAAAATATTCTTGTATTCCAAATAACTATAAAAATTTCGAAGTTAACTATCGATTCTATTTAAACGAAGAAAATTTACAAAAAGAGTTTATTTATAATGTAGGAGAATAATATTAAAACTATGAAAAATTACACACAAAACTCAGAAGAAATGAATTGGCCGTGGGTTGAATCCCCATTTTTTAGTGAGTTATTAAAAAATCAGGATTTAACTGACGAAGAAAAAGAATTGGCCACCAAATATAACAAGGATGGTTATGTTGTTATTGATTTAGGATTAAGTGACGAAGAAATCGAACAATGTAAACTTGATGTTAATTTTTTAAATAATAAGGATGATGCTAATATTCAAAATCCAAGATACCATTACTCACAAGGTAAGAGAATATTTGAGGCTTGGAAGGAATGTGAATCTTTATTATCGTTAGCAAATCACCCTAAGGTATACGATACCTTAAAGATGTTATATAAAAGAGAACCATACCCTTTTCAAACAATAACGTTTAATTATGGTTCTAATCAACCATTACATAGTGACACAATACATTTTGATTCAATGCCACAAAGATGGTTATCCGCAGTGTGGGTTGCACTTGAAGATATGACTGAAAATAATGGTTCCTTATTATATGTTCCTGGTTCACATAAATTACCCATATTTGATTTTTATGACTTAAAACTTAAATGTGCAGGATTTGATGATCAATTTGATTCTTATGCGGAATATGAAGAATTTATTAGAAATTTAGTTGAGATTGGTAATTTAAAAACAGAACCTTTAATTTGTA
>Ga0208359_1000305_pt1 | contig 9205 bp, 10 predicted proteins | sample LakMenEpi26Aug09_FD_150732 | JGI IMG/M metagenome (GOLD analysis project Ga0208359, IMG submission 150732) | Freshwater microbial communities from Lake Mendota, WI - 26AUG2009 deep hole epilimnion (SPAdes) | ecosystem: Environmental > Aquatic > Freshwater > Lake > Epilimnion/Euphotic zone ... | reverse complement strand
CGCCCGCCACGACCTCGTGGAACTGGTCCGCTCCGACAAGGCCCGCCTGCCGGAGCAGGACGCAACCCTCGCCCAGGCGGGCGCGGCGGTGGGCGGCCTGGCCCCGATCCGCTTCGGCCGCAAGGAGCTGGAACGCGAGATCTTCACGGCCGCGGCCCCGAAGATGCACATCTGGGGGATCGAACTGCTCGACGTCCGCGTGAAGCGGCTCAACTACAAGGCGGGCGTGATCGAGAAGATCTACGACCGCATGGTCTCGGAGCGGATGCAGATCGCGGAGCGGTTTCGCTCCGAAGGGGCCGGCGAGGCGGCGAAGATCGAGGGCCGCAAGGAGCTCGACCTGCGGCGCATCCAGTCGGATGCCTACCGGAAGGTGCAGGAGATCAAGGGCGCGGCCGACGCCAAGGCCTCGGAGATCTACGCCCGGGCGTTCACGGCCAGCCCGCGGGCGGCCGACTTTTACGCATTCCAGAAAACGCTCGACACCTACCGCACGGCGCTAGGCGCCGATGCCACGCTGATCCTCACGACGGACAGCGATTTCTTCCGCCTGCTCAAGCAGGTCGAGCCCGCAGCCCAGCCACCGCAGGCCCGCTGACCTGACTGCCCGTGGACAAAGCCATCCATGGCAATCCTGGTCGGCACGAATCTGGTTGGCGTGCGCCGAAGCTTCTTCATCTCGCCTCTCCCTCTGGGAGAGGCCGGCCGCAGGCCGGGTGAGGGTGCTTCTGACGCTGCACAGATTCCCTGAACTCTCGCCCCGACCGCTCTTCCAGATGGAGAGGGTTTTTTGCAACCACCGTGCCAAACACTCTTGCATCCATGGCCTTTGTCCACTTGACCGCCCTTGGCGGAAGCCCCGTGGGCCCGCGGCCGGCGCCCGGTCAGGGCTCCCCGGCCTTCAGGTTGCGGAACTCGACCTTCATCTGCACGTTCTTGTGGATCTGCAGCCCGATCGGCCCCGGCCCGCGGTGGGCCGTCGAGGTGTAGGTCGAAACCTGTTCGCCATTGAGCCACACCGTGAACGTGTCGCCGCGGGCCGCGATCCGCAGCGTGTTCCACGCGCCCGGCTTGAGGAGTTCGCCGGCCCGCTTCGCCTGGGCTTCCTCGGGATACTTGCCCACGTAGAACGACCCAGTCATGTCCCGCTTCAGGCTCCGGGAAATCCCGATCTGCACCTGGGCCTCCGGCTGCCGCAGCATGACGCCGCTGTCGATGTCGCCCTGGAAGCGAAACTCGGTCTCGAAGACGACGTCGCCGTAGGACTTGTCCGTGTACAGCATCGAGCCTTTCTTGTCGGCATCACTCTCGCCGACGATGGTCCCATCGACGACGCGCCAGTATGGCTCCGCGGGCAGTTTCCAGCCGGTGAAGTCTCGGCCGTTGAAGATCTCCCGGAGGACGGGCTCCGTGGCCTGGTCGGGCGCGGCCATCGCGATGCGGTCAGGGGGCAGCGCCATGCCGGCGGCGAGGATGATCAGAAGGCCACAAAACGCGGTCGCATGCCGGCGGGTCATGATTGGTCTCCGAGGGTGGCGGCCGTGAACCGCACGGCTCCGGGGCAGGACTCCTATACTACCGCCTTCGGGCCCGTAGCTCAGTGGTTAGAGCAGGGGACTCATAATCCCTTGGTCGTGTGTTCGAATCACACCGGGCCTAGTTGTTTTTGATGATTTTCGGAGAGGACGACGTCCCAAACCCAAACTCGGGTGGTTTCGGGCGGGCATAGGGACGGGATCGGGATCGGATCTGAAGAGAGCCCGATCCCAAGGAGAGCCGACCCGGGACGAGGGCCTGATGGACGAACGGACCAACTTCTTCGTCGGCTGGGGAACCCTCGCCCTCATCAACGCGGGGCTGGCCCAGGGCAAGGGGCGGAGCGGTCTGATCTGGTGCCTACTGTCCCTCTTGCTCGGGCCGATAGCGACCTTCCTGATCGTCGTCCTGGGCAGGGTGCCGCCGGAGATCGAGTGAGGTCAGGCCACCTCACGACCGACGCCTGGCAACGAGGGGAAACGCGGCCGGCGTTCGAATCGATTCGACAGACAAATCAATGTCGAGCAGCGGCCAGTGCAGATGGTCCGCGGTCTGGCGCTCAATGACCGAAATCTTTTCGATACTGGCGTCGCGAAACCATGGAAAGTGTTCGAAAGGCAGAAACAATTCCTCGTCACCGACCAACAGCCACAAGCCGTGCCGGGACACGTTGGTGGCTTCAACCGGGAAAGTGCTTGTTCCAGGCATCGATGATCTCCTGCAGATGGTCTTCGACCAGTTGTTGTGCCTCGCCGATAACGTGCTTCGCCAAGCCTGTCTGGGTGGCAAGTTCGACTTGGGGCGTGAGCCAGAACTTTGCCTCGCCATCCGGGTGGGAAACATGGACGTGCATTTTCACTTCTTCTCGCGAGAAGAAAAAGAAGCGGAAAGGTCCTTCCCGAAAGACTGTTGGTGTCATGCCAGTGTTCCGTGCTGCCGCCGCCCCGAATTCTAATCGACCGTTGTAGACTGGGCGATTCGACCTTCAACCTAGCCATCCCAGGGGCGAATCCATGGCTTTTTCAGCAAAGATCGTCGGTGACGAGCTTGTTCTCAGGATCCCCTTGAACGCCAAGCCCGAGAAGTCCGCCAGTGGCAAAACCCTCGTCGTTGCCTCCACCTATGGCAACAAGGAAACGGACTGCGTTGTGGACGGCAAGAAGGTCATCGTGGGGGTCAACGCCTACATCCCAAAGAAGTAGGGGCGGGCGGCCAAACCAGTCCGCCCATTCCCCCTACGCCGCAAAGGGCTATTTTTTGCGGCGGAAAAGGCCGACAAATCGATCTAAGTTGACACCTTGGTTCCCTGAGAGCTGCCGCCCCCCTCATCAGGGGTCGCGGCACGTGACCGTTTGCCAGCCGCCCGGGTGCTTTATGACCAACGCCAATCCAAGGTTTGACAGGCGGCGAGTTCGTTCGCAAGGTTCGTCGTTCCGTTCTCGCGGACATCGGCTGCTCGTCGAATCGCTGGAGCGGCGGGGCATGCTTTCGGCGACCGTTGGGTCTCTCGACGATGTTGTCGTCGGAGAGTTTGATTCGGCCCCCAAGGTCGCCTCGCCGGACTTCTTTGAAGAAGGTATTGGACTGCCGAGTGGCGTCAGCCTGTTGGTGTGCCCCGTGTCCAACTGGAGCGAGAGCGGTTCCGGGCATCTCGCCCCGACTTCGGCTATCGAAACAGACGAGTCACTCGAGCCGCACGGTTCGTTTTCTACTGTGAGCGATGACAGCGGCCTGCTGGTGTGCACGTTCCCGCCGGCCACGTTCAGCCTGTCGGGAGATGCCGACTTCAGTGATTCGATAGCCCGTCCTGCCGTGGATCCGGGCGTCGATGGTGGTCAAGACACCTTCGTCGATCCGACCATCATCGTCGATCCAGTCATCACCGATCCGCCGAAGTTCGAACCACTCGACATCCGCGTACAGTTCGTCTCATCCGATCCGGGACGGGCGGCGTACTACTACAGTGTTGGCTCTGATGGGTCGGTGTACGTCTGGGTGCTCGCCTCGTACGACGAGCAGGGCATTGCCGAGTTCGTGTCAGGCGACAGCCAAGCGCGTGCGTACGCCACCGTTGAAGATGCGGGCGACGGCTGGGTGGTTTGGAATTTCCCCGTCGATCTGGCACCGCCGGTTCCGGAGTCAGGCGTCTTCGCCATGACTGGTTGTATTGGCCCTGCTGATGGATGGTCGGACGACGGTAGCATCTCGCCGAAAGACCCGACGCTTATGGATGGAACCGACCCCATCTTGTACGTGTGCGACGGTTACCCGCTGCCCCGCGAATACTGTGTGCTGCCCACGCCTTTCGATGCCACTTCCATCGATGAGGCGGCACGGTCGGATTCGGGGGTCGGCCTCAATGTCCGTGCGTACTCCACCAGTGTTGAAAACGCGCAGACTCGCACTGCGATTTCTCCGACAAACAACGTCCCATATGGTTGGATGGTGGCTTTCGGCTCCAATCTGTCTGGGGCTGGCGGTGAATCGCTCCAGCCCGTGACCGGCCGACGCCGTAGTCGCTAGCGGCTCACCGGATACGGCAAGCCGGCTGCGGCCCTGCAGGGTTCGTGCCGTCCGCCGATCTCGCCGTCGATTTCCCGTAGTTGTGCGTCGGGAATCCGAATTCTTGGTTGGGCCAGCACGCCCCGGGCGAGCCACTTCGAGCCGGATGCAAACGGCTTCTGGTGGGCCGATAGAGGGCCTTCGTGTGGGCCCGTGCTGGGGTCGTTCAGCAGGCGGACGGAGGCGTTGGGGGTGGAGAGTGGTTGGCTAGTATCGCACTTTCACCCTATTCCCATCAGTTAACCTGCCCCGGCCTGATTTGCTCACCCTTGCTTGAGGACCCGCTCGGCTTCTTCCCGCAGCGGTCGGAGTTCGGGGTCGTGGAAAGCCACGATCGTCGCCACATCTTCCGTCTCTGCGGCACGAAGCCAGACGACCGGGGGGCTTACGGGGTCGCGGCAAAGGTTCAATCGTGAACCTTGCCCTCCGTATGGTCTTGCCCCCATGAATCCGAGTTGATTTTATCTCGGGTCTCGGCACGGCCCTTGGCGAGGCTTCGCGGCCCGCCGATCGTCAGGGCCGCAATCACCTTACCCACCAGACAGGACGTCAAACCATGTTTTGGCGCAAGCGTTGCTACCGCAAGGCCGTTCGTTCGCCCATGCGCCTCGAAAGATTGGAGCAACGGCTACCGCTCGCCGGCAACGTCACGGCGGAACTCACCGGCTCCACGCTTCATCTCGCGGGCGACAATCTGGCAAACGACGTGATGGTGGCATCGGCTGCCGGCAGCAGGATCGCCGTCATGGGCATCGACACGTCCATCAACGGTGGAACGGCTGCCTTCGTGACCACCAAGGCCGTTACATCCATCGTCGCCAACTTCAACGGCGGCGATGACGCTCTGGGCTTTGGCAACAGCGCGGCGGACTACGCTTGGCAGCGGCTGTTCACGATGCTTGCCTTCGCGCCGGAGGCGGTTTGGCTCGGAGAGCAGAACCCCCCCGCACCATTCGATGTCGCGGCCCTTCAGGCGACGATCGACGAGGTCGCCGGCGGCGTCACGACGTTCTCCATCCCCGGCAGCCTGACAGTGGCGACTGGCGACGGGAATGACTCGGCCGGAATCAGTGGCAGCGTCGGCGGCCGAGTTGTCGTGAGACTGGGCAGAGCGGACATCGGCAACGGTCTCGTGATCGGAAGTGAGCTGACTCCCAGTCGGATAGGCGCGGGGGTTATCGTCAGGGGCGGCGACGTCAACGACCTCTTCGCGATTGGCAATGTGACGGTCGGCGGCACGGTATCGGCGGCGCTGGGCGACGGCGTGAACTGGATGGTCGTGGGGGGCGAAGCCGACACACCTGCGATCATCGATGCACTCTCGTACACCGGCGGCGAGAACATGGACATCATCGGACTCGCCGGCGACGTGACCGTACGGAACGACGTGCGTATCCTCACGGGATCGCAGGGGGAGGACTCGGTCGGCGTTTACAGTTCAGACGCCGGCGGAACCGTGAAGGTGCGTGGCAACGTGGTCATCAATACCGGCACTGGCAACGACGGCGACGCCGTGGATGTGGTCGGCGATATTCGGGGAACGGTTTCGGTGACGACGGGTGGCGGTCGAGACACGGTGAGCGTGTCTTCTCATGTAGGCTGGATTTCATCCGACGGAAGCGATCCGGTCCCGACGTTTGAAGTTGCCGGGACGTCAGCCATCGGCCTCGACCTGACCATCAACACCGGTGCGGGTAGAGACCTGATTTCGATCGGCACATCGACCGTTGGTCGCAACGTCTGGCTCGACGCGGGGACGGGAAATGATTCTGTCAGGATCGACGGCATGCAGGTGCGTCGAAACCTGTCCATCAACCTTGGCGCGGGCAACGACTCACTCGATATCGCCAACCTTCGGGCTTTTGCTGCCTTCTTCTTCGGCGGCAGCGGCACAAACTCGCTGTCGACGGACACCGCTACACGGGCCGCCAGCCGCACGCTGAGGCACTATCAGTTTCAGGCTGTGACGAAGGGCTGACCAAGCCGCTTGCCGATTTGATTGCTGTCCTGTCAGTCGGCGCTTAAAACCAGCCAGTGATCGGCGCATGACATCCGGCCATCTTCACGGAGCATTTCGACCTACAGGTCTTCCAGCGGCACCGCCGCGGAAGGAGGCCTGTTATGGCGAATGTACTGAAGATGACGATGATCGAGGCGATTCAATCACTACGATCGGCAGGACTGTCCTGTTGTGAGATCGCACGGCGGCTCGGGATCGACCGAGGGACGGTCTCGCGGCGGCTCAGGGACGCCGGCGAGCCGGTTCACAAACCAGCCCAACCCCCGTCCCGCCACGGCTTCGCAGGTCAAAGCCATCCGGGCCATCGCCGCTCGCCGGAAAATCGACCTCGTGGGGCTGCTCCGGGAGAGGTTTGGCCTGACCACCGCCGACGAACTCGGCATTCGGCAGGCCAGCGCGCTCATCGACGAACTCAAGACCGACGAGCCGACCACCAGCCCCGGCACGAACGGCCACACCAACGGGGCCTACGCGGCGACGGGAGGTGTTCGATGATCGCCGGTGCTGAACTGCTGCCGGTGCTGAACCCCGAGAAGCCCGCCAGCACGAATCCCCCCAACGAGTGTTGACGGCGGTTGAAAACGGCGGCGCGGGGCGGTCGAAAATGGTGGCGCTGGGTTGTGTCGATCTCCCCTGAGTCCGTGGGGTGTCGCGGTTGGTTCGGTTCCCTTGTCAGTCTGTCCGCCGCCGTCGCCGCTTGGCGTCCTGGAGACGGTAGCTTTCGCCCTTCGTCTCCAGAATGTGGCAGCGGTGGGTGAGCCTGTCCAGCGCTGCTCCCGTGAGCCGTTCGCTGCCCAGGACTTCGGTCCAGTTCTCGAAGGGTAGGTTCGTGGTCACGACGAGGCTGTTGCGTTCGTAGGCCGTCGCGATGACGTCGAAGAGCAGCTCGGCTCCGGCCTTGCTCGCGGGGACATACCCGAGTTCGTCGAGGACGAGGAGGTCGAGCTTGGCCAGCTGCTGCCGCATGCGGAGCAGATGCCGCTCCTCCTTGGCCTCCAGAAGCAGCGTGACCAGTTCGGTCACGCGGAAGAACCGCACTTTCCGCCCCTGGGAACAGGCGGCCATGCCGAATGCGGTGGCCAGATGCGTCTTCCCCGTGCCGGACGGCCCGACGAGGAGAATGTTCTCCCGGCGGTCGAGATACTCTCCCTTCACGAGTTCGAGCACCTGGGGCTTGTTGACGCTCGGCCTGGCCGAGAAGTCGAACTCGTCGAGCATCTTCGTGGCCGGGAATCTCGCCGCCTTGAGCCTACGTTCTGCCGCCTTCCGCTCCCGCTCGATCAGCTCCAGCTCCACAAGCTGCAACAGGAACGCGAGATGGTCGGCGTTGTCGGCGGCGCACCGCTGGGCGATCTTCTCGGCCTCGGCCAGCATCGTGGGCAGCTTCAGGGCCTTGAGGTGGTGCTTCAGTAGCACCGTGCTCTTGGTCTCGGTCTTGCTCATGACACCACCTCCGAGAGCAGAGCCTGGTAGGCGGCGACGGGCGTTGATTCCACATGCACGCACGCAAGATGCGGTCTGCCGTCGAGCGAGAAGAGTCGAACCGGGCCGTCGGCCCGGTGCTCGACCACCGAGCGGATGCTGTCGGAGTCGGAGAGGCCGATGTCGAGGGCGTATTCGACCCCGGCCGTGACCTCCTGCAGGCTGTACCGCTCCAATAGCCTCAAGACGCGGATGAACGACCGTGTGCCCGACTTGGGGTCGTCGGCCTCCATTCTCCTGCGGAGCAATGCAAAGCACTCGGGGAGCTTCCATTGCTCCAGAGGCTTCGCATGATCGAAGCCACCGGGCTTGCGTTCCAGGAGCGCCAGGTAGTGCACGGGCTCGAAAAACACCTTCTCTCGATCCCAGCACCTAGGGTACCGAGCAAGAAGACGGTCCTCGTAGACGAAGCGAACCTCGTCGACCGTGGCGACGACGATCACCTTCCGATGGGCGTAGCGGACTGGGACGGAGTAGTCGTTGGTCTCGAATCGCACGAGCGACTCCGAGTTGACCGTGCCATCGGCCACACGCCGGGACTCGAAGGGACGCTGCGGCAGCGGCAAAAACGCGGCTGAATCGTCCTGGAGCAGTTCCCGCTTCGTGCCGGATCGCCCCCTGGTTCGTTCGTCCAGATCCCGGCGGCATGACTCGATGAGATGCCGGTTGAGCGTCTCGATCGACTCGACGTCGGGCACCGGCACGAGGAACCTCCTTCTGGCTGTTCCCAGCAACCGCTCGACGTGCCCCTTCTCGTTGGCACGACGCACGAGACAGAAGTGCTCCGTGAACAGGTAGTGGCTCTGGAGTCGGAGGAACTCCCGGGTCAGCTTCCGCTCCCGGCCCTTGAGCACCTCGATGACGGCGATGGCGGAGTTGTCGTAGCTGATCCGCTTGGGCACGCCCCCGAACTCCTCGAAAGCCCGCCGGTGCCCCTCCATGAACGTCTCCGTGCACTCCTTCGGAAAGGCCTGCACGAAGATCGCGCCTGAGTAGGGCAGCGTCATGACGAAGATCGCGACCTTGGTCTCCTTCCCGGCGATCCGCACCGTCGCCTCGCCGAAGTCGACCTGGGCCTCGCCCGGTGGATGGGAGAGAGGCAGGAACACCTCACGGCGACTGATCCGCCACTCCCGCACGGCATCCTTCACGACCGTCTCGCCACCGGAGTAGCCGTACTCGTCGCGGAGGCGTTCGAATATCCGACGGGCCGTGTGCTTCTGCTTCGTCGGAGCCTTGCCATCGTCCTCGAGGATCTGCCGGATCACCGGCAGGAAGGGTTCCAGCTTGGGCTTCGGCCGATGCTTCGCCTGCCGGTACCCCGGCGGTTCGTCGTGTGCCAGCATCTTCTTGAGCGTGTGCCAGCCAACTCCGTACTTGGCGATCGCCGCCCGCTTGCTCAAGGCGCCGGTCAGCACCTCACGGCGAATCTCGCTCCAAATCTCCATGTCGCAGTGCACTCCTGTGCCTCTCTCTGAAAGGGGGTGTGATCGGGGCTGTCGCCCCGATCCTCCCCGCCCAGAGACCTGCACGGCTGTGCGCCGCCATTTTGGACCGCCGCGACACGGTCTCCGCGCCGCCGTTTTCGACCGCCGTCAACAGGCC
>Ga0208359_1000303_pt1 | contig 9230 bp, 10 predicted proteins | sample LakMenEpi26Aug09_FD_150732 | JGI IMG/M metagenome (GOLD analysis project Ga0208359, IMG submission 150732) | Freshwater microbial communities from Lake Mendota, WI - 26AUG2009 deep hole epilimnion (SPAdes) | ecosystem: Environmental > Aquatic > Freshwater > Lake > Epilimnion/Euphotic zone ... | reverse complement strand
ACCGCAATTCATCGATCGCGATCGTGGAGGCGTCACCGCCCAGTTGATATTTTTAGGGGCAGTCTTTGCGATCTTGGCATTTTTTTCTGATGGTAGCTGGGGTGTTCTGGCAGGGACTGCACGTAATTGGCTTGCCACAGATTCCAAACGGCTAGAAAAATTGCGTGCAACAGGTGGAGCAATCATGATTCTTTTAGGAATACAGGTTTTGGTCTCTGCAATTGTCAGTGGCTGAGTACACAATTAGTTCATGATTAAACCAGCCAAGCCCGCCCGTGAAAATATCTCTCCTTCAGATCTAACCTTTGGTTTATCTACCTGCAAACGATGTTTATGGATCAAATATTGGTACAAGGTGACAATGCCTGGGGCGTTTCCGCTGGTCGGCACCATGGCAGCATTGCAGGAAGAGCATTTTCAAGGTGCTGACATGCCAACAATTGATCCCTCACTTCGCCCGGGGAAAGTAAGTAAATGGGGCGAATGGGTTAAGAGCAAGCCGCTAACAGTAAATGGTGCAGAAAGTCGCTGGAGAATTCTCGGTAAGTACGACCTTGTATCAACTAACGACGATGGAACTATCGGTCTAATTGATTGCAAGGTTTCAGATAGTCAACGCGACAGTGGTCAGTTCTACTCTCCTCAACTAGAGGCCTACGCCTATGCTTTAGAAAATCCTGCCGCGGGCAAGGCCCAATCTGTCGCATCCATGGGTTTACTAGTTTGGAAACCAACAACAGCAATTGGAAGCCATGCCAACGAATATGGCTTTGGGGTTATGCAAAAATATGTGCCGGTTGAACGAGATCAAGCAAACTTCTTGCGAGTAATTGGTGAGTTCATTGATGTTCTCGAAGGTGATCTGCCTGATGCCGGAAGTGAATGTCAAACCTGTACCTATTTAGTTGCGCGAAATGCTTTGGATTAATCCTCTTCTGTAATTTCACCGAGCTTGACCTTCTTGGGTGCATAAATGTCAATGTATTCCTGGCCTGACATGGCATGTATTGCATTCATAATTTGATCAGTAACGTCTCGAAGGTGCTGCAAATCTGTTGAGTCACCATCAAAGTACATCGGTTCCCCAAAATGCATACCAACGCGTTTCACATTTGGAATAACTTTGCCAGTTGGTTGAATCTTGTCCGTGTTTGACATAGCAACCGGCACAACTGGTGCACCGGATTCAATGGCTAAACGGGCTATTCCGGTGCGGCCTTTATACAACCTGCCATCAGGTGATCTAGTTCCTTCTGGATAGATTCCGATGCAATTACCATCAGCTAAAACCTTCAAACCTGTTATCAATGCAGCTTCACTTCGTCGACCACCTGAACGATCAACGGGAACCTGACCAAGAGCAATAAAAGTAAGCTTCTTTAACAAACCTTTGGCACCAGGGGAAGTGAAGTATTCACTCTTTGCAAGAAAGGTAACTTTGCGAGGAACAACCAGCGGCATAAAAATAGAATCGCTAAATGAAAGATGGTTGGAGGCGATGATTACAGGTCCCTTAGATGGAACATGACGTAAACCACGAACCTTTGGTCGAAAAGCCAACATCAAAATTGGGGTCAGAAATGCCCGCAAGGTTCCATAGGGCAGGTTGTTGAGCACGGGACCAATTTAGTGGCTATTGACGACTATGACACTATCTGAGGGTGAGTAACGAGAAAAAAGGGCCAGATGGCTTTGATGAAGAGGAATTAATCCGCTCAGAGTTTGACTCCATCGTTTCAGGGCTCAATTTAGATCAATCATCGCCATCTACATTTCTTGATGATTTAGATCGGATTGATCAGGAAGGCTTTGTTCCTCCAAACCCAGCGCCGCAAACACCGCGTGGATTCATCTACTCAGCTCGAAACGCGATCAAGAAATGGTTTAACCGAAATCAGCGAGATGATGATGGTGCGACATTATGAGTAATTCTGGCTCCGAAAAATTTAGCTGGGGAATCTGTGGTCCCGGCGGAATTGCGCGAGCCTTTGCTCAAGATCTTACTTTAATGCAGGGTCATACAATCGGTGCAGTTGGTTCACGTTCACTAGAAAATGCACAAAAGTTTGCAACAACTTTTGGCGGTACTGCATATGGAAGCTACGAGGAACTTGTTGCTGATCCAACTATCGACGCGATTTATGTTGCCACACCTCATCCTGCACATCATGACAATGTGATTCTGGCATTAAACGCCGGTAAACCGGTTCTTTGCGAAAAACCTATTTCAGTAAATGCAGTTCAGGCGCAATCCATGATTGATGCTGCAGCACGAAATGGTGTTGCTCTGATGGAAGCAATGTGGGCACGCTTCTTGCCTCATTATGCAAAGGTTCGAGAGATAGTTGACTCCGGGGTACTGGGGCCAATACTTTCAATTCATGCAGATCATGGGCAGCGTCTGGCCGATCAAGGCATTGTCCGATTAATTGAACCAGATTTGGCAGGGGGTGCATTACTAGATCTCGGAATTTATCCAGTCTCTTTTGCGCACATGATTTTGGGAACGCCGGCACATATAACATCACAGGCAGTTATGACCGATAAAGGTGTTGATGCTCAAACTTCGATGATCTTTACTTATGAAAATGGCGCACAAGCTGTCCTTACAACAACAATGATTGAGCAAACACCATGTCGAGCCGTTGTTGCTGGTTTAAATGGTTGGCTCGAAATTGATCGCACTTTCTATAACCCGGCGGCCATGCGGGTGGTTTTAAATGATGGATCCACTACCGAATATCCAAATAATTACAACGGACATGGATTACGTGAACAAGCTGAAACTTTTAAGCAGCTTGTCAGATCTAGAAAACTTGAATCGGAAATCCTTACCTGGAAAGCGACCGTAGAGATCATGAAAACTTTGGACACAGTCCGCGAACAGATCGGCCTTAAATACCCTTTTGAAAACTAGACGCGAGCTAAATCAGCAACACCGACAAGGCCTGCTTCGTTACCCAACTGTGCAGCAATTAGTTGTGGGTAAGGATGCTTGCCGGCAAAAGGCATAGTGCGTTCAAGTGCCTCACGTGTCGGCTTCAGCAAAATTTCACCAGCATCAATTACTCCCCCGCCAATTACGACACAGGCGGGATCTAACAAAACAGACAGGGAAGCAATTCCTGCCCCAAGCCATTGTCCAGTTGTATTAAACGCTGCAAGTGCCACTGGATCACCATCACGAGCCGCATCGGTTATTGCTTGGCCAGTTAAGCCCGCCACCGTTCCATCACCTCGTGACAAAAGATTTCGCGCTATTTCGGGGCTGGCATTAATTGCTTCACGTGCGTGACGAAGCAATGCATTTCCAGATGCATATTGTTCAAAACAACCTCTAGCTCCGCAGCCACATAAATGTCCGTCAGGAACAACACGCAAATGTCCAAACTCTGCTGCGATTCCAAAAGCTCCGCGATAAAGCGAACCATTGACAACAATTCCGCCACCGATTCCTGTGCCAACGGTAAGCATCATCATGTGGTTTTGATTTCGTCCCGCGCCAAACTTTGCTTCACCCCAGGCTGCAGCGTTGGCATCATTTTCAATAACAACGGGTAGGCCGATTTGGGCTGTTAACTCTGCATCTAAATCGACGCCGTTCCAGTCAGCAATATTTGGAGTTGCGAGCATTGTCTTGCGGTCTGATGAAACAAATCCAGCTGCAGAAACGCCAACAGAAGTTACTTCAAACTTTTCCATCAACTCTTTGGCGGTATCGGCAATTGTACGCGTAAGTTCTGCCCCACCTTGACGTGGAGTTTCTTTTCTGGCGGTTGCGAGAATTTTTCCATGCTCATCAACAACGCCACCAAGAACTTTGGTGCCTCCTACATCAATGCCGATCGTGTTACCCATCTAATGTTTAGGCTTCGAGATATGACTTCAATTGAGCAAGTGCGGCGTCAATAGTTGCCTTCTCTGCTTTCTGGCGCATCATTGCCGGTACAGGCATTGACAACTCAACACCAAGTTCGTAAGTGACTTCGGTTGTGTCTTCATCAACTGCCACAATTGTGTACGCCCCGTCCATACTGGTCAGTAGGTCGGCTTCGTCTAGCGAAAAGAGAAGTTTGTTGGGAGCCTGGCTCCAGTCGTAATCAAGGGTTGGACGATCCTTCATCATGCCCGCGTCAATGCTCATCTTTACCTTAGTAATGCGCCCCTGATCATCGCGCGCCAATGCTTCAGCGCTCTTGATCTGTGACGACCACTCCGGATACTTGTCTAATTCGAAAAGCGCCTTTTGAACACGGTCAATCGGAGCATCGATGGATATTAACGATTTGCTGAGATCAGTCATGGCGCAAGGCTACCCTCTTCCCCTTTTATCCGCCTCCACGCTAGCGTTCCCCCATGAATGAAATCTCAATCCCTCCTTTAGTTCCCGCAGCTACTGCCGGAAACCTCACAAATCTGATCGCTGAACGCGCCTGGTTTGAACCAGAGCGCATCATCATGTCTCGCCCATTGGGCGAGGGATGGCAACCTGTAACCGCGCGCGAAGTTGAAGAAGAAATTCGCGCAACTGCCAAAGGCTTGATTGCAGCCGGCGTGCAAATTGGCGATCGCGTTGCCATCATGGCGCGCACACGTTACGAGTGGACCATTCTAGATTTTGCGACTTGGTTTGCCGGCGGTGTCGTTGTTCCAATTTATGACACATCATCTGCAGAACAGATTGATTGGATTCTAAACGATTCACATTCAGTAGCAATTATTGTTGAGACTCCTGCACTTGCTGAACTGGTAAAGACAGTGCAGCCATCTCATACACGTCACATGTGGACCATGACTGAAGATGTTCTAACAGTTTTGCGTGAAGCTGGAAAGCACATCGGAGATGATGAAATTGATCGTCGCCGTAATGCAGTTACTCCAGCATCACTTGCAACTCTTATCTACACATCTGGAACCACTGGTAAGCCAAAGGGTGTTCAGTTAACGCATGCCAACTTCCTTTCAGAGTGTGGCAATGTTGTTCAAGGTGCAAGTGAACTCTTCTTGAAGCCTGGCGGATCAACTTTGTTGTTCCTCCCAGTTGCGCACGTCTTTGGTCGCATGGTTCAAATTGGTGCAATTTCTTCAGGATTACACATGGCACATTGCAGCGATCCTGTTGGTCGCTTACCGATGGATCTCGCATCATTTAAGCCAACATTTGTGTTGGCTGTTCCACGTATCTTTGAAAAGATTTATAACGGCGCTGAAGCTAAGGCAGAAGCTGCAGGAAAGGGAGATATCTTCCGCAAGGCTGCTGCTGTTGCAATTGCATACTCTGAAGCACTTGATAAGAAGAAGGTTTCGCCAATTCTTAAGCTCAAGCACGGTCTATTCGATAAATTGGTGTACAGCAAGATTCGTGCAGGAATGGGTGGACGCGTAGAAGCTGCGATCTCAGGAGGCGCACCACTTGGTGCCCGTCTTGGCCACTTCTATCGTGGTGCGGGTGTTACCGTTCTTGAAGGATATGGTTTAACGGAAACAACTGCGGGTGCGACCCTCAACCTAGTGGGAGCCCAACGCGTTGGTTCTGTTGGACGACCAATTCCAGGAACTTCAGTAAAGATTGCAGAAGATGGTGAAGTACTTCTACGTGGCCCAATCGTCATGGAAGGTTACTGGCAGAATCCAGCAGCAAATGATGAAGTATTTGATTCAGAGCGCTGGTTTAAATCTGGCGACTTAGGAAAACTCGATGAAGATGGGTTTCTTTATATTGTTGGTCGCAAGAAGGAACTTATTGTTACTGCGGGTGGAAAGAATGTTGCACCTGCTGTTCTTGAGGATCGACTACGCGCACATCCATTGGTAAGTCAGTGCATGGTAGTTGGAGATAACCAACCATTTATTGCAGCTCTTGTAACTCTTGATCCAGATGCACTTAAGGGTTGGGTGGCAAATAACAAAAAGGATGGCGCATCAATTGGTGACTTGGTAAATGATCCAGATCTGATTGCAGTCATTCAGACCGCAGTTGATGAAGCCAATAAGGCTGTCAGTAAGGCTGAGTCAATTCGTAAGTTCACGCTACTTTCAACCGACTTCACAATTGCTGCTGGCCACTTAACCGCCAAGCTTTCAGTGAAGCGACATGTTGTTGCAAAGGAGTTTGCGAAAGAAATTGACGCATTGTTCGCAAAGTGAGCAATGAGCGGGTAACCCTCGCACAGGAACTCCACGATGGAATCGCCCAGGACTTAGTTGTCCTGGGCTTTTCCATTGATCGGGCAATTTCTATTTGCAACGAAGATGAACTTAGGGATTCGCTGCGGCAGATCAGATTTACGACTACTGAATTAATCGAAAAAGTCCGGCTACAAATGCACGAGTTACGAAATTCAGAACCCCTTGTGGTACCGACTGGGCAAGTAGACACAATGTTTGAAACGTTAAGGGTTGTGCAAGAAGTATTGCGCAATATAGAAAAACATTCCGGTGCTTCCTATTGTGACATTCAAATTACTGATGATGGACACGGCGGGGTTTCAAACAAAGTCGGATCCTTTGGCCTAGCTGTCATACAAGAACGCGTCCATAAACTCAATGGGGAAATCACCATTGCCTCAGATTCCGAAGGCACCAGAATTGGAGTACGAATCCCATTGGATAGGTGATGACGCGACTACTAATCATTGATGACCACGCCGTAGTCCGTCAGGGCCTAGTTCAAGCTCTCAAAGACAATGGGTTTGCTTCAATTGAAACTGCCGCCAGCCTGGCAGAAGCCCGATCTAAAGTCGCGGCCTTTAATCCTGAAGCAATCATTGTTGATCTCAATCTTCCAGATGGATCCGGGTTAGAAATTGTGCAATGGGTCCGAAAACATTCGGCCAAAATTGCAATCATTATTCTTTCCCTGAATGACCCAGCTCAGTTTATTAAAGTGGCCCGCAGTTCAGGCGCCAACGCATATCTTTCCAAGAGTCAATCAATGCAAGAAATCATCTCTTCTGTCACCTTTGCACTTTCTAACCCAGGCTCATTTACAAGTGCGCTTACTTCCGACCAACATCGGGATTTTGATTTAACGCCTAGAGAAATTGAAGTTCTTCATTTGTTGGCCGAAGGAGCAAGTAATTCTGATATCTCTGGACAGCTCTACGTAAGTATTTCTACTGTAAAGACCCACATATCTTCAGTTATGAGAAAGCTTCAGTGCACCAACCGCACAGCTGCAGCCAAAATTGCACGAGATAACGGTTTCTTACTGTAAAAGTTTATTGAATCGCTGGGACCAAATTTCCCAACGCCAATTTTTGATAATCCATTCTCGGCCAGCGGTACCCATAGCTTTTGCACCATCAACATCATTAAGCAGTCTGATCACAGCAGCTGCGATTTCTTCATTGTTTTCGCCATCCACAACAAAACCAGTTACGCCATCTAGCACCGCATCAGGTGCTCCCCCGGATGAACCCGCGATGACCGGTAAACCACACGCACTAGCTTCTAGGTAAACGATTCCCAAACCTTCAACCTCTAAACCAAAAAATCTGGAACGAGATGGCATCGCAAAAATATCACCCGCACAAATGTATTGAGGTAACTGGGCATACTGAATTCTTCCAATAAAACTGACATGGTCATTTAAGTTATGGCGCGCCACTAACTTCTTTAGGTGTGGAAGGTATGGCCCCTGACCAACCATCAAAACATGTGCATCTGGAACGCTCTTAAGTATTTCGGGCAAAGCTTGGATTAAGTGATCCTGACCTTTTCGATGCACCAAGCGCCCTACTGAAACTATGACTTGCTTATTTTCTAACTTCAGTTCTTTACGCAACTCAGTTGAATCTTGTGGACAAAAATGATCGACATCAATGCCGGGCGCAATCTTTACCATTTGCTGGGCCGCTGTCTTAGAAAGGGAGCGCGAGATAGCGCGCTGTGTGAACTCTCCTAAAAATGTCAACGAATCAATGGTCGAGCCGATTCGGCGCATTGCAAGGGTGAATGGAAACACCTTTGCCCACCAGACTTCATGACCATGAGTCAATGCAACTGTTTTTCTAATCCCGGCTCGCTTCATTGATGCAGACAGCAATCCCAAAGGCGCAGCTGCGCCAAATGCAGCCACCTGAATATTTGACTGCTTAATTATCCGTGACAGGTTTCGTGCCACTCGAGGAGTTGGTAACAAAATTGAAGCTCGATCACGAATAACCGTGACTCCATAATCAGCTTTCCATGCTTTGTCGTAATCTTCTGAACCGCTTTGCGCCGATGTGTAAACAATTGTTTGACCAAAGGGTCTTCTTTCAATCAGACCAATTACAAAGGTTTCAATTCCACCTGCACGTGGACCAAAGTCGTTAGTTACGAAGAGAACTGGACTAGAAACGACGAGCTCCAACCAAAGGTTTTCTTCCAAGCGATCCGCTAGGTGCAACCTTTACACGTGAACCTTTTCGCGGAGCATGCACCATCTTTCCGCCACCCAAGTAGATAGAAACATGTGAAACCGGACGACCATAGAACAAGAGGTCTCCTGGCTTCAAAGCGTTCAGGGAAACTTTTTTGCCAAGTCGAGATTGTGCTGCAGATGAGTGTGGAAGTGAAACGCCAGCTGTCTTATAGGCACGCATTGTTAGCCCGGAACAATCCCAAGTAGTCATTCCAGCTGCGCCGAAAACGTACCTATCGCCAATTTGTGCAAGGGCGTATTTAATTGCGATTCCGGCTCGTCCCGAAATTCCTGATGCACTCTTGGCGGCTTTAAGGGAAGAAGCTTGATCGGCATCTTCTTCTTCCTCGGCCAACCGTGCTAAACGCTCACGTTCTGCTTTGGTTAGCTTTGACAGTAATTTTTCTGCTTCAGCTAACTTCTTTTGCGCTAGCGCGGACTGGGCGGTCAATTTCTTTTGGGCGGCAGCTACCAGGGCTAGCTTGTCGTTTACGGTCAAGGTAGTTGCATTTAATCTCTGCTGCGCCGTTTCAAACTTTCGAAGTTGGGCAGATTTGCGTCGGGTAAGGGCATCTAAGGCACCAGCTGAGGATAAGTACAGGGCTGGGTCGGATGAAAATAGGAGTTCAAAGCTCTGACCAAAACCACCTGACTTGTATTGCTCAATTGCAATCGTGCCCAAAGATTTTTGAAGGGCGGAAACGGTTTGTCCTTGAATCTCGGCCTTGGCTTTAATGCCATTAAGGGTTTTAGTTAAGGTGGCTAATTTAACCTTTGCTTCTTGCGCGCCTTCAGCCGCCGCGGTTGCATCCTCTTCTAGTTG
>Ga0208359_1000299_pt1 | contig 9295 bp, 12 predicted proteins | sample LakMenEpi26Aug09_FD_150732 | JGI IMG/M metagenome (GOLD analysis project Ga0208359, IMG submission 150732) | Freshwater microbial communities from Lake Mendota, WI - 26AUG2009 deep hole epilimnion (SPAdes) | ecosystem: Environmental > Aquatic > Freshwater > Lake > Epilimnion/Euphotic zone ... | reverse complement strand
AAATCAATAATCGCTATTACCATAAGTATGCGATGCATTATGGAATAAGATTCCGGATTATCGTTTCTAAGTTTGGACCACATTGTTTCAGTTTCTGTTTCTGATAATGAAGCTAAAAAATCAACTACCTATTATTGTTATTATGCTTACACAATTAAATAGATCAATAGAAGATGCTGCAAGAAGAATACCAGCATCTATACATAATTATCCTACATCAGGAGACATCTTTGGTGGTGATGCACTGATGCAAGGATCTGATATGGTAGTGGTATTATCCCGTCCATTTAAATTAGATATAAAACTTTATGGTCCATATGCTTATCATGTATTGACAGATGATGTTATTATGCACCTAATTAAGGTGAGAAATAACGGAGATGAAAAGAATAACATGATATTTATGAAAATGGAAGGTCAAAATCAAAGAATGATTGAAGTAGCTCCACCTAAAGCTGAAAGACCAGAAGGAAACTATCAAAGATTTTCACAAAGAACAGGAGGTAGACAAATAATAGAATCTCCCATTGGAACAGAAATTTAAATCAACACATATGTTTACAACAGCACAACCTAAACAAACGAGTACAATGCTACTACCTCGTTTAAGCTACGCAGAGTATAAAGCTCTTGATCCGTTAGAACAAAAAAAGTATAAGGCTGAAATCTTAAATGAGCTTAGAGAATTTCATAAGCCACTTATTAACAATCTAGGTGTTTCTAGTAATGACTTTCAGTTTAAAGTGCCTTTTTATCATAAAGGTATACAAGTGATAGGCGTTTTTAATAATGAGTTTACTAAACAAAAAGGGTTATTCTTTGAAATGTTTGATAGAGAATTTAACCCAACAGATAAAGAAAGAACAGTATATAATGTAGCTCATAATGTAAATTATGAAGAAGAATATGAAATTAATCAAAACAATTCATATCTTGTGCCACTAGATGAACTCAGAGTGGTTAATTCATATAGTGTAGCTATTAGTGGTGAATCAGCAATTGTAGATGCTCAAAAGAAGACAACAGGTTTAACTTATAGCAAACCAGCTGAGACAAAAAAAGAAGAAGTAGAGCAGTATAATGATGCTTTGTTTTCAGAAATGACTATTAGAGATTATTATGCTATGCAGACAGGTAAACCTCTTAGTCTTAAACCTTGGCTTAATGACCTTATTAAATCAACAATAAACAAGTAATATGGGTAAAGGAGTATTAATTATTGCAGAATCTGGTACAGGAAAATCTACCAGTATTGAAAACTTAGATTCGGCTAGTACATTTATTATTAATGTAGCTAATAAACCACTTCCATTTAAAGGATGGAAGAAAAAATATACTATTTGGACTAAAGATAATCAAGCAGGTAATCTTTATTCAGGTAGCAAACCTGAACAGATAGAAGCAGCGTTAGTGTATGTTAATACAAAACGTCCTGAGATTAAAACAATAGTTATTGATGATTTTCAATACATGTCTAGCTTTGAGTTTTTTGATAGAGCAAGTGAGAAAGGTTATGAAAAATTCACTGAAATAGGTGGTCATCTAGCTCGTATTAGTAGACTTCCTAAAGATTTACGTGAAGATCTCACTGTATTCTACTTAACACATGCAGAAGAAGGTACAGATATAGAAGGTAGAAAGCGTTATAAAGCCAAAACTATTGGCAAAATGGTAGATGAGAAGCTTACACTAGAAGGTTTATTTTCTATTGTATTATTTGGCAAAACTAAAAAAGATGCTAATGGTATAATCAGATATGTGTTTGAGACACAAACAACTGGTGATAATACATGTAAAAGTCCTAAAGGTATGTTTAAAGACTTTGAGATACCTAATGACTTAGAGTATGTTAATAAAGCAATTCATGATTTTGAAAACTAATTTTTCTAATTTTTCATTTAATAAAAACAAACATTATGTTTAGTACAAAAGGACAGGATGTCAAACAGGGAGGAGGTACTCCAAAATCACTACAGCCAGGCGTAGTTTATGCTCACATCTATGATGCCAATCTTAGAACATCTAACAAAGGAGACAAGAAGTGTTTAGAACTCTATCTTGAAGGTCCTGAATTAGAAAACTTTGAGGGTTGGCCCATTGATAAAGAAAATCCAGAAGGTCCTAAATACAAAGGACAAGTGGGTAGAGTGGCAGCTACTATATGGACTGATCAATTTGATAGCAGTAACGTATCCGTTAACGACATTATGTATAAGCTCATTGTAATTGCTAAAGAGTTAAATCTTCAGGATGAACTTAATGCAGTTGAAGCTGTTACTATTGAAGAGTGGGTTAAAGCAGCTGTTAACATTGTAAAAGGTAAGAAGTTATATTGGTTTTTAAAGGGTTCAGAAGAAGAATATAATGATAAAACTATTATTAAGTTGTCTTTACCTAAATATAAGTTCGTTTCTACAGATGCAGCAAAACTTGATAAGTTTGACAAAACAAATAAATATCATTATAAAGCATTGGCTAAATCTAATGTAAGTAGTTTTGAACCAGCTACTAATGATTTTGAAGTGTAAGATTTTTTCATTTTTTTAATTATTGCGGGGAGTGTTTCTACACTCCCCTATATTTTTTGTAGATATATGTAAATATAGAATACTATGTTTAAAACAAAAAATCTTGTTCATGATATAAAAGACGTTCCAGTTACATGGATATTTGAAACATATTGTAAGTTAAAAGAAAAACTTACAGGGCAAGATATAAAGATTAAAAGTTTATTTAACCCTAAAGAAAAGACACCTTCCATGTGTGTCTATTTTGATAAAAGTAAAAATACTTACAGATATAAAGACTTTTCTTCTGGTAAAGGAGGATCTGCAGTAGACCTTGTAAAAGATTTAAAAGAACTTACATTTCATAAAGCTTGTCAACATATAGTTGAATGTTATAATGACTATGTCCTTCATAATAATGGTAGTTATGATGTAAAAGAATTTAAAGAAGCTAGTAAATATAAAGTTAAATCATATATATTTCGTTCATGGAATACTTCAGATCAATACTACTGGACTCAGTTTAATATAGGTACACGTTTGTTAGAAGAATATTGTGTACGTCCTTTAGAAAATTATACACTTGAAAAAAAGCTTAATGAAAAGGTAGATACATTAGTTATTTATAGCAATTATCTGTACGGTTATTTTAAAAAAGATGGTAGCTTGTATAAAATTTATCAGCCTAAAACTCTAGACAAAAAGTTTATTAAAGTGCAAGATCATATCCAAGGCAGTGAGCAATTAAAATCTTCTAAATACTTAGTAATTACTAGTTCTTTAAAAGATATTATGGCACTTAAAAGTCTTAAAATAGAAATGGATGTAATAGCTCCAGACTCAGAAAATAGTTTTATACGTAAAGAGTTGATGCAGGAATACATAAAATCTTATAAAAAAGTAATAGTGCTATTTGATTATGATGATGCAGGTATAGCAGCTATGAATAAGTATAAAACATTATATCCAGAGATTGGCACTACTATTTTACCAATGAGTAAAGATCCGTCTGACAGCATAAAAGACTTTGGTGCTAAAGAAGTGTTCTTAAGACTTATACCTATATTAGATAAAAAGTTATAAAAAATATTAACTTCTACACTATATTTGTATAGAAAATTTATATTATGCCTAAGAAAACTACAAAAAAACCTCGCGTAGCTAAAACTAGAAATGCAAGTACGATGACAGAAGCTGCCTTCTGGAGTTTTATACGTTCAGGTCTTAGACAGAAATCTAGATGGTGGAAACCTATTACTCAGTGTAAGTTAAAAGCTAAAAGAATATACAAAGGACCTAATAAAAGACAAAAGTTTGAATACCAATGTAATATATGTAAACTTTGGTTTGCAGAAAAGCATATTAATGTAGACCATATACAACCTGCTGGTAGCTTAAACTGTGCAGAAGATCTTGCTGGATTTGTAGAAAGACTTTTTTGTGAAATAGACAATTTACAGGTACTCTGTGAACGTTGCCATGACATAAAAACGAAAGAAGAAAAATTAAATACATATGCCAAACCAAAAAAATAAAGAAGAACTAATACAAAAAGTTATTGAACAAATAAGTGAAGATATTCACTTTCATGATCATGAAGCTTTAGAAGAATTATTAAACTTCACACCTATAAAATATCTGATAGGATATTTACCAGAAGAAGACTGGTCTAGTTTCAAAAAGATAAAAGAAGAAGAAGAAACTAAAGAATCTATTGATGTTATAGATTTAATAAGTTTTTTAGAATATGAAGAAGGATATACAGTTGATCCAAAAAGTCAAAAACGTATACGAACTAAGCTTGAAGAACTTGGAGTGTGGAAAAAGAATAAATAACATAAAATAAATAAACAATGGAACTAGAAAGCATAATGGAAGAATCTGTAGAACTTTTAGAAAAAAGTTTCTATAATAAGAAGTTTTACTACTCATATAGTAGTTTAAATAAACTTTTATGGAGTCCTCAAGTGTTCTATCAACTTTATGTACTTGGTCTGAAAGAAGAAAGAATGGAACAACATCTATTACAAGGTAAGCTTATTCACCTTCTTCTATTAGAACCTGAGAAGTTTAATCAAAAGTTTATAATGACACCACTTACACTACCTAAAGATAATCTAAAAGTAGTGATTGATAGAGTGTATCATCATCATGCAGAGCTAAAACGTAACGGTGATGAGCGTGCGGAACTTGCTGAGTTTGAAGGAGCTATACTAGATGTGATGAAAGATATGAATTATCATCAAAGTTTAAAGACTGATCAGCAAAGATTAGATAAAATAATAACACCTGAAGGAATTAGTTACTGGAGCTTTCTACAAAAGAAAGGTGATAAAACACTCGTTGATGCAGAAACCTATAAATATTGCTCTGATGCTGTAGAAATAATCAAAACAAATGATAAAGTTTGCAAACTGATAGGCTGCAGTATATCAGAGTTTGAGAATAAAAAAGTAATTAATGAGCTAGAAGCATCTGTAGATTTTTCTAGCAAGTCATATGGATTAAAGGGCATCATTGATAATGTAGTGATAGATCATGATGAAAAAATGATATATATCAATGATATTAAAACTACTAGTAAAGAGTTAAAAGATTTTAGTGAATCTGTAGAATACTATTCTTACTGGTTACAAGCTGTAATTTATATGATTATGGTAAACTTTTTATTCAATGATCTTCTAGGTCAAGGATATCAAGTTAAGTTTCACTTTGTTGTAATAGATAAAATGTTTCAAAGCTATGCATTTCCTGTTTCTGAAGAAACATTAAATAAGTGGTTAGATAGATTTCATCAATGCATAGAAAAAGCAGAGTGGCATCTTAAAAATAAAAGTTATGAACTACCATATGAGTTTGCAAATAGTTTAGTAGTTTTATAAAATTTTTACTAATGGCAGATAAGTTAGAGAGAAAGATAAGTAATTTATACGGTAAATATTTTCAAAAGTCTAAGTCCTTCTTATATCCTGCATTGAATATAAGAAAGAGTAGTGACTTTCCTCCTACAGGTACTTATATGAGTTTAGAAGGAGTAACTAAAACAGAAGACTGTAAACTTGTATGCTCATATAAAAATGACGAGTCTGAAGACTTTTTACATTTTGAAAAAAAGATGTTGATTGGTAATCGTTTATTTATAAAAAAGATACCTGTAAAGTCATATAATTTATATCTATTTGATTATCAATCATATACAAATGATTGGTTTAATGTTATAATAGGAAAATATTCTAAGTTAAGTGTTATACTAAAAGAAGCTATTAAAGAATATTACGGAGAAACTTCTGATGAGTATAAACATATGAAAACATTTCTATATCCAGATAAATATTATGACATATATGCTCATCTTTTAGATGTAGATATAAGCCTGCTTAAAGACGTTGGAGAACTTTGTGATCCTTGTGATATTGAAAAAGAAACATTAATAATTCCTGTAGAAGATTTGGAAATAATACAAAAATTGACTTAGATTTGTAAAACTAATTTATATAACTATGAATAAATGTATGATGCTAGTTACCGGCACATGGGGTAACACTAAAACTTTTAAGATGATTCCTACATCATCTGACTGCCCATTTGTAGAAGCAATCTTTGACCGTGATAGCAAAGTGCTTGCATTGATTGGTAGAGAAAAGAAAGAAAGTATGCACTTCTTTCCTAAGCTTGATGAGAATGGTGATATTAAGTACCTAAAGATGGGAAGACGTAAAGATGGTAAAGACTATGCTGAAGAAAGAAAAAGTCTTGAAAGCTATTATGAATATTATATTGAAGAACCCAGTGAGATTGTAGATATTGTAAGTAGACTAGCTTTAAATGCAGATACATTTGACTTCAATTCTTATATTGAATTGTCTAATACTGTAGAAGAATCTACTGATCAAGTAAATAAATAAAAATGGGAATTGTTATACCTCCAATGCGTCCTATAATAGTTAAAGGTGGTGTTGCTTTATCAAATAATCACACTCTTCTAGAAAATGCTATTGGTATACTTTTATTAATTATATTATGTAGTATACCGCATACAATACTCTGGTACTATCTAGAAATTATAGAAGAAAAAAAAGAGGATAGACCCAAATTAATTATTAAATCGTTTATTCACAATTTCTTTTTGTACACAAGTGTTTTCATTTTTTTTGGACTTTGCTATTTAATTATGAATAAATTTCTTTAAAGATATTTAATAAAAAAGGGGGAACAGCTTAACTGAACAAATCATTCCATATGAGTAATGAAACTCAGAGGACCCATTGGGTCATGGACTATGAAACAATAGTTAATTGTTTTGTAGGTGTATTTGTCCATTATAAAGATGATACTGTTAAGCACGTCTTTATAGTTAATAGAGACAGAAACGATATAGAAAAACTTGTCGCATTTCTACAAAAATGTGCGACAAATAAAGAGTGGCACATATCCTATAACGGATTAGCTTTTGATGCCCAGATTACCCAGTATATTATAAATAACGCAAAAAGATTAGTATCTCTTACAACAGATAGTCTTGTAATTGAATTATATAGATATGCTCAGTCTGTAGTGAGTAGAACAGATAGAGGAGAAATGCATGACTTTCCTCCATTTAAACTATCTATTAAGCAAATAGATTTGTTTAAGATGAATCACTGGGATAATAAAGCTAAGATGAGTAGTCTTAAATGGATACAATATTCCATGGATTGGACTAATGTAGAAGAGATGCCACATCCTCACTATGAACCTGTAGATGATGCTGAGACACTTAAAAATATAGTTAGCTATTGTTTAAATGATGTTCTTTCTACTAAAGAAATTATGGTATTTAGTAAGGAACAAATTGTTCTAAGACAGACACTAACAAATGAATATAATATTGATTTGTATAGTGCATCTGAACCTAGAATATCTAAAGAGCTATTCTTGTATTTCTTACATAAAAAGCTAGCCTGGAACAAATCTGATATTAAAATCATGAGAACACCCAGGCAGTATATAATCTTGGCAGATTGTATACTACCTTACATAAAGTTTAAAACACCTGTATTTCAAAGTGTACTTGACTATTTCCGTACAAAAGTGATTACATCAACAAAAGACGGATTTAAACACACTATAGAATATAAAGGAGTTAAAACTGACTATGGATTAGGTGGTATACATGGTGCAGCTGACTGCGGTGTTTATGAGGCTAAAGCAGGTTGGACTATAATGACATCTGATGTCATTAGTTTCTATCCTAATTTAGCTATCAAAAACGGATTTCATCCTGCACATCTACCTAAGAAAGAATTTTGTGAACTGTATGAATGGATATTTGAGGAACGTAAAAAGATTCCTAAAACAGATCCTAAGAACTACGTTTATAAGATTATTCTTAACTCTACGTACGGACTAACTGGCGATGAAAATAGTTTTTTGTATGATCCTAAAATGACCATGCAAATCACTATAAATGGTCAGCTTAGTCTAAGTATGTTATATGAGATGATATGTGAAGAAATTCCAGATGCTATACCTCTAATGCAAAATACAGATGGTCTTGAAACAATGATTCCTAGTCATAGTGTAGGTAAGTATATGGATATATGTTCTAAATGGGAACAACTTACTAAATTATCTCTAGAGCATGATCAGTATTCTAAAATGATCATCCGTGATGTAAACAACTATATTGCTATCACTAAAGAAGGTAAAGTTAAATGTAAAGGTGCATTTGAATGGGAAGACTTAGATAAGAAAAAAGTAGCTGTATTCCATAAAAATAAAAGCTTTCTTATTATTCCTAAAGCTATCTACGCATACTTTGTAAATGGTATTAAACCTGAAGACTTCTTAGATCAAAATAAAGAACTTACTGATTATTGTGCCGGTGTAAAAGCTAAAGGAGGATGGTATTTTGAAAAAAGAAGTATTCAAGATGGTAAACTGAAAATAAAACGCTTACAGAAAATTGTAAGATATTATATATCTAACAATGGTGAAAAAATAATTAAGTGTAACAAAGACGGTAGAGAAATACAAGTGGAAGCAGGAGAATGGATGCAAACAGTAGTAAACTTTATAGATAAAGAAAAACCATTTGAGGAGTATGATATTAATATGAAATACTACTTAGATGAAATATACAAACAAATAGAACAAATAGAAAAGGTAAAACCTAAATCATTTACTCAATTATCACTTTTTTAAAATTAATCGTATGCCAGTAAAAACTAGCTTCGTAACAGAACAACATTTAAGAACTACACCTCTACCTAACCATGGTGGTAGGTATTCCGCAATTGGACACGGAACAATTATAGATAATGTCCGCACTGAATTAGGTAAAGCAGGTTTCACTATTGATAAAGAATTATATAAAACCAGCCTTGATGGTCAAGTTGCCCAAGGTATATACCATCTTAACTATGGTGAAGATAAAGATATGGGACTAATGTTTGCATGGTCTAATTCATATAACAAAATGATGAGATTTAAATGTGCTATTGGTGGACGAGTATTCATCTGTGACAACGGTGTTGTATCAGGTGATCTTGCAAACTTCCAAAGAAAGCACGTAGGTAAAACAGCTTTCGCAGATATGATTTCGTCTATACAATATCAGATTAGTCAAGCTCAAACCTATTATAATAGTCTTATAGCAGATAAAGAAATGTTAAAACAAGTAAGTCTTACTCAAGCTCAGAAAGGAAGTGTCGTGGGACGTCTTCTAATTGAACAAGATGTTCTTACACTTACACAAGTAGGTATGATACATCGTCAAATAGAAATACCTGCTCACAATTATTCTAGTA
>Ga0208359_1000292_pt1 | contig 9342 bp, 7 predicted proteins | sample LakMenEpi26Aug09_FD_150732 | JGI IMG/M metagenome (GOLD analysis project Ga0208359, IMG submission 150732) | Freshwater microbial communities from Lake Mendota, WI - 26AUG2009 deep hole epilimnion (SPAdes) | ecosystem: Environmental > Aquatic > Freshwater > Lake > Epilimnion/Euphotic zone ... | reverse complement strand
CCGCTACGAGCAGTCGGGCGAGCTCGGCGGCATGACGCGGGTCCGCGGCTTCACGCAGGACGATGCCCACATCTTCTGCACCCCCGAGCAGGTGGAGCAGGAGGTCGAAGGCTGCATCGACTTCACGCTCAAAGTCCTCTCCAGCCTCGCCTTCGACGACTTCCGCGTCCGGCTCGGGTTCCGCGATCCGACGAGCGACAAATACGTGGGCCCGCCGGAGCGCTGGGCCGAGGCCGAGGCGGCGATCGAGCGGGTGGCCCGGCGGCTGAACCTGCCCGGCTGCGAGCCCGAGCAGGGCGAGGCCGCCTTCTACGGGCCGAAGATCGACTTCGTGATCCACGACTCGCTGGGCCGCGAGTGGCAGCTCGGCACCGTGCAGCTCGACTACAACCTGCCCAGTGCCGAGCGGTTCGACTGCGAGTACATCGGCGCCGACAACGCCAAGCACCGCCCCGTGATGATCCACCGGGCGCCGCTGGGCTCGCTGGAGCGGTTCGTGGGCGTGCTCATCGAGCACTTCGCCGGGGCGTTTCCGCTGTGGCTGGCGCCGGAGCAGGTGCGGGTCATTCCGGTGAGCGAGAAGAGCGAGGCCTATGCGAAGCAGGTGCAGGGGCGGCTCGAGGCCGCGGGCCTGCGGACGGGCATCGACCTGGCCGCGGAAAAGCTCGGCGCCAAGATCCGCACGGCGCAGCTGGAGCTGATTCCGATGATGGTCGTCTGCGGCCCGCGGGACGAGGCCGCCGGCACCGTGAGCCTCCGCGACCGCGTGGATGGCGACCTGGGGGCGATGAGCCTGGAGGCTGCGGTGGAGCGGCTCCGCGATGAGAACGCCCGCCGCGCCGTGCGGCACAAGCCGAAGCCGCTGGCGTTGGCGACGGCGGCCGCCGCCGGTGACGAGGAAGGCTATTGAGCGTCGGGTGATGCCGCGGTTCGCGATTCTCGAGCACACCGGTGCGCCCGACGATCCGGAGGGCATCCATTATGACCTGCTCTTGGAGGCAGGCGCCGGCTGCCGGACGTGGCGGCTGGCGGCGCTGCCGCAGCCGGGCGGCCCGGCCGTGGCGGCGGTGGAACTGCCGGTGCACCGGCTCGCATGGCTCGACCACGAGGCGGGCGCGGTCTCGGGCGGTCGTGGCTACGCTCGGCGGATCGACGCGGGCTCGTACGAGTCCCCGCCGACTGCATCCCGAAAGACCGAGTTGGATGCGGAGATCGATGTCCTTCTGCAAGGTGAGCGTGTCGTCGGCCGGCTCGTGCTTTCCGCGCAGACGGCCGGCTGGCTGGCCAGGCTGATTGGATAGGGCACGCGAACGTCCGGCGATGGGGCATGGGCAGCCCCTCCGTGCGGGAACGCCTCCAGTTCAAATGTGAGCCGTAGGCCACGCCGCGCCGGCTTCGACCCCGCGGGTATCATGGGATATCCCCGGAGAGATCCCGATGAAGCCCCGCGAAGTGCTCGCGCTGTGCCGCGAGAAGGAAGTCAAGGCGATCGACCTGCGGTTCACCGACTTTCTCGGGGCCTGGCAGCACTTCACGATCCCCGTCGCCAAGCTCGAGGAAGACACCTTCGAGGACGGCCTCGGCTTCGACGGCTCGAGCATCCGCGGCTGGCAGGCGGTCAACGAGAGCGACATGCTGCTCGTCCCGGTGCCGACGACCGCCTTCGTCGATCCGTTCGCGTCGATTCCGACGCTCGTCATGATCTGCATGGTGCAGGATCCGATCACGCGGGAGGATTACTCACGCGATCCGCGCAACATCGCCCGCAAGGCCGTCAATTACCTGAAGAGCACCGGCATTGCCGACACCTGCTTCATCGGCCCCGAGGCCGAGTTCTTCGTGTTCGACGACGTGCGGTTCGACCAGAACGCCCACGAGGGCTACTTCCACCTCGACAGCGGCGAGGCGGAGTGGAATCGGGGCCGCCGTGAGGGGCCGAACCTCGGGTACAAGCTGCGGCACAAGGAGGGCTACTTTCCCTGTCCGCCCTCCGACCAGCTCATGGACCTGCGGAACGAGATGATGCAGACCATGATCCAGTGTGGCATCGACGTCGAGGCCCAGCACCACGAGGTGGCCACGGCGGGGCAGTGCGAGATCGACATGCGGTTCCAGGAGCTCGTCCGCATGGCCGACCAGATGTGCCTCTACAAGTACATCGTCCGGAACGTCGCCCGGCGGCACGGCAAGACGGCGACCTTCATGCCCAAGCCGATCTACGGCGACAACGGCTCGGGCATGCACACGCACATCTCGTTGTGGAAGGACGGCCAGCCGCTGTTCGCCGGCACGGGCTACGCCGGGCTCTCCCCGATGGGTCTGCATGCCATCGGCGGCATCCTCCGCCATGCGCCGGCGATCCTGGCGATCTCCAATCCCACGACCAACAGCTACAAGCGGCTCGTGCCGGGCTACGAGGCGCCCGTCAATCTGGCCTACTCGCAGCGGAATCGCTCGGCGAGCTGCCGGATCCCGATGTACTCGGCGAGCCCGAAGACGAAGCGGGTCGAGTTCCGCTGCCCGGATCCGACCTGCAATCCCTACCTGACCTTCGCCGCCATCCTCCTGGCCGCGATCGACGGCATCCAGAACAAGCTCCACCCCGGCGAGCCGCTCGACCGCGACATCTACGACATGCCGCCGGAGGAGCTCGCCGGCGTGCCCAAGGCCCCGGGCTCGCTCGACGAGGCGCTCGACGCCCTGGAGCGGGACTGCGACTTCCTCCTCCGCGGCGACGTGTTCACCGACGACGTGATCGCCACCTGGCTGAAATGGAAGCGGGAGCGGGAGATCGCCCCGATGCGGCTCCGCCCCCACCCTTACGAGTTTTGCCTGTATTTTGACGCCTGACCCGGCAACGCCGGCCCGTTCACGCCGGGGCGGCTGCGGCCGCCGCACGGCGTGGGGTGCGGCTCTCGCATCCCCGAGAAGGGCGGCGTGCAGGCTGGCGGCCGAGCACCGTTCTTGACGCCCGTGCCGTGGTTGTTCACCGTTACGTCATGTCCACAGCCCTGCCCCGTGTCGTCATCGACCTCGAGAAACTGCGGCACATCAACTGCGGGCTCGGAAGGTTCTCGCTGCACCTCGCCGAGGAGCTGCTCGCGGTCGCTCCGGGCCGGTTTCGCCCGGTGTTCTTCCTGCCCGCCGGCGCCGAACGGCACCTGCCCTTGGCCGGTTACGACCGGCTCGACGTGGCGTTCTGGAAGAAGGAGGGGGTGGCGCGGCTGGTGCGGCCCGTGGCCCGCCATCTGCTGCCCCCGCCCGACGTCGCCCTGTGGCACGTCACCAACCAGACCTCGAAGTATCTGCCCCTCGACCCTCGGGTGCCGGTCGTGCTCACGATCCACGACCTGAGCTTTCTCCACGAGGCCCCGCGCGAGGGACGGGGCCGCGAGATCGACCGCAAACTGGCCGCGATCCGGCGCAAGGCGGACCGGGCGGTGGCGATCGTGACCGACTCCGAGTGGGTGGCCGACGACGTGCGGCGTCACGTGCCCCTCGGTGGCCGTCCGGTGCATGTGGTGCCGCTGGGAATCGCTCCGCCTCCGGCTGCGGCCGAGCGCAGGCCCGCCTGCGTGCCGGAGGGGCGGTTTCTGCTCACAGTTGGCAATGCCCTGCCCCACAAGAACTTCCACGTTCTCTTCGACCTCCTCGAGCAGCTGCCCGGCGAACGGCTGGTGATCGCCGGCAAGAAGGCGACGCCGTACGGCCAGTTCCTCGACCGTGAAGTGTCCCGCCGTGGGCTGGGGGAGCGCGTCGTGCTCCCGGGCGAGGTTTCCGACGCAGATCGCCAGTGGCTGTATGACCACTGCGAGGCGTTCCTGTTCCCCTCGCTTACGGAGGGCTTCGGCCTGCCCGTCCTGGAGGCGATGCAGTCCGGCCGGCCGGTGTTTCTCTCGCGCACCACGAGCCTGCCGGAGATCGCCGGCCCACACGGCTTCTATTTCGACTCCTACGCGGCCGATGCGATGGCCGCCGTGCTCCGCGACGGCCTGCGGCGGTTCCGGGAGGATCCGGCCGCCGGCGACCGCTATCGCCGGCATGCCGGCGGCTTCTCGTGGCGGGCCACCGCCGAGGGCTACGCGCTGGTCTACGAGCAGGTGATGCGGCGAAGATAGGGGTTTTGGCGACGGGAATTGGCATTCCGTCGCCCCGGGCATCCTGCTACCCTCCCCCCACTATTGGTGATGCGCAGGCGCCGTCCATCGGTGGCCGGCCGGCGTGGCGCCCGTGGAGAAGTCGCGATGAAGAGCCTGTTGCGTCGTCTGCTCGCCCGCCAGTCCCCACGCCCGCACGCGGCGGAGCCGCCGCCGATCCGGGCCCACCTTTTCCCGCGTCGCTATCCGGAGCTTTTCCACCGCCCGACCTCCGCGACGCGGGCCGATGGCAGCGGAATGATCTCCCAGCTCTGTCGCTACGGCACGCTCGACTCGCGGCCGTTTCGCGACTGGATCGCACGCCTGCACGACACCTGGGACGCCCACCGGAAGAAATGGGAGCTGGCCTACATCTGCCAGACGCTCCAGGAGCGGGGCCTGCTCGCCCCGGGCACCCGCGGCCTCGGCTTTGCCGTGGGCGCGGAAAAGCTGCCGTCGCTGCTGGCCGCGCACGGCTGCCGGATCACCGCCACCGACCTGCCCGCGGAGGACGAGCGGAATCGGGCCTGGGCCGCGACCGGCCAATGGGTCGGCAACCTCGAGGCCCTCAATGCCCACGGGCTCTGCCCGGAGGACGCGTTTCGGGAGCGGGTGGGGTATCGGCCGGTGGACATGAACCACATTCCCGACGACCTCCGCGGCTACGACTTCACCTGGTCGACCTGCTCCTTCGAGCACTGTGGCAGCATCGACCTGGGGCTCCGCTTCCTGGAGCGGCAGATGGAATGCCTGCGGCCGGGCGGCGTGGCGGTGCATACGACGGAGTTCAACCTCTCGTCGAACGACGACACCATCGCCGAGGGCCCGTGCGTGATTTTTCGCCTTCGCGACATCGAGGACGTCTGCCGGCGGCTCACCGCCCAGGGGCATCAGGTGGAGCCGCTCGACCTCGATCCGGGGAGCGACGAACTCGACCGGTTCGTCGATCCGCCACCGTACTACGAGTCGGCCAAGGAGCCCTACGGCCGGATCAAGCACCTGCGGCTGAGCCTCGCCGGCTACGCCTCGACCTCGATCGGCCTCATCATCCGGAAGGCGGCATGATCTCCTACGCCCAAAACTTCGAAGATGTCGTCCTCGACCGTGTGTTCCATGCCGTCGAGAACGGCCGGTACATCGACATCGGGGCGTACGATCCCGAGATCGACTCGGTCACGAAGCACTTCTACGACCGGGGATGGTCGGGCGTGAACGTCGAGGCGGTAGCCCGGTTTCACGACAAGTTCGTCGCCGCCCGGCCCCGCGACCTGAACCTCAACGTGGCCGTCGGCGCCACCATCGGGACGGTCGAGTTTCACGAGTGGGGCGACAGCGGACTGTCCACCTACCGCGAAACGTTCGACACCGCGATGGCCGCCGCACTGCCCTTTCGCCGCACCAGCTACACCGTGCCGATGACGACCCTGGCGGAGATCACGGCGCAGCTCGACGACCGGCCGGTCGACTTCCTCAAGATCGACGTCGAGGGGGCGGAACGCGACGTTTTGATCGGCGGCGAGTGGTGGGCGTTCAGGCCCCGCGTGATCCTGGTCGAGGCCGTGCGGCCCCGGCCCATCGGCGGTCCGGTCCGCGGGTACGAGCCGGCCTGGTTCGAGTGGGAGGGCATCCTCTTCGACAACGGCTACGAGTTCGCCCTGTTCGACGGCCTGAATCGCTTCTACTACCGGCGCGAGGAGCCGGGGCTGCGAGAGCTGTTGTCCTATCCCGCCAACGTGGCCGATGGATTCACGCTCCGTCACGGCCATTTCCTCACGCTCCCCAAGACCCTGTCGCGAGCGGGCTGAAGCCGCACTGTCTGCGGAGCGAATCCATCGCCATGAACATCTGGTACGACGTTTCCGGCCTCGTCAGCTGGTCGCGGCCGCATCTTGGCGGCATCGAGCGGGTCACGACCGGGATCCTGGCCGGCCTGCTGGACCACGGCGCCACGGTCGGGCTCGTCCACGTGCCGCCCCAGTCCACGACCTACGCCCCGCTCGCCCTCGCGGCCCTGCCCGAGACCGTCAGACGGCATGTGGCGATCCGCACCCCGTGTCCGCGGGAACATGGCGGCCGCCTCGCGTTCGCCCCCGGCGAGGTGCTCCTGTCGCTGGGCGGCACGTTCACGATCCCGGAGCATCATCAGGCCGTGGACGACGTCCGTTCGCGGGGCGTGCGGATCGTGCGGCTGCTCTACGACCTGATTCCCGCGACGAAGCCGCAGTGGGTGCCCCCGAGCCGGATCTGGTCGGCATGGACACGGCACGTGCTCGAGCGATCCGACCAGGTGCTGACGATTTCGCGGTTCACGGCCGCGGAAGCGGCCCGCTTCTGCGCGGCGCACGGCCTGCCCGTCCCACCGCTGCGGGTGATCCGGCTCGGCGACGTCCTCGACCGGGAGCGGGCCCGGCCTGCCCCCCTGCCAAGGTTCGTGCCCGACCGCCCGTTTTTCCTCTGCGTCTCGACGATCGACGTCCGCAAGAACCATCGTGTGCTCTACGAGGCATGGCGGGTGCTCGCGGGCCTGCGGTCCGGCCGCTGCCCGGACCTGGTCTGCGTCGGCGTGCCGCACGTGCAGGTCGGCGACCTGTTGCACGAGGTTCGCTACGACCGCGACGTGAACCGGCACTTCCACATCCTGCACGACGTCCATGACGCCGAGCTGCACTGGTACTACGACCATTGCCTGGCGACGATCTATCCGTCCAAGCACGAGGGCTGGGGCCTGCCGGTCGCGGAGAGCCTCGGCTTCGGGAAGCTGTGCCTCGCCGCGCACGTGGCCAGCATACCGGAGATCAGCGACGCGCTGCCGGCCTGGTTCGAGCCGCACGACGTGCCGCGGCTCGTGGCGCTCGTCGAGCGGGTGGTCGACGATCCTGAATGGCTGCGGGAGCGCGAGGCGACGATCCGCAGCACGTTCCGGCCGACGACGTGGCACGACACGGCGGCGGAGATTCTCGACGTGATCGGGGCCGCCGTCCGCGGCGAAGTCGCCGCCTGATTCGCACACCAGAGTCGAAGGAAGGTTGAGGACATGTCGCTCAAGAGCATGGGTCGATCGCTGGAGAAGCGTGTGCTGCGGCCGGTATTTCGCAAGGTCAAGCGCTGGCTGCGGGCGTCGGGCGCGCACGATCGCATCGCCCGCCTGGAGCAGAGGATCGAGCAGCTGGAGAGCATGTTCCGGGAGCAGGCCGGCCTGCAGTATCTGCGACTCGCCGACGAGGCAGAGTCGGACCCGCAAGGCGAGGAGCCCGCCCGTCGGCGGCGACCCGCATGAACCGCGTCACGGACCGTTCGCAGCCGCGCACCTTCCTCGTCGACCTGCGGGTCGCCCAGTACAACGGCGACCGGGGCATACCAGCCTATTGCCAGAGCATCGTCCGCCAGATCTGCGTCGATCATCCCGGCGAGCGGTACCTCTTCCTGTGGGACGACCGCTTGTCGCGGCCTGTCTGGGCCGAGGAGTTCGAGCAGTACGGTGATTGGGTCCTCGAAGAGGACGTCGAGCGGTGGCAGCGCGGGCGGATCGACGTCCTCCTGACCGCCTGCTTCTTCGTGCCCCTCCATGGCCTGGGTAGCGACTATCTCTATCCGCGCTGGCTGCGGCTCCACCAGCCGCATCGCCTGGGCATCGTCTACGACCTGATCCCGTACATCTTCCCGGAGCGGTATCTCTCCAAGGACGAGGCCCGCCTGCCCTATCTCGACGCCTTCCGCCTCATGCGGTGCTATGACCGGCTGTTTGCCATCAGCCAGGCGACTCGGCAGGACACGATCCGCCTCGCCGGGGTGGCGCCGGAGAAGATCGTCTGCGTCTACGGCGACATCGACCACCGCAAGCGCAGCCTGATCGAGAACGGCGGCCCCGCCGAGGCCGGGGTGGCCGAACGCTACGGCCTCCGCGGCCCGTACTGCGTCTACATCGGGGGCGACGACTGGCGCAAGAACATGGACGGCATGGTGTCCGCCTTCGCGCATTTCCATGCCCGGCATCCCGACCGGCAGTTGGCGATCGTCTGCAAGCTGTCCGCCGAGCGGATCGCCCGCTACCAGATGCTGGCCGCCGCGCTCGGCATCCGGCCGGGGGCGCTCGTGTTCACGGGCTACGTGTCCGACGAGGATCTGGTCGCCATCACCCGGCGGGCCGAGATGATGGCCTATCCGTCGCTCTACGAGGGCCTCGGCCTGCCGGTCCTCGAGGCCTACGGCTGCGGCATCCCGGTCGTCGGGTCCAACACCTCCTCGGTCAAGGAATTGGTGATTCCCGAATTGGGATGCGATCCGCACCAGCCGGCCGACATCGCCGGCGCCATGGAGCGGCTGATCCGCGTGCCGCATCTCCGCGCGGCGTCGCTCGCCTACGGACGCGAGCTGCTCGCCGGCCTCGGCTGGCGGCCGGCGGCCGCGCAGGTGATGGAATCGCTGCAGCCGCCGCCGCCGGTGCCACTGCGGGGCGAAATCGCGGTCGTCGGGCCGCTGCCGCCGGCGCAGACGGCGATCGCACCCTACACGCTGGCGTTTCTGCAGTCGCCGTCGTGGCGGACGGACTTCTTCGAAGCCAATCCGGGGCCGCGGTTCGCCCTCGGGCACGACCTGCTGCCGGGAAACCGCGTACTGCCCGCCGAAGTGCTGCCGCCCGCCCTCGTCCGCGGCCGCCACGACACGGTGGTCTTCGTGCTCGGCAACTCGGCGCATCACGTCAAGGTCGTGGAGGCGGCGATGCGGACCCGACTCGGGTGTCGCCAGCGGCGGCTCGCCTACCTCCACGAGGCGAACCTCGCCTGTGTGCTGCGGGCCTATCTGGGTGCGCAGTTCCATGACCTGCCGCCGGCGCCGCCCGCGAACACCGCGGAGCCCTGGATTCGGCGGGCGCTCCAGGCGGCGCCCGAGATCGGCAGCGGCCTGCGGTTCCTCGCCGAGACGGCGGCGTTCGACGGGCTGATCGTCAACTCGCACGCCTGCCGTGACCTGATCCGCGCGGCCCTTGGGCCGGTCGCCGACCGCTGGACGATCGACGTGGCGTTTCTGCCGGTCGAAGGGCTCTCAACGCCTGACACCGTGACCGCCACGGCCACGCTGCACGTCGGCACGTTCGGCACCGGTGCGGACAGCAAGCGGCTCGACCTCGTTGCCGAGAGCCTGCGGCTTCTCGAGCAGACGCGACCGGTGCGGCTGACGGTCGCCGGCTGGGCCGCGGCCCGGCACT
>Ga0208359_1000285_pt1 | contig 9407 bp, 6 predicted proteins | sample LakMenEpi26Aug09_FD_150732 | JGI IMG/M metagenome (GOLD analysis project Ga0208359, IMG submission 150732) | Freshwater microbial communities from Lake Mendota, WI - 26AUG2009 deep hole epilimnion (SPAdes) | ecosystem: Environmental > Aquatic > Freshwater > Lake > Epilimnion/Euphotic zone ... | reverse complement strand
CAAACACTCATCGAGAATATCTTCCCCAATGCCCGTACAACTGACTCCAGCTTGATCTGTAGCATAATTTCCGGCTGGTGTGGCGGAGTCACTCACCCGGCCAATGCGCTCAAATCCCTTACCCCCAGTGGATGTCCCTGCGACTAATTGACCCTTTTGATCTAAGGCCACAACCCCGATGGTTCCGGTGCCTGCGGGTTCAGAAACCACATTCGCCATGCTGCGTCTAAAATTGTCCTTACGGTCTTCGAGCCATTCCTGTAAACGTTGGTCGGTGAGGGGATTATATGGGGGTAATTGCAGTTCCCGGGCTAATTCGGCGGCCCCATAATCGGATAAAACGTGATCGGAGGCGTCTTGTAAAACCACAGCTAAATCTATAGGATTTTTCACCCGTGAAACGTTAATCACTCCACTAAAACGCTGTAAAGTTCCATCCATTAAGGCGGCACTCATGCGGATTTGGCCATCGGATTGCAGTACCGAACCTGTACCCGCATTAAACCGAGGATCGTTTTCTAGGAGTTGACAGCCAAGCACTACGGCTTCTTTAGCGCTCGCTCCCCGGAGGAGTAGGGGGTAAACTTGATCAATGACTCGATAAAGGGATTTGCGTACAGTTTCTAATCCTCCTTTGCTTTGGAGAGAACTACCAGCACCGCCATGAATAATTAGTTTGGGTTGAACGGCCATGAATGTATTGATAAGGGATAATTTTTAAGCAGAACGGCGACGACGACAACGTTCGGAACAATATTTGACTTCTTCCCAACAGTCGGCCCATTTTTTTCGCCAGGTGAAGGGGCGATCGCAAACGGGACAAGTCTTCGTCGGTAAGTCGGACTTAGATCGCTGGCGTGCCATGCTAAGTTATTGAAGTCGCTTTAATCAGGGATGATTATATCATTTCCATGTCACAGACCTTACCCTATACCCCCTTAACGCCGATTCGGATTGTGTTAGTGGAACCCGCAGGGCCTTTAAATGTGGGTTCTGTTGCCCGGGTGATGAAAAATATGGGGCTTGGGCAGTTGGTGTTAGTTAATCCTCAATGCGATCCCCTGGGGGATGAAGCGAAACGAATGGCGGTTCATGCTGGGGATATTTTAGCAGGGGCGATCACGGTTTCCTCGTTACCAGAGGCTTTAATTGGATGTCAACGGGCGATCGCCACTACCGCCAGATCCCGATCAGGTGCTTTACCTACGGATTTAGAAGATCCCAGAACGGTTTTACCTTGGTTATTAAACTGTCCCTCTGCTTTGATTTTTGGGCCAGAAGATCGGGGTTTAAATAATGATGAATTGAGTTATGCTCAAAGGTTTCTCCGAATTCGGTCTAGTTCTGTTTATCCGTCTTTAAATTTGGCTCAGTCGGTGGGGGTGTGTTGTTATGAATTACGATATTGTGTGTTAGAACCTCAAGAGAGGGTAAGCAACTCTATAGAAATTCCTCCGGCTTCTACGGTTCCCTTGGAGGTGTTAGAGGGTTATTATCAACAGTTGGAAGCAATTTTACTCAAGATTGGATATGTCTATCCCCATACCGCCAGTAGTCGAATGAAAAAGTTTCGGCGTCTGTATAATCGAGCTAATTTAACCTCTGAAGAAGTGGCGATGTTACGCGGTATCCTGAGTCAAGTAGAATGGGCATTATCAGTAATCAGTCATCAGTAATCAGTTATCAGTTCAGAAGTGAACAGTCAAGAAGTGATCAGTCGTGGGGGCTGAGTCTCCTTGTCGTTACCAGTAATCAGTAATGAGTTTAGAAGTGAACCAATTTACCCTTAACTCCTAACTGTTAACTCTTACACTGATAACTGTTAACTGGTGACTGATGACTGATGACTGATGACTGATAACTGAAAAGTAAAATTCTAGTTAGGTGTTTAGGTGTGGCTCAACGATCTCCTCGTCAGTCGTTATTCTCGATCTTTTCCTTTAATAAGTCTGGCTCTAACTCCTCTGAGCCAAAATCTCGCAATGGAAAAGCGTCTCAACCGCAACCGAGGCGTCGATCTCGTCATGATCCGGTAAAAACGGCTCCCCGTCGCTCTCCGTCAACAGAACCACGACAGAATAATGATTTAGGCCGTTCGGAGTCTTTTGAGCCTCTACTTTCTCAACTGCGACAAAAACCCGTTCCGCCTAAATCTCGTAAACGCCGCCCGACCCCAGGTAAACGCCCCCCTAATGCGGCTACTGGTGCTTCTGTTTTGCCCTTTGGTAAGCCTGCTGATCCTTCTCCCCGTCGCAGACCGGAGGGGGACATGATTCCGGCTCCGACCTCTCCCCTCGCCCCTAGGGATAAATTAGTAAAACGGGTGAGAAAAAAACGTCGAGTCTCTCCGATAATTTATGTCGCCCGCTTGGTGATTTTAGGACTGGGAATTGGTGTGATTTCGGGGACGATTCTTTCGGTTTTAAATGCTTTGGGTCGTTCTAGTGCCGCCGCCGATCAAACTGTAAATTTAAGCCTGGAACAACAACAAAATTCTACGTCTTCTAATGCTTTAGTTTCATCCCTACAATTAACTCAAGAATCTTCGGATTTAAAAACAGCAATTCTGGGTTTAGCGAAGGATTTACCTAAGTTAAAACCTGGGGTGTTTTTAGTGGATTTAGATACGGGAAATTATGTGGATATTCAAGGGCAAGAAGCAGTTCCGGCTGCAAGTACCATTAAACTTCCTATTTTAGTCTCATTTTTCCAAGCGGTTGATGAGGGCAGGATACGTTTAGATGAAGTCTTAACCATGGAAGAAAAACACGTTGCTAAGGGGTCTGGAGAACTGCAAGATAAACCAGTCGGGAGTAAATTTACAGCCCTAGAAACAGCAGATTTAATGATTACAAATAGTGATAATACCGCTACAAATATGTTAATTGATCGCTTGGGTGGGATTGAATCCTTGAATCAACAGTTTGCTTCTTGGCAATTAAAACAAACTCAAATGCAAAATATTCTTCCTGATTTGGAAGGAACAAATAAAACCAGTGCTAGGGATTTAGTTAATTTAATGGCGGACATCAATCGAGGAAAGTTAGTTTCTTTGAAATCCCGCGATTTTATGTTAAGAATTATGCAGCAAACTCGCAATCGTTCTTTGTTACCTCGTGGTTTAGGAGATGGGGCGTTTATTGCTCATAAAACGGGAAATATTGACTCGGTTTCTGGGGATGTTGGTTTAATTGATATGCCTAATGGTAAACGCTATTTAGTTGGGGTTTTAGTGCAACGAGAAGCAGATGATCCCCAAGCTAATGAACTAATTCGTAAAATTTCTTCTACTATTTATCAATATTTTGATACTGCTACTGACCCTAAACCAAATCCCGATTTGCCAACTACTCCCGATCAGGTTCAAGATAATCAACAATAACTTATTCTGGGGTGTGTTATAGCAGGGAACACCGGAACACCGGAACAGCCCCCCCAAACCTTCCGTGCACGGGGAGCTAGGGGGGAAACACTTCACCGTATGGGTTCAAAGATCCGTCTGGTGTCCTAACTGCCTTGGCGGTTGCTATAGCGTAAGCACACACATCACCCAATAGTTTAAGGATAATTTTAATAGAATAAAAAACAATATTCTCTAAAAAAGAGATAAATTCAAACTAAACCCTGGTAATATCTCCTTACCGGATAATTCTGTGGGGAGATTTCTCAATTCTATGGGTTTTTCAATGGGATAAATTTCTACCTGTTGCTGTTGAGGATTAATCAACCAACCTAATTTTACACCTGCATCTAAATATTCTAACATTTTCCGCCGCAGGGGTTCTAATTCATCCGTTGCTGACCTTAATTCGATCACAAAATCTGGCGCAATGGGGGGGAATTTCCGGCGTTGTTCGGGGGTGAGATTTTCCCAACGTTCTTTTTTAATCCAAGCAGCATCGGGGGAACGATCTGCACCATTGGGAAGTTTAAAAATAGTTGAAGAACTAAAGGTATAACCCAATTTTGTTTGACGATTCCAGATTCCCAAATCGATCATAAGTTCAGATTCTCTATTTCCACTTTCTCCCCCGACTGGAGACATAATTGTTAATTCTCCTTGAGTATTTCTTTCAAATTTTAATTCTTGATTATTTTGACAGAGTTGATAGAATTGTTCATCACTGAGTTGAACCCTATCTAGGTTTAATATCACAGGACTAATAACCATATTGTTAGTTTTAGATTGCGATCGCTATTAATTATTATTATATCGTCTAATTCCAAACTGGGTGTTAAAAATTAATCAAGATACATTAAACATTATTTAACATCCACATAAATATCTTTTTCGTATTGCTTAAATTCGTCATCAATATTATATAATAAATTGCGAATTTGTTGGCGAAGTTCTCTGGCGGGTTCTAAACAATCTCGTTGATAATCTTGTAAGGTTAATTCCAGATGGGGATAAAGTAATTTTAAAAATCCTGATGCTGTTTTGATAATTGCTTGTTGATCTCGGATCATGATATTATCACCAAATTGAGTATGTTGTTGAGCATATTGGTTAAAACGATTATCTTTTCTTAAAGATAATAATACTTCCCCAAAAAAATCCATTTTAAACCCGATTTGATCAGCAATCATATCGCTTTGAAATTTAGGAATTTCCCACCCTGGTAAAATCCCAGCAAAACGATCTAAAAGTGCTGTTTCTGAGAAGAACTTAGGCAAATTTGCCATTAAGTTATATTCATTTTTAGGACAGAGATATTCATTTAGTTCAATATTTCCTAATAATACTAAAGAACAATCACTAGCAATATCAGCAAATCCTGAACGATTATAACGTCCATTAGCAAGATAGGTTTTTAACGGCCCAATAATTTCATCGGGATTGTCAAAGGTTAAACTTTGAACTTCATCTAAAACCACGACATCATAACGTCCTAATAAGCCCACTTCTTTCGTTCTTCCATTAATAAATAGTTGAGAAGGGGTTACTTTTCCCCCACTAATCACAGAAACTTTATTATTAATATTTTCATAAACAAAGCTTTTTCCTGTTCCTTTTGGGGCTAGTTCAATTAAATGATAATTAGATTCTACTAAAGGTAATAAACGAGTTAAAATCCAAGTTTTTACTCGATGATTATAGCTGGGATGTTCGAGATTAAAACCCATGGAACAAAACATTAAATCTTGCCATTGTTCTGTGGTAAAGTTTGAGCGACATTCAGCATAAGTAGTGAGGTTAACTTCAGAACATTGGAAGGGATCAAAATCAATCACGCAGACCTTAAATTTATCATCCGTAGTATTTTTATATCTTAAAGTTATTTTACCCCATACTCCCTGTCTCAATAACATTTGATAACGTTCTACGATATCGGTAGAAATTTCACAATCGGATAAATTTAAAACGGGAATATTAGCTAAAGGTTCAGGAATTTGTTTAGCGTTTGGTTCTAATTTTATTCTAACTTGAAGTAAAGCAATTAATTTATGTATTTCTCCTTGAGTTAGTTTAAATTTAATAACTTCTTGATCATCTTTTCGGGGAAAAGCATTTTTCACAAAAGTATTAATTTTTTCTAGTTCGGAGTCATTTAAAGTACCAGTTCCAGGGACAATTTTATCCAATAACCATTCAGCGACAAAACTAGGAATACCTAAAGTAGTTAATCTACTAGAGGGTAAACGTTTTTTATCTATACTCAGGGTTGTAAAAACTTGAGTAACTAGCTCATTGTTATAATTATTAGAAAAAGTCATCTAAACCTCCTTGAATACCGCTACTAAATATTTGTTTGATAATAATATATGATTGTGGATCAAGGTTTGATTGACTCGAATCAGTATTGGAAAAGCTAAAAGTTAATTGACCTGATAATTCAATCTTGTTTTCATTTTTATCGGGTGCTAAATCTGGATATTCACTAATAGATATTTTCTGAGTAACTTGATCATTTGGTTTAATGGTGATATCTAACATTTTTCCTGTTTTAAAATCATTTAATTGATTAATATATAAACAAAGATTAGTCAAGGATACTGGATTATGATTATGAATCGTAATCGTCAATTCTCCTGGTCGTTTTGCTTTCCCTTCTCCGCTACAAGTTACTATCACTGGATAACGTTGTAAAGATTGACTTAAAACTGAAAATCCAACAACAACTTCTTCGGGAAATAGTCCACCATGAGAACCAATAATTTGCTTGTCTTTTGTATAATTAAACGCGCTAATACAGTCGGAATTTCTGACAATACTAATATCGTGAGGAAGTCCAAAACGTCTAGCGTCAAGAAAAACAAAACGAGAATCATCTGTTTTCCCGATCGCCATTCTACCTTTTGATTCTAATTCTTCTGGACAATTAGATAATTTTTGCACATCTCCCATGATTTGGCCATGATCACTAGAGATAACAACTTTTAATTTTTTAGAATTAGGACAGTGATCTAAAAAATGTTGAATATTTCTAGCAATTCCTTCTAAACGACTGATTCTTTCTACTTGATATAAAGTTTTCCAATCTTTTTCTTGATGATAAAGTTCATCTAATTGATCTGTATCCCAACAATAAATCTGATATTTATTCTCTTTTAAGTCTTGGATTAATTCATGTTTATTCTGATCGGTATAACGGTTTCCTGATTTTACCATAGAAAAACCTGATTTTGCGTTAGGTTTCCAAGATGGATGTTGTGGTAAAAGTTGAGAATAAATACTCCATTTTGCATATTCAGTTTTGGTAGGAAGGATACTAAAGCGCGGGGTAATATCTGTTTCCAGTAATAGTTGATTATTTTGGGTCAAAATTGTAACTAATTCTTGATGATCTAACCATCCCAAACCATCAACAACTACCCAAATCACAATACTTTCCTGTGCTAATTTTAGCAATTGAGAAGTCCCATTATAATTTAAAAATGACTTGTCAACATTATCTATTTTTAATTCTGGGTAATTTTTAAGCATCCAGTTAACAAAATTATCTGCTAATTGTTGACTAATTTGTTCTTCCTTGGGAGTATGATTAATTGTTGTTTCCCAACGTCTAAAGGGTAAATAAGATTCTGTCACCCATTCTAAAGCATCTTGAGGACTCGCATCAATAGACAAGAGTAAAGGTTGAATAGGCGGTAATTGTTGCTGTAGTTGGGATGTTTTTTGATTTCCTAAATAGAAACTAATTTTATTAATTCTTTCTGGAGTGTTCCAAATTGGTTTATTCGATAAAATATCATAGGCGATAGAAGCTATTATCTCATTACCAGTTTGTTGATGTAATATTAACTCATCTAAGATTTCAGCTTCTGTTTGATAAATTTTTTGTCGCCAAAAATCACTAAATTCTTTCAAATAAACATCAGGAATATTTAAGTGGTATTTCCCTAATATATTAATAATATCAAGATCCGAACCTAAACCCAACCAATTTATTAAAATTTGATGCTTATTTTCGCTTTGATAATAACTAATTAAATTATCATTGTCATGGTTTTGACTAATTTTATGTTTCCAAACATTTTCAAATATTTGATGAACTTGGGGAACTTCAATACATAACCATTGTGCTAAATGTTCTACTGATAGCTTATCTATTAACCAAAAATTGTCTTCCGTATTCGTTACACCAGCTAATAAAGATTCAATAGGATGATTTGAAGCATAACTATCAAGCTGAGTAATCATTGTAAAAATATGTTGGTCATCCCAATTATTAGGGATAGAGAAAGGCGCAAAAATAGCTTCCAATTTTGGACGGGGGTGTTGTTTTATCTCAATAATTAAATCATCTTTATTCCATACTCTTAACCATTCTTTTGTCCAATCACAGAGTCTTTTCCCTTTAATCCAATAAGCAGAAGATTCAAGCGGAAAAGATTGTAACCACTCCACTTCGTTAGTAATAACTAGATAATCAGTTAGTGGTTGATATAATCCCGTAGGATCTAAGATAATTTTATTCATTAATTTGCTCATTATGGGATAAATGTTGTCCTAATTTAGAATATAAAATTTGTTGTCTTTCAGGAGGAAGTTGTATAAATAAATCGATAATTTTCTCCTCTTGACTTTCATTTTTTCGGTCTATAGATTTAGTTTTAAGGACTTCTAATAACTGTTGATACTCGGAATAATCATCAGAGTCTTTAAAAATCAAGTCTAATTTAGCTAAGTCGGTTTGAAGCTGACTTAACTGTTGATCTGTTTCTATTTTATCAACTTGCTCTTTTAAGTTTTCAAATTGTTGTTGAAAATCTAAAACTTGATTATTAAGAGCATTAATTAATTGTTCGATTTCCGTATTAAATCTTTCAGGATAATTAAGCTGAGAGCGTAAATTAGTTATTTTTTCAATTCCTTGTTGACATAAATTGATAGTATTTAAAAATTTAGGATTATTTTGGCGTAACTGTTGCATAATTTCACTGTCTTGCTGTTGCTTTCTTGCTTGAGTTTCTTCCTCATTTGAGATTTCTAAAATAATCGGGTTTAATTGTTCTAATATTTCTTTAACTTTTTGAGCAGATTCAATTTGAGTAAAACGATTTTTTTGCTCACTGACTTCTTGCGACAGTTTAAGAGCTTCATTTTTAGTTATACCTGTTAATCTTTCCGACCAAATTTCAAGAGTTGTTTCTAAATCAGCTTGTTTACTTTCAACATCTTGAATGATTGTTTGATACTGAGATTCTTGTTTAACAATTTCAAGATTATTAGTTAAGTTTTCAATTTCACTCAATGCTTTAATATAATCCTCTTGACTCGCATTTGTACTCAGAGAATTATAACGAAGGTTGATTTTTTCCAAACAGTCTTTGATTTCAGTTTGATGTTGAATTTCATCTAGTTTTCTTGTAGCAACATCAAGAGAATAATTTAAGGTTTTAATTAAACGTGGGGGTAAATAAGAAACTTGAGTAATTTTCTCAATTGCTGTTTCAAGTTCTCCTTGATAGCGTCCATATTCTTGTTGCGTTTTTAGAGATTCTGATTTTTCACTTAATTGTATAACCATTTCTTCAATTTTATCTTGAACTTTTTGTAAAGCATCAACTTGACATTGCTTTTGTTGAGAAGTACGATTAACAACAATACTATCTGTATCTGATTTAAGGGGTGAAGCAAGATTAATATTTTGGGGTTGTTGTTGAAGACTAGGATAAAGTTTTAGTAAGGTTTCAAGGTTGACATCATCTTCCTTTTCTAGTAATAATATCTATTGTTAACAGGTCTTTACAGATATCTCTAATGGGTTTAGAGGGAATAGCAACAGCAATCTGGTTTTTATTTTTTGCTTGGGAAAGCAAATCATTAATTTGATGGCGAAGCTCTTGTAATTCTTCAAGAGTTTCCGCTAAAACGTAAGCAAAAATTCCTTTAGCCTTTAAATTTTCTACGACTTGATGACTATTTAATACCCGTTTTAAATCAGGAATATTATAGAATT
>Ga0208359_1000276_pt1 | contig 9609 bp, 4 predicted proteins | sample LakMenEpi26Aug09_FD_150732 | JGI IMG/M metagenome (GOLD analysis project Ga0208359, IMG submission 150732) | Freshwater microbial communities from Lake Mendota, WI - 26AUG2009 deep hole epilimnion (SPAdes) | ecosystem: Environmental > Aquatic > Freshwater > Lake > Epilimnion/Euphotic zone ... | reverse complement strand
CCCGCCGCTGCCGCCGGGCGTGGGGCTCGCCGCGCGGGTGGACGGCACGCAGCTGCGGCTCGACCTCGTCTACGACGACACATGGACCGATCGCGTGGCGGCCGACCCGCCGGAGTTGACGGTGTCGCGCGGGGCGGGGGGCGAAGCGACGACGGTGCCGTGGGAGCGGCTCTCGCCGGGGCGTTACTCGGCGGCCATCGACGCGGCCGACGTGGAGTATGTCCGGGGGGCGATCCGGCTCGGCGACGGGGCGTTGGCGGTGGGGCCGATCAACGTGCCCTCGAATCCGGAGTGGTCGTTTGACCGCGGCCGGGTGGAAGAATTGCTCGCGGTCAGCGGCCGCTCCGGCGGCGTGGAGCGGGTCGATCTTTCCGACGTCTGGCAGGCGCCGCGGCCGGCGGCCTGGCAGGGGCTGCGGCGCTGGCTGCTGCCGGCGCTGCTGGTGACGATCCTGCTCGAGGCCCTGGCGACCCAGGTGGGCTGGAAGTACCGGCTCGTTCGCCGCGACCGATTGGCTGACCGGCCGCACGTCGTGGGGTGACGATCTCGGCAGCTTTTCTTCGGCAACGGAAATCGTTTGTGGAATCGCTGTCGGTAACCCTATTCTTGTCCTGGTCAATCCACCATTCGGTGTCACGACACACGGCCAGAACGTTTCGCGGACAAGACTCCGCCTCTCGAGGACAACCCAGATATGCGAACCTTCAGCCTCGGCCCACTTCTGCTGCTGCTGAGCCTTTCTGGGGCGTCGGCTGCCGCAGCCGACACCTGGCACGTGGCATGGACTCGCCAGCTGCCCGAGCGGCAGCCGATGTGGGCTCATAACAGTCGCCGCTACCCCATGGATGGCGTGGCCACGGTGGTGGACGCCGGCGACCTGCTGCTGGTGGGCTGCACAGCCGATGGCACGGTGCGGGCCTATCGCCGCGCCGATGGCGGCGAGGCATGGCGGTTTGCCTTCGACGGCGCGGTGCGCTGGACACCCACCGTGGCGGGCGATGCCGTGTTCGTCGGCAGCGATGACGGCACCGTGGCCTGCCTGAATCTGAAGGACGGCGGCCTGCGCTGGCGGTATCGCCCCGGCCCGGGCACGCGGCAGTGCATCGGCCACCAGCGGCTGCAATCGTCGTGGCCCATCGCCACCAGCATCGCGGTGGGGGGCGGAATGGCCTATGGCGGCTGCGGATACTTCACCGACGACGGCATCTGGGTCTTCGCCGTGGACGCTGCGACCGGCGAGGAGCGTTTGTTGCGCCGGCAATTCAAGGACCGCGTCGGCGGCCGCGTGGTCGTGGAGGGTGACAGCCTGGCTTTCGCCCGATTGGGAGGCCGCTGCGACGAAGCCGAGAACTTGGAAATCGTCTTCGACATCGCCAGCGGCGAACGCCGCTATGCCACCGATGCCAAGGGGAAGGTCGTACCGGCCAGCCTCAGGGCGCCGAAGCCCGACAGGCCTCCCCTGCTGCGGCTGGTGCGCGGCGCCGACAACACCTACACCTTCAGTGAAGCGACCCAGAGCCATGACGTTGCGAAAGCCATTGACGCCGGCGCAGCTACGCCAACCAAGCTGCCTGCCACCGGGCAGCAGACCGCCCCGCTCGAGGACCCCACCGGTGGCCCGGGCAGGGTGACCCAATGCCTGCCATCGGCCGACGCGGCCCAGGAAGTCATGGTGGTGGCTACCAGCGGCCATCGCCTGATCGGTTTCAGTCGCAATCGGCCGGCGTCTCCGGCGGTGCTCGCTGAGCCGGAAGCCGAGAAGTCCACTACCGCGCACCCGCTTGCCGCCGCCATCGACGGCGGCTGGGTTCTGGTGGCCGGGCTTGCCGATGGCGGGCTGGTCGAAAGCTTGGCCCGCGGGGGCGGCGCGGCTCATCTGGTGGCCGTCGATGCCGACCCTGCCCGGACCGCCATTGTGCGGAAGCGGCTGATGGACGCCGGCCTGATGTCGAGCGGTCGCGTGCAGGTACTGACGATTGATCACGGCAGCGACGACCTGCCTTCCTGGTGCTTCGCCTTCGTCGCCACCGAGCGGGAGGGCGTGAGCAGCGGGCTGACGCGGTTGTTGCGGCCCTATGGCGGCACGTTGCTGCTGCCGGCCAAGGTCGATCCGGCCGCCGTGATCGACGGCCGCGGCGATCTGGAAGTGGTCGCCCTGGGCGCGGCCAAGGCCGTTCGTCGCCCCGGCCTGGCGACCGGGCACGGGAACTGGAGCCACGACATGGCCGACGCGGCCAACGCCAGTGGTCTGGTCGAAGCCGACCTGAAGTTCCCCCTGGGCGTGCACTGGTATGGTGGCCCCGCCGACAGCGGGGACAACTTCATGGTGCCGACGAAAGGCACGCAGGAAGGCCAGGTGCCTCAGCCCCAGGCCCACCTGCTGGCCAAGGGCGTGTGGATTCAGCAAGGCATCGGCCGGGTGGTGGCGTATGACCAATACACCGGGCGGTTCCTTTGGAAGCAGGAGCTTCCGGCGTGGTTTCCGTTGTCTGGCCTGGGTATCCACAGCGCCGAGCACAAGGAGCCGTGGGACGATCCGGCGAGCAACCTGATGCCGGTGACCAGCCGCGACATGTGCCGGTCGGGCGGGTTCAACATGTCGTGCAACACCAACGAGCTGTTCATCGCCGCCGCCAAGGAGCTGCGGGTCTACGATCTGCTCACCGGCATGCAGCGGGCCGCATGGAAGATCCCGGCCGAGCTTGGCGACCTGCGCTGGGGCCACCTCCGGGTCAATGATCAGGTGGTGGTGGCCAGCGTGTTCTCCGGCGACGATCTGCGGCGGGCCCGCGCCGGCTGGGACGGCAACGGGGGCTACTACGCAAAAGACCGCCAACTGATGCGCCATTTGGTGTGTCTGGATGCGCGGACCGGCGACATGCGTTGGAAGGTCGATGCCGCGCGTGGATTCGTGAACCATGGGTTTGCCATGGGGGGCGGGCGGGTGTACGCGGTCGACTTGCTGGGCGGAGGGGTGGTGAAGGGCATCGCCACCACGGACGGCAGCGTGCCCCCGAATGCCGACAAGGGCAGCATCCGCGCGATCGACCTGGCCACCGGCAGGCAGCTGTGGGAGTTCGATCTGCCGGTCCAGCTCACCGACATCGTCTATGACGCGGCCCACGACACGCTGATCCTGCCTTCGCGGCATGGCTTCAAGCTGGTCGGTGATACATGGAAGGGCAGCCCGGACAAATCCGGCAAAGACAGAGGAAATGGCGTGCTGCTGGGCCTGCGTGGGGCCGACGGCAGCGAGCTGTATCGGCGCAGCGAGTTCACCTACAACGAGCCCTATTCGCTGGTTGGGAAGCGGATAGTGCAGAAAACCGGCATGGAGGTCGACGCGCTGACCGGGCAACGGTTCGAGAGACGCAGCCCGGTCACGGGTGTGACCGCATTCTGGAATGTGCCCACGGCCGGCTGCACGCACCTCATCTCGTCGCGGTCGTTCTCGGCCAACCGGAGCAACTGGATCGACCAAGACAACTGCATGGTCGGCACCCTGAGCGGCGACAGTGGCTGCAGTCCCACCAACATCCCGGCGGGCGGGCTGGTGAACATCAGCAATGCCGCCATGCCGAGGTTCAGCAATCGCGCCCAATCGACCACCCGCACGCTGGCGTATCGCGAGCCCGTCACCGCCTGGGCCGGCGACCAGTGCCTGAAACTGGAGGCCGCTCCCGCACCCGTGCAGGTGCTGGGCCTGCTGCCCGACGCGCCGGGCAACCGCGCCGATGCCCAGGGGCGTTGGTGGATCCGGGTCCAGAGCACCGGGTTCATGGCCGGGCAAGCCCCGAGATTGTCCAAGGGCGAGGCCGCCCCCGCGGCTCTGGGGCAGTATGAAATCGCCGAGCATCGCTTCCGCGGCGCCCAGGGCTTGCCGGCCTGGGTGGGGGCCTGGGGCCAGATCGGCCCCGCGCCCTTGCACGTTCCGGTGGTCTTCCCGGTCGGCAAGGCGGCTCTCGATGGCTCGCGTTACCGGCTGCGTTTCGTGGTGGCCGAGCCGGAGACCAAGGTCAAGGTCGGGCAGCGGGTGTTCAGCATCAGCTGCGACGACACCGTGGTGGCCGATCAGGTCGATCCCCTGGCCCTGGCCAAGGCGCCGCGCACGGGGGCCGTGGTGCAGGCCGAAGTGACGCCGAAAGGTCCGGTCATCAAAGTGACGCTCACGGCCAAGGACGGCAGCCTGCCCCCCGTGATCGGCGGCATCCTGATTGAACGCCTGCCCTGAAGGGGGTTATGCATGCCCTGAAGGGGGTTATGCTACGCCATTCAACGGCCTCGCCAACACGGAGGAGATTCCCATGCATCGCGATGCGTCGCTCCATGCGAAATTGAACATGGTTGGGCTCGGTGGCGTCGCCTGGCTGCTGCTCACGGGAATGCTCCTGGCTGAACCCGCTCGAGACGGCGGTTTCGATGACAACGCGCTCTACAGCCTGCTTGTCAAGGAGGTCGCGGCGACGCTGGAGAAGGGGGGCGGCATGGCCCTTCTGCCACGCAATATCCAAAACGTCGTCATCGGCATGGGCGGCGAGCCGTGTTTCGTCGTTCCGGTGGTCGATCAGTACCGTGCGATCCAAATGAAGACGACGATCGATCGCATCAAGCGGCACGAGCCCGGGTTTCGGATTCTCTGGGAGGCGGCGGTGCTCGGGCGGGACGGCGATCGCTCGATGCTCATCGCCGCCGGCGACCGGGGGTGGTTCAGGAAACCGGAGGCGGACGAAACGGCCGTCATGGTCGAGCCAAATGGCACGCGCCCCGTGCGTCTGCCGGAGGCGGTGGCGTTCTCGCAGCAGTCGATCCGGTCGGGAACTGGATGGGTGTTCCTGACCGATAAAGGCGTCGTTGCCTCAGGCGAGAAGGAGCCCTGGCCGGGCTCCGAGGTTTTCGGCCGCGGCTCGCCCGCGCGGGTTTTTTCCTCGGGCGAGAACGGATTCGTCATGGTTTCCATGACGAGGCCGCCCAGCGGGCCCCATCAATGCCTGATCGGTGTTTCGGAAGGGGGCAAATGGTCGGTGCAAACCCTCCCGGTGTCATCGCGCAATTTCGCCGGGACCGTCGTCCGGCGAGCGGATGGGCGGTTCCTCGAGATCGGGCAGCGGATCATCGAGCTCGATGCCGAGCGACCGTCCAAGCCGCCGGAAGCCGAACTTCAGGCCGCCGTCGATGCGGCCCGCGCCGGCGACTCGCGGACGTTCCTTGAAAAACTCGAACGGGTCTCTTCCTACCCGCTGGAGGATCTCGCCGGCCTGCTGACGCTGCTCGCCGCCATCCCGGCAGATGGGGAGAAGGTTCGCGGCCTGCGCGGGCAGCTCGACCAGATGCGCCGCACGCTCGCCGCCCTGACGGTTCCTGGCGGACTCGAGCCGGCCGAGGCGGCGCGGGTGGAGGAGGTGCTGAGCACGGCGTCACAACGCCTGGAGAAGGCCATCGCCGCCGGGGTGCACGCGGAGCCGCCTTCGCTCGCGCAGTCGCGGGCCACCGCCCTGCAGCAGCTCCGCACCGGCATGCAACGCTATCGCGGACAATGGATCCGGGTGAACGAAGTGCTCCACCAGGATGCGATCGACTCCGCGCTGCTCGTGGTCAGCACCTGCGATGAGAAAACAGGATCGCTTGACAACGCCATCGTGCGGCTGGCGCCGGATGGGGCGCTGCAGCCGGTCTTGAAGCTGTCCGGCCGCTGGACGCAGGGCAGGCCCTGGCAGTCGGATGCCGCCGGCAACGTGTATGGGGTGATTCCGGGCAAGGGGCTGGCCCGGTTCAGCAACGGCATGCTCGAGGTGATCGGCACCAGCGACCGGCTGAAAGGGCGGTTGGAGATCCTCGGCATCGATCGCCACGGTCGGGTGTATCTGCGCGAGAATCGGTCAGGGCTTGGCGTCTTGAGTGGGTGGGGCCAGGAACTGCTCTGGGTTTTCGCGGATCAGCCTGCCGAGGCGGCCGCAGTCCCGGCGAGCGAGCCGCCGCGAGTGACGACCTGGCCGATCGTCGGACAGCCGGCAGCCGACGCCGATGGGAGCATCTGGTTTTTCCGCCGTCCAGAGCCCCGCGGCCGCAATTTGGAATCCGCCCCCGCCGCCCAGCTCACCGACGACGCCGGCACGACGACGACCGTCACGCTGGAGGATGATTCCCCGACGGCCATGCCACGAGGCCCCGTGAGCGGCATGCCAGGCATCGGGCAGTTCTGTCGCCTCCACGCCCCGACCGCGGTGACCGAGTTTTCAGATCTCAGGGTTCCCGATGTCAACGGCCTCGCCGCGGGCCGGTCCGCAGCCTGGATCGTGGGGTCGCGCGGGCCGCCGCCGGGCGAGCTGATGTTCATCGACGGTAAATCGGTGCGTCGCGCGAGCGACATGCATGCGATGGCGAGGCAGCACTTTCAGCGGCTGCTCGAGGCCGCGCCGAGCTCGATCATGCCCGGAGCGTGGTGCGGCATGCCGATCCATCACAACGCCCCCTCCGCGCCGCAGATCCTCCGGACCGGCGACCGGCTCTGGGTGAATGCCGGCGGGCAGGTCGAGGTCTACGCCGAGGGGCGGCCGCTTTCGATTGGCGACCGGCTCACGCTGCTCGTCGGAAAGATCGAGCAGCCGCGGCTCATCGGTCCGCTCGACCGCGGCGACGGCCGGAAGAGCGTCCTGGTGCTGGCCGCGCCGCAGATGATCGACAAGATCGCCTGGATCACGCCGACAGACGACGGGCTGACCATCGAGTTGACGGAAACGCCGTCCCGCGAATGGCAGGGTGGCTCGCTCTCTTCCCCAGGCAGCTTCACGGGCCTGCCGCTGGTGGCGGACGACGCCTCCTGGCTCGTCGTCAACAACGGCTTTGGTCGGGTCTGGAGGATTCCCGGACCGAAACAGTTCATCCAGCTGCCGGATGCCGGTATACCGATCCTCGCGGTTCCGAAAAGCGATGCCTTTCTCGCATGGCGTGTTGACCGGGTGCGGTTGGGCATTCGTGTCTGCTCCGCCACAAAACGCCGCGACGTGCCGATCACGTTCACGAAGTCACTCGAGCCGGCCGTGTTTCTCGAAGATGGAAGGCTGCTCTGCCTCCACCCCGAGGGACTGGCATGGCTCGAGCCCGACGAGGCACAGGGATACGTGCTCGGGGAAACCCTGCGGGTGCCTCACGGCCTGACGCCGCTGCGGTACGTCGGAGCGGTCGGTGAATCAATCGTGATCACGGCCTCGACGCCCGGCCTCGAGACCTGCCTGGTGTCCATACCGGTGGCGAAGCCGGCGCGCTGATCGCGGGCCCGTGCGACAAGGCGGTGCGGCGGCTCGGTCGCGCGACAGACTGAAGGCCGGAGCCGTTCACGCGATCACGGTATGCTCGCCTCCATGCGTTTTCGAATCTGGGGTTCATGCGTCGTCGGACTGCTGCTCGCGACCGCGATCGCGCGGGGGGGCGAGCCGTTTCCGGCGGAGCTCGTGGAGTTCGGGCCGCCATCCGCGCAGCCGCTGTTCGCCGGGGCCGGGCCAGAGGCCTGGGATCGCGATCTCCGCGAGCGGGGCTGGATCATGCGGGAGGGGAAGTGCTGGTCGCTCTGGTACACCGGCTCGAATCCCGCTCGGGATTCGGTGCGGCGGATGGGCCTGGCCACGAGCACCGACGGCCTTAACTGGACCCGTTGCCAACGCAATCCGCTCGTGCGGGATGCCTGGGTCGAGGACGTGTGCGTGGTGCGAGACGCCGGCCGGTATCTGATGTTCGCCGAGGGGGAGCAGGACATCGCCCACCTGCTCACGTCGCGCGACCGCGTCCGCTGGGAACAGTGCGGGCCGCTGGAGATCCGCCGGGCCGTGGGCGGGCCGATCCCCGACGGGCCAAGAGGCACGCCGGCCGTCTGGCTCGAGCGGGGCGTCTGGCACCTGTTCTACGAGCGGATGGATGACGGCGTGTGGCTGGCGACGTCCCGCGACGGCCGCGTGTTCACCAACGTCACCGACGAGCCCGTGCTGGCCTGCGGCCCCGAGCCCTACGACCGGCATGCGATCGCCGTCGACCAGATCGTGCGGCACGCCGGCCGGTACTACGCCTACTATCACTCGAGCCCGCGGGCGGACCGGGCCACGTGGCAGACCTGCCTCGCCACGAGCACCGATCTCGTGCACTGGACGAAGTATGCGGGCAACCCGCTCCTGCCGGTCGATCCCGAGGCCCCCAAGCGATCGAGCGCCACGCTCATGCACGACGGCCGGCGGTTTCGCCTCTACACCACGCACCCCGATGTTCGCGTCCGGTTCGGCGTCAGCGTTCAGCCGGCGGCCGGCTATTGAGCTCCGGCCGGCAGCACCGGGAGGTCGAAGTCGCCCGTCTTGTCCCGCCAGACGCAGTGGATGTGATTGGCAGGTGTGCCCTCGGCGTCGGGCTGCACGTTCACGAACTCGATCAGGAACGTCGGCCCCTCCACCCGGTAGGCATGGCCGACGCCCGGTTCGATTGCGCCCGCCCAGGCGAACCGCACGTCGTCCCAGCCGCCCGGCGCCGCCGCGATGAGCCGCAGACGTTCTGCGGCCACCTCGGCGGTCATCCAGCTGCAGTACGCCTCGACGAGGCGGCGGAGAATGCCTTGCTGTTCGGTCGTGAGCCGCGGCCAGGCGATGCCGATGGCCGGCTCCGCGGGGGGCTGCGGCGTGCCCGCCGCGCGAATCTCTTGCGGTGGCTCGGGGGTCACGGCGGTCGCCCGCTGGGCGGCGTCGAGGGATCGCACCAGCTCGAAGGCGAGCGTCTCCTCATCGCGGAGCACGCGGCGGCCCGACTCCGGCAGGCCGGCGAAGGTGGTCTTCACTTCGGCCGGATTGGCACCCATGAACTGCGGAGTCGAGTCGACGACCGCCCCGTCACGCACGGTGAAGTTGAACGACAGGTGATGTCCCTCGATCGACAGCCCCCACGTGCCTGTGTCGGCCGGCGTGCCGAAGATCGTGAAGAAGTACCGCTTTGGGTCGCGGATGTTCTTGGCCCGGTCCCCCTCGAGCCGCCGCAGAATCTCCTCGAGGCTCATGATCAGGAGCGACTTGTCGTAGCCCGCCTGCGAGAGGGCCGACCGGAGGAGGGCGAGGGCGGCCTGCTCCTGCGCCGGCGTCATGTCGCGCAGCTGCACGCCCTTGCGGGAGGCCTTCGGCACGAAGTGCCAGTCGGTGCGTGCCGCCGCGGAGAACGGCTGCAGCCCGCGGGCCCGCTGAGCGTCGTCGAGCGAGTCGATCCAGGCGACGGCGGAACGGGTCAGCGACTCGGCCGTCAGCCGACGGAAGGCTGCGGCCCGCGATGTCACGACGGCGCCGGCGGTGAACGCGAGCATGGTGAGTCCCACCAGCAGCCAACGGGATCGGGTCGACGAGGGCATGGTTGTACTCCGAAAGGAAGCTGCCTCAGTGATGATCGCGGCCAGGATCGCGGTCGTGGTGGGCCTGATCGACGTGCACGTGGACCCGTGGATGGGACTCAAAATACCTGCCCCACGACTCGTCCGAAACCCCGGCCCCGTCCAGGTAGAGGTTGCGGAGCTGCGGCAGCCGGGCGATGGCCTCGAGTCCATCGTCTCCCAGTGGCACGTCGATGAGGTGCAGCGACCGCAGTTGCGGCAGG
>Ga0208359_1000271_pt1 | contig 9643 bp, 7 predicted proteins | sample LakMenEpi26Aug09_FD_150732 | JGI IMG/M metagenome (GOLD analysis project Ga0208359, IMG submission 150732) | Freshwater microbial communities from Lake Mendota, WI - 26AUG2009 deep hole epilimnion (SPAdes) | ecosystem: Environmental > Aquatic > Freshwater > Lake > Epilimnion/Euphotic zone ... | reverse complement strand
CCGTCCCTCACTCGGTCGCTCACCTGAAGAACAGCTAAGGCCCGCGACATGGACTGGTTTTTCAATCTGTTGACGGCACCATGGCGGTTTCTCAAGCGAGTGGCCCGCGGTTTCATGGCGATGTCGCTGGCTTCGAGAATCGCCTGGGCGACGGCGGCGTTCCTGACATTTTTCGTGCTGCTGACGCTCTGCGCGCTGCTGTTTGCCGGCGGCACCGGCTGGACGACGCTGCAGGCTTGGTGGAGCCCGGGCAAGGGGCTGGTTGTCATCGTCCTGGTGATCGTCGTGTCGGTGCTCGTCTACTATGCGGCACGGCTCTGGCTGCAGCGTGAAAACTCCCGTTTCCCCGACATCGACGCCGCCTGGAATGCCGCCTTGGCCGAGATGTCGCGGCAGCAGGTCGACCTTCGAAACTCGCCGCTGTTTCTGGTGCTGGGCTGCGACGGCCAGGAGCAGGAGCGGGCAATCATCGGCGAGGCGCCCGTTCAGTTTTTGGTGACGGCGTCTCCGGCGGGCAGCGCCCCGTTGCACACCCATGCCGGCCATGACGGCGTGTTCGTCTGCCTCTCGTCGATCGGTCAGTCCTGCCTGCTCGCCGACATGCTGCGGTCGATGCTGGCAACCAGCCGGTCAACGGCGGCCCTCTCGAACGCTCCGCTGCTTCCTCTCACCGCTGGCGCGGGTCTGGCCGCTTTGTCGACCTCCCAACGCGGCGAAGCCGCCGATCGGCTGACGGCGATCTGCGAACAGATCCGCGCTCGGCGGAGCCCAGTGGCCCCGATCAACGGTATTCTGTCGCTCGTGCCATTCTCGCCGGAAGATGATGCGCTTGCCGTCAGCAGCATGATGGGCCAGGCCATCTGCGAGGATGTCGTGGCCATCACCAAGGCATTCGGGCTCCGCGTTCCGTTGACGGTCGCCTTCACCGATTTCGACAAATTGGATGGCTTTCCGGAGCTCATCAAGCAACTGCCGGCGGCCGACCGCCTCAAGGCTGTCGGGCAGTCCTTTCCACCGAGTCTCTCGGCCTCGGCCGACCAACTCGCCACGGTCAGTGCCGTGACATGCGGCCGGTTGACAGAGCTGATCGGCGGCAAACTCGGCGGCGCTGGCTCGGCCAACCAACTGCTCGTCAATCGCAAGTTCATCGCACTGATGGCGCGGATCCGCCTGACCCTCATCGCGAGGATCAAGGCAGTGCTCAACAATGCGCTGAACTTCACCGCCCCGGGCGCCGGATCAACGATGCTCGCCGGCTGCTACGTGATGGCCACCGACACGATGGCCGATCGAAGGGCTTTCGTTCGCGGTATGTTCGACCGCATGCTCGCCGTTCAGGCCGAACTCGACTGGACGCCAGCCAAGGTGTCGGCCGACATCTGGAGCCGTCGCATGGCGGGCCTTCTCAGGATCCTCAACGTCGGCCTGGTGCTGGGCTTCATCGGCCTTATTGTCTGGCGTTGGATGTATTAGTCCTGCAACCGGCATAATCGGACGCCCTCCGGATAAAGAGCAGGGCGAACCAACGCCGGAAACGGCGGCGAGGATCGCGGCGGCACCGCTCGTCACGGATCGCATGGCATACTAAAGAGCCGTCATATCTTCCCTGATCCCCGCAGCCCTCACATCCGAGTGCCTCCATGCCACTCTCGTTCGAGCTCGATTCCGACAGCTTCCGACAACCACTTGCTGGCGACAATCCCTGCGGCATCGACCTGCAGGCCGATGAAGCGGGTCGCGGCATTCGCTCAACGCTGCGGGATCTCCGGGAGGAAGCACGCCGGCTCGAGCGTCGCGCCGACGACGGTGACACATCCGAAGGTGGCTGGCCCGAGGCGGTCTCCATCTGGCGGCAACTCCGTGACAAATCGCTGGGAGTCCTCAAGACGCAGTCCCGTGATCTGAGCATCGCGGCGCTCTGCATCGAGGCCCTGTCGAGAACCGATGGCTTCGCCGGCCTCGCTGCCGGCTTCGACATGACGCGGGCCATGGTCGAGACTTCGTGGGCGAATCTGTTCCCCGTTCCAGACCCGGAGGACGGGCCGGCCACCCCCGAAATGATCGTCGAGGAGCGGTCGATGCCCTTGGCCAGACTGGTCGGCCTCGACTCCGAAGGGCTGCTCGTGCCCGCGATCCTGCATGTTCCCCTGACGTCGGATCGCTCCGGCGACAAGTACGGACTGTGCCACTATCGCAGCAGCCGCGACCTCGTCAGCGAAACCGACTCTGAGAAGATCCAGTTGGCCGTGTCTCGTGGAGCGACCTCTCCAGCTCAGTTCAACCAGTCCGTGCAGGGCACGCCACTCGATTTTTTGAAGAGCAACTATCTCGACCTGATGGCTGTCGCCGCGGCATGGGAGGCTCTTTCCAAGGCCGTTGCCGATGCCTCCGAAGGCAAGGCCGTCGTGCCGGCTTCGCCACTGCGATCGCTGTTCGAGGAGTGCGAGGTCGCCATGCGGGTGTTTGCGCCGCAGGCGATTCCCGTATCGGCTGCTCCGGCGGCCGACGCCACGGCAGCGACGCCCGCCGCGGCGAGCAGCGAATCCACCGACGCCACGGGCTCCCCGGCTGGACGCGAGGAGGCATTCCGCCAGCTGGAAAAGATTGCGGTCTATTTTGAGCGGCACGATCCCCACAGCCTGCTGGCGACCCAAATCCGTAATGTGGTGCGCCTGGGCCGGCTGCCACTGGCGGATTACTACAAGGAACTGATCACCGACGGGTCGGCCCTGCAAACGCTGTTTAAATTCGTCGGCATCGAACCGCCCCCGTCCGCAGGCGGCTGATTGACCGGGGACTGATTGACCGGGACTGAGCACGGCGGCGTCAGCATCCGCGCGGCCTCCATCGCTCGATCAGGCCAGCGCCTTTCATCTGCTTTGCAACGTGTTGACAGGCCCCGAATTTTGACTAGAACTTGCGTAGTTTTCGGCCGCCTGCGGTCCTCCTCCCCCCCTCTTCTTCACCGTCCCGCCACCTGGTCGTGGCCTCGGAGACAATCCCATGCCTGAATCGGTGCACTCAAAACTGACACGGGTTCGCAAACCGCGTGTCCATATTACTTATGAGGTCGAGACCGAAGGGGCGGTGGTCGTGAAGGACCTGCCGTTCGTAGTCGGTGTGATGGGTGACTTCTCGGGAAATCCCACCGAGCCGCTCAAGCCGCTCAAGGACCGCAAATTCGTCTCCATCGACCGCGACTCGTTCGACGAGGTGATGCGGCGGATGACACCGGGCGTGGAGTTCCGCGTGGAAAACACGCTGGCCGACGACGGCAGCGAGATGCCCGTCAAGCTCAAGTTCTCCTCGATCGAAGACTTCGAACCGGCCAACGTCGTCGAGCAGGTCGATCCGCTCCGGAAACTGCTCGACACCCGCAACCGTCTCCGCGAACTGCTCAGTGCAGTGGACCGGGCCGATGGGCTGGAGTCTGAACTGGAGAAGATCCTGCAGAGCGACGACCAGATCAAGAAACTGGCGGGTGAAATGGGCATCACGGCCGCGACGGATGCGGCTGGCGGTGCCGCTCCCGATGGAACCAGCCCTGACAAGAATCCTGAAGGGGGTGCAGCATGAGCACGGGAGCAGAATCACAGGGTGCAGCACAAGGTGCAGCCGCATCGACACAGTCGGCAGGCAGCCTGCTCGACCAAATCACCCAGAGGATGCCCAAGGCGGTTGAGAAGCCCCGCCGGGATGAACTGATTCGTTCGCTCGTGGAGGAATCGGTCAAGGGAACCATCCGCTTCGACAAAAACGTGTCGAAGACGATCACCACCGCGATTTCGGCCATCGACGCGGTCATGTCGAAGCAGTTGGCCGCGATCATGCACAACGAGGCTTTCCAGAAGCTGGAGGGTTCGTGGCGGGGGCTGCACTATCTCGTGCAGAATTCCGAGACCGGAGCGCAACTGAAACTGCGGGTGCTCAACATCTCCAAACGGGAACTCTTCAAGGACCTCGATAAGGCCGTGGAGTTCGATCAGAGTCAGGCCTTCAAGAAAATTTACGAGGCGGAATTCGGTTCGCCGGGTGGCGAACCCTACGGCGCGCTTATCGGCGACTACGAGTTCACGAATCATCCCGAAGATATCGATCTGCTCACCAAGATGTCGCAGGTCTCGGCCGCGGGCTTCTGTCCGTTCCTGTCGGCCGCCGACCCGGCCCTCCTCGGGCTGGAGAGCTTCGAGGATCTGTCGAAGCCCCGCGATCTGGAAAAGATCTTCCTCGACGAGTCGTTCACGAAGTGGCGGAGCTACCGCGATTCCGAGGACTCGCGGTTTGTCACGCTGACCATGCCTCGCTGCCTTTCGCGTCTGCCGTATGGCAGGAACACCAAGGTGGTCGACGCCTTCGACTTCGAGGAGGTCGACCTCGACGAACAGGGCAATTCGAAGCCGGTTCCCCACGAAAACTATTCCTGGATGAACACATCCTACGTGCTGGGGGCCCGCCTCACCGACGCCTTCGCCAAGTTTGGTTGGTGCACGGCGATCCGCGGTGCCGAAAATGGCGGCAAGGTCGAGGGCCTGCCGACCCACGTGTTCATGGCCGACGACGGTGACAAGGCGCTCAAGTGCCCCACTGAGATCGCCATCACCGACCGTCGCGAGGCGGAGCTTTCCAAGCTCGGGTTCCTGCCGCTGTGCTTCTACAAGAACACCGACTACGCGGTGTTCTTCGGATCGCAGACGACGCAGAAGCCCAAGAAGTATGACCGTCCGGAGGCCACGGCCAATGCGGCCATCTCCGCACGGCTTCCCTACATGATGGCCACGTCCCGGATCGCGCACTTCCTCAAGGTGATCGCCCGCGACAAGATTGGCTCGTTCATGGAACGGCAGGATTGCGAGGAGTGGCTGAAGCGTTGGATTTCCAACTACGTGACGACCGATCCGAAGCCGTCCGACGAGATGAAGGCCCGCTACCCACTCGCGGAGGCGGCCATCAAGGTGGAGGAGATTCCAGGTGCCCCGGGCAGCTACAACGCCGTGGCGTGGCTGCGTCCGTGGCTCCAGATGGAAGAACTCACGACCAGCATGCGGATGGTGGCGAAGATCCCGGCGTTTGCCAAAGGTGCTTGAAGACATCAAGGGTGCTTAAAGATCAAGCGTGCATGAACATTAAAGTCGCTTGATGTTTATGCGTGCTTGAACACGATACCGAGCCTGCCTGAATACCTTGCCGGCACTGTAAACCATGGCTTCTTCGCCAACGGGCCGGCCCACATTCGGCGGACCTTCGGCGGCCGCGATCGCTGCGTCGCAGACCGCGGCATCGCCTGCGTCCGGCAGGAGGGTGCATGCTGGCCATGCACCGGTGCCAGCGTTTTTTCGCGAACTGGCGGTGTCGTCCGATGCGGCGGCAGCGTCGGCGGCGGGAGCCTTGCTCGCGGCCAGCACCCAGGCTGAGGCACTGCGGGCCTGGGCCGCGGCCCGGGTGGCGGCCGGGGAGCGGGTTTCTCGGGATGAACTGGCGATGCGGCTTGGCGAGGATATCGCCGCCATCGACGACGTGCTCTCCCGCCAGACCGATGCGATTCTGCACCACCCTCGATTCCAGTCGCTGGAATCGTCGTGGCGCGGACTCGAATGGCTGGTGAAGCAGGCGGCAACCGCCGACGCCTCGGGCGACGGCAGCGGTCGCGTGGAAGTGCGGGTGCTCAGTGTTTCCAAACGCGAATTGGCCCGCGACCGCTCGAGCGCAGTGGAATTTGATCGCTCAGTCATCTGGCGCAAGGTCTACGAAGAGGAATTCGGCACCGCTGGCGGCACCCCCTTCGGGATGCTCGTCGCCGATTACCACTTCAGCCACCACCCCGACGACGTGAACCTGCTGACCGGGCTGACGGAGGTGGCGGCCGCGTCTTTCTCACCGCTGCTCGCGACGCCGGCTCCGGAGCTGATGGGCGTCGATTCGAATGCCCAGTTGAACACATTCGCCGACCTCAAGACCTACCAGTCTGGTCCCGACTTCGTGAAGTGGCGGGCGCTGCGGCACCGCGAAGAGAGCCGATTTCTCGGGCTGCCTTTGCCAAACGTTTTGGGCCGCCTGCCCTACGACGGCTGGATCGGGCAGCCTGAGGCCGAGGCTTCGTCCGAGAAGTCTTGGGCCACACGTGGATTCCGCTACCGCGAAGAGGTCGACGGCCCCGGTACCGGCAACCGCCTCTGGATCAGCGCCATCTGGCCGCTGGCCGCGGTCGTGTTGCGGGAGTTCGGTCGCACGGGCTGGTTTGCCGACATTCGCGGCGGCTCGCGCGGAAAGGAAGGCGGAGGGGTGGTGGATGGCCTGCCGGTGGAGGGCTTCGACGGGTTCACCCTTGAAGCGGCTGCCCGTGGCCCAACGGAAGTGCTCGTCACCGATTCGGCGCAGGCGCAGCTTGACGAGGCCGGGCTGATTCCCCTCTGCGGCACCGGCCCCGATGGACGGGCCGTGTTCCATTCCAATGCCTCCCTGCACGAGCCGGAGAAATTTGATTCGCCGATCGCCACGGCCAACGCCCGCATCTCGGCGATGCTGCAGTACATGCTCTGCGTCTCCCGGTTCGCCCACTACCTCAAGGTGCTTGCCCGCGACCGGGTCGGATCATTCGCGGAAGCGATCGATCTGGAGAAATTCCTCAACGAGTGGATCAACAATTACGTGACCCCCGACGATCGGGCGTCCGCGGAGGTCCGCGCCCGGCTGCCGCTGCGGGCCGCCAGCGTGGAGGTGCGGGAGGAGCCGGGCACGGCAGGAGCCTACCGCGTGATCATGCGGCTCCAGCCGCACTTCCAACTCGATCAGATCGACGCCACGCTCAAACTCGTGACCACGATCCACCGGAGCGAGCAGCGGTAACACGGTCAAAAACACTGATTGAGGGTAGAATTTTTTCGTCCCATCCTGAGGAGTCCCATCATGGAAACGGTCAGCGCACTTTTGAAGTCGGGCAACCTGGCGGCAGCCATCGATGCCACCACCGCCAAGGTCAAATCCGCCCCCACCGATCTCGATGCCCGCTGGCTGCTCTCCGAGCTGCTGGTGGTCTCCGGCCAAAATGACCGGGCCGACCAGCAGCTCGACGCCCTGATGAATCTGGAGCCACGGGCCTCGGTGACCGCCGTCCCGGTGCGGCAGCTGCTGCGGGCCGAGGCGGCGCGGCGACAATTCTTCGAAGAGGGCCGCGTGCCGGAGTTGATCGACGGTGCCGACGATGCCATCCGCGCCCGTCTCGAAGCGTTCGTGCTGCTGCGGGCTGGTGACCGGGCCGGCGCGGGCCGGATCGTCGAACAGGCCGAGAAGGATCGTCCGGCGCTGGCCGGGAAGATGGGCGACCGCAGCTTCAGCGACGTTCGCGACCTCGATGATATTACCGCCGGAGTGTTCGAGGTGTTGACCCACACGGGGAAGTATTACTGGATCCCCATGAATCGGGTCGACTCCATCGACTTCGTGCCGGCGGAGCGGCCGCTCGATCTTGTCTGGCGTCAGGCCCACATGGTGGTCCGCGATGCGTTCGAGGCCGACGTTCACCTGCCGGCGGTCTACGGCACGCTCCAGGGGACTGACGATGCGTCGCGACTCGGGCAGCGGACGGATTGGCTGGGAGAGGAAGGCGAGGCTGTAGTCGGCGTCGGGAGACGGCTGTTCGTGCTCGACGGGGAGAACACGATCGACATGATGGAACTCCAATCCCTGCGATTTGGCTGATTGTCCACGGACCGTTCCACAACCTGATCCCCTGCCATGCCAGATCCTATTTCCACCCACGAACTGTTGCTGCCCAGCCTGCTCGACCGGCTGCTCGACGACAGCCCGGAGCAGTCTTCCGAACCGCTCTGGCATGAGGGGCTGGTGCTCAAGGTGATCAAGCGGGGCCTCTGCCGCGATATGCAGGAACTGCTCAATGCGCGGCGGCCGCTGGATCAGATCCCGGAGCAATACACGGAACTGCGGACATCGCTGCTCAATTTTGGCCTCCCCGACCTGCAAAGCCTGGAAGTCCGTGAAGACCATGAACTCTCCTCCATCTGCCGCCGGATTGAGGAGGCGATCGCGGCCTTCGAGCCGCGTCTGCGACATGTCCACGTGGTGCCCCGGCTCGACGGCCAGGACCGCCGGCCGATCGACCGGCGGCTGCGATTTGTCATCGAGGCGGAGCTTGTCGTCGAGCCGCTGCGCGAGTCGATCCGGCTGGTCTCCTCGCTCGATTCAGGCAGCGGCGACTTTCTCGTGGAGGGATTGACGTGATCGACGACCTGCTCCCGTTCTACGAACGTGAACTGGCGGTCTTGCGCCGGCGTTCGGCCCAGTTTGCCGAGCAGAATCCGAAGATCGCCGGCCGGCTCAACCTGGGCCGCGACGACTCGCAGGATCCGCACGTCGAGCGGCTGTTGCAGGGGGTTGCCTTCCTCAACGCCCACCTCAACAAGCGGCTTGACGATGATTTCCCCGAGTTGGCCGAAGCGTTGCTCGACCTGCTTTATCCGCATTACCTGCGGCCGCTGCCTTCGATGACGATCGTCGAGATGGCGATCGATTCAAAGCAGGCGGCGTTGATCGACGGCCACCGGGTGCCGCGGGGATCGCTCTTGGAGTCGGAGCGGATCGACGGAGATGTCTGCACCTACCGCACCTGTTTCGACATGTCTCTCTGGCCTGTGAAGATAGCGGCGGCGAAGCTCTCCGGCCCGCCGTTCCGCCTGCCGATCCTGCCACCGGCCAGCACGCAGTCGGTTCTTGAGATCGAAATCGAGCCGCTTTCGAAGGCGATTCCGATCGGCAAGATGAATTTTGGCAAGCTACGGTTCCACCTCCATGTGGGGGCCGGACAGCCGATCTACCTGCTCTACGAACTCTTGCTCACCCGCTGCGTGGGGATCGTGATCTCCAGCGGGCCCGAAGACCCTTCTCCGGTCGTGCTCTCGCGGGAACGGCTCGTCGCGGCCGGCTTCGATACCGCGGATGCTTCCATTCCCACCGATCCGCGGGCATTTCCCGGCTACCGGCTCCTGTCAGAACTTTTTGCCATGCCGCAGAAGTTCCTGTTCATCGATCTCGAAGGACTTTCGCCGAGTGTCATCGGCCGCTTGAACGATCGGATGTGCGTCTCGATCCTGCTCTCGGCCGCGAGCCGGGAGCTGGAGCGACTGGTGTCACCGGCGGCGATCCGTCTCGGTTGCACGCCGGTCGTGAACCTGTTTCCTCACCGGCTGGATCCGCTGCGGATCACCGGCACGCGGTCGGAATACTGCCTGGTGCCGGACGTCCGTCGCCCCCGCAGCCTGGAGATCTACACGATCGATTCCGTCCGCGGCAGCACGCCCGGCGGCAAGCCCTTCAGCGTGCTGCCGTTTTATTCCCCCTCGACGGTCGTGGCAGGAAACGTCGCCCCGGCGCCGGGCACGGCGATTCCAATGCGCTGGTCGGCCATGCGGCGGACGCACCTGGAACCGCGACCGGACGGAGGCGCGGATGGTGCCAGCGACATGTGGATGGCGCTCGTTGACGGTGAGGGCGGCCCGACCCGCATGCTCGACGTCACGATCCACTGCGAGGCGACCTGCACGAATCGCAACCTGCCCAGCCGGCTGCCGTTTGCGGTGGGCCGGCCCCGCTTCACGCTCACCGAGGGCCAGGGGCCGGTGGGGTCGATCAC
>Ga0208359_1000270_pt1 | contig 9644 bp, 12 predicted proteins | sample LakMenEpi26Aug09_FD_150732 | JGI IMG/M metagenome (GOLD analysis project Ga0208359, IMG submission 150732) | Freshwater microbial communities from Lake Mendota, WI - 26AUG2009 deep hole epilimnion (SPAdes) | ecosystem: Environmental > Aquatic > Freshwater > Lake > Epilimnion/Euphotic zone ... | reverse complement strand
CGGTCATTGTTGGGGATGCGGGTGTTGGTAAATCAGCATTGGTTGAAAAACTTGCACTATTAATTAAAGAAGGAAATTGTCCAACAAACTTGTTAGATAAACGGATTGTTTCATTGGATTTAACATCTTTAGTTGCTGGAACCAAATATAGAGGACAATTTGAAGAAAGAATAAAGGCGATTCTAAATGAGTTGTTGGAAGTAACAAACGTCATCATATTCATAGATGAGTTACACACAATGATTGGTGCGGGTAATGCGAGTGGGGCAATGGATGCTGCAAATATTTTAAAACCAGCATTGGCGAGAGGCGAAATCCAATGTATAGGTGCAACAACTTTTGACGAGTATAAAAAACATCTTGAGAAAGATTCTGCGTTGGTTAGGAGATTCCAAAAAATCATTCTATCAGAACCAACTGAAAAAGAAACGTTTGAAATATTAACAAATTTAAAAACATCATATGAAGACTACCATAGAGTGACCTACGGAGAAGATGTTCTTGAAACAATTGTTAAACTATCAAAACGTTATATTACTGATAGACAATTTCCTGATAAGGCAATTGATATTATGGACGAACTTGGGTCAGAAAAGAAAATCTCAAATAAAGTCCCCGAATCAATTGAAAAACTGAAGAAGGACATTGAAGAGGTCAGGGAAAAAAAGATTGCGGTGGTCAAAAGTCAAGAATATGAACAAGCCGTAAAATTAAGGGATAGTGAAAAAAAATTAAACCTTAAACTCGATAGTGAGAAGAAAAAATGGTTGGATAATTTGAAAAACAATAAAATCCCAATTGTATCCGAAGATGTTTATAACATTGTTTCGAATATGACCGGTGTTCCTATAACTAAATTAGACTCCAAAGAAACTGAAAAACTTTTAAAGATGGAGGAAATTCTAACTTCAAAAGTTATTGGACAGGATGAAGCTATTAATACAATATCGAGAGCAGTAAGAAGAAATCGTGTAGGGATTAAGGATGGGGGAAGACCTATTGGAAGTTTTATCTTCTTGGGTTCAACCGGTGTGGGTAAAACATATTTAGCGAAGTCTGTTGCAGAAATTTTATTTGGAGACCCCGAGAAAATTATTCGTGTCGACATGAGTGAATTCATGGAAAAACATAATGTTTCCAAATTAATTGGTTCACCTCCCGGATATGTGGGATATGATGAGGGAGGACAATTAACTGAAAAAGTTAAAAATAACCCATTCTCGGTGATTCTTTTTGACGAAATTGAAAAGGCACATAAGGATGTCTTTAACATTCTTTTACAAATATTAGATGAGGGACATTTAACCGATTCTTTTGGTAGAAAGGTTAATTTCACCAATACATTGATTATTATGACATCTAATGTTGGTGCTAAAAAAGTTTCTGATTTTGGTAATGGAGTTGGATTTTCAACCTCATCATCAGAAAATCAGAAATACGAGGTTAGAAAAAGTATTATTCAAAAATCACTAAAACAACAATTTACTCCTGAATTTTTAAATAGAATTGATGATGTGATTTTATTTAATCATCTTAGTGAGGACATTATCAATAAAATTATTTCAATTGAAATTGGTAAGTTGGTTAAGAGACTAAATGATAAAAAATACCTTGTTTCTTTTGATAAAACTGTCATTGAAAGGATTTCAGAACTAAATTCCCAAGAGGAATATGGTGCAAGACCTATTAAAAGAATCATTCAAAATCTTTGTGAAGATTTTATAAGTGAAGAGATTTTAAGAGGTAATATCATAGAAAATCAACAACTCACAATTAAATACAAAGGAGAAAAATTAACGGTCGTAAAAAAAATGTTATAAATAGTTGACTTTTTTTGAAAATCATATATATTTATATTCTCAAAGGTTCTCTTTGTCGATTACCTTTTCGTTTTTTTTTCATAAGTAAGTGGGGTTGAACCTACTGAAAGACCTTAAAACCCCGACATCCTGTTGGGGTTTTTATTTTTAACAATTTTTTCATATATTTACTCTTATGAGATATTATACACTTATCTTGATGTTTTTCGTTGCAATTGCAATGACATCATGTGGTTCTGGAACTACCACAAAAGAAACAAATGTTTCCGATACCGTTGCGGTTGAGGGAGTTGACTCTTTGTCAACTGAGGAATTAACTGTAGAAGGCGCCGGAGTTGAGGCTGATTCTTCAGTTAAAGTTCAACCAATTCAATAAAAATGGGACCGTTAATTCGGTCCCTTTTATCTTTTAATTTATGGAATACGTAGGTGATTTAATTTTACTTAGGGGATTACCTGGTAGTGGAAAATCTACCTTAGGTGATGTTATACTTAGAACCCCACAACAAGATCCGAATGTTTTATCGGCGGATGATTTTTTTATAGACGAAAATGGTAACTATAATTTTGATTCCACAAAATTACAAGAAGCCCATAGTCAATGCCAATTAAAATGTGCTGAAAGAATGAAATTACAATTAACAAAAATTGTAGTTGCAAATACATTCACACAAGATTGGGAAATGGAACCATATTTTGAAATGGCCGAAAGATACAAATACAGGGTTCATACTCTAATTGTAGAAAATAGACACGGTAATTCAAATATTCATAATGTTCCGGTTGAAAAGATTGAACAGATGAGAAATCGGTTTCACTTTAAAATCTAATGATAGAAATCCTAAATAGGTATTATCAAGATGGTTGGTTAATTAAACAAACCCACCCAAATCTCCCATTGACTATTTGGAACTATTCTCAAACTACTCAATATGAGAGTAAGTGGGATGAGATAACTTTGCAATGTAGAGGTTTAGTTACTGACACTGAAGGTAATATTGTCGCACGTCCATTTCGTAAATTTTTTAATATGGAGGAAGGTAAACATACCCCAACTTCCGAGTTTGATGTTTACGAAAAAATGGATGGTTCACTTATCATAATATTCTGGTATGATGGTGGATGGGTAGTGGCATCTCGTGGTTCATTTACATCAGAACAAGCGGTTGCGGCTAAAAGAATTTTCTTTGATGAATTAGACCACAACTTTTCAATTGGTATCACTTATCTTTTTGAGTTTACTGCAAGATGGAATAGAATTGTGGTGGATTATGGTGAAAAAGAAAACCTAACCCTACTAGGTGCAATTAGAACTGATGATGGTGATGAGGCAAGTTGGGAGGTCCTAAAAAAAATTGGTGATGGTGCGAGATGTGATGTTGTAAAAAAATACGATGGAATTCTAAATTATTCCGAGTTGAAGGATAAAATTCAACAAAATGAGGAAGGATTTGTTATTCGTTTCTCAAATGGAGAAAGAATGAAAATCAAAGGTGAAGAATACTTACGATTACATAAAGTAATGACGGAAGTATCTACCAAATCAGTATGGGAAGTTCTTTTAAATGGTGATAGTATGGAGAATCTTCTAAACGATGTTCCAGATGAGTTCTATACTAAAATCAAAGAATACGAGAATAAATTAATTAATGATTTTAAAAAAATCAAAAATGAATATACTTGGTATTTCTATTTGATGTCAAAGGATGACAGGAAGGAGTTTGCTCTCACAGCGAAAGAAACAGATTATCCATCAATTCTTTTTGGAATGTTAAATGAGAAGAACATTGACCCAATAATTTGGAAAATTATTAAACCAGAGTTCAAAAAACTTTAACAAAGGGTATTTCCGAGTTTTTTTTCTGAAAAAAAAGTATAACTTTGTTATGAACAAAACATAAAAACAACCACACTATGCCAAAGAATCAAATTTTCAAAGAATTAACATTTAATAAAAAATTTAAAACCTACCACGAGTTTCACAACGAAAATCGAGAGGAAATTTATAAATCAATTATCGATTTATTTTCCGAATTTCAAAATGTCAAAAACAAAACACTTGCGGTTGCAATCAAAGCAAACATCGAGAATATTGAATGGTCGACGGAATTAAATTTTAGTAGGGGTGAAGCACATGTCTTAAAAAAGGATATTATGCCATTTTTTGAAGACAATGAAGATTATGAAACCTGTCATCAAATAATTTCTTTAACTAAATCCTTGACATAAACATAATTTTTGTTTATCCTTTAATATAGATGAAACTATTGTAAGATACTTTTATTTATTTTGTCCCACCCCCACCGAACAACGGTGGGGTTTTTTTATAATATCATTCTAGTCCCCACTAAAATGTTACTCAAGAATGGAGAACCCTTCACAGTATTACCACTCAATCTATAATTAATACTAAATCCAAAACGTTTACTTATTTTATAATCAAAAGACGACCCAAGTAAGAATCCAATGTTTCTATTTACTGTGGTTGTTTTTGTAACAGTATTATAGGATAAAGGTGCTAACATTGTGAATATTTGTGGTGACACGGTTAGTTTTTTGCTGTATTGATAAGGTTTAGTCCAAAAAGAAACAACTGATGACGACATACTAAAATCGTATTTATCATTATTTGTATTCTTAATTAATAAATTAATTAAACTTAAATTATAACCAAATACACCATTTTTTTGAGTGGGTTTTATATGAGTATACCCCATTAAATTCATATAGGTCCCATTTAGATATGCAAATGCTGACGAATACGAATGTATTTTTTTGAGTTTACCTTCATTAAAATCTAATTTAGTGTATCCACCACTAACAATAAATGTTTTTAAATCACTCATTATAACCGCAGTTCCTGAATAACTTTCATCACCAGCCATTGATGATCTCGATACCCCAATTGTGGCAGATTGTAACCACCTACCATCGGGAGATTCAATTGTTGATAAATCTGATGATAACAACATTGGATTAGATACTGGTGCCCTTTCTTTTTTCTTTTCCTCTTTTTTTTCTTCTTTAGATTCTTCTTTCTTTTCTTCTGATTTTGATTCCTCTTTCTTTTCTTCTGATTTTGATTCCTCTTTCTTTTCTTCAGATTTACTTTCCGATTTACTTTCTTCTTTTGATTCTGATTTACTTTCTGATTTACTTTCTGATTTTGTTTCAGATTTAGACTCTGTTTTTGTTTCTGTTTTCGATTCTGTTTTACTTTCAGAAGAACCACCAGAACTTTGTGATGATGAACTACCTGAACTTTGTGATGATGAACCACTTGATGGTGGGGGAGTTGTGGTTCCTCCAGAAGTAGAAGTGGCATTACTTGTCGCTGAAGACGCTGCACCACCCGCAGCAGAAGACGCGGCTCCACCCGCGGCTGAAGATGCCGCACTACCCGCGGCCGAAGATGCTGCACTACTTGCTGCTGAGGATGCAGCACTACTTGCCGCGTTGGCTGCAGTTTGAGCGGCGGTATTTGCTACCGTTTGTTGTACCACAGGATTATTAATAACGGGACAGGTTAATGATTCATATGTTGTCTTAGTCGTCAATAACCAAGTTTGTACTGCACCTGTTTGTACTTCTATTGGGGTAAATGTCCTAACTTGATTATAAAATGAAACTGTGGCACTTCCATTTACCATTGTAGTTGTTGCTACCTTTTTTTCTCCTGTACATTTATCTATAAATGTTTGAGTATATGTTTGTGAGTTAACTTTTGAAACAAATACAAAAAAGAAAACAACAAAAACTGCACATTTTTTCATTTTAGAAATTAACACCCACACCAAATGTCCAATTGTTCACTGTTGGGCTGTAGTCTATTTTTGTTGTGAAATTTTTATGGTCATGAATCATACCAATTTTAACTGCAGTAAATCTGTTAATGTATTTCGGAAATGTAATATAACCAACTTCATCTTTACCCCTCCATCTCACGTTTTCAGTTATACCACCAATCATCATGTGAATACCAGTTCTTTTGATTCTTTTACCCGCACCCACAAAAAAACTTTGTCTCTTTACAAAATCATTAACTAAAGGAAAATCTACTCGAGTAATTGTACCATATGGGAAAAATGTGGAGTTATCTCTTTCGAATGTTGTATTTAATTCTGTAATGAAATAAGCTTTATTACCAATTGCAAAAAACCCACCAATCTCTTGATTTGTAGTTTGTTGAATTCCAAAATTTATTATTGGTTTTTTACCTCTAACAGTGTCTATTTTACCATCATCATATACATAAACTCTTGCAGGTTGTCTATATCCCCAATCGTTTTGATACCACATGGGTGTCCAATAATTCCAACCAAAACCAGGTGCTCCCCACATATCCCATCTATTCCAACCCCATCCACCATAAAACCACGGGTCAGTTATTATCACATTAGGACGAGAATTATTAGGTCGTGGTCGATTAAATTCTCTCGGACCATCGTTTCTCCATAAACTTATGTCACTTCTTTGTCCCATAGTTGATGGCATTGACCTTTGTGATTGTGGAGGATTACTTCTCCAACTACTAACTTGTGAAAATGTAAGTGTCGGTATGAATACAAAAAGAAATAATAAATTTTTCATGTTTTAATTATTTAGTTACATATAAATATAAAAAAAGGGAGTTTAAACTCCCAAATTTTATATACTGAAATAGTATTTTCTTTTAATTATTCAGTAAAAATTCCCTTTTTAATCATTCTATCCAAGATTCTAGCACATGCAATATCTAAAGCTTTTTTGGTTGCAATTGATATTGTTGATTGATTAAACTTCACCTCATCAACAGTTGCATCTGATAAAAATGTCAATTCTCTCGTTGTTGTAGCTTCACCTAATCCGGATGCACCAAATACAACACCGGTTTCTGCATCGGTAAATCTAACTTGTAAACCAATACGAGTTACCATCATATTTTTTACACCATCCTTAAGATTTACAGTTTCATCCTCAGATACTGAGTAATCGTAACATTCAATGGTTACAAAATACTTTGCCAAGTTAATTTTACCAAAACCATCCAATTTATTTTCAGATATTCCCGCTTGTGATGCTTGGAATTGTTTAACCATTCGATTTTTTATTTCCGTTTTATCTTCGGTAAATTTGAAACGGTTAAGATTTTCCAAATATTCCATTGAAATATTAGCAACACCCAGACCAACTCGTTTTTCTTTTAACTCAGGATACATCTCATACATTTCATCTGAAATACCTGCCTTTAAAATTTGAATTGGGATTTGTGGTCCTTCATAATCTAAAAATCGAGAAATGTCAATTGATGTTTCAAATGTTGCTTTATATTGTTCTGTTTGGGTTTTACCAACAGTTTGTCCAAATAAGGTTATACTAACAAGTATAAAACCTAAAAGTAAAAATATTTTTTTCATATGTTTTTTATTTATAAATATTAAAAAAGGGAGTTTAAACTCCCTTTTATTTAACCTTCAAGATCTTCCGTTTCTTCTTTTTTGTTGTGTTTATTATTTATCCATTTATCTACCGATGCAATACCAAATGCACCGAGTGTGATTACTAAGAAACCATCAAAAATAAATTCATTGATAAGTAATTCTTTACCCAACCAACCTGTTACAAGGTCAACAACTAAAGAAATAACCATCATTATAAATGATGCGAAACCTACTACTGATTTTTCATTAATTGTGTTGTTATCATTAAATAATTCTTTTAAAAATCCCATAATTAAGTGTTTTAGTGTTTGTTTATTATTTATTATCCTTCCATATGGTCATCTGGATCAGAATCTTGTATTTTACCACATTTTAAACATTCGAGAACACCATCACCATCTAGGTCACCCCAAACGTGTTCACATTGTCTGTGAGCAAAGTACTCGTCAATTTTACCGTCACCATCGAAATCCAATCCATCCATTACACCATCCCCATCTTCATCGATTTCAACACCTACTTTAGTTTCAGATTTGAAAGGAGAATCAACCTTTTGTGGATTATTTGGTTCTGATACTACGGATACAACTTGTGGTTGTGATTGTACATTTGAAATTGCAGTAGTAAATGCTTCAGGAATTAGTGGGGTATTATTTGGTGGTGTTACTGGCATATCAGCAGTATTGCTTAAAGATGTGCCATCTTCCTCATCCATTTTCTGAACTAACATTTTATCCTTATCGGTGTCACTAAACCAATAGTCAATTATTTTACCATAAGAACCAATAAAGGCACCTAACAATAAAAGTAGAAGTTCTTTCCACTCACCACTAATTTCAGTTTGACTTACGATAGATCCAAAGATACCCATAATGATTACCATAAATCCACCTAATACAATAGCGGTGATGAACCATCTTCGCTTCATCATACTACCTAATAATTCTTTAAATCCACCACTGGTTGGTTTTTCTTCTTTTAATTCTGACATTTCTTTAGTTTTACAATCTTTTTTTATTTTATTACACTCAGTTACCATTTAGGTGCTTCTTGTTTAAACTCATCACCTTCTTTTTTCTTTGCGGGTGCTGGTTTTTCTTTTTCCACAACTTTTTCTCTTTCAATGATTTTAGTTGTTCCACCTGCCGCCGCTGATTGTTGTTGTTCATTAGAGTTGGTAATGTTAATTACTGGTGCTGCTTGTTGTACAGGTGCGGGTTCATCTCCACCACCTGTTATTTGAGTCACTCCCCAAGTTCCTAATCCCATTATCGCTGTGGTTGCCACACCAATAATCGTCTTTTTTAAACCAGACAAAGTACCGTCGTTATTTTCTTCTAATTCTTCTGACATTGTTTTATTTTTTTAGTTTATAGTTTATTAAAATCTGTTATTCCTAATTCATTACCTTTAGAATCATATAATCCAATTCTATATGCGGATGATGGTAAAGCCGATGTATATACTTTTAAAATATTATCACCAGATTTAACTGACATCGACTCCTTAGAAACCACTTTATTAGAAATATCAAATATCTTTATTGTTACTTTTTGAGAAACATCAATTTTTACATTCATTAAAACTTCTGTTGTTACAAATGCACTTTCTAGTTTGATACCAACATTGTTCTTTATTTGTAATTCTGACTTAACTTCGTTAATTGGATATTCGTAAAAATAATCGTCATTACAGCTCACTAAAAAAGTGATAAATAAAAATAAAATTATTATTTTCTTCATTTTAGTTTATAATTAGTTTTGTTTTACTTATTTGTGTTCTATTCTCCGAAGAAAGTACCAAATATAAATACTTCGTCATTATAGTTTTGGTATATATTTTCTTTAAATTTTTGCCTACCTTACCGTTAAATTTTTCTCTACTTATAACTTGACCCGTTTCAAAATCCATATATGTTAGAATATATATACCGTCGGTGGGTAAGTCAAATTGAATGGTTTGTCCATCTACAGCCACACTTTCTTTCATATCAAATATACTTTTAGTGGTTGGTGCAGGTTCAATTGGTTCAATAATCTCCTGAACACAAGAAGATAAGGTTAAAATAATTGATAATATTAATAATATTTTTTTCATATCTTAAAACTGAAAGTTTGTTCCAATCATAAACATTATTGGGTTTGCTTTTTTATAACCAACTGATTGACTTGATTTATCAAAAGTTGTGTTATATCTAATATTAGTATTCAGCACAAATCTTTTAGTGACTTTCCAATCAATAGATGTTCCATAATACAAATCCAAATTGAACTTATTAAAATATGATATATCCGTTTCACCATCTTTGAAAGTTTTATATATATCACTCATAGCAAATATTTGTGGTGATATATCTACTCTCTTTGTTTTCAAAGTATAGGTATACATCACCATACCTCTATAT
>Ga0208359_1000266_pt1 | contig 9727 bp, 6 predicted proteins | sample LakMenEpi26Aug09_FD_150732 | JGI IMG/M metagenome (GOLD analysis project Ga0208359, IMG submission 150732) | Freshwater microbial communities from Lake Mendota, WI - 26AUG2009 deep hole epilimnion (SPAdes) | ecosystem: Environmental > Aquatic > Freshwater > Lake > Epilimnion/Euphotic zone ... | reverse complement strand
CCCATCATCCCTTTAGGAGTCCCAATCACTAAACTATAGGCCCCCCGGCATTGAGTAAAAGCACTTAACGCCCCTTCTAACCAGTCTTTGCCATTATTGACTTCCGAAGCGATCGCTAAAGCAATCATTTCGCTATCGGTGGTGGTCAGAAAATCACATTCCCGCCGGGTTAATTCTGCACGCAATTCGCCCGTATTGACTAAATTACCATTATGTGCTAGAGCCAGGGAACCCAGGCGAGTTGAAACCACCGCCGGTTGAGCATTCACCCGACGGCTTGATCCCGTCGTGGAATAGCGGGTATGACCGACAGCCAGATTCCCAGTTAACTCATTTAAAATATTTTCATTAAACACCTGGGAGACTAATCCCATCTCCTTATGTAAATGCACCTTGTCGCCATCAAAGGTGGCAATTCCGGCGGATTCTTGGCCTCGGTGTTGTAGCGCATATAGACCAAAATAAGTCAGTTTAGCGACATCCTCCCCTGGAGCATACACCCCAAAAACGCCACAGGCTTCTTCCGGCTTATCAGGTCGTTCGTGATCAACCTGAGCAGAGTGGGTATCTAGGGAATCATTTGGAATCATTTTACGGTTTTGCTCCTGATTGGCAAAGTCAGATAGTGGGATTTATGAATTAAGGCTACTGGATAGCGCGAGTATAACTACTCAAAAGTTAACATTTTCTTAATCTTATCCCTTTTTAGCTGAAATCGCAAGAAAGTCTCGCGTCTGGAATCTTCTCTGTGTCTTTGTGGTTAAATTAATCCTGACCATCCACCCTGCGTTCAATCGCATTAAAATAGCGATCGCCCATTTCTCCAAGATCAACCTCAATTAAACCCTGATCATCAGCTAAAATCCTTAAAGGTTCAGATCCCGAACCCACAAAACCCAAGTTTTGCCAGATATCGTTTTCTTTCCCTAACTGTTGTTCTAAAAACCCTTCCCAAACCAACTGAGATTCAGGATGCACAGAAACCAGAATTCGTCCCCCTCCTTCTCCAAATAGAATATTATCCCAACGGACAGAAGGATTAGAACCTAAACCCAGCTTAACCGTCGCCCCTTTTTGGCCACTCAGACAAGATTCGGCCAGCGCCACCGCTAACCCCCCTTCAGCACAATCATGGGCCGATTTAATCCAACCTTGACGAATACCTTCCCGACAGGCAGTTTGTACCTTTTGTTCTAACTCAAAATCTACCCTCGGAGGCTTACCCGCAATCGTACTATGCAACACCGCCAGATATTCCGACGCGCCTAACGTGGGTAAGGTTTTGTCATCCCCCAAAAGATAGATTAAATCCCCCGAACTTTGCCAACCTTGGCCACAAACCTTGGTTAAATCCGCAATTAACCCCACCATTCCCACCACCGGGGTCGGATAAATGGATTCCGGGTTCCCCTGTGCATCCAGGGTTTCATTATAAAGTGACACATTCCCCCCCGTCACCGGAGTATTCAACGCCTTACAGCCATCGGAAATCCCCCGACAAGATTCCGCCAACTGCCAATATCCAATCGGTTTTTCAGGACTACCAAAATTCAAGTTATCCGTCACCGCAATCGGTTCGGCCCCCACACAACTTAAATTCCGGGCGGCTTCGGCTACCGTTGCCTTCGCTCCTTCGTAGGGGTCAAGATACACATACCGAGAGTTACAGTCTACTGTTGCGGCTAGTCCACGATAGACCCCCCTCAGTCCCCCCTTGGTAAGGGGGGAAGCCGGATCTTCATCTTCAAGCCCCCCCTTGGTAAGGGGGGGGTGGGGGGGTTCCAACGGCCTTAACCGAATCACCGCCGCATCCCCACCCCCAGGAACTAAAACCGTATTATTCTGAACTTGATGATCATATTGTCGATAAACCCAGCGTTTAGAAGCAATAGAAGGGGTATCTAATAGGGTCAATAATATTTGATTCCAAGATTGAAATTCCCCCTTAATTTTAATTCCTGATATTGTAGATTCCGGTAAATTTTCCGGTTTCCATTGCCAAGCTATTTGAACATATTCTGGCGGTTCTGATAATATTTCTCGCGGATATAATGGCGTATTTTCTGCTAAAGCATCCGCCGGAATTTCCGCAGCAATTTCCCCTTGAAATAAAATTCTAACTATTGGTTCAGCAATCACACTTCCCGCCACAACCGCTTGTAATCCCCAACGATGGAAAATATCAATTAACTCCTGTTCTCGCCCTTTTTGAGCGACAAATAACATCCGTTCTTGAGATTCTGATAACAGATATTCATAGGCAACCATTCCCGTTTCCCGTACCGGAATTAAGTCTAAATCTAGCTCAATTCCTACCCCACCTTTTGCCGCCATTTCTGATGTTGAGCAGGTAATTCCTGCCGCTCCCATATCCTGGGCTGCCACCACCGCACCCGTTTTAAATGCTTCTAGACAAGCTTCCACTAAAGACTTTTCTAAAAACGGATCTCCCACCTGAACCGCCGGACGATCTTGAATCGATTCTTCACTTAATTCGGCACTGGCGAAACTCGCTCCCCCCATGCCATCTCGTCCCGTTGTTGAACCTACATATAACACCGGATTTCCAATTCCAGAAGCACCAGATTTGACAATTTCTGGGGTTTCCATTAACCCAATTGCCATGGCATTAACTAGGGGATTTCCGTTATAAGCTGGATCAAAATAAACCTCTCCCCCAACCGTTGGAACTCCGAAACAATTACCATAATGACTAATACCAGAAACCACCCCTTTAAATATTTGTCTAGTTCGGTCATCTTCTAATGAACCAAACCGTAAAGAATTTAACGCCGCAATTGGACGCGCTCCCATCGTAAATATATCTCTTAAAATTCCCCCCACTCCTGTTGCAGCTCCTTGGAATGGTTCAATAGCTGAAGGGTGATTATGGGATTCGATTTTAAAGGCAATATGCAGCCCATCACCAAAGTCCACAACTCCGGCATTTTCTCCTGGGCCAACTAAAATTCGCTCTCCCGTGGTGGGAAATTGTTTGAGCAGAGGGCGGGAATTTTTATAACAACAGTGTTCGCTCCACATCACCCCAAACATCCCTAATTCCGCTTTTTTGGGATGTCTTCCTAAGCGTCGGACAATTTCTTCATATTCTTCGGGTTTGATGCCTTCAGAGGCAATTTCTTCAGCAGAAAAGGGACAATTATTTTTGGTAGACATCTATACAAGCGATCGCACTTTTCACCACAGCATTTCCCATTCTATCTTCTCCTCACTCAAAACTGATTTGATTAAAAAAATTGCCGACTAGATAGGAGCTACCCTTGACAAATTCCCGCAGCCGTCGTATAATGAGCATACGGCTAACATGGACATACACTTGATTAAAAAATCAATATACAAACACAACCCCCCGATGTCTGGTTCCCCAAACCCAATTTTTAACAACTATTCCACCCATCAATATTGGATGAGTCGGGCTTTAGAATTAGCGCAACAAGCTGGAGAAGCCGGAGAAGTCCCCGTTGGAGCTATTATTATTAATCAGAACAATCAACTAATTTCCCAAGCCCAAAACCGCAAAGAAAGAGACTGTGACCCCACCGCCCACGCCGAAATATTAGCCCTACGAGAAGCAGGAAAACTATTAAAAAATTGGCATCTAAATACCTGTACTTTGTACGTCACCCTTGAACCCTGTCCCTTATGTACCGGAGCCATATTACAAGCTCGTTTAGGGTTACTGGTTTATGGCGCCGATGACCCCAAAACCGGAACTATCCGTACCGTTATCAACCTTCCCAATAGTCCCTGTTCTTATCATAAATTATCGGTTTTAGGTGGAATATTAGAATCTCCTTGTCGTCAACAATTACAATCTTGGTTTGCTCAAAAACGCAATTAAATAGACAATAAAAAAACTGTCCTAATCACGATCAATAAAACCCTTTAAACTGTTTAAAATCCAGTTAAGAGGTTTATTCAACCTGCGAAAACCGTTATGCTCATCTTTGATCTAATCAATCTTTTGCAAAAATGTCCATATCTACAAAAGAAACACAGGTTAATTCTGACGTTTCTCCCTTGCTGGCTGCAATTGTTTATCCCTTGGGACGACATCTGGTTTTACCATTTTATTTTAAATCCTTGGAAGTCATCGGCCAAGAAAATCTTCCCCAACAAGGCCCTATTATTTTAGCACCAACCCATCGTTCCCGTTGGGATGCAATTATGATTCCCTTTTCCACAGGTCGCTATGTCACCGGGCGGGACTTGCGGTTTATGGTTACGGTTGATGAAATGAAAGGACTACAGGGGTGGTTTATTCGTCACCTCGGTGGGTTTGCAATTAATCAAAAACATCCGACTATTTCTACGATTCGTTATGGCGTGGAATTGCTACACCAAGGAGAAATGTTAGTGATTTTTCCAGAAGGAAATATTTTTCAGGATGACCAAGTTCACCCCCTAAAATTAGGACTGGGACGTTTAGCCATCCAAGCGGAAACTAGCCAGGAACATTTAGGAATTAAGATTGTCCCGATTTCTGTACGCTATAATCCGATTATTCCCTGTCGAGGTTCTAGTGTTAAAATAAAAATCGGTACTCCCTTATCTGTGACTGATTATTGTCAAGGTTCAGCCAAAAAAGATGCTCAACATCTGATTCAAGATTTACAATTAGCACTGAACCAAATTGATCAACCCTAAGTGTTATAATTATAACTACTTTTAATTAATAAGCTGTTAAGCATGATGGACTCTAGCTTGAATTTTAAGCCCGGTCAAATTGTGGGATTAAATCATCAAAACAGTTGTTTGTATGCAGAAGTAATTCAAGTTGTCGAAGTTCGGGGAGTCTGTTGGGTAAGACCTTTGATGTTAATTCAAGGATTATCTGAATATCCAGAAGACAATTTTTCGAGTTTTGGTCTTACCCCGGAAACCTTTATTTTATCTGATTTACGCCAAAGTCCTGATTTAATTTGGCCAACACATTTATTTAGGGCTGCTTTGGATACGGAAGTTATTACTTTCTTAGCACAGTTAGAGTCTCCAGAGGCTAATTATCCTGGACTTAAACGAGTCAATACTTGTTCTGCTCACCAACAACTGCAAGATTTTATCGGTCAGGTTTGGCGAGCTTCTGCTAATATTTTTGATTCTAATCGTTAGAATACAAAACCCTGTTTATTGTTGCATCTCGAAATTTTTAAATCCCAAGCTATTAATGGCTAGAAACTAAGCGAATGCGCCCAGCATCCATTTCTTCCATTAATAATTCTAAGGCTTCATAATCGACATCGGAAACATAACCCAGTCGGGTTAATTCTGTATTAATCGCATTTTCAATTTCAGGAGTCAGACATCTAAAATAGAGAGCTTTTTCAACCAGTTTACGAATCATATTCGTTGCTGACATAGTAGGTACGGATAACTCGCATATTTTTATTATGTTATAAATAGTGATTTTTATTTGTGATCATATCCTTTTATTTGAAGTGATCTTTATCACTTAATATATGGGAACTTTGGTAACATTTATTTAGTCCCAATTTCATCTACCTTGAGATAGATTTTCAGTATATTTTAATACGTTTGACCCAAAAGTTATTTTAAAAAATTAATTGTTTTTTAGGTTTCGTCCTCAAATATTTGATTACACGGTACTGCTACAATCAACACGATGGCAACATCAATGGTAATCTTAAAATATTGTCGTTATTAATAGGGTGAGGTTTGCCTTGAATGTCGCAGTCGAGAAACTAATTACACCAGAAATTCATCAACCTGCCCGTTATCTGGGTCAGGAGTTAGGCGCCAAACGCAAACCTTGGGAGTCCGCCGTCGTCCGTTGGTCGTTAACCTATCCTGAAGTTTACGAGGTCGGAGTCTCAAACCTTGGCCATGTTATTCTCTATAATATCTTAAATACCCAACCTCGGCAATTATGCGATCGCGCCTATCTCCCAGCGTCGGACTTAGCAAAAAAATTACGCGAGACTAAAACCCCTCTATTTGGTGTTGAGTCCCGTCATTTTTTAATTGATTTTGATATTTTAGGATTTAGCCTCAGCTACGAATTAGGGGCAACAAATATCTTAGAAATGTTAGATTTAGCTGGAATTCCTTTAACTTGGGAAGACCGACAAAATTATTCGGTCTGGGGCGATAACAAAAATTCCGATCAACCCCATTATCCCTTAATTTTTGCCGGGGGACAAACGGCCACATCTAACCCCGAACCCTACTCGGATTTTTTTGATTTTATCGCTTTAGGAGATGGGGAAGAATTATTACCAGAAATTGGATTAATTTTAGAAGAATGCAAGAAAAAAAACTTAGATAGAAAAGCCGTATTACTAGATTTAGCCGAAATTCCAGGGGTCTATGTTCCCCAATTTTATCAGATGGCAGAAGATGGTTCTGTTCATCCTAAACATCCTAATGTTCCCACCCAAATTTTAAGACGGGTAGCCGCACCAATGCCCGCCTATTCGATTAAATTTGTTCCTTATGTGCAAACAGTTCATGATCGGTTAGTAATTGAAGTTAGACGGGGTTGTACCAGGGGATGTCGTTTTTGTCAACCGGGAATGTTAACCCGTCCAGCGCGAGATGTGGAACCGGAAGATGTGATTCAAGCTGTTGAAAAAGGGATGAAAGAAACGGGTTATAATGAATTTTCCTTATTATCTTTGAGTTGTTCCGATTATTTATCCTTACCCTCGGTGGGAATGGAAATTAAGAACCGTCTGAAAGATTATAATGTTAGTTTATCTTTACCTAGTCAACGGGTAGATCGCTTTGATGAAAATATTGCTAATATTCTAGGGGGAGCGCGACAAAGTGGGTTAACTTTTGCCCCAGAAGCGGGAACCCAAAGAATGCGAGATATCATTAATAAAGGGTTAACCAATGAAGAATTATTAAAGGGAGTTAAAACCGCCTTTGACCAAGGTTGGGATAAAATTAAACTCTATTTTATGATTGGTTTACCCGGAGAAACCGATGCCGATATATTAGGAATTGCCGAAACCGTTGCTTGGTTAAAACGAGAATGTTCTGCTAAAGATCGCAGAAAGTTAAACTTTAATTTAACTATTTCTAACTTTACACCTAAACCCCATACTCCCTTTCAATGGCATTCAGTTTCCACAACAGAATTCCAACGCAAACAGAAATTATTAAAACAAGAATTTCGACAAATGCGAGGGGTAAAAGTTAACTTTACTGATGTTAGAATCTCGGCTATGGAGGATTTTGTTGGTCGAGGCGATCGCCGTTTAGGGCCAGTGGTGCGTCGGGCTTGGGAACTTGGGGCGGGAATGGACTCCTGGTGGGAAAGTTTAGATCGGGCTTTTGGCGCTTGGACACAGGCTATAGAAGAAGCAGGTTTGAGTTGGAAATATCGTCGGGTGGAAAGCGGGGAATGGAATTTAATTGAGGGAACAGGGAACAGGCTGCTTCGTGAGCTTGTCGAACGAGAACAGGGAATAGGGAACAGCCCCCCCAAACCCCCCGCGCACGGGGGGCTAGAGGGGGAGGGAATAGGGAATAGTCAAGAACAGGATTATGCAGTATTATTAGATCAGCCCTTACCTTGGGATCATATTGACAGTGGAATTGATAAAAATTGGCTCAAAGAAGATTTAAAACTGGCTTTAGAAGCTGCTACCGTTCCCGATTGTTCCTTTGAAAGTTGTTCCCATTGTGGAGTTTGTGGAACCGATTTTGGTCATAATATTGTGATTAAATCTCCCCCAATTCCCCAATTTGCCGGAGAATTTATTCCTAATTCTCAACGAGTCCAACGTTTAAGAGTTAGATTTGGAAAATTAGGAGATATGGCTTTAGTCGGACATTTGGATTTATTCAGATTATTTGATCGGGCGATTCGTCGGGCTTCAATTCCCTTAGCGTTTACCGGAGGATACCGTCCAAATCCGAGGATTTCCATTGCTTTTGCCTTACCATTAGGAGCAACAAGTAGCGGAGAAATTGTGGATTTTGAATTAACAGAATCCATGAATATCGAGGAATTTCGCCAAAAATTAGCCCAGGGTTTACCCGATACCATTCCTCTGTATCAAATTCAAGAAGTACCCATAGAATTACCTTCCCTAACGGATACGGTGGAAAAAGCAGAATATTATTTAACCGTAAATTCCATAGCAGAAATAGACGCTATCCCCGAATGGTTAAATTGGATTAATGCAGTTAAAGCCACATCAGAAATTTTATGGGAGAAAACCACAAAATCAGGGAAAAAGAACATCATCAACTTACGAGAACAATTATTTGAAATAGAAATGATTTCCGAGGAAGATCAATTGTTGCGTTATGTGGGGAGTTGTCGGAATGATGGGACACAACTACGACCCGAACTGATGATTAAGATGTTAGAACAGGTAACTGGCAAAGAATTCCAACTGTTACACATTCACCGCCATTCACTTTTAACGCGACCCGAAAAGATTTCTATATCTGGTTGGTGATAATTTGTGTTTACGACCGTGCTATAATGAAACCCGGTAAGCCAAGTTTTGTAGCATAGTGGGCGGGTTCGCCTGAATCTAGGCTACAAACCGACAATATTACAGATTGCAGGTTAGAAGCGGCTATAATAAACTGATCAAACCGGAAGCTCACCTGTACTTAAAGTTAGTGTAGGTTCTTGACTGGTAGCGCACCTGTTGATCAGGCGGTTGGGAAATCAACCAAACCCTAATGTTACTAAAAATCAACGGAAGAAAGTAGCAAAAAACTTTTTCTGGCATCTGTCTTGATACCATAAAGAAACAAACACTTTCAATGGCTAGATTTAAGTTCATTGAGGGCAGTTGGGGGAGAGATCATCTAGCTTGGAATGTGCGATCTAAGCTGTAGTCTGGTGAGATTTTCGTCGATATGGATACTATATTCGTGAGTTAGTCAAGAGGTCAACGTCTGTCCAACCCAAGTATTGCTTTAGACAGAAACTGATGAAGGCAGATGGATAACAAATAACCTCCTATAATTTCAATTTCCCATAACCTTTGAAGGCTTACAGTTGATAAATTTTGGATGTTAGATTTGGATATTTGTTAACCTTTGAGGGAATGGGAAATAGGCAATGGGCAATGGAAATCTTCCTATTCCCTATTGCCCATTGCCCATTGCCCGCCTTTTGATTTTAAACGATCAAAACCTGATTCCCTCTTGCGGTTTGCCTGTTGGCTTGGTGTGTTTTTGGTGTCTTCCTAGTCGGCGAAAATTCGAGTTAATGGATTGATTAATCACGTCAATATTGCTAGGTACACGCAACGTAGGTGCTGACCATATTGCTAAGTTTTGAGGGAATTGAATGTCAAAGCAAATTATTATCGCAGAACAGCAACGAATCGCTGCTGTCTTTTCAGAAGATCAAATTCAAGAACTGGTTGTAGCGACCGGAAATCACCAAGTTAGTGATATTTATCTGGGTATCGTGGAAAATGTCCTACCAGGGATTGATGCGGCCTTTGTCAATATTGGAGACCCGGAACGGAATGGATTTATCCATGTTTCCGACCTCGGGCCATTACGATTAAAACGTAGTTCCGGTTCGATTACCGAACTTTTAAGCCCCCAGCAAAAAGTGTTGGTGCAGGTAATGAAAGAACCCACCGGAACTAAAGGCCCTCGGTTAACCGGAAATATTTCCTTACCCGGACGGTATTTAGTGTTAATGCCCTATGGCAGAGGGGTGAATTTATCCCGCCGTATTTGCACGGAAAATGAACGAAAC
>Ga0208359_1000255_pt1 | contig 9955 bp, 10 predicted proteins | sample LakMenEpi26Aug09_FD_150732 | JGI IMG/M metagenome (GOLD analysis project Ga0208359, IMG submission 150732) | Freshwater microbial communities from Lake Mendota, WI - 26AUG2009 deep hole epilimnion (SPAdes) | ecosystem: Environmental > Aquatic > Freshwater > Lake > Epilimnion/Euphotic zone ... | reverse complement strand
TCTGCCACACCTATTCCCATCGACAGTTTAGATTTATTAGAATGGTTACCTAATATTGTCAATCCTTTTTATTCTCGTACCCAAGAACGGAATCAGGTGCTAAATGTCCAGTATTATCCATATTTACAATCTATTAGAACTAACTCCAATAGTTTAGAAAGAATTGTAGTAGAATTGTTAAATAATGCCTGTAAATATACTCCCAATGGAGGAGAAATTTTCTTAGGAATTCATTATCATTCTTTGTCTAATTGGTTGGAATTAATTCCCACAACTAATAACAAACGTAAAACAAAGAAACAGAATATTTCTTTACCTTCTCCCTCCATTTCTGACCCCTTACAAATTGTGATTCGCAACCCAGCCGAAATTCCAGAACAAGAACTTCCCCGAATTTTTGAGAAGTTTTATCGGATTCCGAATGCTGACCCATGGAAACAGGGAGGAACGGGGTTAGGATTAGCTTTAGTTCAAAAATTAGTGGCACAATTAAACGGGACAATTCAAGTGGAAAGCAACCAAAATCTTACCACTTTTACGATTGAATTTCCCTGTTAAGTTCAGTTGTGATTGAGCAGGTAGGGACAAGTTACAAAATTATTTTTCAGCAATAACCAGCATCTCAAAATCGACCGTTGTTAACTTGTCATTTCTGGAAAATGCACTCAGCTTGGCACCATAAATATCTATGCTGCTGTAACCAAGAGATTTAAGTAACCAGGTAATTTCGCTGGGTACATAATACCTTTCATTACAGGCAAGAGATTTCTTGTTTCCCAGGTCATCTTCAAATTCCGTTATGTTATGCTCACGGAATGTCATCAAGTCAAAACTATTGCTTTTGTAGGTGGCATTTCCGGCTTCCGTTGCTGATTCATAGAATTGCTCAACCGAATGATATAAGGGGAATAATCCATTTAAAGTTGTGAATATAAATTTAGCATTTGTCTTTAGCGATCGGGTAACATTTTTCAGAATTTCAAAGTTCATTTCATCAGTTTCCATGAGCGAAAATCCTCCCTCGCAAAGCATTATCGCTGCATCAAATTCATTAGTGAATGTCAAATTTCTGGCATCCTGCTGCTGAAAATCAATCATCAAATTTTCACTTTTTGCTTTATCCCTTGCCCTTTGAAGTTGGGATGGGGATAAATCAATTCCAGTAACAGAATATCCCCGCTTTGTCAGTTCAATTGAATGTCTTCCTGTACCGCAGCCCACGTCTAATATTTTTAAGGACTTATTAAATCCTAGTTCTTTTTCTATGAAATCGCACTCACCAATTGTCCCTTGTGTAAAACTCTCAGAATCATATTTTTGTCCGTAATTCTCGAACAGGGATTCGTACCATTGTTTTTGAGTCATACAATTCTATTAAAACTCTATAGAGGATACAAGCACAGAGAAACAATTCGGACAACCTTTAATTTACAAATAAACTGACACAATAAGTGCAAATATAACTGCGAAACCGCTATAATAAGGAAATAGTTAAGCATCATATTCAGGTTTTGAAAAGGGACAAATTATGCTACAGATGAATCAAGAAAATATGGGATTGAGAGCGCGAGTTGCTCAACTAGCAGCCCATCAAAACACTAAGGTGATCGTAATTGGAGTCGCAGCTATAGCTGTGGCTCCAGTGGTTCTACCCTTGGTTAGACCCGTTCTGAAAGCAACAATTAAATCAGGTATCACTCTGTTTGAAAAAACAAAAAGTGCGCTGGCGGAAACGGGAGAAGTTCTAGCAGATATCGCCGCCGAAGCTAGAGCCGAAGCACTAACTGAAGCCCAAAAAACAGAACTCCCCCAAGCCGCCTTACCTACACCAAAAGTCATCTTGACGGAGAGTTGACATCCTCCCCGCCGTAAACGGACGGGGATTCCTCACCACGCCACCTTTTTAGGATGGTCGCCGAATGGGGTTGACGCTTCCCAGACCGTTGCTACTTTAAAAGTAGTCTTACACTGTCTCCACGTCCGTTTTCAGTCTCGGAATGCCCTCCCGCGACTTAAGTTTAACCTCGTTCACTAAGTTAAACTTTTTGTTGAATTTGTTGATTAATGCGTTCAAGGTTGGGCTGACCATTGCCTTACATCCGCTTCCCCAGTCTCCTTCAGGCTCGGTTTCACATCTCTGTAGATGGTATATCGACTGCAAAGTTGGGCGGGTTTTTTACGACCAACACTACTCTAACACAAAACCGAGTAAAAAGCCTAAGTGGAACTTAGGGGTTTTAAACCCAAAATTTTCGATAATCAAGAGTGGAAAGGGGAAAAGATAATTTACATTTCTTGACCCCTTAATTTTTTTTACCTATAATCTTCTAAATCTCGCTTTCTCGCTTCAGCAATCCATTGGGATAGGGAAATTTGGGTGTGCCCCGATGTGGATTTTGTCTGTTTAACCAATTTTGGGGTAACAGGCTGAGATCCTTTAACAAAAGTCGGTAGTAACTTGGGCCCGAAAATCAGTACACCCAGCCCCAGCCAGGTTAGGGGGTGGTTGACCTGTCCATCTTCCAATATCTCTTTGAGATGGAAGGAGAGAATTGATTTTTCCAGATGAATCAGAGACATTATGTAATTGGGAGAGGATAAAACTATTTGAGATTTAGTCTATCAAATTTTTCGGTTTAATAGGAACTATTTGCAATAATTACCAGAAGACAAACCTTAACGTTTTTCCCCTTCACCCACCCTGCTGTTCAATTTGATGTTGGAGCAGGGGGCGCAAACTGTTCACGCCAGCAATGATCGCGGAGCCATTATGAATCGCGGTTGCTACCAAAGGATTAAGTCCAACCGTAGAAGCCAGCCCTAGAGCAATCAGGTTAGGAACAACGACAAGAGTAGTATTTTGTTCGATTAAATCACGGGTTTGACGGGAGATCGAGATCACCTCAAGCAAATCCAGCAGGTTGTTGTTCATCAACACCACGTCTGCCGTCTCCCGCGCAATCTCCGACCCCTGCTCAAAGGACACAGAGACATCCGCGTAGGCTAGGGCCACCGAATCATTCAAGCCATCGCCCACAAAAGCAACGGTATGTCCTGCCCGATGCAAGTCACGGACAATCATAGCTTTCTGTTCAGGGAAGGCTTCCGCGTAGACTTTGGTGGCAGGAATGCCAAGGTCTGCTGCTACTTGTTGGGCCCGTTGGGCTTGGTCGCCCGTGAGCAAATGCAACTCAATCCCATAATCACGTTGAAGGGTTTGAACCAGGTAGCGACTTTCGGGACGGAGGGGATCGGTATATTGGATCACCCCCAGAAATCGGCGATCGCAAGCCACATAAATTAAAGATTGTAATCGCTCCACATCCGTCGGCATCCAATTGCCCCAGTCCACATCTTCTTGTTGCAGGAACCGCTCACTCCCGACGATCACATTGTGTCCGTTGATTTGTGCGCGTATCCCCAAACCTACCTCATAAGACCATTCCCCCCGGGCGGGAATCTCCAAATTTTGCTCCTGGGCATACTGGACGATCGCTTCGGCCAGGGGATGGTTCAGTCGTTGTTCAGCCGCAGTCGCGAGTTGCAGCACCGTTTCAGGGGGCCAACCCTCCTCAACCGTTCTCACCCCCGTAATGGCGATCGCACCCTGCGTCAGCGTTCCTGTTTTATCAAACACAATCGTATCCACCTCCGCCAGTTGTTCCAGGGTGCGTCCACTGCGAACCAAAACCCCATGACGGGTGGTATGGTTGAGAGCACTCAAAAAAGCGGTGGGAATAGAAACGCGAACACCCGTCACAAAATCCAGCGTGAGAATGGAGGCGGCTCTGGCCGGGTCACGGGTGGTCAGCAACACGATCGCTGCTAGTAATAGGGCTGGCAGAATCAGGCGATCGGCGACTTTTTCGGCATAGTTAGCCATGCGCGTATCATGCACCGGAGCCTTTTGCAATAACTCAATGCTGGCTGCGGCGCGGGTCTGCTTACCCACGCGATCAGATCGCAGATAGAGTTGCCCAGAACGGAGGAGGGTGGAAGCCCAAACCGATTGTCCCACTTGTCGGACAACAGGCATGGCTTCCCCTGTCAAGCTTTGCTGATCAACGATCGCCTCTCCTAATAGCACCGTTCCATCTACGGGAATTTGTTCCCCCGGATAGACAACGACGGTATCTCCGACCTGAACTTGATCGCTGGGTATCTGTTGCGGAGCGTGATCGCCATATTTCACCCAAGCAAAACGTCCGATCGCATCCATTAAATTCGTCGTTCGGACTTCCGTTGAGCGAGCCGTTTGCTCTCGAATCACATCCCCAAACTCGTGTAAAGCAATCACCATAGCTGGTGTTAACAATTTGCCTTGCCAACCACTCAAACTCAATGCCAGCAAATCCAGACAATCAATATTTAATCGGTGCTGTCCGATTAAGCTGTGAAAGGCTCGTTGAGCTACCGGAAAGGCCGCAGCCAAGAGCGTCAAAACCGCCAAGGGACGCAGAATTGCGAATCGGGGAAACCGACATAAAAATGCCAGCAATGCTGCTGTTACGGGCAGTTGCAAACTCGACCACTCTCCTTCCTCGGAGTCTTGAAGTTTGGATGTTAGAGTTGGAGGATGAGTTGGAGATGACGTTGCCTGATCGGATAAGCACTTAGATAAAAGGTGCGACAGTTGGGCTGCAATCGAGTACCCAGGTTGATAGTGAATAATCAGCGATCGCGCAGTTCGATTAATGCGAACGTGGGTAATATAATCCGTATTTTCGAGAATCCCTTGTAGTTTTTTAGCCTGATCAGGATGCTGTCCCAGCCAAGGAACCCCCAACCGGACTCGCCCTTGGGTTTGGTGAATGATGTGATAGGCGGGTGGTGTCAAATTTGCCATTATGTCGCTTCTGTATCTTTGTCGGTGGGCTGAGGTTGGAAATGGCGTTCTGCGCGATCGAGAATTTGCAGCAAGCGCATTCCCAACTCTAATTCTGAAACCCCGGCTCCGTCATACTGAATTACCAATGAGGCGGCGGCCCGATTCAGTCGAACTCTAATCACCCCTTCATCGGCTATCAACAATTTTTCCAACTGTTTAGCATAGAGGACATCATTCACTAATCGAGGAATTCGTAACCGCAATCGCCCCGGTGTGGAATGAATGATCGTATAGTCTTCCGCAGTATGGTCATCTGCACTAGCCGACTGTTGATTCACCGCAGTCGCCACAGAGGTTGTTGGGTGAGCTTGTTTTTTCAGTTGCACGACTACCTGACGAGTAAAGGCTGCGAGCGTCAAATTTACTAGCAAAGCCGTAGCTCCCCTAATTTGCAGGCGACTGGTGACAAATAAACCCACCAAAACAGGTAAGATGGTGGAAATCTCTCCATATTCTTCGAGCCAAGTCCCCAAGCGTGGAGCTAAATCTAAGACTCCTGAATCTTTAATTTCTGGTGATGTCGCATTTGTCATAGTAGATCATCCTTTTTTATAGTCCAGTTACAATTCTTGTTTTCGTGAGTTTACCGCCCTCTTTTGTGTCCACAACCTCGCCCCTGTCCGTGTCCTCCTCCTCGCCGATCAGATTGTGTCCCCCCCCCAAAATCACGGGGAACGGGGAGCTTAAACGGCGCTCTGCACCGCGTTGAAAGGCAGGCAGATGATTATTTTGGGATGCGGATTGCAAGTTCAAAAAAACTCGTTGTACGTCAGGATAGCCTTGGGTTAAATCCAGCAATCTCTGATACATTTGTGCGTTTTTAATCTCGGCTTGCACACCCGCTTGACAAGCTTCTTGCACAGAGGCAGGAACCTCAACTCGCTGTACCCAGTTGTCTTCAGGAAGGGCAATTCCGTACTTGGAGAATAAGGGCATTAGCGCCTGAATGTGACGTTCCTCGGACTCAACAATGTTAACAAAGGGGCGGATTGCTCCAAATTTATTCAGGATTAAACGATAGGTTGCCCGCGCTTTATATTCATCTTCAATGGCTTCAGTTAAAGCAATTTTGAGGTTTTCTAACATTGATATCTCCTTTAGTTTCAGGGTTTAACATTAGTAGAGGTTGTGGTATTGGCAGTGTTTTTTATTGCTCTGGTTGTAGCAATAGTGCTAATTTCTCGATCAATGAAAAATAGCCCCTGACCTTCTACACCAATCAACTTAATTTTATCAAGAATACTCTTAAACAAAAATTCTTCTTCATGCTGTTCTGCTACATACCATTGTAGAAATTGTAGGGTTGAATAATCGGGTTCTGTACTAGCCAGATGAACTAGATTATTAATTTTACTCGTGATGAATTGTTCGTGGGTATAGATTTTTTCAAACATCTCTTTGAGAGAATCAAATTCGGTCGGAGGTGCTTCCATGCCTTTTAAAATAACTAATGCACCTGTTTCTTGCAAATAGTCAATCAAACGGCGCTGATGCAACATTTCTTCATCGGCGTGTTGGCTGAGAAATTTCGCGCAACCATCTAATGCTTTATAAGCGCACCAAGAACTCATTTGCAAATAAAGATGGGAGGAAAACATTTCTAAGTTAATTTGTTCGTTTAACCGCTCAATCATAGCTGTTGATAACATGACAGTATCTCCTTAATTAATGATGAATTTATTTACTGGTATGTACTCATTCTAACTTTAACGGTTTCAGAACTTTCAATTAAATTCTGAGATAAACACGACAAATCCCAAAAATCAGTAATTTGTTCAGTTACTTCTTGTGAATGGAAGTAGTGAAAAAAATAACGTCCTTTGGAACATTGCCAGATCCGATCGCCTTGTTTTAACCAAGGTTGCCATCCCTGCAATAAATTGGAATTAATAATGGTATCATCCTGACCTCCACAAACTAAAAGAGGAACAGGTACTCCCCCAGGAAAAAAACTTACTTTTTGATATAAAGTATGAGGAGATAAAGAGCTACTAAGATCTCGTTCTAATATTCGCAGGATCTCTCGGATCAGGGGACGAGATTGATGTCCAAACAAGTTACAGACCATCCGAGTTAAAATCATTTCACGGGAACAGGAAAAGTGTTCGAGTTGTGCGTAATAATGGGCTTGCCAATCAACGGCCGGATGCACTCCCACAGAGAGAAGTGTGAGCGATCGCACTTTTTTTGGATAGCGACGGGCATACAGTAATCCTAATAGTCCACTTGTACCATGTCCGATCAAATGTACTGGGCGATCATGATGTTTTAAATAATCATGCAGTAACCCCAAGGCAATTTCTAAAGATAGAGGTTCATCGGGAGTTTGGGAATATTCCCAATGAGCGATCGCAATCTGTTGAGATAACTTGTTTAACAAGGGGCGATCAAATTGCTGCAACGCAGGACTTACATTTAGCAGCATAGCATCAGGTACTAAAGACATGAAAAATTTCCTTTTGATTTACAATTTTTGATTATGTGAAATAGAAACCCGGTTTCTTTATAACCCAAAATCCCGCTTCAGTTGAGACACCCAAGATTTGACACGGCTATCTGTCAATTCTGACTGATTATCTTCATCGATCGCTAATCCTACAAACTGACCTTTTTTAACTGCTTTTGACTCGCTAAAATCATAGCCATCCGTCGGCCAATAACCAACCGTTTTACCGCCAAGGGATGTGATTTTTTCTTCTAAAATACCCATGGCATCCTGAAAATTATCGGCATAATCCACTTGGTCGCCAGCACCAAAATAAGCAACTTTCTTACCATTGAAATCAACGCCATCTAATTCATCATAGAGACCTTCCCAGTCTGCTTGAAGTTCTCCCATATTCCAGGTTGGACAACCGATAATAATGCACTCGTAGTTATCGAAATCCCTGATATCTGCATCAGAAACATCTTGTAAATCGACAACGACCGCACCCCCTAATTCTTTTTGAATTAATTCCGCGATCGTTTCGGTATTTCCCGTTTGACTTCCATAAAATAAACCAATTTTTGCCATTTTTCTCCTAGTTTAATTGATTGAATAATTTATGTTTCTGTGTTCTCAACCGTGCTACAAACTATCCGGCTGTTTTCAAGCGATTTCCCGTATTGGTGGCTTGATGGGAATGTATAACCAAAGTTGAGAATTGGGTTTTAACGAAAGTTCCTGCTGTAATAAGAGCCGATTAACAGCTTCTGAAACGGGCATAGTTTGGCAACAATCTGGGCAATACCAGTACAAACCATTTCGATCAATATGCCGCAATAGTTTTCCAGAACAGCAAGGACAGTTCATAACTAAAAAGGGTGTGAGGAGGATGGATGAAAGAGTAGATAAGTGAATGAATAACCGATCTACTCCCTTTTTCCACCATTGCCAGCTTATTGAATATCTTTATCAACAAGCTAATGCTAGTTTATAATCTTTTGCAAGAAGATACAAGAAAATAGTATTAAGTTTTGTTAAGAAAACTCCCGCTTGGGTTGAGGTTAATGGTGGGTTGGGGATAGGAGGAAACCATCCCACTTCCGATATAATCCTTAATACAAGCCTCTTTGCTACTCCCAGATCCCCTTACGCCCAGCGTGATCACAGCGATCTGCCTCCGGGCTTCAATCCTCAGCAACGTCTGATGGTGAGGGAGAATAATTATAAATATTTGCAATAAGACTGTATAAAGTTAATTGATGTTGAGTAGTAAACAGAGTAGAAGGTTCAAGGTGGTGTCAAAATAAGATCAGATGTTGAGTTGAGTCTCCCTTTTATTTTTTATAATCATGAAATATTTGGCTTTAGCAACGGATTTTGATGGCACCTTAGCAACGGATGGGATTGTTGAGGAGTCCACCTCGAAATCTTTAGAACTCTGGCGGGAGTCGGGGAGAAAGTTAATCTTGATTACGGGAAGACAATTAGATAACTTAATTGATCATGTTCCCATAATTCATCGGTTTGATTGGGTGATTGCAGAAAATGGGGCGGTTTTATATCAACCCTCGACTCAAGTAGAAAAAATATTAGCGGAGCGCCCTTCTGAAGCGTTTATAAGCTGCTTGCGCGATCGCATTTACCAAAAACAACAACAATTACAAAATCAAGGCATTCCAGAGGAATTTTCCCAAATTGTTAAAACCCAAGCCGTAGAAGTTTTCGGGGTTGGACGAGTAATTATTGCCACTTGGGAAGCCTATTTGGAAATCACCCAAAAAACCATTCAAGAGTTAGGAGTTAATCTTAAAATTATTGCCAATAAAGGCTCCGTGATGCTCCTACCCCAAGGGATTAATAAAGCCTCTGGGTTAAAAGCTCTTTGTGAATTCATCAACCTATCCCCAGACAAAATTGTAGGGGTTGGGGATGGGGAAAATGATTGTGATTTTTTACAACAATGTGGTTATTCCGTAGCCGTTGCTAACGCTTTACCTGAAGTCAAAAAAAGTGTAAATTGGGTAACAAAAAATAGTCGGGGATCAGGAGTTGAAGAATTAATTACTCAAATTCTCAATTCAGATCACTGATAACTAATACAGACGCGCCGTGGCACGTCTCTACACTAATTATGAATCGTCGTAATTTTTTAACCGGGTTAGCCTTAACTGGAATTGCCACTCAATTTCCTGTTTTTGCTCAATCTTCATCAAATCAAACATTACTGAAACCGAACGCATTAAAACTAGGAGATACCGTAGGGTTAGTGACTCCCGCCAGCCCCATTTTAAAAGAACATTTAAAGTGGATTCAACTACAATTAGGACAACAGGAACTAGCGGTTAAAGTTGCTGCCCATGTTATGAGTGAATATGGCTATTTAGCCGGAACCGATCAACAACGGGCATCAGACATTAATCAAATGTTTGCCGACCCTAATATTAGGGGAATTATTGCTACGGGTGGCGGTTGGGGAAGTGGTAGAATTTTACCCTTATTAGATTATGATTTAATTCGTAAAAACCCTAAAGTTTTTCTGGGTTATAGTGATATTACCGCTTTATTATTAGGATTACAAAGTCAAACCGGATTAGTTACATTTCATGGATTATTAGGAACTTCCCTCTGGAATTCCTATT
>Ga0208359_1000243_pt1 | contig 10492 bp, 14 predicted proteins | sample LakMenEpi26Aug09_FD_150732 | JGI IMG/M metagenome (GOLD analysis project Ga0208359, IMG submission 150732) | Freshwater microbial communities from Lake Mendota, WI - 26AUG2009 deep hole epilimnion (SPAdes) | ecosystem: Environmental > Aquatic > Freshwater > Lake > Epilimnion/Euphotic zone ... | reverse complement strand
ACTTGAAGGGGTTGGCCGACCACGGATGGCGCAGCCGGAAACTCGTCCGCAGGATAGCAAGGCATTTTGTACTTGCCTTTAGCTGTTTTTAGCAGAATGTACCCTTCATGCTGGGTGATGGTTGGGTTTTCGATTTGTTTTAAAGCTGCGATTAGCGCGGATGCGTTTACTTGGCAGTTGAGGTCGGATGGTAGCGGTGCTACGATGTGCGTTTGTAAATCTGTTGCCTCCACTTGGTTATTCCGGAAGCAAAGGTTTTGCGTTGCATGGATGGTGCTTGGTGCAGTGGCCTTTGCTACGTTGGATAGTAGGCTGGTGATTTCGGTTGTGGTGTTCATGGTTTAGTGGTGTTTAATTCGGTAAAGTTAAAAAATCTTCGTTTGTCAAAGTGTTATAAGGTGTTAAACCCGGCATGGGTACTTCGCGGCCAATTAAACCAAGGTCGGCGGAGTTTACTAATGATACCTTCCACATTCGTTTAACCATTGTTCCGGTGCGCTTTAGGTTTTGCTCAAAGCCTAATGATGTCAGCACGCGCCCAATTTGCTGTGGGTTTACTTGATCAACTCGGTACTTCATTTTCATGAGCGCGAGGATTTCGGATGAAGATAGGTACTCCACTTTTTGGCCGATTTGGGGAAGGTCTACGATTAAGGAAACAAGGTCTTGGGCAGCCGATGTAACCGCATATGCGGCGGACACCATGTTTAGAAACTTCATTTCTTCGCGGGTTAGGTGGTGGGGTTTGCGTAGTTCCTCGGTGTCTGCCTTGGTATATTCAGTTACAAGCTGCGACCAAAGGGCCTCCCTGTCTATTTTCTCCATGCCTTTTTGGTCTATTTCAGTGATGGTCATGGGCACAAAACGGCGGTTTCCGGTTGGGTCGTCAATAATTTGGGTTTCGTTGGACGTGCCAATCCACGAGGCGATGCGCTGAAGTTTTTCGGTGGTGGCTGCATAAGGTAGGCGGATTGTAACATAATCCAATGAAAGCACCTGTTTAAGGGTTTTAAAGTCGCGTGTGGTTTTTCCGGAAAATTCGTCGTCCAGCAGGATAAGAAATTCGTTCATCTTCATTTGGTCGTCTTTGCCCATGCCAATGATGCCGGATCCAAACAAATAGCGCATGGATTTTGGTAGAAGTTCGCGCACGAATACGGTCTTGCCTATGCCTCCAGCACCGCAAAGTATGGGCATGAGTTCATTATGGTGGCCTTGCATAGACCCTACCACGCCCAAGAGCCACTTACGCATAAATACCTGCTTGTATACACCATACTGGCAAGTTGGGCCGTATGCCTTGTCTTCTTCCACCTTGATGCAGTCAATAAGCTGTGCCACCACGTCTGGGCCTTCGTACCCTTGTTTCTCGGCAATGAAGTCCGCAAACGGGTGAAAGGTTGGGGTGTTTTCTGAATTGATGTAAGCCTTGATGTCTTGAATTTTGACCTTGGGTTCGATTTGCTTGAGGCGTACAAACATGGAGTTGATTTCCTGTTCCCCAATAAACTTATGGTGCATGGGGTCTGCCTTGCAGTAGATGCGTTGGGTTACGCCGTTTCGGTAGAGGTCGAAGTTGGATATGATAAACTGGCCAATTAAGTCCATAGCGTTCCCGGACACCTTTGATGTTTTGGCGGCTTCAAGGGCTATCTTGGCATTATCTTCGGAAATGTTCACCCCAACGGCGGCGAGCGAGCCTATAAGGTCTTGTGTGGTGTTGGTGGTTTTTGAAACGCGCTGGGCTTGTGCGTCAATCATGGCGCGCTCGGGTGATACGGTGCGAATGCCGTGCTGGGCTGCGATGTAAAAAAGTGAACGAATTGATACGCGTTTGGATGAATTTCGACCGCGTAAAAGTGAATCGTACTTTTTGTCTGTGGTGGCGGTGTTGTACTCAGGGTGGTTTTGGGAAAGGACGTGGTAGAAGTTCCTTCCATTTTCGCCGTACTCGTCTGCTATGGCGAAACCAACTTTTAGCCAATCTTCGTAGGACGTGGTAATGTCAATGCCTAAGTTTTGGATTTGCCCAATAATGTACTCAACGTCGCTGTCTTTGGAGTATGGCACAAAGTCCGCTTTCTTTTGGGTCTTGGGCGGCTTAATGTCGAAAACGACGGCGTTAAGGTTGATGTAGGGGAGTGTATCGTGGGTGATAAACCGAAAGCGGGAAATGTTTTTGCACGCGGGATCGCAGGTGATGTTGTACTCCTTGCGTAGGTATGCCGATATTTGAATGTAGGCTTCGGCATAGTCGTCGGTAGTAATCCGGAAAACCGCGCATAAGCCATTTCCCGAAACGCTGAAAAATGCACCCGCTACAAATTGGTCATGACAAAGCTGTTCCTTGAGAAGTTGTAAATCGCCGGAGAAGTCGTCAATGTCCATTCCGATTAAACCGGACTTGGTTATGATGCTGTCGTCGCTTTGTCCGGAAAATGTACCGGACAAGCGTACGCCGGGCAATTTGGTTTTGGCTTCGCGGCGTTCTGCCTTGTCGCTTATGGCTTGGATTTGCTCTGCGGCTTCCTGCCACTCTTGGTTGGTTTGGACATTGTCGATAAAATCCTCGAAGGTCATGTTGTGCGACGGCTTAGGAGCGCGCACGTTTGGGTAAAAAGATAGGTTGAAGTTCATGGTGTGTTTTTTGGCGTTATTCGTTTAATCATTAATAATCTTTGCACTTCCCTTCCAAGGGATGTTTTTCTGCGTCCGCCATACCCACCCTGCAGAATAACCGCGCATTGTTGCCAACTGCTGCAAAGCCTTTCGGTATTCGGCGGGGTTTTGCGCTACTGCTGCGAGCCTATGGGCGGCTGCTTCGGGTCGCATTTGGGCGGTGGCTGAATTGCAAATTTCGACAAATTCAAGCACACTTGGGCGGTCGTCAAGCGAAACAAGTTCAGTTTCTTCTGCGTTGCCTGTGTGTCGCGGAAAAACCCAGCCGCAAGCGGTGCAAACTTTGGCTTGAATGGGGTTGATAATAAAGCAGGATTTGCAAACCTTCATGGGTGCGACGCCTTCGCTTACGCTTGGTGGCGTGCCGTCAAGGTTAAACTCTACGGGTGATTCCCAACGGCCATGCCGTAGGACGTTTCCCCCAAAATCCAAAACCCAAAATCCTGTTTTTCCCGGCGCGGAACGACCACCCCTGCCCACCATTTGCATATAAAGGGCGCGGGATAATGTAGCGCGGTTTAAGATTACGCATTGGATGTCGGGAAGGTCGTAACCTTCGGTAAACAAAGCCACATTGCATAATATTTGGATTTGGCCTTTTCGGAAAAGGTCTAACAGCCTTGCCCGTTCCTTTTGCGGCGTTTCCGCGTCCACGTGCGCAGCGATGTAGCCAGCCGCTGCAAACTCATTTACTAACTTTTGGGATTGTTCTACGCTTGATGAAAACGCTATGGCTTTGGCCTCTGGGCACATTTGCGTAAAGTTTCGCACTACGCCCGCAAATACCTTTGCCTTATCCCACATGGCGGCCATTTGTCTTGGGTCGAAATCGCGGCCAGCTTTGCGCAGTTCGGCAAAGTTAAGCTGCGATGGAACGCGGTAGATAGGCGGTGCAAGTCTACCGATGTCGATTAGGTGTTGGGTGGCTGGCCCTTCAACAATAGTGTCGTAGATTTCGCCCAAGCCCTGCGCGTCTAAGCGGTACGGCGTTGCGGTTAATCCCAGCACATAGGCTTTTGGGTAGGCTTCGATTAGCTTTTTGTAGGTTTCGGCAATGCTTAGGTGCGCTTCATCAATTACGATGAAGTCAGGTCGTTTGATGCGTCCGCCGGATCTGTTCCACTTTTGGATGCTTGTGCAAATTTCTGGCGGTGCGCCTACGTTAGCCAAAGAGGCGCGGGCTTGGTCAAGTAGTTCGTTCCGGTGTGCCACCCAAAGTAAAGAGCGACCTTTTTCTGCGGCTGCCTTAACCATTGTGGCGGCGGTATAAGTTTTGCCGCTTCCGGTTGGCATGGTGAGTATAACGCGGCGGTGATTTAAAAAGGCGGCGCGGGTGTCGCTAACCGCCTTTGTTTGGTAGTTGAAGAGCATTAGCCGCGCTGATAGGTTTCAATTTCAGGAAACTTCACGGCGTGTTGGCAGATGTCCGCCAGCTTGCATGACTTGCAATTTTTCCACGTTGGTGTGGGGGCGAAGTCGCTGTCGGCTATGGCTTCGCGCACGGCGTTAAAGCGCGCGTGCATATCGTCAAGGTCTGCTTGGGTGAGCAGCACCTGCACAAGCCTAAGCCATGTTTTACCAACGATAAGGTAGTAAAATCGGCGGTATGGCGTTCCCATTCCCCAAACGTATGTTGCGGGTTGCAGGAGGTCGATTTTGTCCATATCGCCCCAGCCGTGCCACTTGTCATCCTCTTTGGTTTCGGTAAATTTGATGTCAATAATGGCGGGTTTGCCGTCTACTTCGCTTTCGGCGTCAATGTGTCCGGTGATGCCGTCTTTAATGAATACGCTGCCGTTTCGTAGCACTATCCCGTGGTGTTCCAAAAATGCTTTGGTAGCTTCCACGCGTTCGTCAATCATACGCTCATCTGCCGAAGCCCCACCATTTTTAAGTTTAGGCAGTTCGGGTGTTTGGCCGTGCAGCGTTTTTTGTCCGGTGAGTTTGTACTCGAAAACTTGACCGAGTAACTGCGCATCGCTTGGCGGCGTTTCGTGTCCGTCAATGTAAATCAACTTCCAGTAGTATTTGCACGCTGGTGAGTTGTAGTGGTTTACGCCTTGTGGGGCTGTTTGGGTAGCCGCTTCCCAAGTCTTAACGGCTGATTGTGATAGGTTCATGGTTGTGTTATTAGTTTGCTAATTAAATTTTTAACGCTGCTGGGGTACCATTTTAAACCTCCATTGGGTGTGGGAAATTCAAATTGATTTAAACGCGCTGCAATCGCTCTTAGGCTTTTTCCTTCCTTAACCATTGTGCTAACCACGGCCGCGGCTCTCCTGCTGTTGGGGTTACTTATCGCTGCCTCTCTTCTGCCTTCGCTCATGGCCTTAACCTTGTCCATTGTGCCGCATCCAAAAACCGCATCGGGGTTTCTCTGGCGTCTTATTTTGTATGAATCTTTTGCGCGTTGGCTTTTGACTTTGCTTTCATTCTCTGAAAACATCATTATTTGCATAAGCGCATAATCGTCTGCGTCTGGATTGGTTGCTACTGCGACCTTAACGCCATTCTTGCATATAATATCATCAAATTCTGATACCCTTCTTGTTAGGCGGTCTAACATCCAAACCAACAATGTAGCGTTAGCCTCTTTAGCGTGCCTTAGAGCCTCTTCTAATTGTGGCCTTCGCTTACCTTTCCATGCGCTTCCAACTTCTGTGTATTCTTGCAAAAAGTGGCCATTTTTTTCTCTTATGTACTCCATGCACCCTTGCAGCTGCGCCTCTAACCCTAAGCCGCTTTCGCCTTGTCTGGTGGTGCTTACCCTTGTGTAAATGATGTATTTGTTCATGGCTGTGGGGTGTTGTAGGTTTGGTTGTAGTAGTGCTCTGCTTGGCTTACAGCTTTTAGTATGCCTTTTTCGCTCCATAACTCATGGTGCTTTATTTGATGTTGAACTATTGCATCAACTATCTGCTCTTTCTCGATTTCTTTGGCTTTGTTTATTGCTTCTATCGTTTCTTGCGACATACTCAAATGCCTCATAACGTAATCTGCAAGCCACTCCACCGCCGTTTGTCTTTTGTTGCTCATGGTTTTCATATTACGCATTAATAGGCCCTTCAATTATCTCCTTCACGCGCTTGTCGGGTGCGTGACCATGTTTAAATTCTCGGTTGAGGTTTCGCCCGAAGATATTGCCCAAGGATTTCACAGCGTTTTTAAATGCCTCTGCTTTGGCAATAGGTACGATTTTTTCGATACCCTTGGCGTTAATCTTGGTAAAGTCCGTAGGGTGCGCACCTTTTTCCATTTCAAAGGCTTTGGCCCCTATGCCGTCGCGGACTAACCAAAGGTTGGCTACCCAATTGTACACCGATAAGCGTACGGAAACAACATAGCCATTGGCCACTTGTTGCTGGTTTACGATTTCAAGTTTCCACATGCCTCTAAAGATTTGGTCTAACTTGGCTTCTATGTAGCCAATGGGCAAATATTCGGCATTATTGGCGTATTTGTTTGTCTTGATAAATCGCTTGTCGGGTTGTTCACCCAGCATGGTTAAAAGTTCATCGAGTTGCTGCATGGCTTGTGTTGCGGCGGCAGCGTCTGGTAGTTTTTGGATTTCGGTGGTGTTCATAATTCAACTTGTGTTTTGGTTTGTAGCGTTGTTTTGCCGTAAATAAATTCCAGCATTTCGGGTATTTGGCAGTTAAGCATGTTGGCGGTGAAATGTAGAAATGCGTAAGAATACGCAGGGCCAACCATGCTGGTGTCATTCACCCAATTATAAAGCGTTTTTCGCGATATTCCAAAGCGTTCGGTGTATTGCTTGTGGTGTCGTAAAATATGCGCTTTAGTGCCTGCTTTGAGGGTCATGGCGGTAAAGTGCGCGGTTGTGGTTTTTACTTGGGTCATGGGTTTATTCGCTTAGAAGTTCGTTCACTCTGTTGATGATGTCTTGACCGATGTGTTTTCGTATGATGTCGGCGGAGGATTTGAGGGAGGCCGCATCCGCCTCCGCAGCCGCAGCCCTAGCCTCAGCCTCAGCCGCCTCCGCAGCCCTAGCCGCATCACTAGCCGCAGCCCTAGCTGCAGCCCAAGCCCAAGCCGCATCCGCATCCCAAGCCGCCTCCGCAGCCCTAGCCGCAGCCCTAGCCCCAGCCCTGGCCGCCTCAAGTTCTTCGTCCGTTGCCCTTCCTTCGCCGTAGGCTATTGTCACATCAACAGCAGTTTTACTTCTTTCATCTTTCATAAGATGTCTAACTTGATTGGCGATATGCCCAGCGGCCAAACAGCATTTGCGCTTGTCAAGCTCGATTTTCCCGGCCAACCATCCAAGCCAATCCCCACGCTCGCAGGTTTCCATCACCTGTTTAATGGTCATGTCTGATGCCCAATCTACTGCTGGTGTACAGGCATTAAGCTCAGTTAATAGTTCTTTAAAGGTTTTCATAGGTTAAGGCTTTTAAAAAGTTCTTTTTTGTCTTGTGGTAAGCGGCGGATAAGTTCCATGATGAACAGGGTGGTGTCCATTTCTTGGTCATCCACGAAGCTAACGGCGTGGTAAGCTGTTTGGACAAACTTCATGGCGGTGTCGGCCTCCACCCCGCTGCCTTTTGATAGGCAGATATTAAGGTTAATCTCCTTGGTTTCAACTTCTAAGTTGATGCCGTCGAATGGGTTAATTCGGATGTTCATGGTTGTTCGGTGTTAAAGGTTTCGTTGTAGTATTCGCTAAAAGTGTCGTGCTTAAATCCGACCATGGGGTGTGTTAGCCTGCTTTCCTCAAATGTGTGTTTGTGTTGCTCCTTTTCCATTTCTTTGGCTTGTTCTTTGGCGTTGTATAACTTAATGCCTGTTTCTGTATCTACCGAAAAAGGCAAGATTTCGTCTACTTGCTCCCAAAGCCAGTCTACGGCTGTTTGTTGTTTGCTGACTTCTTGTGGAATGATGATTTTGTATTTCTTATTGACTTCATAATAGTTACCTCCTGTTATTTCATCCACATAAACTTCATTAGTTTTTTTGAAAGTATCTACCTTTTCAACCTCAACAAACTCACAACTTGGATTCTTTACAAACCATTCTAAAAACTCGTTATCAATAGCTTGAACACCATCTGCGATTAGTTCGGGGTCTGTGGTTAGGATGATTTTATGCTGATTATAGCACGTTATCCAATCACCATATCTTTTTTGTAGTTTGGGTTGATTATCATTAAATGTATTAATAAACCAATCTCCATCTTTAACTTTTTCATCATTAGTGATGTAAATGTGTTGGTTTTTTCTACCCAGAGGAAATTCAGTCCATTCAGTATTGAATCCTAACTTTCCTTTAATGTCCCTAAACAAACTGCTCGGCTTGTACGTTGGCAATACGTGTACGTTTTTCATGGTTGTTCGGTGTTATTGGTAAAACATTGTTTGTCGGCGTAGCCTGCCGCCACGTTGAGTGCAATCAATGCAAAAACTGCAACAATTGCGATTAGTGCTTTTTTGGTGTTGTTCATGGTGCGGTAAATAGGCGGGGTTTTTAGGCCCCGCCGTTGGTTTTTATTTATTCAGTTATGACATTTGCGTTTAGCAGGGTGCATGGCTCGTTAAAACGTTGCTCAAGGATTTGCATTGCCCACATATTTGCAATTTCTTGGTCCCCATATTCCATCCAAATTTTTTCTTTTGATGAAATGTCAGCTACCATTTTTGAAGCGGAACAAATCATTCCGTTTCCGATTCTGCTGTTTGGCTTGAAGGTGATTTCTAAAGTTGTCATGGCGTTTTGTTTTTGAATTATTTATAAGACAAAAGTAAGCCCCATTGTAATATCTTACAATAGGGCCAACCCGCTTAATTCTTAAAAAGTGTTAAAATTTGCTGCTGCTTACGGCATAATCGAATAAACTCCCCAGCTGTCAAAGGTTACACGCGTGTACCAAGATGACCGAAAAGACGCTTTATTTACGCGTCCCGCGTTCCATTGCAAGGGGATGTCCTGCACCTGCCCCGGCATAATAACCGAAATGTGTCCGCTTTGCCTGCGGTTCTTGTTTCGGGCTACAATGATAGCGAAGCCGCCTTTGTTTACTATTTCTTGGGCTTCCACAATGTCTGTACGCCCCCACCCAAACAGCCTGCCATGAGAAATAAACCAGTCGTGTAGGGCGTTTGCGTTCATTTCCACGCAGTTTTTTCCGTAACTCGCTGCCGTGTCTTTGCGCGTCATGGCCTCAATTGTCCACCATACGCGGGGTATGTAATGCCCTGCCATTGTGGCGAAGTCGTGTGCTGCCACGTTGCAAAATGTACTTGTGCGCGTAGGTGCATATCGCGGGTTTTTTTCCACGTCTAACCATCCAGAGATTTGCGCGTGGGATTGTTTGGCATCCGAAAAAGAGTGTGCGCGCTGCATGGATGTTGCCGCTGTGATTCGCGGCGATAAAAAGCATCGGTTCATATAGTGTGTGTTTAGTTACGGAATATATGTCGCCGCCCTAACTGCTGGCCGACAAGCGAAACAAATGTCATTTGGTAGCACCAAGTTCGCAAAGACGCTGCCCACGGCTTCGTTGTAAAGTTCGGCATACATATCGCGCTGTTCTAGCACGTCCTCGCGGTTTACGCTTGTGAAGGAGTTAAGCCTTTTGGAAAACAACGCCTCATTCAGCACCTCCACCAACGCCGCATAAACCATAGCGCGCTTAAGCCTGTGGGCGTATTGGCAAAGCACAGCCTCATAGTCGCATGACAGCGCATAAGTTGCCGAAACGCCGTTAATATGTCCGAGGCTTGTAGCGGTGGCATCTGTGTAAGGGCCGCCAGTTGTAAACGCGGTAGTTTGCGCGTAGACATTTTTTCCCGCAGCTTCCCATTTCGTGCCACATTCTCGGCATCCGCCGTAGGTTATAGCCCCGTCATAGCTGCCATTATCTGCGGGTGCAAGTATAGCTATATCCATAGCCTGCCCCATGCTTCTTATAGCGAGATTCGCCTCAATGGTGGCATAGCCTCCAGCCACACTTGTAAATGGGTAGGTGGCCAAGATAGCCCCCTGTAATAAGTCCACCACAATGACCGAGGATGAAACGGCCACAGGCCAAAACACCTTAATCTGGTCAATGTTCAGCTGGGTGAAAGCCGATCCGTTTGCGGTTACTCTAATACCTGCGTGTTTCCCTGCGCTTGCTGTCCGTATGCGCTTTCCGTCTTGATACATCCCAATGTTGCCCCTGCCAATAATGGAGGGTGCGCTAATCTTGGATGTTATGGCGGTTCGCCAGTCGTCCTCTAAGCGCATGGCAGCACGAAGCGCGGCCGCGTTAAATACATCCGTGGTAGCGGGTTTCTCATCCGTTGTTAGGTAGCCTAACAGCGAACTATTCCACCCCGGCATATCGTTAATATATAGCTTTCCAGCTACCCGCGTGCCGCATTCGTCAAGTCCGATTAATTCCGTTAGGCAGTTCATCTTCCACAGGTGCTACATGGTTTGGCGGGGCGGGGCTTGGTAACGGTTGTTGGGGTGTAAGTTTTTTTAGTGGCCATGATTTCAGGATTACTTTGCTAAGGTACAAAAAAAATAGGGGCAGCCGAAGCCACCCCCATTTTAACCGAACACACACTATTTTTAGATAACCTCGAATTTCAACAGGCCGTTAACGCCCTCCATGCGGTCACCCACTTGGAACATATCGTTAGGCAAGAAAGCAGTGTCGAAGTTCAAAGCCAAACCGAAGTTCCACTGGCGGCTGCTACCTGAACAAGCATATTCAGCGTAGTAGTCAAACATGATAGGAAGTTCGGGGTGCATGATAACGCCTTGTTTAAGTGCGTTGTCGTCAATTACCCGTGGGTTTCCGTCAGCACCT
>Ga0208359_1000239_pt1 | contig 10596 bp, 10 predicted proteins | sample LakMenEpi26Aug09_FD_150732 | JGI IMG/M metagenome (GOLD analysis project Ga0208359, IMG submission 150732) | Freshwater microbial communities from Lake Mendota, WI - 26AUG2009 deep hole epilimnion (SPAdes) | ecosystem: Environmental > Aquatic > Freshwater > Lake > Epilimnion/Euphotic zone ... | reverse complement strand
TTCCTCTCAGATTAACTTATATCAGCTCGTCCTGCTAGGCACGACATTCAGTCACCTCTGTCTGTTACATTTTATACAAAACGACGTGCGATTACCCTGATCAACGTACTTAGTTTTGTTATCTCTACATAGCTTGCCTTCTGGATGGTCATACTTGAAGATGTAAGGTCTACCATCAGTTAAAGAAAATGCAGGAATACACAATAAGCAATTAGAATCTGCAAGGGTTCGCTCTTTAAATATTTCTTGCAATGCGTTTGTCAATTCTCTGTTATCATGCTTACTGCTAAGAAAGATTTGTTTAAGCAACTTTAAATAACGATTTGACGGCGGAAAAATTTTTCTGCCTCGCTTATAATATAAATTGCTTAGTGATTCAGCAGGAACATTTAAGGATAGCCCTAAAGCAATTAAGCCTCCTGTTGAAGTTCCACAAATTAAGTCAAAATAATCGGCGATATGACAATTAAATCTATCCTCGAAATGTTCTAAGATTCGGGCTGAATAAAGACCTTTAATTCCTCCTCCATCTATCGACAGAACTTTGAATATTTTTTCATCTGAAGCAGAAGGCGAAGAAGAGCTAATCATCTTGGCTGTTAGTTACTTAAGTAAGTAACGCTATTGGTGGTGTACAAGCTTAATAGTTAACGCTATATGTTGTACCTGATGAAATTCTAACGATTTCTTTAGTAGGTCTGCGGCAATTGAATAGTAGGGATAACCGTACAAATTTGACAGATTTTACTACTTACTAAGACTGATAACTTAAATATTACCCAAACTCTTACTAAGTACCTAAGCAGAATTAATTACACATTTTAAAACACGACTAAAATCCCTGTATTCCTCTGGTGTTGACAGATGCGGCGTTGCCTGTTGCCTCTCTCAACTAGGAAATTAATTTTGCACGACTACTTATCATAGTTCTAACTATATTAATTCTACAATGGAGAATCACTAAGAAGTTCAAGCGTCGAGTAAACGAGAGAATCGTGTATTTGACGCTGCTGCCCAATTATTTGAAAACTCTGTAAAAAATAAGAGGAATAGCAGCACTCGCTAATAATAAATTGAATAAGGTATCGTCATCTTCAAAATTTTTAGCGCATAAGCAATGAATTTTTGTTTCTATTTTATCTCGAATAATATCCATGCCAATCATCAATAAATTGTAGTCAATTAAATGTATTTTAGCTGATCATTAATAATTGGGCAGCTGATATAATGACCGATAATTGTAAAACTCAAAGTAAGCAGTTTTTTGGGTACATTATAGGCAGCTTTTTTTTATAACAATTGAACCTTATAAACCAAATAATAAAGGACTTGAATTAAAGACTCAAGAGAAGTGACTTCAAGAATTACCCAATTTTCTGCTAATAATCTATCTCGAACCTCCCCATCCTCCAACAGTCTAAGATAATAATCTTGGTCATCATCCTCAAAGAAAACCCCTAAAAAGACCTTAGTTCTTTCAGAAATAATGACCCATTCAACCTCAACCCAATCCTCTTTAATCAAACATTTTACTCGATGCTTTACTTGTAAAAAAGGAAACTTTTTTTTTAGGAAAACTTTTAACTTCTTTTCTTCTGGAGTAATCGTTGATTGACTAATCAGTTTGGGGCATTTTCCTGATAGTAATTTATGAAGTTTTCTGTGCTGTTGACGCTCTAATAGTTTCTCAGCTTTACTGTACTGTCGGTAAGAATATTTATACTTAAATTGATAGACATCACTTTGAAGAAGTCGCTTTTTATGTGCTTGCTTATAAACTGATTTTAACCACCACCATCCCCCGATCGCACCTAAAGCGATCATCAAGAGACTTAATGCCACCACATACCAATTCGATAGGCGATCTCGAAGAGATCCGCGTAGCGGTGCGCCCAATGAGACAATAACCGTTAGTTGAAAAACAATAATAGCGACCGCCCCCCAGATCAACCAGGTTGGTTTGACTAACTCGGTATATGGTTTAGGGGGTCTTGGTTGCTCGTACCTGGGGTTAGCGATCGCTTGCTGTTCTAGAAATTCTCTAATTAATGCTGGAAGTCTAACATTATTCACTGTTGATATTGACGTTCATTCGGAGGAACAACCCATAATGCACAGAAACCCGACCGGACAGTTTTTGTGCCGAAAGTTAATTTAACTCCTAATTGCTGCATATCCTTTAAGCAATTACCACTTTGTAAGTAATTTTTGTTCCACTCCCATAAGTTTTTGGCATATCTCCCTTCTGCACTGTTAGCCCAATCTAAAGTGGCCGCCTCAGAGACAGTTAAGACCCGTCCCGATGATGCTAATTGGTTTAATGATACCGTTGCTCCGACTCCACTGAGTAATCCTAATCCAAAAACAATGGCAAATAAAGACAACCCAGGAATTAACACTTTAGTCGGACGAGATAACTGTAAAGCTTCCGTTTTGGTGATTAATTCTCTGGTGGCTTTAGCTATCTCTGATTGAGTAATTTGTGTCGCTTCTAAAGCAATTTTTTCTTGGGTTTGACGAGCTTTTTCAAGAGAAAGATGGAGGGCTGATGGAGCTTCTTCTAACATCACTTGAAGAGAACTTGTCGCAAACAGTAATAAAAATAAAGGGTCATTACTGGGGAGTCCATGCCTGACCACAATATTCAAAACTTTAGCTTTAAATATGTCATCTTTGTCATCCAGAAACTCCGATAATAATGATTTGGTATTCTCAATGTCTACCTGCTCAGATGTCATCGGAACCGACATTGAATCAGACCTATCAAGGTCAAAATCATCAGAATTAAATATGGGGGTTGTTTCTTCTTCCCAGTCTTCTTCAAACATAAAACTCCTTAAATTTTTATTACTTTTACCAATGGATAATTGACAATTGATCATTAATTAATTTGATTGAAAGCACCTATTTCGGATAAAAAAGACAAAAGCTTGTTTGTTCCAAGCATCTTCCTTTTAGGGAGAGGTAATTAGGAAGCATCCCATTTTTGCAAATAACATTTTCTTTTGTGCATTGAAACCCTAGTATTCTCATTAGTTTGTTTGATAGATTTACAAAAATGGGATGCTCCCGGTAATTGGTAATTATCCATTATCAATTGTTGAATGACTAGATTGATAGTTAATCGGAGAAAACTTAAATTGATTCTCCGATTTTATCAAAATAATTAGGTCAAAAACCTCGCTTTTTGAGGCGAAACGTTTTTGGATCGAGGTTTAAATCCCCGTTACAAAAACAACTTCCGATGCACTCGCGCCGAAGGAACTTCTTACTTCTGACTTCATTAAGAATGTCTTAACTCGCTTTCGGCTTAACGACATCAAAGATATTGATTGTGTCTATTTGTTGATGACACTGCCGGAGAAACTGAGTAATTCGCTGCTTAGCGATTAGGGTCAATCCTTCTCTTTTTTTTCTGTCGGCTGCTTCACTCAAAGGAATTTTTTTCTCTTTCAAAAGTTTCTTTTCTTGACTCGATAAGAATAACAAAGGCATTTTTATTATCGCTTTAGTTTGAGTTTCAACCAATTTGGCAATGGAGGAATTGTTAATATTATCCAACGCTTGTTTTGAGAGTCCTTCGTTAATTACCAGTACGGTTGAAACCGTATTTACATAAGTAGACAGGGACTCCGATAGGAGATTAATTGATTCTGGGGAAGCATCGGTGATAAACCAGAACACAATCTCGACATTTTCTTGCTTGGCTAAGTCTAAGATTCCTCTGTTTAACCAAGCGTCTACCATGACTGATACCTGGGCTGGTAAATTAACAATCACTAATTGTTCGCAAGCCATCGCAAATAATTGGTCAGCTAAGAAGACATCCTCTGATTCTTCTGAAAAATAGATACGATTCCCTCTATTTTCATTATTAGGTTTATACTCACCTCCTGCCCCATTTTGGTAAATAGCTGGGTCGTAAATTTCTCCCACATCTGGGGATGTTCTATCCGCATCATAGAGTTGATATTTTATCTTTTTTTCCCGACAATATTCTAAGATGACTTGTGACCAGAGGGATTTTCCTACTCCCCCTTTTTCCCCTGTAACTAAGTGTAATCCTTTCATTTTTGTCCTCATTTTTTTACAGTTGTTCTTTTTTTCTTGACCAGAAATTTTAGATTAAAGGACGCTATAAGCTGTTGTGCATTTAAACTAGGATAAGTAAAATTACATCTAAAAGCTGTATCCCAATCCATTTTTGCCTTTTGCCTTTTGACTTCTAAAACACATTTAAAATGTGTTTTAGCTTACTTCGTCGCCCTTCGGGTCCGTGCTACGAGCGGAGATGTAGATTGAAGTTAAATTCATGCTCCTAAATAAATTTAGGGAGTCAATCTACAATCGGCAATCCTACAATAATCCTTGATCATCATAATCCAAACCACTATAATTATTTCCTGTTTTGGGTGATTTATTAGTGGATGAAATTTGATTATTGTTAGTAGATAAAACTTCTTGTGTCCCAACAGTCAATTGAGGTCTTTCTAGATTTAAAGCTTTTCCCACCGTATTCCATAAAAGTTCTTGTTGGGCATTTAATTTGGCTAGGGATTCCCAAAACATTTCCGTTAGACAATCCTCTGAATATTTTTCGGCTCTTAAACAAGCAATGGGCAACCAAAACGCTCTCATCGCTTCTAAAATAGACTGTTTTGGCACAATTCCTCGTTCAATTTTTCTTTCCTTAAGTAACCCTATACAATAATAGTCTGGGTTTTTATCATTAGGTTTGTAGGTAAAAATTAACTGCTCTCTAGTTTCTTTAGTCGGGGCTTTTTCTTGGGTTTCTTGGGTTTCTTGGGTCATTGTTTGACTCCTTTAACAACTAATTGAAAATAATTGGAGCGAAGGGACGTGACTGGTTTAAGCTACGTTTTGGGATTTTGGCTGACTTAATTGAAGATTCATAAAATCCCAAAGACACCACACATCTCCAAACCGATTACCTAACCCCAAGGCTTGTACATCAGGGGGCAATTCCACTTGAGCGTGAAGATAAATCCGTTTATCGTTAAAATGCTCGAACAACTTCGCCTTGATGCGAGGATCATCACTGGTTCCTCCACATAAAATTACCTCTTCTACGTCTAATGGCAATACTTCTTTTAACCAATTGATTAGTTCAAACTCATAGCTTTTTTGACTCACTTCAAGGACTTGCTTCAATTCTTCTAATTCGAGTTGCTTATCCTCTCCCAATAAGACTGAGTGCAAAGGAACATCTGACCCCATTTCTCGATGAAGAGCGATCGCCGGAGTTAACCTCTCTATGGTGTGTCCGCTTAATTGTTTCACCATGCTTTTAATTAAACGAGCAAATCCCAGTTCGTTTGTCTCATATTCTTTGACCATTCCCCGACGAAATACCATGACCGAAGCATTACGATATCCGAGCATGATCACGGCCACTATGGTTGCATTGATTAATTCTTTTCCTTTTTTGGCGCGGTGCAACAGATAGATTCCCGATCCTTCTGCCAAACAATTGTAATAATTTAGCTTTGGTGTTAACTTTCCCGTTGGTGTATCTATCCCTTGATTAAATACTTGTTGCAGTTCAGTTTTTAATTTTTCTCTGTCTTTGATTTCTCCTGGTGGTAATAAACAACTCAAATTAATGTTCAAATAATTGGATAATTGAAACTTCTCTTTTAAGACCCAGATCGCTCCTAAAATTTTCGGCATCGCCATTGTAGATTTTAAGGCCGTTAATTGTGGGTTGGTAACAGTCAATGCTTTGGCTAAATATCCCACTGCGTATGTTTTGCCTTCTACTTCTATCCAGACTCGATCTTCTAAGTTGGCATTCTCTAATCCCATCTGATTTGTCACAATTTCCGATGGAACTTGGGCTAAAGAAGGCTCCATTGTTAACGCTACTCTGTTTTCAAAATTTACCCCGCCGAGTACCTTAGTGCGGGAACCTCCTAAGTCTACTGATAAATTCAACTCTGAATTTTTCATCGTTCTTTTTTCCTTTATTTGTTATCGGCTTTTTAGCCCTTAAAACGACTCCGCTCCTCTACTTTCTTGGGTTAGACTGCGGCACACTTTAGGCTTTTTGGTGTTTTTTTTCTAACCCATCTCTACTTATATCATGGTTAACTTTTTTCAAAATTACCCTCTTTTGAGACCACGTTTCCGTCTTTCATTTATACTACTTTTACCCCCTTTTTACCGACGGCAAGCAATGGCCTTTGTCATGACAAAACGTATTACAAAATTCTAGAAAGCGCGATAGAAATTCCCCTTTTTTGATATTTTCTCCCTTTAGATTTTCTTAAGGTTTTTAGTAGTGAATCGAGTCAGTGTTAAAGAATGGTTAAAAAATGGTTAAAGACGTAGAGGTGGTTAAACGGTTAAGTTTTTGGTAATTAATCTGGTGGTACTCGATCGCCTGGAGAATGAGGTTAGATATGTTGCGTAAGAAGAAAATATTTGTTAGGATAGCGAGAAATTTCCCAGACTGATGCTGTTTTATCCCCCTCCATTAACGTGCATCGGTCATCTCAAAAAATCTCCCTTTGAGAAGGTTTGAGATTGCTTATGTCTCTTATTAATAATCTTGCCCCCCCGACGTGATTATCAATTGAGATAGGTCTGAGCTAAATTTTTCAAATTTTTTCATTTTCCTCAACCATTTTTACCGAAAGGGATTGAGGCAATCGTTCAACAATGAACAATAGATATTTGGTAATTCTTTCTCCTTTTAAGGAGAGAAATCTTAAACCTGAATTGAATTATCCATTATCCATTGACTGATAAGAGTTGTTTAGAAAAGAGAATGGTGGTAATAACATGGAACTTGACAAAAGAAGACACAAGTGTGAATTCAGGGTGTCAACATCCGAAAAAGAGAAAATACAGGAGTTAGCCTCTCATACTAAATCCTGTTTTGAAAAGCTGATAACAATCAGTCATAAGTTAGCCAATGATAGTTAGTCAAGTTTTTAATTTCATTAGTCATTGTTTCGAGATACTGACAACGAGTTATCAGAATTTCTTCTAGTTCTTCAATTGTTTCAAAATACTCATTAACCAGAGGTTCATCTACTAGAGACCACAATCTCTCGGCTGGCTGTAGTTCTGGCGAATAAGCTGGTAGAAAATCGAGCATGATTCCATCAGGAACTTCAAGTTTTTCACTTCTATGCCACCCAGCATTATCTTGTACTAATAGGACAATTTTTTCTGCCGATAACCCGACATCTTTTGCAAAAGATTGATAGACTAAACTTAACCATTGGTGATTAACTCTTGGGATTAAATACCAGAGTGTTTTTCCTGTTTTTGGCTCAACAAACCCGTAAACATATAACCATTCATAACGATGATGCACTAGGGCAGAAGGCCTTTCTCCTATTGGAGCCCAGACTTTTCTAATGATTGGTTTTAAGCCAACTCGATGTTCGTCAAAGAACCAGACTTCTACTTGATGATTGGGAAATTTATTTCTTAATTCTTGGACTTTTACTGGTAAATTTTGCTTAAATTTTTCTTGTTCAACTGGGTCTCCCTTTTTATGTTTTGGCCTGGGTTTTTGACAAGAATATCTCGACTTTTTTAGGTAATCCCATCCCCTTTGATTCCAAACTTTTTCTCGCCCCGTTTCCTTTTCTATCCATCTGGCTACCTTCGGTCCTGTCCAAATTCCTCCATCCGCAGGACGTTCTTTCAGTTCTTCTTTTAATTTTTGAAATTGTTCTTCCTTCAATAAAGGTTCTTTTCCTCTCCGATGTTCTGCACTTTTTTTCTTGAGATTTTTAACTCCTTCTTCTCCTAATTCATTATATTTCTTGAGAATTCTAAAACTATATTGATAATCTAACCCCACAGCTACCGCCGCATTTTTGATTGTCCATCCTAAGGATATTTTCCACAATAAGTGCCATCTTCTTGTTTCCACTGAGTCTTGACTGCTTCTGTATCTATCTTTCAGTTCCTCTGAACTTAGATGTTCGGCTAAGTAAGCTTTCTTGGGCATTTTATCTCCTCGTCTTTACTTGTTTTATTATAACAGGATTTAGTATAATTACCATTTTGCTGCGGTTGGTGTTCCTTTTATATGCAGAAGATGAAGGATTAATGCCCAATGATGATATTTATACTCGTAATTACTCAGTGACGGGATTATATGAGAAATTATTAGAAGATTCGGGGAATTATCCCGACACAATGGATCAGCGATATGGGGGCTATGCTTGGTTATTAAGTCTTTTTCGTTTAGTTTATGATGGTGGGGGACACCTACCCCATTATTTACCAGCGAGACAGGGGCAATTATTTGACCCTCACACCTATCCTTTTTTAGAAGGAAGATCCTTAAATTGCGCTCAAACGCAACAACCCGAAGACTTAAAAGATATATCGTTGTTGGGCTTTAGCCCTGATCATCAACGCGCTAAAGCCCAACAACCCGAAGACTTAAAAGATATATCGTTGTTGGGCTTTAGCCCCGATCATCAACGCGCTAAAGCGCAACAACAAGGGCAACCGATGATTCCCCGTGTGTCAGATGGGGTAATTTTTCGTGTTTTAAACAGTTTATTGATTCTAGACGGGGAACGCTTATCTTATCGATCCTTGGATGTAGAACAAATTGGTTCAGTGTATGAAGCAGTCATGGGTTATGAGGTAGAATGTGCAGAGGGGCTATCTGCCGGAATTTGGACAAAACCCGCAGGGGCTAAGGTTTCGGTAACAGTGGTGATCAATGTTGAGGAGTTATTAGCCACAAAAGCCAAAGATCGCTCAACGTTTCTGAAAGATTATAGTTGTGAGTTAGCAGGGAAGTCTTTAACAGCGTTACAACAAGCAAAAACGCCTGATGAGGTGTTATCGGCATTAGGAAGGAAGTTATCACCCCAAACCCCAACGTTATTGCCAGTGGGGTCATTATATCTACAACCCACAGAAGAAAGACGTAGAACCGCTTCCCATTATACCCCCCGTAGCATGACGGAACCCATTGTTAAAGAGACACTACGCCCTATTTTGAAACTGTTAGGCGATCGCCCGACTCCTGAGCAACTTTTAAACCTGAAAATCTGTGATTTGGCCATGGGATCTGGGGCGTTTTTGGTGGAAACTTGTCGTCAGTTAGCAGAGGAGTTAGTCAAAGCTTGGGAAAGGGAAGAAACCCCGTTGTTGCGCTTTAGCGCAGAGGATAAGATGGGGCTAAAGCCCAACAACGAGCCTAACAACAATCTCAACAACAGGCCTATTAATACCGAAGATCCATTATTATTAGCCCGTCGTCTCATTGCTCAACGCTGTTTATATGGGGTCGATAAGAACCAATTTGCGGTTAATTTGGCGAAATTATCCCTTTGGTTAGTAACTTTAGCCAAGGATCAACCCTTTACTTTCTTAGATCATGCCCTAAAATGCGGTGACTCTTTAGTAGGGTTAATGAAGTCCCAAATTGGGGCATTTACTTGGACTCCCCAAAAACAAGGGGCCGCATTAGGGACTTTATTTGAATATGGGTTAAAACAGGGGTTAGATGTGGCTAAGTCTAACCGAGATCAAATTTATACCCTTTCTGATCAAGATTATCAACTAAAACAGCAGTTAAATCAAGCAGCAGAAACAGCCTTAGCAGAAACAAGGTTTAGTGGTGATTTAATTATCGGTTCATTTTTTAGTGCGGATAAGCAGAAAGCAAGGGAAGATAAACGCGACGAGTTGCGTTTACAGTGGCAAGAATATCGCAAAACAGCTAAGAATATTCAGGCTGAAACTGACAGTAATGTAGCAGAAAATAAGAGTAATAATCTAGACGAAAATCCGATTATTCAATCCTTTAATCTCACCAATACGTTACAGGCGGTCTCGCTGCGCGAGTGCCACCGCATCGCTAAACCCATTAATCCTTTTCACTGGGAAATTGAATTTCCAGAGGTATTTGAACGGGAAAATGGAGGTTTTGATGCAATTGTAGGAAATCCGCCGTTCATGGGCAAAAATACAGCTATTAACGCCCATGCTGAAGGCTATATGGATTGGATCAAAGAAATTCACCCCGAATCCCATGGCAATTCTGATATTGTAGCCCATTTTTTCCGTCGTGCTTTCGATTTATTAAGAAAAGACGGCTGTTTTGGTTTAATTGCTACCAATACTATCGCCCAAGGGGATACTCGCACCACAGGGTTAAGATGGATTTGTCATCATCATGGAATAATATACAATGCTACCAAGCGAAAAAAATGGGAGGGGTTAGCCGCAGTCGTGGTGAGTATTGTTCATGTTTATAAAAGCTAAAATAGATTATCAGATTATTTCTGATTTTGTCACGATGAAAATTAACAGTGAAACCCTAAAACAAGACATTGATCAATTGACAACTGAAGAACTTCAAGCGGTGGCAGATTTTATTGCTTTTTTAAGATTTCGTCAGCGTCGTCGTTCTGCTTTTGATGTTAATCAATTAGCTGAATTAATGACTGAATTTTCCCAGGAAGATCAAGCATTTGCAGAAGCGGGAATGACAGATTATTACACTATGTTAACAGAGGAAGATGGTTGATGACTAATTCCTTAAAACGAGGGGAAATATGGTTAGCTAATCTTAATCCAACTCAAGGT
>Ga0208359_1000236_pt1 | contig 10701 bp, 8 predicted proteins | sample LakMenEpi26Aug09_FD_150732 | JGI IMG/M metagenome (GOLD analysis project Ga0208359, IMG submission 150732) | Freshwater microbial communities from Lake Mendota, WI - 26AUG2009 deep hole epilimnion (SPAdes) | ecosystem: Environmental > Aquatic > Freshwater > Lake > Epilimnion/Euphotic zone ... | reverse complement strand
GCCCTGCTTGCCCTTGATCATGTCGGTCAGGCTCTTGAGCGGACGATTGCTCGAGGCCAGCACGGGCCGCTTGCAGCGGTTGTTGTCGAACAGGGCGTCCACCGACTGCTGCAGCATCCGCTTCTCATTGCGGATGATGACTTCCGGCGCATTGAGGTCGACGAGCTTCTTGAGGCGGTTGTTGCGGTTGATGATTCGCCGGTACAGGTCGTTGAGGTCGCTGGTGGCGAAGTTGCCGCTGTCGAGCATCACCAGCGGACGAAGGTCGGGCGGGATCACGGGGATCACGTCGAGAACCATCCACTCGGGCTTGTTCTCGCTGTCGCGAATCGCCTCCACGATCTTGAGGCGGTTGACGAGGTCCTTCTTCTTCTGCTTCGAGTTCGTGGTTGCCAGCTCCTCGCGGAGCTCCCGCGACAGGGTCACGAGGTCGAGGCCGAGAAGAAGCTTGCGGACCGCCTCCGCCCCCATCTCGGCGTCGAAGCTGCCGTCACCGTAGGTCGCCCGGGCTTCGCGATACTCCTCCTCGGTGAGCAGCTGCTGCTTCTTGAGGGGCGTGTCCTTGGGGTCGAGCACCACGTAGTCCTGGAAGTAGATCACCTTCTCCAGGCTCGAGGTCTTCATGTCGAGCAGCGCGCCGAGCCGGCTCGGCATGGCCTTGAAAAACCAGATGTGGACGACCGGCGCGGCGAGCTCGATATGGCCCATCCGCTTGCGGCGCACCCGGCTGTGCGTGACCTTCACGCCGCACCGGTCGCAGATCATCCCCTTGTACTTCATGCCGCGGTACTTGCCGCAGGAGCACTCCCAGTCCTTCTCGGGTCCGAAGATCTTCTCGCACATCAGACCGTCCTTCTCCGGACGGTAGGTGCGGTAGTTGATCGTCTCGGGCTTCTTGACCTCGCCGAACGACCAGCTGCGGATGTCGTGCGGCCGGGCCAGGCTGATCTTCACGGCCGAGTAGTCATTGACGCGATCGTAGGTGGATTCACCGATGCTCATGGTCGTCTGCTCCGTGATCTTTCAGTCTGCTTGGATTCAATCACCGGCCGTCACGCCGGAAGCGTGACCATCACCAAAGCCGCCCCTGGCGGCCTTCCAGGCGGGCGAAGGCCAGGCTGGCTTCGCCCGCGAAAACCTACACCCGCCTCTTTTCCAGGGACATGTTCAGCGCGAGCCCACGGATCTCGTTGGTGAGCACGTCGAAGCTCGCCGGCGTGCCGGCCTCGAGGGTGTTCTCCCCCTTGACCATGCTCTCGTAGATCTTGGTCCGCCCCTCGACGTCGTCGCTCTTCACCGTCAACAGCTCCTGGAGGATGTAGGCGGCTCCGTAGGCCTCCAACGCCCACACCTCCATCTCGCCGAACCGCTGTCCGCCGAACCGCGCCTTGCCACCCAGGGGCTGCTGGGTGATGAGCGAATAGGGGCCGGTCGAACGGGCGTGCACCTTGTCGTCGACGAGGTGGTGCAGCTTGAGCATGTAGATGTAGCCGACCGTCGTCTCCTGCTCGAGCGGCTCGCCGGTGCGGCCGTCGAAGAGCTGCGCCTTGCCGTGCTTGGGCAGCCCGGCGTCGGCGAGCAGCTTGTTGATGTCGTCCTCGCTGGCACCGTCGAACACCGGCGTGATCGCCTGGAACCCGAGCACCTTCCCGGCCCAGCCGAGGTGGGTCTCGAGGATCTGGCCGACGTTCATCCGGCTCGGCACCCCGAGCGGGTTGAGCAGGATCTGGAGCGGCGTGCCGTCGGCGAGGAACGGCATCTCCTCCTTGGGCAGGATCTTCGCGATCACGCCCTTGTTGCCGTGCCGACCGGCCATCTTGTCGCCCACCGAGATCACCCGTTTGGCGGCCACGTAGACCTTCACCATCTGCAGCACGCCGGGACGGAGCTCGTCGCCGCGCTTCATGCTGTTGAGCCGCCGCTCGCGGGCGTCGATCGCGTCCTCGACGGCCGGCCACATGGTCTTCACGAGCTTCTCGACGTCGGCCTTCCGCTGCGGCGACCGCAGGTCGAGGGCGTCGAGCTTGAAGGCCGCGGCCCGCTCGGCCACCACCTTGTGGTCCTGGTTCCGCACCAGCGGCCCGCCGTCCGGCGCCGTCAGCGGCTTCTGCAGCACCTTCTCGATCTCGGCGACCATCGCGCCGAACGCCTCGGCGACCCGCAGGTTGCCTTCGTTCTCGGCTTCCTTGAGCTGCTTCTCGAACTCGCGCCGCTCCTCCTCCGAGAGGCTCATCCGCCGCGAGAACTTCTCCGTCGCGATCACGATGCCCTCGACGCCCGACGGCACCTCGAGCGAGTCGTTCTTCACGTCCTCGCCGGCCCGCCCGAAGATGGCATGCAGCAGCTTCTCTTCGGGAGTCAGTTCGGTCTTGCTCTTCGGCGACACCTTGCCGACCAGGATGTCACCCGGACGGACGTAGGTCCCGATGCGGACGATGCCCGACTCGTCGAGGTTGTGGAGCGCCCGCTCGCCGACGTTCGGGATGTCGCGGGTGAACTCCTCGCGGCCGAGCTTCGTGTCGCGAATCTCGATGTCGTATTCCTCGATGTGGATCGAGGTGTAGACGTCGTCCTCGACCAGCTCCTCGCTGATGATGATCGCGTCCTCGAAGTTGAACCCGTCCCAGGCGATGAAGCCGACGAGCACGTTTCGCCCGAGCGCGAGCTCGCCCTTGAACGTGGCGGCCCCGTCGGCGATCACCTCGCCCTTCTCGACCTTCTGGCCGAGCTGCACGATCGGCTTCTGATTCTGACACGTCCGCTCGTTGAGGCCGACGTACTTGCGGAGCTTGTAGACGTCGGGCGCGCCGGCCCCGCTCGTGATCTCGATCCCGTCGGCGTCGACATAGCTCACCGTGCCCTTGCGGGCGGCCCGGACGATGAGGCCGGAATTGGCGGCCACGTCCCGCTCCATGCCGGTCGCCACCACCGGCGGCTCCGTGACCAGCAGCGGCACTGCCTGCCGCTGCATGTTGGAGCCCATGAGCGCGCGATTGGCGTCGTCGTGCTCGAGGAACGGGATCAGGCCCGCCGACACGCCCACCATCTGGCTGGGCGCGACGTCGATGTACTGAATCTCCTCGGCGGGCACGAGCACGAAGTCGCCGCGATATCGGGCGATGATGTGGTCGCCCACCAGCCTGCCGTCGACGACCGTTGCGTCGGCCGGGGCGAGATGTGCCTCGTGCTCCTCGTCGGCCCGGAGCCAGACGACGTCGTCGGTGAGCTTGCACTTCGAGACCTTGCGGTACGGCGTCACCAGGAAGCCGTAGGAATCGACACCCGAATAGATGGCGAGGCTCGAAATCAGGCCGATGTTCGTGCCTTCGGGCGTTTCGATCGGACAGATCCGCCCGTAGTGCGAGATGTGGACGTCGCGGACCTCGAAGCCCGCCCGCTTGCGATTCAGGCCGCCCGGGCCGAGCGCCGACAGCCGGCGCTCGTGCGTGAGCATCGAGAGCGGGTTGGTCTGGTCGACCACCTGCGACAGCTCACCCCGACCGAAGAAGTACTCGATCGCGGCTGAGATGCTCTTGGGATTGATCAGCGTCCGCGGCGACATCTCCGCCACGTCCTTCAGGCTCATCCGCTCCTGGACGGTCCGCCGCAGCTTGAGGAAGCCCTTGCGGAGCTCGTCGCTCGCCAGCTCGTCGATCGTGCGCAGACGGCGGTTCCCGAGGTGATCGATGTCGTCCACCTCGACCTGCCCCTCGCCCTCGCTGAGCTGCAGCATGTAGCGGATCGCGGCGATCAGGTCCTCGGCCCGCAGCGTCATCTCCGTCTCGGGCACGTTGAGGCCGAGCTTGCGATTGATGCGGAACCGGCCCACCCGGCCCAGCCGATAGCGGTTGGTGTCCTTGAACTTCTCGTCGAACAGCGCCCGGGCCTTGTCGAGGGCGGGCGGATTGCCCGGCCGAAGCCGCTGGTAGATCCGCACGAGCGCGTCCTCGTGGCTGGGAGCGACGCCTGTCCGCCGCTTCGACTCGTCGGCATCCTCGCGGAGGCTGTTCATGATCAGGGGCACCTTCTGCTCCTGCATGACCTCGACAGCCTTCAGCCCGGAGGTCGAGATCAGTTCCGCCTGGTCGTGCGTGATCTTGCAGCCGGCGTCGACGATGATCTCGCCCGCCCGCTCGGCGCCCTTCGGATACACGATGTCGTCGACCGCGATCCGGCCCTCGAGCTTGGGCACACTGCGGGCCCCGGCCACCTTCTCCACGGACGTCTTGTAGAACAGCTTGAGGATCTCGGAGTCGCGAGTGAACTTCGGATCCATGGCCCGCAAGAGCGTGAGCGCCGAGAACTTGCCGCTCTGGTCGATCCGGACCTGGAGCGTGTCTTTCTTCGAGACATTGAGCTCGATCCAGCTGCCGCGCTCGGGAATGATCCGGCAGTTGTGTGTCTTGCGATCGCCGGCCTCGGTGTCGGCGACGAAGTCGATGCCAGGCGACCGATGGAGCTGACTGACGACCACCCGCTCGGCACCGTTGATGATGAACTCACCACCCCCGAGCATGATGGGGATATCGCCGAGATAAACCTCCTCCTCGATCGGCTGCTCGCGGGTCAGCCGGAGCCACACTCGCAAGGGCCGTCCGTAGGTGAGCCGCAGCTGGCGACACTCATCGGGCTCATACCGGGGCTTGCCGAGCTCGTAGCGGAGGTACTCGATCTTGACCGTCTTGTCGTAGCTCTCGACGGGAAAGATTTCCCGCAGCACGCCCTCGATGCCCTGATCCTTGCGCTTCGCCGCAGGCACGTCGTACTGCAGGAAGTTGTCGTAGAACCGCGTCTGGATTTCGGTCAGGTCAGGAATGTGATGGCTGGCGCGACGGCTGCCGAAATGGCGGACCTCGGAGGGCTGCAGGCGGCGAACAGCGCGGGTTGCCATTGACGGGAGGCTCCTCGGGATGGACTGAAAGCGGGGGCGAACCCGCGGAACTCAAGCGCAGTCGATCAGCCGACCCGGCCAGGAGAGACATACTCCCACAACCGGAAACAGACTGGGCGACACGAGACGAAGGATGGGAAGGCGGCGCAAAGCGTAACCGGCTCGACCAGGCAGCACGCAAAAACTATACCGTTCGTTGGCTGGGAGGCCAACCTCCCAGCCAACGAACCGAAAAAGCGGGCCGATTACTTGATCGAGACCTTGGCACCGGCCTCCTCGAGCTCCTTCTTCAACTTCTCGGCGTCGGCCTTCGAGATGCCTTCCTTCACCTTGGCTGGGGCACCTTCGACCATGTCCTTGGCCTCCTTGAGGCCCAGGCCGGTCGCCGCACGGACGACCTTGATGACACCGATCTTGTTGTCGCCGAACGCGTCAAGGACGACGTCGAACTCGGTCTTCTCGGCAGCGGGCTCCGCACCACCGCCGGCGCCACCGGCACCGCCGCCCGGGGCCGCCATGACGACGGCGCCGCCGGCAGCCGGCTTGATGCCGTGGACTTCGTCGAGGTAATCCGACAGTTCCTTTGCCGCCTTGAGGGTCAGCCCGACGATCTTGTCACCGAGGTCCTTGGTTTCCTTGGAGAACTCGCGGGTCGCTTCAGCCGTTGCCATCGCTCTGGATCCTTTCAATTCGAAAACGGAGGGAACCTAATTTCTTACCATGAACTTTGGCGGCGCGAAGGCCGCCATGGAAAATTGGGGAATTGCGGCACTTCAGGCGGCGGGCGCTTCGCCGCCGGCCTTCTCCAGGTCTTCGATCCGGGACTTGATCTGCCCGGCCAGGCCGCCGCCCGCCGAGAGGATCTGCCCGGACAGCGTCGCCGCCAGCGACGAAATCTGGCCCGAAAGCAGCGACAGCTGCTCCGTGCGCGTGGGCCACTTGGCCACCTTCTTGACGTCGCCCGGCTCGAGCCGGGCACCGTCAAGGGCGCCTCCACGGCACTCGAAGCCCTCGTAATCCTTGACGCCGGCCAGGCGATCCAGTTCCTTCGCCAGATCGACGACGTCCTCGCCGCCCCAGGCGATGGCCAGCATGCCCTCGGCCTTCTCGAAGGCGGGGGCCAGCGGCGTGCCCGACGTGGCCATCCGCGCCAGGCTGTTCTTCACGAGCTGCAGCTGGATTTTCTTCTTCCGCAGTGCCTGCCGCAGCTGCGTGGTCTTCTGGGCGTCGAGACGCCCCAGGCTGACGACGATCAAATCCCCGACGCCGCCGAGGCGACCCTTGAGATCGTCGACCAACATGCTCTTCATCTGCTTGCTCATGATGCTCAGGCCTTCCTGCAGGACGGGTGAATGCGGTATTGATCAGGCGGCAACCATCACGCCGGGGCTCATCGTCGCCGAGATGGAGATACTCCTGACGTATTGACCACGGACGCTCGAAGGCTGCATGCCGACGATGTGGTCGATGAACGCCCGAATGTTGTCGACCAGCTTCGCGGCGTCGAAGCTCGCCTTGCCGACTACGGCATGCACGATGCCGGTCGGATCGTTGCGAAACTCGACCTTGCCGGCCTTGTACTCGCTGACGGTCTTCTTGATGTCGGCCGTGACCGTGCCGGCCCGCGGGCTGGGCATCAGGCCGCGGGGGCCGAGCACTTTGCCCAACGGCCCCACCAGGCCCATCATGTCGGGCGCCGCGATGCAGACGTCGAAATCGGTCCAGCCTTCCTTGATCTTCTTCGCCAGATCGTCGGCTCCGACCTCTTCGGCGCCAGCCGCCTTCGCGTCATCGGCCAGATTGCCCTTGGCGAACACGACCACCCGCTTCGACTTGCCGATGCCGTGGGGAAGCACGAGCGATCCGCGGATGATCTGATCGGCCTGCTTGGGATCGATGCCCAGACGGATGTGGATCTCCACCGTCTGGTCGAACTTCGCGGGCGGAAACTTCTTGAGCACGCCGACCGCGTCGGCGAGCGGCAGGGGGGCGTCGGACGTGGGCTTGACGGCGAGCATCGCTCGCATGCGTTTGGTGGTGGCCATGAATGAAGTGGGAAAACGGGATGGATATCGGGTCAATGAGTTTCGATCACGGGGCGATCGGAATCAACCTTCGACGGTGATTCCCATGCTACGGGCAGTTCCCTCGACCATCCGCCGGGCGTGCTCCCCGTCGCGGGCGTTGAGATCGGCCCCCTTGAGACGCACGATCTCGTCGAGCTGGGCCTTGGTAACCTTGCCGACCTTGTCCTTGTTGGGCACACCCGACCCCTTGGCCAGGCCGGCCGCCTTCTTGAGCAGGGCCGCGGCCGGCGGGCTCTTCGTGATGAACTCGAAGGACCGGTCGTTGTAGACGGTGACCACGACCGGGATCGGCATGCCGGCCGCCTCGCGGGTCTTGTCGTTGAACTGCTGGACGAACTGGCCCAGGTTGATGCCGAACCGGCCGAGCGACGTGCCCACCGGAGGGGCGGGCGTGGCCTGCCCGCCGGGAACCTGAAACTTCGCCTGTCCGACCATCTGCTTTGCCATCGCCCTGCCAGCCTTTCTTCAGCCTGCCTGCAAAAGTCCCACGGCCACCCAGCGGGCCGCACTGATTTACACCGACTCGATCTGCCAATACTCGATGTCGACGGGCGTCGAGCGGCCGAAGATGCTGAGCATCACCGTCACCCGACCGTTGGCCTCGTCGATCTGCTCGACTTCGCCCTCGAAGTTTTCGAAGGTGCCCTCGTTGATCTTCACGCGATCGCCCTTCTTGAAGCTGATCTTCAGTCGCGGCGATTCGTCGGCCTTCACCTCGGCCTTGTTGAGAAGCTTGGCGACGTCCTGCGGCAGCATCGGGCTCGGGCGGCCGCCCGAGCCGGTGAAGTCGCCGATGCCGCCCGTTTCGCGGACCAGGTACCAGGTCTCGTCGTTGAGCAGCATGTTGACGAGGATGTAGCCCGGATAGAGCTTGCGGGAGACGACCTTCTTCTTGCCCCCCTTGAACTCCGTGACCTGCTCCTTGGGCACAATCACTTCGCCGAAGAACTTGTTCATGCCCTGCATCGAGATCCGCCGCAGCAGCGTCTCGCGGATCGAATCCTCACGATTGCTCTGCACTTTGAGGATGTACCAGTGCCGCTCACCGGCAGGCACCTTCTCCTCGCGGAGCACCTCGACGGGCTTGGCGTTCTCGTCGCCGGCGAACGGATCGGCCAGCTCGGCGGGGGTGCCGTCATCGTCATCGTCTGCGGCGTCGCCACCGGCGGACGTCATAGCCGGCGCGGCAGCAGCACCAGCCGGCGCGGCAGCGGCAGCGGCACGCAGCGCGTCGCTCGCCGCTGCGGAGGCCACGGGATCGACCGGCAGGCCGTCGGCATCATCGGGAAGTTGGGCTGTCATGGCGTCTGGAGAATGCGAGGGGAAAACGAGGGGCGATAAAACCTGGCGAGTCAGCCGATCCGCAGCACGTTGCGGAGCACGAACCACCAAAACAGATCGTACCCAGCCAGAATCGCGGCCAGCGCGAAAATCAGGAAGATGATGACCACCGAACTCCGAAACACCTCGTCGCCCGTCGGCCAAGACACCTTGGCCATTTCGGCCTCGACGGCAATCAGGAAATCGGCGAACCAGGGGACGTTCACAACGCGATACGCGACCCAGAGGCCGAGCGCCAACAGCACCGCCGGCACCACGAACCGCACCACGCCATAATCCTCGCCACCCATGCCGGCGACACCGGAACCGACCGCACCGCCATACAGCACGCCCAACAGCTGCGCCAGCCGCCAGACGCCGATGCCGATCACCGCAGCCAGCGCGGCGAAGGTCAACTGCCGGGCGATCCGCCCCTGATTCCGCTTGTAAACGGAAGCACTGAGCAGTTCACCCCACAGGCTGCCGCGGGCGGTCGAATTGTCGGATATGCCTGCCATGTCTTTCGCTCGCGCTCCGTCGCTTCAGGAACCGTCTACCGGCCGACCCGCCGGGCCTTCCAGGCCCGACGCGAAGACCGGCTGCTTGCAGGGGCGGCGGGGATCGAACTCGCAACCTCTGGTTTTGGAGACCAGCGCTCTGCCAGTTGAGCTACGCCCCTGTGGCAGCCGGGCCTCGACTCGCGCCGAAGCCCGGCTCCATGTTTTTCAACTCCGGGGCGGAACCCCGGACTCCGTCAGTCAAGGATCTTCGTGACCACGCCCGAGCCGACCGTCTTGCCGCCCTCGCGGATGGCGAAGCGAACACCGTCGTCCATGGCGATCGGCACCATCAGCTCGACCTCCATCTTGACGTTGTCGCCCGGCGAGCACATCTCGACGCCACCGAGCAGCTTCGTCGAGCCGGTCACGTCGGTCGTGCGGAAGTAGAACTGCGGCCGGTAGCCGGCGAAGAACGGCGTGTGACGCCCGCCTTCCTCCTTCGACAGCACGTACACCTCGCACTCGAACTTCTTGTGGGGCTTGATCGAGCCCGGCTTCGCCAGCACCTGGCCGCGCTCGATGCCGTCGCGAGCGACGCCACGGAGCAGACAGCCGACGTTGTCGCCGGCTTGCCCCTTGTCGAGCAGCTTCTTGAACATCTCGACGCCCGTGACCGTCGTCTTCTCAGCCTTGTCCTTGAGGCCGATGATCTCGACTTCGTCACCGACCTTGACCTCGCCGCGCTCGATACGGCCGGTGGCCACGGTGCCACGGCCTTCGATCGAGAACACGTCTTCGATCGCCATCAGGAACGGCTTGTCGAGCTCGCGAACGGGCTCGGGGATGTAGCTGTCGACCGCGTCGAGCAGGTCGGAAATGCACTTGCTCGCCGCCGGATCGGCCGGCTTGTCGTAGGCCGGCTTGCCGGCACCACGAATGATCGGCACGTCGTCGCCAGGGAAGCCGTACTTCGTCAGCAGCTCGCGGATCTCCATCTCGACGAGGTCGAGGAGCTCCGGATCGTCGACGAGGTCGACCTTGTTGAGAAACACGACGAGCGCCGGCACACCGACCTGCTTGGCGAGCAGGATGTGCTCGCGGGTCTGCGGCATCGGTCCGTCGGCCGCGCTCACGACCAGGATGGCGCCGTCCATCTGGGCGGCACCGGTGATCATGTTCTTGATGAAGTCGGCGTGACCCGGGCAGTCGATGTGGGCGTAGTGCCGCTTGTCGGTCTCGTACTCGACGTGACTGACCGCGATCGTCACGGTCTTCGTTTCGTCGCGGACGGTGCCGCCCTTGGCGATGTCGGCGTAGCTCTTGGCGACGGCGAGGTTCTTGGCGGCCTGCACGGCGACCAGGGCGCCCGTGAGGGTCGTCTTGCCGTGGTCAATGTGCCCGATCGTGCCGACGTTGACGTGCGGCTTGCTCCGCGTGAACGTGTCCTTAGCCATGCTTTCTCCTACTTTTTCCTCGGAAGTGAAAACCGAACTGCTTGTCGTCGACCGCGGGCCACGCTCGGGCCCGTGGAAGAGCTGCTGAAGGGACTTGAACCCTTGACCTCGTCCTTACCAAGGACGTGCTCTACCAACTGAGCTACAGCAGCGAATTGCTGACGGATGCCGCGGTCATGGGCTTGGGGGGCTGAGTACTTTCTGGTGCTTTGGTTTCGAAGTGAATCGGACTCGATGTGGTGGCAGCGACGCGGCGGAGACTCGTTGAAGCGGGTAGAGGGAATCGAACCCTCGTCTTTAGCTTGGAAGGCTATTGCTCTACCATTGAGCTACACCCGCGGGTCACGTGCCGCCCGCCGGACGCGGGATCGCGCCGGCCGGGCAGGGATGAGACTGGGGAGTGCAGGATTCGAACCTGCGAAGGCATAGCCATCAGATTTACAGTCTGA
>Ga0208359_1000231_pt1 | contig 10817 bp, 3 predicted proteins | sample LakMenEpi26Aug09_FD_150732 | JGI IMG/M metagenome (GOLD analysis project Ga0208359, IMG submission 150732) | Freshwater microbial communities from Lake Mendota, WI - 26AUG2009 deep hole epilimnion (SPAdes) | ecosystem: Environmental > Aquatic > Freshwater > Lake > Epilimnion/Euphotic zone ... | reverse complement strand
AGGAAGAAGAACTTCAAGCTAAATCTGATATTTCTAATATTCAACGAGAAGGAGAAGAAGAGGAAGAAATTCAAGCTAAATCTGATATTTCTAATATTCAACGAGAGGGAGAAGAAGAAGAAGAAATTCAAGCTAAATCTGATATTTCTAATATTCAACGAGAGGGAGAAGAGGAAGAAGAAATTCAAGCTAAATCTGATATTTCTAATATTCAACGAGAGGGAGAAGAGGAAGAAATTCAAGCTAAACCTGATATTTCTAATATTCAACGAGAAGGAGAAGAGGAAGAAATTCAAGCTAAATCTGATATTTCTGCTATTCAACGAGAAGGAGAAGAAGAAGAAATTCAAGCTAAACCCCAAAATAAATCCCTGGGTGGGGGTGCAGTTTCAACAGATATAGAAACAACTATTCAAAGTGCTAAAAGTGGTGGAAGTCCCTTAGATGCAGGACTGCAACGGAAGATGGGGAAAGCGATGGGGGCAGATTTTAGTGGAGTGAAAGTACATACTGATAGTCAATCAGATAAATTGAATCGTTCCCTGAGTTCCCGTGCCTTTGCAACGGGGCCAAATTTGTTTTTTAAACAGGGAGAATATAATCCGGGGAGTAAGACAGGACAGGAATTAATTGCCCATGAATTAACTCATGTTGTGCAGCAAAATGGGGGTTCAATCAAACGGAAACTGGACAAAGAAAGCCAGCCAAATAATAATTCAGTTTCTATTTCACCTCTGCCGTCTAACTCATTAAAGATACAACAAGCTCCTCCAACCCTAACTTCAACGGCTCCTCCATCTGCTACTCAAAACCAAACTCCATCTGCTACTCAAAACCAAACTCCAACTGCTGCTCAAAACCAAACTCCATCTGCTACTCAAAACCAAACTCCAACTGCTGCTCAAAACCAAACTCCAACTGCTACTCAAAACCAAAATCCAAATCAGAGAACCGCTTATATTTTAGATACTGCTCATCTTCATAAGGTATCAATAAAAGATGCCTCTAAAGTTAGTCAATCAAATTATATTGGGCCCAAACTTAAAAAAGGTGATGAAATAAAAGTTGATCCGCAGGTAATAATGGAAGGCGGCGCATGGGTTAAAGCTGAAAAAGACGGGCTATCAGGTTACATTCGCAAGACTAAATATCTCGAAAAGCTAACGAATCCTCTAGGAGACACCAATCCAGAGGCAGAAGAATCCACAACCCTAGAAAATGCAGGAGAAGTCGCAGATCAAGTATCAGGAGGAGTAAACGACACCTATGGTGAATATGGAGATAGCCAAGATCTAGGATTGGCTGGTGGCATATTGGATGGTGTTTCTGGTCTTTTGGGAATGGTCAGTAATGCCAAAACCATGATCAGTAGTCAAGAAATCTGGGAAAAACTAGAAACAGGTTATGGTGTGTTACAATCAGGAAGCACACTTGCTGCTGGTGTTTCTGCTGCTGTTGCTAATACCGAGGGAGGAGATTCTTCTGCGTTAGCCAGCAATATTACTGCTGCCATTGCTGATGGTTTATCTGGACTGAAAGATGCCGTGATCAGCATAGTGAATTTCTATAAGTTATATAAGAGTACGATTGGCAAAAAACCCAAAGAAGCCGCAATTTTCCTTCAACAACTTGTAAATGCTGCATTAGCTGGCTCCAAGGTAGCTAAGTCTATTTATGGTATCATTAGCGATAATATTCCTACGCCTGTAGTCTATGCTGTTCCAGCTTTTAGTCTCGCAATGTCGGCAATTAATGGTATAACTCGTTTGTCGGATGCTTTGAGTGCTGGTAATACAAAAACCCAAATGGAAACAGAGTCAAATCGTTTTGTAGATGGGGTGGCTCTAGCCTTGGGTGATGCTGCAAAACCGGATGAAACTAATATTAGCGGTTCTAAAGTTTTTGATCCTGATCGCCGGGGAACATTTCCCAATTATAAAACTTACTTTCGGATAAAACCTCAAATTAAACAATCTGTAAATGCCGCTGATATAAAATCTAAGACTGAATACACAACCAATGAAGCAACGCCTTGTCAGACGGCTTATGATGCTGTCATTAGCACAATTGACGGATTAAGCATTGATACTCCTAAGAAAGACAAGATTAAATCGGAGATCCCAAATCCTCCTACGAATAAGGCTGACTTTGAGACAAATATAGTCAACAAACTGGAAGGATTAATATCTGACCCTAATTTTGAAGATGTTAAAGATGTATTGGCACAAATTCAGACAATAGCTAACAGCGAGTACGCTGAGATTGAAAAAAATACGGCTAAAGCAGCTTATGATGGTGTAAAAGCAACCGTTAATATCAACGACACTGAGGTCAAAAATAAAATAATTACTCCTACTGTTCCCACAACTCAAGTCGGATTTAAAGAAGATGTAGTTGATAAGATAGGGAAGTTAAAAACAGATATTGATCAATATGAATTTGCCGATAAGATGTCAGAAATTAATCAGAAGCGTCAGACATCTGGATGGACAGATGTTGCTCTGGAGCTAGTCAATATGGCGGGTGATATTACGACCATTGCTGTCGGTGCAACAGGGGTAGGTGTTCTGGTAGGTCAAGGAATGAAAGCAGGGACAGCTGGTTTTAAAATAGCTCATGGAGGTGCAAAATTAGCCCAGAAAATGTATCGGAATCGAGACCAAACTGGCAAGAAATCTACCAATACAAAACACCAAGAATATTGCCAACACGCACGCTATCTCTATGGGCAAATTGCTAACTTAGAGCCTACAAATAGCGCCAAAGCTAAGGAACTTGTTGGATATATTTCAGCTACGGGGGTCAATACCACCTTATTCTATGCAGAAACCTCTCCACAAAAACAACTTGAGATGCTAGTTTCCGCCATGAAAAAACGTTAAACCCATGAAAAACCGAGAATCAAGTTTAATTAAATTCAGGAGTAATGAACCATGATTTCAGAGACAGAACAGGCTAAAATTTTAACTGAACTGCAAGATTTGAAAACTTATCTGAACAAAAATTTAAGTTTAGAATGTCAAATCATTCAGGAACAGTCCGATGTTCCTATCAATTCTTTAGTTATTTTGCTCGAACCCGACAGCCAAGAACGATCAAGGTTAGCAAGTTTAACGTTCCTCCCCCTAGAAGATACTGATTTAGAATCAATTAAACTTCTCCAATTTTATTGTCAACTTCCCATAAGTTTATCCTCGGATTTTAGCGATGAAGTTCTTAGGTTTTTAGCAAGGGTTAATTTACAAATTCCCCTAGGAACTTTTACCATTGATTTTGAAGAAGAAAAAGTGGGTTTTAAGTATGTTTATTCTTTAGGAAAATTTAAACTAATAGAGCCAGACGAATTTTTAGAAACCTTCCTCCTTTGGATGTATACCTTAGATAAAATTAGTGATTTAATTGAAGCGGTAAGTACAGGTCAAAAAGACGTACAATCTGCTTGTCAAGAATTACTTTAAATCTCAATAATGCGACTTTCTTTTAACTTGGAATTGTCGCCACTTGGCTAATGCCAATAAATTTGGGCATATCAGACGAATTAATGTTATGATAGGCTTGTATGTTCCCTTATTAGTGACACCTTTAGAATTAATGGGAGAAGAATTATGATTACCCTTAATGATTCCACACTTGAGCAAATTCGAGATATTCGTCATCGAATTTCTGAGAATAATAATCATAACCCCTATCAATTGATTGCTTATTACTTAGAATTACAGCAAAAACATAAACTTCAGAAAACCTCGGTTTTAAGGGAAGTGGTAGGTACAGATCAGAAAGATGTACAATCTACTGATCAAGAATTCTAGGCAAAAAAACTTGGTTCAATGAAACGACATCAAACATAGCTAATTCTGAACTCAACCCCCAGAAACAACCATGAATACCAAAGCTGTTGTTACACCCGTCAAAAAAAGTACGCCGACTCCTATTCCCCAACTGTCACCAACGGTGGGATTAACCAGTGTGCGGCCGTTTGCGGATGAACAACTGGCTTTAAAAGAAGATGACAGCACCAGTGAACAAAAATTAGCGGGGGCGACGGCTCCTCCTCCACCCGAAGTACAACGGAATCAGAATCTTAATTCCGGCTATAATTTTGGTCAAATTTCGATTAGTGAATATATTCCCGCCACACCGCAAGCCAAGTTAGTTGTGGGTGCGCCTGGGGATAAATACGAGAAAGAAGCCGATGCAATGGCGGATAAAGTCGTGGCGATGACGGTTCCGGTGCAGAAGCAGGAGGAGCAGGGGAGCAGGGGGAGAAGAGAAGCAGGGGGAGCAGGGGGAGTAGAGGAGCAGGGGGAGGTCAGCCTCAAACCGACAACGGACACAATCCAACCGCCACCAGAGGAAGAGGGAACCGTTCACCTCAAACCGACAACGGACACAACCCAAGCTCCACCGGAGGAAGAGGGAACCATTCACCTCAAACCCTTAACAGAAAGCGTCCAACAGCGCCAGGAAGAAGATGGAACCGTTCACCTCAAACCCCTAGCTCAAACGATCCAGCGATATGAACAAGAAGCAACCCTTCACCTGAAACGGTTAAGCGGAATTCTTCAACAAAAGGAAATAGAAGGGGTCGTTCACCTCAAATCCATAGACAACCATATTCCATCAGGGATTAGCCAAACCTTAAAACAGTCTACCTTGATCTCCCGCCAAGGAAACGGCGGATTTGCAGCCAGCGAGAATATTGAAACTCGTGTTAAAAGTAGTAAAGGAGGCGGGAACCCCCTACCCGACGAAACCCGTGGTTTCATGGAAGACAGGTTTGGGAATGACTTTAGTGGCGTCAAAGTTCATACGGGTTCCGATGCGGTTCAATTAAGTAAAGATCTCGGTGCTCAAGCGTTTACCCATGAGCAAGATGTCTATTTTAATTCGGGAAAATATTCACCCCATACCGACGAAGGTAAGAAACTTCTCGCCCATGAACTCACCCACACAATTCAACAAACCGGCCCTAAAGCCAAGCGTAAGTCTCTGAGTCGGAAAATTCAAAAAAAATCCCAAATTCAGCGTCAAATCCAACCTTCTCCGGTTAAAAATGGAGTTAAAAAAAATCCGCCATTGAATCTCTCTGGCTTAAAAACTTTACCTGAACAATCTCTACAAAAAGCAGGTAAAAAAGAAGATAAAGACAACAATAATTCTCAAGCTGATACCTCAAAAACCGAAGATAAAAAAGCGACGACAACCGATACTAAAGCTGAAGTCACCACCGAAACCAAGACTGAGGAAGCATCAGTTACTAAAGGGGATACGAAAGAAACAGCCGAAACTAAGTCAGAAGAACGGAAAAAGAACGTTGAAAAAGAAAAAGAAGAGGCTAAGAAAGAACTCACTGGTGAAAAAATAGACAAAGATGATAAAGGCGCTGAACTAAAGAAATATTTAGCGGCGGAATCTTTGAAAAAAGTTGAAACTCAAACCGCTAAAGTTAAGGAAGATACGGATACCGTTAAAAATAAAGTTAAATCCGGTGAAACTGGGGAGAATTTAGGAAAATTAGAGAAAGAAAGTGGGGAAAAAATAGAATCTCAGGCTAAACAAGAAAGTCAAGAAGCTGAAACAAAAGTTAAAGATAAAGCCGACGAAAAAGGCAAACAAGATGCAAGCGGTCAAAGTCCCTCTAAAGAGACTGTAGCACTTCCGCTTCAGGTCAAACCTGGGGCCGGGGAAAATTCTCAGCCAGAGCAAACGGATCAGCCCGAAGCCGTCCCACCCATCCCAGAAGGGGAAGCGAAAAGCGCCGACACTTCACCGATCGCAGTCCCCGAAGTCAGTGGTGATCAAGCACCAGCGACACCCGAAGCCGACCCCGCTTTTCAGGCGGTGATTAAACAGTCCAAACAACAAGCCGATCAACAAAGCTCTCACCAGTCACCCAAATCCGCCGCCGAGGAAGCCCAAACCGCCGCGGTCGATCCCGACCAACAAATGCGGGAAGCCCAAGCTGGGAAGATGGATGATCTGAATGCTAAAAAACCGAAACCCTTTGACCGCAAAGTTTTTGAAGATAGTTTATTAGAAAAATTAAACTTAGTTAAACCCAAAAACGCAGATCAAGCCGATAATTTTGCCAGTAGTGGCAAGACTGATGATATTAAAAATGCTTTAAATACCGAAGTTAAGGGAGCTAAAAAAGAGTCAGGTGGAGGTTTACCAGAGGAAAGTAAAGCACCTCCCGAACCCGATGCGGAAGCTCCTAAAAAGGTTGAGGAACTGAAACCGACTCAGGAAGTTGTCGGGGCTGTACCACCAGAAATTGAAGCGGAAAAAGCCGTTCCCAAGGAAAAAACTGAACAGGAAATTGAGGCCCCTTTAGCAAAAACAACCGAGAATTTAGAGGGTGCGTTTGGTGAGATTCAGGCGAAGTCAATAGTTGGTTCTAGCAGTGATCCTGATGAAGTTCAAGCCGATCAATTGGCTGAACAAGTGATGGCGACGCCCGAACCCCAATCTCTACAATTAGAACCCCAGGAATCATCAATTCAACTCTCGCTCTCGGAAACGATTCAACTGCTTCCTGAAGTCTTGATTCAACGCAAAGAAGAAGTTAAACCCCAGTCCGTTGCCCAACCGGATTCAGAAGTTCCCCTGAATGTAGACCGTTTAGAAACCTGGAAAGAAGAGGGCGGGGGACAAGCCTTAGATGCCTTAAAAGAAGCCAAGACCCATGGCACCACAGAAGGCCCACAAAAATTCCGTCAAGGGGAACAGGAAACCCTGACCACAGCCAAAACTGACGCCCAGGCATCGGCTAAACAGTCCAATCAGGATATGTATGCAACTCGTACAGAGTCGATGGAGCAAACCGGAGATTCCCAAGAGGCAACCAAGACTCAGGACGAAATTAAACGGACTGAAATTAATACCAATATCCAAAGTATTTTTGACAAAACTCAGGGGACTGTTAAGGGTATTTTGGGGAAAATGGATAGTGATGTTAATACTGAATTTAATCGCGGGATTAGTGCGGCTAAAAATGCCTTTGAAGGTCATGTTAAAAGGAGAATGGCTGAGTATAAGGATAAACGCTATACCTTGGTATTTCCGATTAAATTACCTAAGCCTTATTGGTTTGGGATCAAAATGGTGAAAGTTGGAGAACTTCGGATTTTTGATTTTATTACCTGGATTAGAGATAAGTTTGCTGGCTTACCCGATGAAGTCAATGTTTTTTATGAAGAAGGAAAACAGCTATATATTCAAGAAGTTAAAAAAAGTATTTCTAATATTGGTGGGATTGTTGAAAAAGGATTAACCGCAGCCCAAACGGAAGTTAATCAAGGGCGAGAAAAAGTTAATGCTTATGTACAAACCTTACCAAAAGACCTGCAAGAAATTGGGGCTCAAGCGGCGGCGGATGTGCAAACTAAATTTGATCAACTTGAGCAGAGTATTACCGATAAACAAAATCAACTACTAGAAGATTTAACTAAAAAATATCAATCTAGTTTAAAAGAACTTGATAAACGCATTGAACAGTTAAAAGCGGAAAATGCCAGCTTAATTAGTAAAGCCTTAAAATTTATTGGAGATTTAGCTAAGAATATTATTAAAATTCTCCTCTGGCCGATTAAGAAAATTTTAAGTGTTTTTATTGGATCTCTGGCCGAGGATGTGATTGATGCCCTGATCGATGATCCGGTGCAATTTATGAAGAATCTCTTTAAAGGGATTGGAGATGGGATTAAGAATTTTGCCAATAATATTGCAAAACATTTACTCAATGGGTTAATTACTTGGTTATTTGGTAATTTAGGAGACTTAAAACTTCCTGAAAAATTTGATTTAAAAGGATTTTTAGATATTATTTTACAGGTTTTAGGCTTAACAAAAGAATATGTTTTTGGCATTCTTGGAGATATTTTAGGTGCGCCAGCTGCTAAATTAATTCAGTTTATTCTCGATGTTGTCCTCAAAAAAGGTATAGATAGTCTCAACTATCTTTGGGATTTAGTTAAATTGGTCGTAGAAGCTGGCCCCGATGTGATTATGACTTTAATTAATGAAGGGGTAGAAGCCGTAGAAACTTTCCCTGATTCTGTACAGAACATCTTAGGAAGTGTTAGTGGCGGCCTTGGCGGTATTCTGGGATTTGCTAAGGATTTAATCGGGTCTTTAGGAGAAGACGCCCTTGACTTTATTTCCGGTCTGCAACCGGGCGTAAAATTTATTTTTACCTTCTTTAGTACCTTAATTAAAGATGGTATATCAGGAGTTTGGGAGTTCATCAAATCCTCTTTGGATGATATGAAAAAAATCTTTCTCAAAGGTTTGATGGAAATGGCAATTGTGGAAATTGTCAAGGCGGGGATTAGTTGGCTGATTGGGATGATGAATCCAGCGTCAGGAATTGCTAAAATTGCTAAAGTTATTTTTGATGTAATTTCCTTTTTTGTGGAAAAACGGGAAGATATTAAACTATTTGTGCAAGCAATTTTAGATACTTTAAAAGCCATTTGTGACGGGGCTCCGGCGGTGATGGCGATGATGATTGAACAGGCTTTGGCTAAAATGATTCCGGTTTTATTAGGATTCTTAGCTTCCCTAATTGGTGTTGGGGGAATTCCTAGTAAAATTAAGAAAATTGTGACGACATTAAAAGCACCTGTGGATAAAACTATCGGGGGAATATTTGGAGGAGCAGCCACTTTCTTTGGGGGCGGGAAAAGCAAGAAAGGAAAAACAGCCCGCAAAGGTAAAAGCACAAATTCTCAAGGTACAAAGTCTAAAGACACAAAGGCTAAAGACAAGAAAAATAAAGATAAAAAACAACCTCAGAATGATGCCCAGAAACAAATTAAAGGCGCGGGTCATCAGACTCAGAATCTAGCAAGAAATCTTCGAGATCCTGATGCCGTGAATCAAAAATTATCAGGAATTAAGTCTAAACATAAACTTAAACAGTTGAAGTTGACTAAAAAAGGTAAAAATAAATATCAAATTGTCGGTCAAGCGGAAGCGACTAAAGTTCAACGACAGGTTGATTCGGTCGTAACTCAAGGAGAATTACCCCTGCCCCCCGTGTACGGGGGGTTGGTGATGGTGCAACGGTCGGGTGAATCTGCTTGGAAAGACAAGAAAAATGAACTCGTTGTCAAACAGAAAATTAAAGGGAATAAAAAGAAAGCTAGTTTGACACTAACGGCAAAATTAATGGATAAGAAAAAGATTTTGCCTAAGGTTGCTAAAAAACTCAAATCAATTATTAAGAAAAAACCTAAAGCAAAATTAGTAAAAAGTCAACTTCCGGCTTTGAAATCTCAATATAAACTCAAAACCTTAAGTCTAAATATCCTGAAACCCGATGGCAGTAAATATGTGATTACTGGGGTTGCTCCCGATGACGATAAATCAACCAAGGCCCAGCGCCAAGCCATGTCACCGAACACCGATCAAATGCTTGATGCCCATTCCGGGGTAGAAACAGCCATTCAGCGTTCCCTCGGTCAAGGTCAACCCCTACCTACCCCCGTGCGGGAACCTATGGAAAATGCCTTTGGTTTTGACTTTGCTCAGGTGCGGATTCATCATGATACCGAGGGCGATCGCCTCAGTCGCTCCCTCAATGCCCGCGCCTTTACCACCGGATCTGACGTTTTCTTCCGCCAAGGTAATTATGAACCCGAAAGTCCTAGTGGTAAAAGGCTCCTCGCCCATGAACTTACCCACGTTGTCCAACAGTCCAGTGAATCTCCCCTATTGTCTCGCACGGTGCAGCGAGTCGGTGAGGAAGTGCCCTATTTCGTTCAGAGGGAAGCAGAAGACAGTTCAGAGAGTTCAGATACTAATGAAAATCCCACAAAATCCGATGAAAATCTCACAAAATCCGATGAAAACAGCCAAAATTCAGCACTTGCAAATGCAGGACTTCTGATTGCAGGTAGTATGTTAGTATCTGGTCTTAGTCAAGGCTTTGGCGACGGTGGTAAGCAAAAAGAACAGGCTAATATCACTCAAAGCATTCAGGGTAACAAACTGACGATGCGGGTGATGATTACAAAACAGCAAGATCAGGATGAGCAAAAAAATCAACGCAAGAAAAAAGATTCATCCGTTGCTAATAATTTGGCTTTACCCGATGATATTGTCGATGATATTGTAGCATTAATTCAACAAATTGTCAATCAATATCCTGACCCTGATATTGTTCAGAAGAAACTGGATAAACTCTCTGTTGATTTTGATTTAGATTTGCTAAAAGTTGTGGGTTCGGCGACAATTGGTAATAGCATAACCTACGATATTCAGGTCAAAGGCCGTCCGCAGGAACCGACGGATGAAAATAACGCAGCGATCGCTAAAAATTTAGATAATCTTACACCTAAAGAACCTGAAACTAGACCCAGAAGCGGTAGTTTATTGGGAGGGTTGTTAAGTCAAGTATCTAAGTCTAAAAAAGACAGCAAAACCAAAGACGGCAAAACTAAAGAAGATCAACCAGAAAAAACTCCGAAAGCTCAAGAAGAAAAGCAAAAAACTAATCCTGAAAAAACTAAAAAAGAAGCAGAAGATGACGCTAAATCTAATCAAGCTCAGGAAGAATTGGCAGACGAAAAAGAAACTGCTAAATCTCAATCTAAGCAAGGCAATAAGCCAGGGAAAAACCCGCTTGACGTTAATACTAAAGTTAAGCGAATTGATCCTGCGACCGTTGAAATTTCTGTTCGGGCTGATCCTAAGAAAAAATAGAGTTTCCTTACTTTCGCTCACGGGACTTATCTGGGTTGATTTAGACTAAAGTAGAATAGGATTTGTACACCGAATCATGTAATACTAAAGGCAACATAAACGGTAAGTTT
>Ga0208359_1000229_pt1 | contig 10933 bp, 18 predicted proteins | sample LakMenEpi26Aug09_FD_150732 | JGI IMG/M metagenome (GOLD analysis project Ga0208359, IMG submission 150732) | Freshwater microbial communities from Lake Mendota, WI - 26AUG2009 deep hole epilimnion (SPAdes) | ecosystem: Environmental > Aquatic > Freshwater > Lake > Epilimnion/Euphotic zone ... | reverse complement strand
CAGGGGTGTGGGCCTTGTTCAACGCAAGGGCTACGGCTGACGGAGCAACCGCTGCCGAGGCTGCCGTGAATGGATGCCTCTTCAATCGCTTTGCAGTTATTTACAACTTCTAACAATGCCGACACCATCGCTGATTTTAGTGCCTGCTCGCTTTAAGACGGGCAAACTCTACACACCCTTAGCAACGACTTCGGGTGGTGTGGTATTGGGTGCATCGGGCGACTTCAATGTTACCCGAAACACGACTGCGACCCGATTCAATTCGGCTGGCTTGATTGAGAGCGTTGCAAGCGGTGTGCCTCGCTTGGATTACTACACCAGCGGAGGAACGGCTGGCTGCCCTGCGTTGCTCGTGGAGCCGAGTGCGCAGAACTTGGCGTTGCAGAGTGAGGCGTTCAATACAACTTGGAGTCCAACAAATATAACTGTTAGCACAAATGTAACAGGAACGCTTAGTCCAGCAGGAGGCACAACCGCAGACAAAATCATTCCAACATCAGGGAATTTGCAGCATAGAGTTGACCAATCTATAACCTTAACGGCATCGGGAACATATACCTTCTCGGTTTTCGCTAAGGCTGACGGATATGGTTTTGCAAGCCTTAGAATCGGCAGCAATGGTGCTGCATTTAATTTATCAAACGGAAATACTGGAGCAATTAGCGCAGGAATAACCGCACGAGCCGACAATTACGGGGGGGGATGGTATCGGTTGTCCATAACAGGGACAAGTGCATCGGGTTCGGTTACTTTTAGAATAAATGTTGAATCCGCTTTGCAGGTTGCAATTGATTTCGCTGGAGATGGTACTTCAGGGATATTGCTTTATGGCGCACAGTTAGAAACAGGCTCCGTCGCCACCTCCTACATCCCCACAACTGCCGCAGCGGTAACCCGAAACGCAGACGTGGTAAGCCTATCAGGCGCAGTCAGCGGATGCATCGGGCAGACGCAGGGGACGATTTATGCGGAGGTGGATTTTAGAAGTCCAACAAATGCAGGAGCAATTATTCAACTTGATTCAGGAGATTCAACGAACAGGGTTTTTATAGGTGCTGGTGCGACCATTAACATAGGTTGTATAAGCGGAGGGTCAAGTTATACCTTACCAGTTACGGGTAGTTATCTAACAGGTGTCAACAAAATTGCAGTGGTTTACGGCTCTTCTAACTTTACGGCATACCTGAATGGAGTACAAATAGGCTCGGCAACACCAACGGCAGGGACTTTCCCTACAAACCTGCTAACTCAATTTAACGTAGGAAGCAGAATATCAGCAGGTGTTCGTGGAGCCTTTTTAAACGACCGCATCCGTGCCGCTGCCCTCTACACCACAAGGCTCACGAATAGCGAACTCCAGTCGCTCACCACATTGTAATGGCTACCTTCCGCAAGTACGCATTCCCCAAGCAGAGCGACGCTGACAAGGTGCTGGCTCTATGCACAGGCACGACCGCTGCGGTTGACCTCGGAGTCTTGGATGGCTTCATTTGCTACGACATCCTTTGGGAAGGCGACGCTCCTGCAATCGCTGCCCAGTACGAAACTTGGCCCGAACCCTGCGGAGTCCACGCCTTTGCAGGTTGGGACGCTCAATACGCCGCTGACTACAAAGAATTTGCAACACCGCAAAGCAAATAACATTTCCAACTATGGGACTATTTCGCCGCAACCCTAACAAACCTAACCTCATGCAATCAGCCATCATCGCTCTACTTCGTCACTTGCTCACCTTCATCGGCGGTACACTCGTCGCCAAAGGCGTCATTGATACCGCAACTCTGACCGAAATTATCGGTGCGATAATTACTTTGTTGTCAGTTGGTTGGATGGCCGTGGAGAAAGTAAAGGGTAAACCCGAAGCACCGAAGGCGTGAACTTGATTGAAACCACTATCATTGGGTCCATCTCTGCAATCGTCGGGGGTGCAATTGCTTGGCTGACCAAAGGCAAATTCACGGCCGATAGTTTGCAGGTCAAGCAAGCCCAAGCGGTGCTGGCTATGTGGCAGGCAACCGCCGAAGCACAAAACAAAGAGTTGACTGAATTACGCAATGAACTTGTAGTTTTGCGTCAACGGATTGAGAGTTTGGAAACTACCATCCATGCACTTGAATCCGAAAACGCATCACTAAAAGCCATGCAATGATTCTACCACTCACCAAGCATTCCCGCAACATCCACGACATTACCTGCCAATCGGGGCAGGAGTTCTTGTTAATTTCCGACCTGCATTGGGATAACCCCCATTGCGATAGGGGGCTGCTGACCAACCACCTCAAGGAAGCCCAACGGCGCAACGCAGGAGTCATCGTTAATGGTGACTTTTTTTGTTTGATGCAAGGCAAGGGCGACCCACGACGGAGCAAGGAAGACATCCGAGAAGAACACAACAACGCCCGCTACTTGGATAGTATCGTCAACACCGCCGTGGAATGGTTTGCGCCCTACGCCAAGAACTTGCTGCTGGTTGGATATGGCAACCACGAAACATCCATCATCCACCACCAAGAAACCGACATCCTGCAACGCTTTGCAAGTACGCTGAACTACGCTACGGGAACAGCAGTTGAGGTTGGTGGGTACGGAGGAACCATTGACATCCGAGTGCAACACGACAACCTTCGGGGGGTCAACTTCGTGGTCCACTACTACCACGGAGCAGGGGGTGGCGGACCCGTCACCAAGGGGGTCATTCAAGACCAACGCCTACTTGCAAGCACCGAAGGCTACGACCTCACTTGGATGGGCCATGTCCACGAACTCTACTACCACCAAAACATGATTCACCGCTATGACCGCTCCACGAAGACGCTCCTTCAAAAACCTATTCACCAACTGCGCACGGCGACTTACAAGGAGGAATGGGACGGGGGCTACATGGGCTTTCATACTGAGCGAGGAAGAGGCCCGAAGCCTTTGGGCGGATATTGGATGAAGTTGGAAACCTCACGGAATAGTAGCAAGGACAACAAAGGTCCCGAACTGCAACTCCACGCTACCTTCACTCCTGCGGATAGGTTGTACTAAGATATACGAAGAAATCGTACGCATAAAGTAGCGGATTCCGCTACCTTCCGCAAACTATCCCTCCTGCGTATCGTTGGCGGTTAGATATAAGTAGCCGTACTCTTTCTCCGCATTAAACTGCGGGCATTCCTTGGCTACACCTGGGAAGTCCCGATGGCCACAAATGCGGGCCTTGGGGTACTTCTGCAACCACGATAGCAGCACCCCTGCGATGGCTTGGCGTTGCTGGATGGTTCGGTCATCCGTGTCCTTCCCCCCGATGTAGGACACATGAAGGCTTGTACTGTTGTGGCCCGCAACCCCGTTGGTCACCTTGTCGTCGGTAGCCAAGGTCATGATGTTCCCGTTGGGTTCAATGATTTTGTGATACCCCACAGCCTTCCAACCCAACCCCTCCTTCCAATGGCGGCGGATGCTGGCGATGGTGGTGTTCTTGGGGGTCGCCGTGCAATGGACGACGAGGTGGGTAATATCTCTCATTCTTCGGGATTAAGGAGTGGGTAGTAACAAACGGTGTAGTCTTCGTCCTTGGGCAACTGGGAGGCGGACACCTCATGAACCCCTGCCCACTGGGCCTTGGCGGGGTCGTACCCCAGCAACTCGCAAGCCCTGCGGTACTCGCACAGGAGTGCGTGGTTCTGCTCCAAGTCAGCGGGCGATATGGCTATCATCAGCCGCTCCAAGGCATTCGTGAGGGCTTTGGCGGGTCGGGTAGAGTGGTAGGTCATACCGCAAATTTATACGCTTTCGGGTGCATTTATGGCGAAAATTAGGAATTTATACGCTATCGGGTGTAACCTCCTAAAAAAAGATTCATAAAAAAATGACAACAATGGTCGCAAAAGGGTAGAGGCGTTGTAACTTTGTCGGACACTAAACCAATAAGCCATGAGATACTACGAAATTTTTGAATTAGTAAAGGAGCAAGACCCCGTGACGGGGGAAGTTTGTTCGGGGGATGAAGTTTTCCTTGGCAAAAGATTAACCGCAAATGCAGCAATTAGGTACGCCGTTAAAATGGCTGCTAAAATGTACGAGGTTATGGTTCGTGAATACGACCAACGCCTTGAACTGACTGGCCATTGGTATATGAAGGCCGATGAAAACGGCGGTGTTAAAATTAATAAAGTACTCTAAACCCAACCCACTAAACCCCAAACCATGACCCACAAAACCAAAACCAAACTCAAAGCAGCCCTTGCGACGGGCTACATCGTGCTGACCACCTGCCTCGGCCTCGCATTTTTCGGCAGATTCTTTCTCGCAATCATCACCAACTAAACCCCCAAACCATGCACAAATTCAAAACCACCAACATCAAAGGGAAGGACTATGTTGAAGTCAACCAACGCCTCCTGTTCTTCCGCAACGAGCCAACCTATGCGGGTTGGTCCATTGAATCCGACCTCGTTGACCTGCAACCCGACCGCTGCTGCATCAAGGCAATGATTCGGGATGCCGATGGCCGCATCCGAGCCACGGGCCACGCCCATGAGGACCGCACCTCCAGCATGATTAACAAGACCTCCTATGTAGAAAACTGCGAAACATCTGCCTTTGGCCGTGCCTTGGCCGCCCTTGGTATCGGGATTGAAACGAGCATCGCAAGTGCTAACGAGGTGTCCATGGCCATCGCCAAGCAGGAGAACCTCAACGACCTCAACGACAAACTCGGCCTCGTTCCCGCCTACGACGACCTCACCGCCGCAACCCTGAAAGCCGACTTCTTGAAACTGGTGCAGAAGTTACCCGCTGACCAGCAGGAACGCTTTATGAAAGACCTGGACCAAATGACCCCCGCCCGATTTGAGAAGGGCATCCAATTCATCCAAAACCAACTTGCTAAGCCATGACCTTACTTGAAAAATGCAATGCCGATGTTTACAAGGCCATCCTTGACATCAAAGCAAACCAACCCGTAATTGGGGAGAAACTCATTTCTATCCTGCAAAATTGCGAAGAGTATATTGATTTGACTTGCTCCGATATGCTTTGGTTTGCGGCTCACCTTCCTATCTCTATTTGGGATTGTAAAGTGCATACCTTCTACCTCCTTTTTGAATCCCAACAAACAACCACAATGCCATGAACCACTTAGTAACCATCCCCAAGTCGGACATCTCCAAGCAGGACATCGCCGACATCGCCGCTGGCCTTATCTTCCGAATACAGGAAGGCGAGGTCAACCCCATCGCCGCCCATGTACGCCTCAAGGCGGTCGTGAAAGCCCTTGAGCAAGTCCTAAAGGCAACCGAGGACATCGTTCGGGACGAGGCGGAGAAACACGGCAAGACCTTCTCTGCCTTCGGGGCAGACATTCAAGTCAAGGAGGGGGCGTTGACACCCGACTACCAGCACGACCAGCAATGGCGCTACCTGCAATCAAGCATAAAGGACCGAGAAGAACTGCTCAAGATGGCCTTCCGCAACGCTGGCAAGGCAACGGTGTACGACGAAGCGACGGGCGAAGCGGTCCCCGTGTGTCCCGCAAAAGGGACAAAACCAAGCATTGCTGTTACTTTTAAGACCACTTAACCATGCCCAAACCCAAAGGAAAAGAAATCCAACGAAGGGTCGCCACCATCTACGCCGTGTCGTACCTCGCACAACGCCCATACAGGGCCACAGAACTCGCCGAAGTGCTTGGTGTGACCATTCGTACCACCTACCGAATCCTAAGCGATTTGCGGGCCTCTAATTGGCTCGTACTGGAAAACTGCAAATACTCAATTCAACCTAACCAAACCCCAACCCAAAACCCATGAGCGATTACACCCCCCAACCCAACACCTTCACCCTGTTCGCTAACGACAAAGGTGACAACCCGAAGCGCCCCGACTACAAGGGCGACATCATTCTCCCCGACGGAACCAAGATGCGACTATCCGCATGGGTCAAGGAAGGCAAGTCAGGCAAGCGGTTCTTGTCAGGCAAAGTAGAACCCATGAACCAGCAGACCAGCAGTGGGAATTTTGCACCCCAAGATGGTGATATGCCTTTTTAGTGTAACTTTGTGAACTAATTACATTTACCAATATAGCCCATTTGAAATTGCAGCCAAATGGTGCTTCCGATAAAGGGTTCATTCTCTAACCCCTGCCCTGGCTGCTGCAATCAGTCAGGGTTTTTTTTTCTTTGCTATGGCAACAATATCACTATTCAAGGCCGCAAAAGGAGCGGCAACACGCAACACCACCCCAGACGATCACCTGGACTTTGCGGAGTACATCACCAATATCCGTGAGGGGTATTGGTACAACGAGGTAACCGCATACCGTGCGTCCAAGACGGACGAAACCAAACGCAGGCTTTCTGCCGTTACACCCAGCGGCAAGTTCAAGAAGCAGGGCAGGGATGGACTTGACACCCATTCAGGGATCCTCTGCATCGACATTGATGCCAAGGACAACGATGGCGTGAACATGAAGGCTCTGCTGAATGACGAGTTTTTGCTTGCCATGCACAAGTCCACAGGCGGGGAAGGGTATGCCGCCTATTACCGCATTGAACCCGATCGTCACCTGGAGGCGTTCTTCGCCCTGGAGAAACGATTGGCCGATAAGTACCACATCATTATTGACCCTGCATGCAAGGATGTGTCCCGCCTGCGGTTCGTCAGTTTTGATCCCGAAGCCTACCACACCGAACGCAAGGTAGCCGTATTCAAAGCCTACCTACCAAAAGCCAAGGCAACGCCCGCACCGAAATTCTATCCACACGGCGAGCATGATGTGGAGCATATCGTCCAGCAGATTGAAGCCAAGCGGATTGACCTTACCAACTCCTATGCTGACTGGGTAAAGATCGGCTTTGCCATTGCCGCAAAGTACCAGGACATGGGTGCGGACCTATTCCATCGCGTGTCAGCCATATCCCCGAAGTACGACCCGCAAGCCTGCGATCGGAAGTACAAAGCCCTCTGCCAAACCAAGCAGAACTCCGTGTCCTTTGCATCCTTCATGTGGCTGGCTAAGAATGCGGGCGTTGAAATCCAAACCCCGCAAACCCGCCACATCGTGTCAACCGCCAAGACCCACCGCATGCGGGTGGGAACAAACGGAGGACCCAAGGACATCGCATCAGCCACCGAAACGGCGGTCCGCATCCTTCGGGAGATTGATCAGATTGATGTCGAGCAGTTAGATGAAATCGTTGCACACACCATGCAAATGGATAGCGATGAACTGAAAACCGCATCAACCGAGGATTCGCCCATCAAGCAGATCAAAGCGTACCTGCGATCCTACGACCTGCGACGCAACGCCGTGACCAGAAACATTGAACTAAACGGCCAACCCATTAACGATACGGATCTCAACAACATCTATGTCGCATGCTTGGAGAACTTCGGCAAGAAGGAGGTCAACATGCAACTGGTCAACGCCATCGTGGATTCGGATTTTGTCGTCACCTACAATCCATTCCTTGAGTTCTTCGCCAAGAACGGCCACCGCCAACCGAAGGGGTGCATTGAAGCCTTGACCAATACGATCACCAGCACGACGCAAGAACACGCATTTGTGCAGATGTGCATCTACAAGTGGCTCTGCTCCGTGGTTGCAAGCATGCAGGGCGATTACTCGCTTGCCATCTTGGTGCTATGCGGGGACCAAGGAATCGGCAAGACTAACTTCTTCCGCAACCTGCTCCCTGCTGAACTGCGCTCTTATTACGGGGAATCCAAACTGGATGCAGGCAAGGACGACGAGATCCTGATGTGCAAGAAGATTATCCTGTGCGACGACGAGTTCGGGGGCAAATCCAAGCAGGAGGCCAAGAAACTGAAGGAACTATCCTCCAAGCAGACCTTCAGCATCCGCAAGCCTTACGGACGGGTCCACGAAGATTTGAACCGTTATGCGGTCCTTTGCGGTACATCCAACGACGAGGAAGTCATCAACGACCCGACGGGGAACCGACGGATCCTTCCCGTCGTGGCCGCAAGCATTGACTGGGATGCCTACGATGCCATTGACAAGACCGACCTATTCATTGAGTGCTACCATGCCATCCAAACCCACGGAAGCGATGCCTGGCAGTTGTCCAAAGCCGAGATAGCAATCCTCAACGATCGGACCCAACTGAATGTCCAGCCCGCCGTGGAGAAAGAACTCCTGCTTAAATTGTTTACCATACCCGAGCGGAGCGACGACCCCGAAGGCAAGTGGCTGACCAACTCCGAGATCAAGGATGTCATTGAAACCTGCACCCGCCAGCATGTGTCCGCACACAAACTTGGAGCCATCCTAAAGTCGCTTGGGTGTCAAAAAGTATGCCGAAGGGAGCGGAATTTCCTTGGATGCTATTTTGTAGTCAGAAATTACGAAAGAAGTGACTACGCCCAAACGCCTACTAATCAAGGCATTCCGTTTTAAGTAGTCAGTGTAGTCAGTTTTGACCCCTATTTTACATTGGCAATATATACGAGCGTGTGCGTGTGTGCATGTGTAATGTATATCTACTCATAAGAAAAAAAGTAACTACAAGTGACTACACTGACTACAACCGCCTCCACGCTATCAGGAAGGCCGTTTTTTGTAGTCACTTCTTAAAAACCAAAGTGACTACAAGTGACTACGCTCCGACCCTACCAAAACCAAGCCATTGACCAAATGCGGACAAGTATCGCAGAGGGCAAGAGGCACATCATCCTGTGCGCTCCAACGGGGAGCGGCAAGACCGTCATGTTCACCTTCATGGTGGCATCGGCACTCCAGCGGGGAAAACGGTGCATCATCTTCACCGATCGGGTTGAACTGTTGAAACAATCCAACGGTGCGCTGGATCAGTTCGGGATCGTGCCGACCCTCATTGAAGCGGGCAAGCCACGACTGGATGTTTCGGGCAACTGTTTCATTGCTATGGCTCAAACTTACGCCCGACGCAAGAACAAGGCCGACTATGCCGATCTCATGGCGGGAATGGACCTAGTGATTATTGACGAAGCCCACAAGCAAACCTTCAACCCGCTACTTGCAAGCATCCCCGCCAAGGCCGTTGTCATCGGGGCCACCGCAACGCCGCTGCGTCGTGGGAACCAAGAATGCCTCTCGAAGTTCTACCAAGCACTCCACAACCCTGTGCAGGTCGGGGAACTGATACGCCAAGGGTTCCTTGCCAGTCCCGTCACCTACGGGACAAACTTGGACCTATCGGGTATCGGGATGCGGGGCGATGACTACGACACCCAGCAGATGGCCACCGTGTACTCCAAGCGGAGGGTTTTTGACGGCGTTGTCAAAAATTACGGGAGGCATTGCAGGGGCAAGAAGGCCATCGTGTTTGCCAGCAACATTGCATCGAGCAAGGAGGTCTGCGCCGCTTTGCAGAACGCAGGCCATAACGCCCGTCATGTGGATGGGACCATGGGCAAGCAGGAACGGGCCGATGTGTTGGAATGGTTCAAGCACACGCCCGACGCTATCCTATGCAACTGCGATCTTATGACCACGGGATTTGACGAGCCAACCATTGAGGTAGTGATCCTTTACCGTGCGACCGCAAGCCTTCCCTTGTTTATGCAGATGGTGGGCCGTGGTTCCAGGGTGACACCAACAAAGCGGGAGTTCACGATCCTTGACTTCGGCAACAATGTGAACCACCACGGGTTTTGGGAAGCAAGCCGTGACTGGTCCCTCAAAAAGAAACGCAAGAAGAAATCCGATGGCGTTGGCGGGGCGAAGAACTGCAAGGGATGCGAGGCGATTATCCCCGTGGGGGCGATGAAGTGCAAGCATTGCGGCTACGAGTACCAGCGCAAGCCCCAAGAGCAGGGCGAGATGGTGGACCTGCACCTCATGACCAAAGCGCAGGGCATGCAGTTGGCCACGACCAGCAGCATGTACCAAAAGGCACAACTGGCCAAGGCCAAAGTAATTTCACCGTTTTGGGTCCTGCACAACCAATGCAAGAGCAAAGCCGAAGCCTTGGAGTTCATCCGCTACATGGGATGGAAGCCAGGCTGGGCCTTCCACAACAAAGACCGTTTTCCAATCCTCAAATAATCTCATGCAAGAGTTCAAGATTCAAGCCGAGTGCTTTCAATGGCACTGGAACAACTTCCCCGACCAGCGGGGCCGATTGTTTACAGTAAACAATAACGCACCGTCTGCCTATGCGGGGAGCGTCATGAAAGCGATGGGCGTGGTTGCGGGGGTGAGCGACATGATATACTTGTCCGACGCTGGTGCCGTGTTCTTGGAATTCAAAGACCCCAAGGGCAAACAGTCCCTATCGCAGAAATGGTGGCAGGGGGTCGTGGAGGCAGTTGGCTACAGGTATGTAGTCATCCGAAGCGTGGAAGATTTCCAACAAGTGTTGGCTGAATGTTGCTAACTTGTGTATATGTTTGCTGAACCTAAACCAAAACCCATGAAACCAACCCCCACCGATTTCCGCCGCTGGCAAATCCACATCCGCAAGGAGTGCGTGAACTGCGACCGCCCCGACCGCTCCGAAACCATCAAGCCTTGGACCGTGAACTGGACCCTGCTCGGTCGCATCCTCCAAGCCAAAAACGCATGACCATGCCCTGGATAAGACCCCAAGACCAAATGCCCGAGGATAATAAACCCGTGCTGATAACCGATGTAGAAGGGCTGCAAATCGTTGCTTGGTATTCTGTAAGCAACAATATGTGGTACTCCGAGAACCACGCTTGGTTTACCAGCGAAGTCAATTATTGGATGCCAATACCCGAAATCGTTTAAGTCATGACCCCAGCACTCATCCATCATCTCGTTGACACCACCGCAATGATATTCGGCATAACCCCCGACCAGGTGCGCTCCGCATCAAGGGAACGGCCCTGCGTAATCGCTCGCAACATCGTGGCCGACATTGCCTACAACGAGTACCTATTCACCTTCATGGCTATCGGGAAGGAACTGAACCGCCACTATTC
>Ga0208359_1000228_pt1 | contig 10948 bp, 9 predicted proteins | sample LakMenEpi26Aug09_FD_150732 | JGI IMG/M metagenome (GOLD analysis project Ga0208359, IMG submission 150732) | Freshwater microbial communities from Lake Mendota, WI - 26AUG2009 deep hole epilimnion (SPAdes) | ecosystem: Environmental > Aquatic > Freshwater > Lake > Epilimnion/Euphotic zone ... | reverse complement strand
TGAGAAGACGGAGTATTAATTAAAACCCGGGCGGTTTGAACGGTATTTTCAAACCGTTTAATATGGTCGATATTGTTGGGAGAAGTGTATAAAGAGGCGGTGTGTCCCCGTCCCCCTAACTGTACTAAAGTATCGGCTTTTACCACCGCATCCTCGAAATCCTTAGCCCGATACATGGCTAAAATCGGAGAAAGTTTTTCATGGGAAAAGGGATCATTTTCATCAACTTCTATCCCTTCTCCAATAATTACCCTGGTTTCTTCCGAGAGATTAATTCCGGCTAATTCCCCTAATTTTTGCACGGGTTGACCGACAATTTCCCCATTCAAATGTCCGTTCACAAAAATAACCTTTGCCATCCGTTCCCGTTCTTCTGGGGTTAGGAAATAGGCGCCGCGTAGGGTAAATTCTTTCTTGACTTCTTCGTAAACAGAATCAACCACAATTACCGATTGTTCACTAGCACAAATCATGCCATTGTCGAAGGTTTTACTAATAATAATTGAGGAAACGGCCATTTTAATATGGGCGGTATCGTCAATTAAAGCCGGGGTATTCCCCGCCCCGACCCCCAGGGAAGGATTACCGGAAGAATAGGCTGCCCGTACCATTCCTGGCCCTCCAGTGGCTAAAATTAGCTTAATATCCGGGTGCTGCATTAGGGCTTGGGACAGAGGTACGGTGGGTGCATCAATCCAGCCGATAATGTCTTCTGGGGCTCCGGCGGCGACGGCTGCATCTAAGACAATTTTGGCAGCGGCGGTGGTACAATTTTTGGCACGGGGATGGGGAGAAAAAATAATCCCGTTGCGAGTTTTCAAGGCAATTAGGGCTTTAAAAATAGCCGTTGATGTTGGGTTTGTTGTCGGAACAATTCCGGCTAAAATCCCCACGGGTTCGGAGATTTTTTGAAACCCAAAGGATTTGTCTTCTTCGATGACACCACAGGTTTTTTCATGTTTATATTTGTTGTAAATAATTTCTGAAGCAAAGTGGTTTTTAATCACTTTATCCTCTACAACCCCCATTCCGGTTTCTTCTACGGCCATTTTTGCTAAAGGAATCCGGGCAGCATTTGCCGCTAGAGCCGCTTTTTTAAAAATATAGTCTACCTGTTCCTGGGTATAGGTTGCATACTTTTGTTCTGCAACCTTGACCCGTTGGATTAGGGATTCAAGTTGATCAATATTTGTGACTTTTTCCATGATGATATATGCTCCTGTTTCTGTTTGGATTCAGGTTGTTGTGGTGTTCGTTTATATCATAATAGTTTTTGTCGATTTTGGAATCTGGCGGGGACAAAATTACTAGATTTTAATATAAATTTAATATTAATTTAAGATTAAAGCCCTATTTTGAGAGACAGAAACTTTGTATAATTGATCCATAAACTAATCAACTCTTACACTGATAACTAATAACTGATAACTGATAACTGATTTCTATGGTAGCCACAACAACCCGAATTTCCGACCCCGCCCATGATGTCTTACGCTACGAACATCAATCTCTGAATGCGATTTTTAACCCTAAAACCGTTGCTGTGATTGGGGCTACAGAAAAGCCCAATAGTGTTGGTAGAACTCTACTATGGAATTTAATTAGTAGTCCCTTTGGTGGGATGGTTTTTCCCGTTAATCCCCATCGCAATAGTATTTTAGGAATTAAAGCCTATCCTAGTATTAAAGATACTCCAGAACCCGTTGATTTAGCTATCATTGCCACCCCAGCCGCAAGTGTTCCCTCTGTCATGGAAGAATGCGCCATGGCTGGAGTTAAAGGGGTGATTATTCTATCGGCTGGATTCAAAGAAATTGGCCCTAAAGGAATAGAATTAGAACAGAAAGTTTTAGAAATTGCACGATTAAATAAAATTAGAATTATCGGCCCCAACTGTTTAGGATTAATGAATCCCTTAACCGGACTTAATGCCACCTTTGCTAATGCCATGGCAAAACCGGGAAGCGTTGGCTTTATTAGTCAAAGTGGGGCTTTATGTACTTCTATTTTAGATTGGAGTTTCCGAGAAAATGTCGGTTTTAGTGCCTTCGTTTCCATCGGTTCAATGTTAGATATTGGTTGGGGAGATTTAATTTATTATTTAGGCAATGACCCCCATACTGAAAGTATAGTTATTTATATGGAATCTATCGGGGATGCCCGATCTTTTTTATCCGCAGCTAGAGAAGTAGCCCTGACTAAACCAATTATTGTGATTAAAGCCGGACGCACCGAAGCCGCAGCCAAAGCCGCCGCCTCCCATACCGGAGCCATGGCCGGAAGTGATCATGTCTTAGATGCGGCTTTTAGACGTTGTGGCATTCTGCGGGTGTATCATATTGCCCATTTGTTCTCCATTGCGGAACTTCTCAGTAAACAACCCCGACCCAAAGGGCCGCGACTTACAATTTTAACCAATGCCGGAGGGCCAGGGGTATTAACCACAGATACCCTAATTGGGGAAGGAGGAACCCTAGCCCAACTCTCCACCGAAACCCTGGAAGCCCTGAATCAAGTGTTACCGAACCAATGGAGTCATGATAACCCGATTGATATTTTAGGGGATGCTGACCCGGAACGCTATGCGAAAGCCTTTGATATCGTGGTTGAAGATCCGAATAGTGATGGTATTTTAGTAATTTTAACCCCCCAAGCCATGACTGACCCAAGCAAAACGGCGGCACAGTTAAAAGAGCGCTGTCTGAAAATGCCCAATAAACCGATTTTAGCGAGTTGGATGGGGGGCGCGGATGTAGCATCCGGGATCGAAATTCTGAATCAAGCTAATATTGCCACTTTTTCCTATCCCGACTCGGCGGTACGGATGTTTAACTATATGTGGCGCTACACCTACAATTTAAAAGGTTTGTATGAAATTCCTAGTTTACCAAAGGCTAGTGAGAATGAAAGTCTGGTTTGTGATTGTGTGCAACATCTGATTAACTCGGTTTTAGCTGAAGGACGCACCCTATTAACGGAGTTTGAATCTAAGCGCCTACTTTCAGCCTATGGGATTCCCACTGTACAAACCTATATCGCCTCAAATATTGATGCAGCCGTTAACGCAGCCGAACAGTTAGGGTATCCGGTGGTATTGAAACTATTGTCAAAAACGATTACTCATAAAACCGATGTCGGCGGAGTAAAACTCAACCTCAACACCCCAGAAGCCGTCCGTCAAGCCTATACCGCCATTGAAACCTCCGTAACTCAACAGGTGGGGGCCGAACATTTCCAAGGAGTGACGGTACAAAAGATGGTCAAATTAGAAGGCTATGAATTGATTATTGGCAGTAGCCTTGATATCCAATTCGGCCCGGTGTTGTTGTTTGGCATGGGAGGACAATTAGTAGAAGTCTTCAAAGATCGCGCCTTGGCTTTACCTCCTTTAAATACTACCCTTGCGCGGCGGATGATGGAACAAACCAAAATTTATAAAGCCCTGTTAGGGGTGCGGGGACGGCATTCGGTGGATATGGAAGCCTTAAAACAGTTATTAGTCCGGTTTTCTAATTTAGTCGTTGAGCAGCCTTGGATTAAAGAGATTGATATTAACCCTTTATTGGCTTCGGAAAATGAGTTAATTGCCTTAGATGCCCGGGTGGTATTACATTCCCCCGACACCAAACCCGAAGATTTACCTAAACCCGCCATTCGCCCCTATCCTCGGCAATATATCAGCCATTGGACATCCCAAAAAGGTATGGAGATTACGATTCGGCCCATCCGTCCTGAAGATGAACCTTTGATGGTCAAGTTCGATCAAAGTTTATCGGAGGAAAGCGTCTATTTGCGTTATGCTCATCTGGTGAAACTCAGTTCCCGTGTCACCCATGAACGCTTATCACGACTGTGTTTTATTGATTATGATCGGGAAATGGCCTTAGTTGCCGAATATCAACACCCGGAAACAGGGGAAACTAAAATTATTGGGGTGGGACGACTGAGTAAAGGCTATGGTAACGATGAGGTGGAATTTTCCTTACTGGTGAGTGATAGTTACCAACGTCAAGGAATTGGTACGGAGTTATTGCGCCAATTACTGAATATTGCCCGTCAAGAGAAAATGCCTCTAATTTTTGCCGAAATTCTTAGCGATAATCGGATTATGCAGAATATTTGTCAGCAATTAGGATTTACCTTAAATCAGATTATTGGTGAACCGATGGTGAGGGCAGAAATTGAATTTTAATCCACTAGAAACACAAAGCTAAGATATACAGTTTAACTTAATTAAGGTGAAACCCAAAACATTCCTTTAATCCCGTTAGGATCGGTAATAAACCCTAAACTATGATAGAAATTAACCGCTTTATTCCCAGCAAATAACGTAATATTTTCAATATTTTGCAATTGTAGCTGTTCTAAGGTATACCGAATTAAAGACTTTCCTAATCCTTGATTTTGAAAACTAGGATGAATTACCACATCCCAAAGGGTGGCATTATAAACGTGATCTGAAACAGCCCGGGTAAACCCAATTAATTGTTTTTGGGTGGGGGTGACAAACCAAAGGGTGACAACTAAAAAACTGTGTTTTAGGGCGATTTTCATGTGTTCATGATCACGAGTCATCCAACTGACTGCTTTAAAGAGTTGATCTAATTGGTTTAAGTCAAAATTAATATCGGTACTAAAAATAAATTGTCCGAGTTGTTGATGGGTTGCTAAGGGAATATTAAAATTATTGGTGGTGATATTAGTAATACCATCATCATATTTAGACCATTTCTTTAAATTCTGATCAATATTTTGATGTCGTAAATTAATTGATGTTTCTAATTCAGTTTTTTTCTGTAATAGAGTATTAAACTTTTCTGCAATATAAATCTGATCAGGATAAAATTCTACAGCCATTTTATATAAAATCAAAGCCGCATTGATCAGATGTTTTTGTTGGAAAAAATCGGCGATTTTCAGCCACGCGCTTTGATTTTGACTTAAAAATTGAATAATAGTTTGATACTCAGGATACTGTTGATGATTTTGAATGACTTTTTGATAATGGGCGATCGCCAAATCAAACTTTTCAGGTAAATGATATTCCAGAGTTTCCCCTAATTTAGTTGCAATTAATACAAAATCCTGATCTCGATTAGTTTGATGCAGAATCACCAAACTTTTCCAATAATTAATAATCGCTAAATTCCATTTTTTTTGCTGAATTAACCCATCGGCTAAATTACAATAAGACCAATGAAAATGAGGGTTTAATTGTATAGCTTTCCGATAAACATGAACCGCTTCTTCCCAATATTTTAATTTTAATAATCCATTCCCTAAATTATGATAAGACCAGGAAAAATTAGGATTGAGTTCAATTGCATAACGATAATTAATAATGGCATCTTGCCATTGTTCTTGTTTCAAAAAAACATCCGCTAAATGGTGATAAAACCAAGAACAATGGGGATTTAATTGGATCGCTTGACGATAATTAGCGATCGCATCTTGCCATTGTTCCTGCTGATCATACAAACGCCCTAAATTTGCATAGGATTCAGCCGATTTGATATCCCTTGCCATCACATTTAAAGAATCGGGTTTTAACGGGTCTTCCTGGGGCATATTTTTCGGCTTAAACAGGAGAATATAATACGGATTCTAAACGCCGTAAGGCGAAATCTAAATCATCATTAATCACTTCAAAATCAAACTCACTAGCCGCGTCCATTTCCGCTCTAGCCCTCATTAAACGCCGTCGAATGGCATCTTCAGAATCCTGACCTCTACCGCGTAAACGCCGTTCTAATTCATCAATAGAAGGAGGCATAATAAAAATGCTTAAAGCCGATGGAAAAGTAGAACGAATTTGTCGAGCACCCTCCAATTCAATCTCTAACAAAACCGATATTCCTGCCTCAATTTTTTCTTTAACAGCAATTAAGGGAGTTCCATAACAATTTCCCGTAAATTCAGCCCATTCTAACAATTCTCCCCGTTCTATCATGTTTTGAAAACAAAGGTGATCAACAAAATAGTAATCTTGTCCATTGATTTCACCGGGACGGGGAGAACGAGTGGTCACGGAAACGGATAAATGAAGTTCAGGATGATCTTTGAGTAGGGAACGAACTAATGTTCCTTTTCCGACCCCGCTAGGGCCTGTCATCACAATTAATCGGCCTTTTTTCATGATATTTTAATCACGTTAGACGGTTGCAAACAAAGTAATAGGGAATCCCTGATTTTCCCTTGAACCTGCTGATGGATTCAAGGAATTGAATCGGAGTCTTTCTATCTTCTCATGCTATGCCAATGGAAACCAAGAAGCATAAATAACAAATCCCCTAATCATCGCGGGAATTGCCGTCTTTGGTCATCACAAAGCGATGGGCAACGGTTTCCGGTTGAATTGCAGAGAGAATAACATGGCTAGAATCCGTAATAATCACCGCCCTAGTTCTGCGTCCGTAGGTGGCATCAACTAACTGTCCCCGCTCCCTGGCATCATTAATAATCCGCTTAATCGGAGCCGATTCAGGACTAACAATGGCAATCACCCGATTAGCAGAGACAATATTACCAAAACCAATATTGATTAACTGAATATCCATAAAAATTGAATTGATAGGATCTATCAAAGTTTTTTTCTACAATTCCATCATAGTTAAAATTTATCAGATTTACAACGATTAATTCAGTAAAAATTTTATTTTTTATCTTCTTGAGTTTGCCTTATAGTGTTAAGCCAAAGCTAAAAAATAGCCTGTTTTGATCGAGACTAGGAATCACAAAAATCAAAACAGATTCAACAAAATTAACTCGATGATGATTCGGAATTAAAATTTTCCCTGTTACCCATTCCCCATTGCCTATTCCCTACTTCCAACAATCTTATTTTTTAGAACGGATTTAGACTAGCTCTATTCATCCCCGGTTCTAGGAATTTGTGTTAAGCTGACAGATGTTCCTTGGATAATTAATAAGTTATGAAAGCAATTGTTATTCATCAATATGGGTCGCCCGATGTTCTTCGTTATCAAGATATTCCGACCCCAACGATTAAACCGGATCAAGTTTTAGTCAAAATTCATGCTAGTAGTGTTAATCCTGTGGACTGGAAAATTAGGCAGGGATTATTACAACCCGTATCTGGCTACAATTTCCCCAAAGTTTTAGGCTCAGATTTATCAGGGGAAGTGGTGGAAGTCGGCTCACAGGCGACGCGCTGGCGGGCGGGAGATCAGGTTTATGGCTTCGTTAACCCGTTATTTGGAGGGGCCTATGCCGAGTATGTGGCTGTGCCTGCCGGGAATTTGACCTATAAACCTCAAAATATGACTTATGCGGAGGCTGCAACGGTTCCCATAGCTGGATTGACGGCCTTGCAGGGGTTATTAGATTTAGGTCAACTGCGACCCGGACAAAGGGTTTTGATTAATGGGGCGTCTGGCGGTGTGGGAACCTTTGCGGTGCAAATTGCTGTGGCCATGAATGCTGATGTCACGGGGGTTTGCGGGACTTCTAATGTTGATCTTGTTAAACGTTTGGGGGCTCATACGGTGATTGATTACACCCAAGAGGATTTTACCCGGCAAGAAATTCAATACGATATTATTTTTGATGCGGTCGGTAAACAATCCTTTTTTAATTGCGAAAAAATTCTAAAATCCGATGGCATTTATATCTCAACTTTGCCCACAATTGATAATATGGGAGCCACCTTACAAACTTTATTTTTTGCGGGTAAAAAATCAAAATTAGTCCTAGCTCAACCGACTCGTCGAGATTTAGATGCGCTGCGAGATTTGATTGAAGCGGGCAAAATTCAAACGGTAATTGATCGGACTTATCCCTTAAATGATCTAGCCGAAGCCCATACCTATAGTGAGATGGGGCGCACCGTTGGCAAAATTGCAATTACTGTTAATGAAGGGTTACAAACCATTAATATTGAGTAAGTTTAGGGGCGAGGTCTTCTCGCCCAAACTCTATTAATGTTGAAAATTCAATCCCGCTTGACGAGCCGCCACAATATAGCGGAAAATATATTCTACTAATTCAATATGGTTTTCTGCGGCTTCTGGAGAAGTTGCCCAAACCGTTACTCCATGATTTCTAATTAACAACCCTGGAACATCAGGAGTAGTTTGTTTAAACCGTTGAATAATATCTTCAGCAATTCGAGATACTTCTAAATAGTTCTCAAAAACGGGCATATAAACTTTAGGGTTTTCTTGCCAAATTCCCAACCCTTTTAACATTTCAATGGGCGGTAAAGGCAGTCGTTCATGAGCAATAAAGTTTGAGACCAATTTGGCTTCAACTGAATGAACATGATAACAGGCATTTGCATCGGGAAACAAAGAATATATTGCTTGATGAATACTGGTTTCTGCCGAAGGTTTATTGTTAGGAGCAGGGTTTTCTAATATCTCTCCGGTTAGGGACATTCTCACAAAATCCTCCGTAACTAATTTGCCTTTTTGTTTGCTACTAGCAGTAATCCAAAAACTATTATCAGGCATTTTAGCCGAAAGATTTCCGGCCGTCCCTGCCATCCAACCCAGTTGATGAAATTGGCGAGACGCATGAATTAAAGATTGACGGAGATCGGTGTTCATGATCAATTACTGATTAGGAATTACGAATTAGGAATTACGAATTCATGCCCATTTTTCCATTGCCTGTTTAAGAGCGCCAGGGGGCATTTTGTTAACATTAAAGGGTAGACCCTGTTGATACCAGTCGAGGGCTTGGAAGAAGGCATTAACCCCCGCTCCTGGGCCGTTTGGATGATCCATAATCCCCGTCCCGGCATTCAAAATTACATGATTTCCATAGTCCGATAGGGCTTTGGGGACAATTCCGGGGTGAATTCCGGCCGAGGGTACGGGGAAAACATTCCGCGATCGCAACTGCTCACAAATCCGTTTTTCCTCAACGGGATCAAAGGGTAAACTGCCATAATGGGCGGGATATAACACCGCATCCGCCCCAGCGTGGGCCATTAAGGTTCCCAAAATCACGGAATAGGAAAAACCCGTATCACCAGAGGCACATAACGCCCCCGCCAAGGCAGGATGGGCGAAAATTGGAACATTCAATTCTGGATCGGCGGCTAGGGCTTCTAAGACCGAAAAACCGTAGGTGAGAACGTTTAATAATAGGGCATTTGCCCCTTCTTTCACCAGTATTCGGGCTTTTTCTAATAGGGTTTGGGCATTTCCAGTAACATTAATAGCATACAAAACCGTGCGCCTGGTTTCTTGTTTAATTTGGTCTAAAATCGGACGACAAGCTCTTAATCTTTCTAGGGTTGGGGCGGTGTTTAAATCCCCCATAATTTCATCATCTTTAATAATATCTAATCCGGCCGTTGCCACTTCTTGTAAAATTGTAGCATGATCCTGGGCTGAAAGTCCTAAAGCGGGTTTAAAAATTGCCATAATTAAGGGACGATCAAAAACTTGTAATTGTTGACGAATTCCTGATATGCCAAATTTTGGCAACTGACCATAATTATTGTCGAGTCTAACCGCAACTATTTTACCAACTCCAGCCATTGAATATTTGCCAAAAATCATCGTTAGCAAACTAGCAATATCATTTTCAACGTTAATTTCAGGAAAACTAACCGTTGCAATATTATAACCTTGTTCGTCGGTTTTAACATTAATAACTTGGGCTAAATGCGATCGCAAATTATCCTCACGATGGCTAAATCTTTCGTCCCAAGTTCCTGCGGTTTGTCCGATAGCAATGACTTTCGCCTGACGCGACGCATCAATATTAGGTGGAAAACGATAATCAACTTCAATGGTCATGGTTTTTTATTCTACTAATTGTTATCATTGAAGTAGAGACGTTGTATACAACGTCTCTACAAATTAATTCAAAGCCAAGGTCTTTTTCGGTCTTCTGGAAAAAATTCTAATTTCAGTATCGGTATATTCGGGAGTCCAACCTTCGGTTGTCGTGAAATAACGAACCGCTTTAATCCGTCGAGTTTCTGTTAAATAAAACCAATGTTCTGTATGAGCCGGAACATTAATATATTCTTCAGGCTTAACAGTTAATTCCACTTGACTTCCATCGGGACGGACAAAGCCAAAAACTCCTTCCCCATCAATAATATAACGAACTTCATTATCAGCATGAATATGGCACTGTTCAAATTTTGCTAATAATGTTTCTAAATTAGGGGTATCCGGGTTAAGAACAATTAAATCACGGGACTGATAACCTGCGGTTTGTTGTAATTGTTCAAAATATTGATCTAATCCTTGCAAAACTTCCGCTTTTTCGTTATCGTTTAATCCGAGTTGATTCAATAATTTAATCAATTCTGGATCTGTACCCACAGACCAATGGTTTAAATGAATATTCAGACTGGCTAATTCTCGCTGAATTTCATCTAATTCGGTGTAAGTTGTTCCGTCTTCTAACTGTAAAACTGCCATGTTTCACCTCCGCAGTATGAACCGTTTTTAAGTCAAATACTATTATATAGCGGTGTGTTGTCGCGTGAGATACAACGCAAAACCCTGTTTCTTAAAAAATATCTTTGCCAAAATCCTAGGGATTTGCGTAATTGTTGCCTTTGCCAGCGATATAATAATTAAAATGTGAGTTAAATCAATATGCGAAAGGATTTTTGGGCGAATCTACCAAAGGACATCTTGTTGGTCGGTGTTCTGAGTGTGGGGATGGGGACAGCCGCATCGGTGGTTTTTCCTGGGGGTGGTCTCGGAACTCCATTGCTGGGAAGTACCGCCGGGGCGTTAATTGGGACGGCGGTTTTTAGTAAACAGAAAGAACAAGAACTTAAACGGAGTTTACAAGATTCCCAAGCCCAAAAAGATAAAGATTATCAACGATGTTTGTATGGATTTAGTCACGAAACTAATGAAATTAAATCGCAATAAATGTAAGTATTATCAACAAGGCCTAAGAGCTATGAGGCTTATAGAGTCTGTCTTGTAGCTGATTTCGTCCCCCCTTC
>Ga0208359_1000225_pt1 | contig 10961 bp, 4 predicted proteins | sample LakMenEpi26Aug09_FD_150732 | JGI IMG/M metagenome (GOLD analysis project Ga0208359, IMG submission 150732) | Freshwater microbial communities from Lake Mendota, WI - 26AUG2009 deep hole epilimnion (SPAdes) | ecosystem: Environmental > Aquatic > Freshwater > Lake > Epilimnion/Euphotic zone ... | reverse complement strand
GAAATCAACCCGTTCCGTGACGGTGATGTCGTCGAATGGGTCGCCCGGCATGGCGATGATGTCGGCTGTCTTGCCGACCGCCAGAATGCCGATGTCGTCTCGCATCAGCAGTTCGGCGGCCACGCTTGTTCCGGCACGCAAGGCGCGGGGGATCGAAAGCCCGTTGTTCACCAGTTCGGCGAACTCGGTGGCATTGCTCTGCTCCAGTGGAAACGTGCCGAAGTCGCTTCCGAGGGCCACCTTCACGCCGCAGTTGGCGAGGTTCCGGGCACTCTCCAAGATCGCCTTGGCATGCTTGCGATACTTCGCCCGAACATGCGCCGGTTCGTTGACCGCCGCCCAGAACGCATCGTCGTCGATGAGCCGCGCAAACCGGACGACGGCGATCTGCGTGGGCACCAGATACACGCCGCGAGCCTCCATGAGCTTCAAAGTCTCGAGCGATGCCATGCTGCCGTGCTCGACACTCCGGACGCCTGCTATGACCGAACGACGAATGCCCTCATCGCCGTAGGCGTGGGGCGTGCAGGGAATGCCGAGATCGCGAGCCGTCGAGACCAGCGCGTCGATCTCTTCCTGACTGTATGGCACTTGCGCGGGATCATCCGCCGGACTGGCGAATCCTCCGGTCGCTCCAAACTTGATCCACTGTGAGCCCCGGCTCACCTCCGTGCGGACGACCCGGCGAATCTCGTCCACGCCGTCGGCCAGGTTGTTTTGGGCGACGGGATTCTGCGCCGCCAAGAGGGGCCTCGCGTCACCGTGACCGCCACTTGTGGACACGAGGTGCGCAGCCACGATCATGCGAGGGCCGGAGACCAAGCCCTTCTCCACGGCCCGCTGAAGCGCTACCGTGGTGTAGCCCCCGAAATCCATGTCGCAGAGGTCGCGAACGGTCGTGAATCCGCGGTCCAGCAGAACCCGAAGGGCCTGCACACCCAGCACGGCCTTGTCAGCGGGAGAAATCGCCCAGATCGCCCCCTCATCCTCCGGCCGCATCGTGACATGGACGTGGCAGTCGATGAATCCGGGAGTCACGGTGTGCTTGGAGAGATCGACGACCCTGACGCCGGCGGGACGCTCGACCGCCCGTCCCATTTCTGTAATCCGCCCGTCCTGAACCAGAATCTCCATCGGACCGAGGGCCGCGTCGGCGAGCCCGTCCCAGACGTTTCCGGCAACGAGCACCAACGCAGTCGGCGGCGGGGCACCGGTCTCGCCGCGAGACTCAACGGACATCGCGACGATCGCCAGGAGAGTGACCACGCGATTCAAGACTGGGGTTCGTTTCATGTTCATCTGCCAGGTTGAAGTCCGTGAACAGGAAGCTGCAAAGCACGCCGAACGATAGGGCGACCAAAGGCACTTCGCAACCGCGGTCGGCCAACACGCGTCACCCTCGCCCGCCCTTTCCCGCATAGCGGGGCGGCCGTTCTACCGGTTGGGCGGAACCCAGACCGACGAGGTAATGAGGGGGTTTGGCCCGCGTGCTGGAGGCGGAAGCCGAGCCTTTACGAGCGGTTTTTTCGGCGAAACCGATTTCTTGACCTCGCTCAAATGTCGAAATAACTTAGTTCAAGGTCTGTCGTGAACTGGCCTCTCGAGGCCAGTCCTTCCTCGCAGGAACCGCGCCCCCCATGTCAGTCTTTCCGACCCGCCGCGTTACCGGCGAAACCGGCAGCAACCGGCGGCGAAACCGTCGCCCCGCCCTCGCTGTCGATCGTCTCGAAGACCGCCGCATGATGGCCATCCTTCCGGGCCAGGTGGTGACATCGGCCAATTACACCGATGCGGATGGCGACTCGGTCGCCATCTCGGTGACGGGCCCCGTGTCGCAGGGAGCCGGGTTCACGGTCGAACTCGCCGGCCTGGCGACCGACAACGCCGACGCCACGACGATCGAACTCACGGGCCTGACGCAGGACAACGGCCTCAGGATCGTCGTGACGCCGAATGCCCTGTCCACGCAACCGGGCACCGGCTTCGCCACGATGTATTCGGCGGGCTACACGAACGTCTTCGAGATCACCGGCACCAAGATGACCGACCTCGGCGGCATTCAGTTCTCGGCGGCGATCGTCCACTCGACGAAGCTCCCGGGCGTGGGCATCGGCAACATCACGCTCGACGCGGGTCAGGCTCCCTACGTCGACCGGATCAACACGCAGAACAACCAGCAGGCCACCGACTCGACGATGTACAACCCCGTGACGGGGCTCATCCACCTCGGCGGCATCGTCGCGGCGAGCGTGGACAGCATCGTCATCGACGGCGCCATCAGCGCGAAGACCAACAACCCGCACGACCTCACTACGACCAACGACTTCCGCAGCGTCATCGAGGTGGCGGGCGAGATCGGCAGCATCGTCGGCCTGCGGAGCAACCTGCGGGCGAGCGTGCACGCCGACAGCATCGGCTCGATCCGGGTGGCCGCGATCTCCGGCGAGATCACCACCCGGAGCGCCACCGAGAGTCTGGCGATCAACCTGCCGAGCGCGTTCAGCGGCTTCATCAACTCGGCCGGCCACCTGCACCTCGGCTTCCCGATGGGGGATGCCTCGAAGATCACCGGGCAGATCAACGCCCTGGGCATCTCGGGCAACGTCAAGGAGGACGTCCTCCAACCGGGAGACCGGTTCACCGACCCGCTCTACATCCCGGGAACGTACGCGGGGTCGATCAGCCTCTCGGGCAATCCGTTGACCCAGAGCGGCAACGGGGACTTTCCGGACGTGTTCGTGGACGGTCCCGCGCTCTTCGGCCTCCGAACCGACCTCGGCAACATCGGCAAAGTGAACGCCGACTCCTTCGCCCCCACCTTCCTGGCCGAGGCCGACAACGGTTCGATCGGCGACATCGACGCCAGCCAGGGCGAGTTCGCCGGCCACCTGCGGGCGAAGAACGACATCGGCGACATTCGGGCGGCCCTCGGCTTTCTCGGCTCGGCGGTCAGCTCCGACGGTGACGTGGGCGACGTCTACTCCGCTGTGGGCGGTTTCGAGGGCTACATCCGCGCGGCCGGCAACGTGGGCGACATCCTCGTCTTCGACCAGATCACCGGGGGAGCCGAGAACGAACTGGCGATCTCGGCCGGGGGCAGCATCGGCAACATCGAGACCATTGCCGGCGGCATCGAGGGGCTGATCCAGGCCGAGGGTTCGATCGGAACCGTCACCGCCGCCGGCAGCGTGCTCGCGGCCATGCTCGCCCGCTCCGGCAGCATCGGCGCGATCACCTCGCGGGCCGGCTTCCTGGAGGCCGTGTCGATCCAGGCGGGCACCGACATCGGGCCGCTCTCGCTCTACGCCGGCATGCTCGGCACGTCGGTCGTGGCCGGCCGCGACCTCGGGGCCATCGACATCCGCGCGGGTGGGATCGAGTTGAGCGACATTCGGGCCCGCGACGTGGGCGCTATCACGATCGTCGACGGCAGCATGCAGGACGTGTCGATCGTGGCCGCTCGCGACATGGGCAACGTCACCGCGTTCGGTAGCATCGGCAACTTCGGCCTCCAAAACGTGAGCATCGTCGCCGCGGGCAACATCGGCCAAGTCGACGGCCGCAGCCACGTCGGCTACGGCCTCGAGCGGGTGAAGCTCGAGGCGGGGGGTCGGATCGCGGGCGTGACCGGCATCTCGTTCGGCGAATACGGCGAAATCATCAACGCCGGGATCGTCGACTCCAACTTCGTCTCCCGGGGCGCGGGGGGCATCGGCGACGTCTACGGCCGGGGGGCCGGCGCCGCCGGCATCGACAACACGCTGATCACGACCGAGCATCGCGACGGCTCGATCGGTGCGGTCACCGGCGACGGCTGGCTCGATGGACTCGTCGACGTCACGGTCGTGGCGATGAACAGCATCGCCTCCATCACGGGCATCTCCGTGACCGACGGCACGGGCATCCTCCGCGGCTCCTACGACGCCAACTACGGCAGCATCGGCCAGATCAAGGCGTTCGGCGGCGCCAAGAGTGGTTATGGCGTCTTTGGAAGCCGCTTCCAGGCCACCGACCTCGACGAGGAGACCGCGGGCAACGGCCGGATCGCCGGGATCACGCTCTCGGCCAACGCCAACGGTCAGGACGCCTTCAACGACACGAAGGTGCACGCGGGGTCGATCGGGCCGATCGCGGTGACGGTGCACGGCGGCCCCGACGGTAACGGCATGGTGGTGGGCGAGATCCGCACGTTCAACGGCGGAATCGACTCGATCTCGGTCGACGTGCGGTCGCTTAACGGCTACGGCATCCAGGACGGCAAGATCACGGCCTCCGGCGACATCGGCCAGATGACCGTGAAGGCCTTCAACAACTCCGCGATCTTCGGCGGCGAGTTCCAGAGCCGCGGCAACTTCGTCGGGATCACCGCCGAGGCAACGAAGGCGGGCACCGCGATCGAGAACGCGATCTTCACCGCCCCGGGCAAGATCGTCGCACTCCCGCCGTCGAACCCGCCTCCCGATGTCGAGGCCTTTGATCCGCAGGGCAACTTCGGCCCCATCACCGCCACCGCGGGGGGCACCACCAAGCTCTCGAACGGCATCGTCGGCACGACGTTCACCGCCATCGGCGACATCGGCCAGATCACCGTCACGAGCAAGGGAGCCGGCGGCATCGTGCGGTCGTTCTTCACCGCCGACTCCGACGGCGACTACACGCCCCAGCCCGTCGGCTCTCCGCGGCCCTGGCTCGCGGCGGGCACCATCGCCGGGATCTCGGTCGTGGCCGCCGGCCGGCATCTGATCGACTCCAGCGGCATCGACGGCAGCACCTTCGAGGCGGCGAACATCGGCGACCTCTACGTCGACGTCCAGACAGTCGAGGGGGGCAACGCGATCTTCGGCTCCACCTTCACCGCGAAGACGGCCGTGTACGACGGCCGCGGCAACTTCGACAACACCGGCACGATCGGCGACGTCCTGGTCCGCAACCGGAGCCAGTCCCTGGCCGGCTTGGGCACCGGGATCGAGAAGTCGTCGTTCCTGGCCGGAGCGGCGGGCGCGATCGGCGACCTGAACGTGACCACGAGCGGGGCCAGCGGCATCACGTTCAGCACGTTCCTGGCGGACGTGCCCGACCTGGATCAAAACCGCTACAGCTCGACGATTGGCGCTATTAAGGTGAACACCGGCCGCGCGCTGAACTTCACCCTCGTGCCCGCCGGCATCAACACATCGTCGTTCATCTCGGCGGCGGGCATCGGCGACATCACCGTGGACTCGGTCGGCGCCGGGATCACCGCGTCGATCTTCAACGCCGACTTCGACTGGTTCGCCACCGTCGGCGACCTCCGGCCGGGCCCGATCGCGTCCATCACCGTGCGGGTGCCGGGCCGCAACGCCAGCGGCGTCACCGGCTCGACCTTCGTCGGCTCGAGCATCGGAAACATCAGTGTCCGCCTGGAGCAGGACGCCGTCCGAGGGGTCAATGCGGTCGCGCTGAGCAATTTCTCCGCCAAGACGGGCTCGATCGGCAACGTGACGGTGGTCAACGCCCAGTCCGCCCTGCCGACTCCGCCGACCGGCGGCTACGCAATCCTCACCTCAACCTGGACCGCCGCGACCGGCATCGGATCGATCACGATCGTGGGCCCGACGCTGGGAGCGGTGTTCATCGTGGCAGGTCAGCCGGTCGTGGTCCGCGCGGCAACCCCCGTCGCCGCGCGGTCAGCATCGGCCCGCCTGTCGCCCGCGCCGGGCATCGGGCTCGTGACGGTGACGGGCGGCTCGACGCTCGATCTCACGCTCGACGCCCCCGGCGGCAGCCTCGGCGGCTTCACGTACCTTGACGCCCCCGGCGGCGCCTCCGTCAGCCTCACGGCGAACGCCGTCTCGCTGGGTCCCATCACCGTTGCCTCTCCTGGTTCGGCGACGGCGAATCTGACGCTCATCGCCCAGGTCACGACGCTCGGCGACGTCGCCGTCGATGGCAGCCTCGTCCTGCAGGGCTCGTCGACGCGGTCGCTCGGCAACGTGACCGTCGGCGGCAACGCCAAGCTCTCGACGGCGGCGCTGGCCACGCTGGGAAATCTGTCGGTCGCCGGATCACTCGAGCTCGTCGGTGGACTTCCCAATCTGCTGCAGGCCGGAAACTTCAGCGTCGGCTCGCTGCCCGGTCTCGCCAGGAGCGTTTCGATCGGCTCCCGATCCGCCCGCGGAACCTCGATCGGCACGGTTTCGATCGGGGCCACGCCGCGGACGAAGCAGCAGAAGGGAACTTACGACTTCGCCTTCTCCACCTGGGCCGGCAGGCCGAACGCGGTGGTGGCGGGCCGCGCGGTGAACGCGTCGACGAACGGAGCGGTGAGCGGAGGTGCCCGGCTGTTCCTCACGCCCGGAGGAGTCGCCCCGAGCACCGTAAAGCAGATCAAGAAGAAGTAACGATGACGAGACCGCACATCCGCCACCGACCCGTGCGCTACGTTGCGCGAGTGGGATTCGAAGCCCTGGAACGCCGCCTGCCGCTCGCCGGCGACGTGGCGGCCTTTCCGACAGCCGCCTGGACGACGGCCGCCCAGCCGGCCGCGAGCATCTGGACCGCGTCGACGGCGACGAGCCCCGCGTCCGCCCTGCTGGCGACCGTCGTCCCCTATCAAGACACGCTGTTCGGCGACACCCACGTGGTGACGACGGATGCCAGGGCCGTGGCCCACGACCTCGCTCCAGTGGGCCGTGAGTTTCGCACGGAACTGCCGATCTCAGTGGCGAACGTGCCGCTCGGCGCAACGGTGCAGCTCGAGGTGCTGACCGGCCTGACCACGTGGAACGGCCGGGGCGGCGTGCCCGCGTTCCGCCCCGTGCCCCGCGGGCTCGAGGTGAACCTGCAGCTCGGGGGCGTTCCGGTGCCCGGATTCGATCTCCGCGTAGGACAGTTGACCGACCGCGCCGTACCACCGCAGGTCGGGCAGGTCCGGCGCACGCTGACGCTCGCCGCTTCCGACGGCCAGCCGCTCGAGCGGCGGATCGCCGTCACGATCGGCACCGGTGGCGTGGCCGACCGGTTCGCGAAGCCGGGCGCCGCCCCCGGGCTGTACGCCTTCACAGGGCTGCTCTCGATCGGCGGCGTCCAGACCGTCCGCCCGTCGCAACCGGTCACGTTCGTGTTCCGCGTCGGCGCGGTACCGGACGCCGCGGTGCAGGCCGCCATCGCCTCGTTCTCGTCTCCCGCAAGCGGTCCGGCTGCCGTGCTGGCCATGGCGGCCCGGTCGGCCGGCATCGACCGGCCATTCAGCAACGCGATCCTCGTCACTGTCGACTATTCCGCGCCGGTCACCGTGTCGCGGCAGTCGCCGCAGTTGCCGATCTTCGTCGGCGGCGTGCGCCGGCTGGCGACGCTCCCCGTGGATGCCCCGCGGACCAACGTCCGGCAGCTGACGTTTTCCTATCCCCTGCCCCGCGACGTCAACGAGGGCACGGTAATCGACATCGGCGCCTCGCTCCTGATGCCGCCCGGGGCGACGCTCCGCACCGCCGGCGGCACGCCCGCGATCACGAGCCTCCCCACCTCCGGCAGCCGGGGCATTCCGCTCGAGTATCAGGCGGTCATCGCCCACGTCTCGGCCGACATCACGCAAAACACCGTCTTCCGGGCCGGGATCACCTACGTGATCACGACGGAGGTGCACGTCACCGCGGGCACCACGCTCACGATCGAGGACGGCGTCCAGGTGCTGATCCGCAACGGCTACGTCGCGGGGCGGAACCTCACGGCCGCGGCGCTCGTCTTCGACTCGGGCTCGCGGCTCCGGGCGGGGACCGTCTCCTTCACCGCCTCCGACGCCGTCGACAGGCCGACCACGACCGCCCTGAACGGCGGCGTCTTCTTCTGCGGTGCCTTCCGCAGTGGCTCGATGGACAACATCAGCAGCCGGTCCGGTGTCGGGGTCCGCAACTCCTCCTTCGTCGCCACCCGGATCGATTGCTCCTACCTCGGCCGCCCCGACCCGCGGGGCGGTGACGACGACAACACCGACGACATCAATGGCATCACCGTGATCGGCGTGGGGCCGAACGAATGGCGGGTCCGCCACGTCTCGAGCATGAACGCGGGGGACGACGGCTTCTGCGTCACCAACTCGAGCATCAGCCTGGCCTCGCTGACCGTGGTGAACCCTGTCGAGGACGGCCTCAACGTCACGAGCAGCCTCGTCGAGGTGACTGGCAACTGCACGGTCGCGATGTCGCGGAGCACGGCCCCCGACCGCGAGCTGTTCGACCTCGAGACCGACGACGGCCCGTCGCGCGTCGTGTTCCAGCGGCTGGCAGCGATCGACCTGCGGGGCTACTGGGGCGACCGGTACGACGAGGTCCGCCTCTCCTCGTCCGACATGCCGCAGCCCAACCCGCTTCGGAAGGAATGGTACGAATACGTGGGCACTCTCAAGAAGGGCCCGGCGACGGTGTATTCGTTCAACGCTGACTGAATTCACGGGTGCACGGCCATCCGCGGCGCAGTTCTCAATGTGGTGTTCCGTCAGGTCCAGTTCCTACTCCCGCTCGGCCAGCCGGGCGGTGAGCGATGAGAGAGCCCCGTCGCGATCGCTGCAGATGGGCGGCCACAATTACAGTGAACCGCCCTGCCCAAGAGACCGAGGCCGCCGACGCTCAGATACACCGCTGAACGGGCAGCATCCCAGCAGCCTTTTACTCCTGTGGCACGGGGGCCGCGGAGCCGCGACTGGACGCTCGGCACGGGATGGAAAATCACCTCGACTAAGGATCCACGCTGCCGCTCGCGATCTTGGAGGTCGTCGAGCATTGCGATCGTCCGCGCCTCAGCCTGACCCCAGCAATCCGCGACGTGTCGTGCGAGCGGGCCTTTTGATTCGCGTCACAACAGCCTCCTGTCCGCTCGCAGCACGAGTCACAGAGAGTCGCTCCAGCGCAAATGGCGGCCGGGCGCAATACCGCAGCAGGTGTTCCAAGGGCTGACAATAGACACGCAGTTGGACACCGTTGAGCGCGATGCGGACGCTCGCGTCTATGGAAAACCCGCTGTTCTCCCAGGCAAACATGGCGGCAACCCAAGAAGCGTCGAGCAGGTGAGCGAGCCTAAACCAGCGGATCACGCGGCGCCGTACCCGCTCGGTGAGCGTGACCAGATGGACTTGAGTGATCGGATGCGCCGGCAGGAAGGCCGGCCGCCCGTCGCCGTTTGGCACGAAGACGCCATCGGTCGCACACACGTGCAGGTGCACATGGCGGTTGAGCGCCGAGCCGAAGCGGTGCAGGAAGAAGACGGCGCCGTGTCGCGGGCGGGTGGCTGGGAGGGCGTCGGCGTCAATCGTTACGCCTGCCGCAGCACCCGGCTGTTGCCAAGGTTGGGCCAGGCGTTCGAGATTCCGGTGATCGATTATGACTGGCTGTTTTCTGCGACAGTTCAGCGGAAAACCGCAGGCATGAGGAACCGGGAATAAGCGAGTTACCCGTTCGGATAGATCGGCTATTCCCGCCCGCTTGTGCCCAAGAAAACAGCGGTGTTTTCGTTACCCGCAGTGGCGGCGGGCGAACTCGCGAGCCTGGGCACGCCGAGAGGCGTGGCTTTCCAACAGATAGACGCCGCGACTGACCAGCCACTGGGCCAGCGACACGCGGAGATGGCGAGCGCGGCCGTCGGGCCGTCGCTCGTAGAGTTTGAGGATGACCGTGCCGTCGGGCATGAATCGCACATGCCGAACCGGCCGGTCGTTGAAAGTGGTGATTTTCACCGTGGAACCTTCCGTGAAAAAAAGAAGGCAGGGGCGGCACCCAATGGCGCCGCCCCTGCCGTGATGAACCTCGATACAACCGCCGGCTCAAATGCCCAGCGGCGCTTGCCGCCGACTAGCGGAACGAAGATGATGTCGACGGACGCGTTGAACCTGCTTTCGACCTGGTGAAGCTATGCCGACTCTTTACGTGGAAACGTCAATCGTCAGCTACCTTCGTGGGCGACCGAGTAGTCAGGTCGTTGCTGCGGCGCGGCAACTGTTGACGCAACGGTGGTGGGGTGCAGAGCGGGCGAACTACGAGCTCGTTACCTCGCAGTACGTGCTCGACGAGGCGGCGGATGGTGATTCCGCCCTGGCCCACAGTCGACTCGAGACGCTCGCAGGTGTCCCTATCCTGCCTGTTGAGGGGGCAATCCTGGACATCGCCGAAGAGATCCTGCGAAAGGCGATTCTGCCACGATCGGCGAGTGTCGATGCCTTGCATATCGCCATGGTGGCTCATCACCAAGTAGACTATTTGTTGACGTGGAACTGCACGCATATCGCGAATGCCCGAATCCTTCCCAAGGTTTTTGGCGTCCTGGACAGCGCGGGACTCGCGAGGCCGATCATCTGCACGCCGGAAGAGTTGCTGAACGATGACACAGAAATCTCCTGATCGCGACACGACGATCGAAGACATTCACGCGACTCGACGACGCATCGCGGAAAAGTTTGGACACGATCTCGCGGCCATCGTCGAGGACGCCCGGAAGCGGCAAGCCGCCTCCGGACATGAAATCTGGCGACCGAAGCCGAAGCCATCGGCGGCGTCCCCGAGTTCCTGACGTCAGGAAGCCCGACGGCGTTTGCCGCCGCCCTTGCGGTCGCCCGCTTTTAGCCAGTGCTTGCTGCACCACTGCGACACCCGGTCGGGCTTCTCCGTCAGCCGGTGGTAAGGCTCGGGAATCCCCGCGTCCTCCATCAGCCTCGCGATCCGGGCACAGTTCCGCATGTGGTCCTTCGTCATGTCCAGTTCCTTGGCGATCTCCTTGTAGGTCTTTCCCGCCAAACGCCGCTCCACGATCACCCGGGCATGCTTTACCAGCTGCGGCTCGGCGAACGCATTGACCACGAGCGGTCGCTCGAGCATCACCGGGGGCTCGTCCTCCGCCGCGGCCGCCTGGCGGAGCGGGCCCGCCACCGCCGACGGGAGTGCCGCCACGAGGTTGATGGTGAACTCCAGCCGCGGCACCACCCGCTTGCCGTCGAT
>Ga0208359_1000223_pt1 | contig 11032 bp, 8 predicted proteins | sample LakMenEpi26Aug09_FD_150732 | JGI IMG/M metagenome (GOLD analysis project Ga0208359, IMG submission 150732) | Freshwater microbial communities from Lake Mendota, WI - 26AUG2009 deep hole epilimnion (SPAdes) | ecosystem: Environmental > Aquatic > Freshwater > Lake > Epilimnion/Euphotic zone ... | reverse complement strand
CTTAGGTTCCTTAGGTACTTTCTCTTTTTTGTGTTTATCTAAAAATAATGGCATATGTCCCATTACAAATATACGCTTATTTTGGTTCCCGTCTTTAATCTTTGTTTCCGCTATTTTTTCTCCAACAGTTTTTAAATAATCGTATGAAGACATATTGGTATTTATTATAATAACTATATACGACGAAGAAGCATCTTCATATACTCCAATATTTTTATCAGAATATAACTTTATACCATTTTTGGAGTCATCAGTCTCCTCTCCTAACTCCTCTCCTAACTCCTTTACTAACTCTTCAATAGAAGGAATACTTTCTAATAAACCTTTAATCATTGTATTTGCATAATCACCCTCAGTTCCCTGTAATGAAGCATCTACTTCTTGGGAAGACTTCCTAACTTTTTCTAAACTCTTTGTTTTGACATCTATATATTTTTTGAGCTTGTTAATATAATATTTCTGTGTCTTAATCATACAATAAGGATATTCTTGATTACTACTGACTTCGTCGTGATTACCTACACAAATATAAATATCCTTATTCATCGTATATAGTATGTGATATCCTGATACCAATGTATCAACTAAATAATATTTATAAGAATCCCTTTTTTTTTTTCATCATTAGATTCTGTAGCCTCGGTAGCGTCTTTAGATTTTTCATAATTGATTAATGTATTATACCAGTTATCTCCCGCTATAAACATCTTTTTAGTAGAAGGTTCAAACTCTTTGATACAATTTAATACGACATCTCTATATATAGCCTCTTTCTCACAGTTTATATTATTCCAGCAACCAAAAAATATGAATGAATTATTCATAATTCTAAAACTTATTTTAACCCGATACTATTTAATAAGAGTATTAAAAAATAAAATGCTAGAGGGATAGGGGACTGAGAGACGGCATTATAAATAAATTGAATTGTGCTTTGCAGATATGGATGTGTTATTGCTATATTTTTTACAATATGTATCATAAAATGTATGTGAGACTGTGTAAGGAATGCTTATTTTTATAAGATCTGTAGGGACATATATCATCATATTAATCCACGATACGATGTTATTAATAGCCCTTTTTAAATTGCGGACACCATCTTCTTTTTCAATATTATTAATAATATGTCTCAATAGCTCGTTACTAAATATAATATCGCCTTTGTTAAAATTGTACTGTTTCAATATTTCGGGAATTATATAGCCCGATGCTAATACAATCTTCTCGTCATTATCATATCCGCTGACATTAATAACAATCATCCTGTCTCGCAAAATTGGATTTATCAAAGAATCATCATTGTATGTAAAGATAATCATAGAACGCGATATATCAAAATCAATCTCTTCAAAATATCTGTCGTTGAATTTGTCATTCTGTACAGGGTCTGTTATATGTATCAGGGTATTGATGATTTCTTGACCCTTGTATGTATTAGATACTTTGTCCAACTCGTCAAATAAAAAAAGCGGATTCATTATTCCAGTTTTCATAAGAGATTCACAGATTTTTCCATAAGTGGAACCTTCGTATGTATATGAATGTCCCTTGAGAAACGAGGAATCGTCTGTGCCACTCAGCGATATAAAGGCATTCGGATAATTCAGGGCATTGCAAATACCTTCTTTAATTAGCTTCGTTTTCCCCACGCCGGCGCTACCTTGAATACCTATGATATATCCATTAGCTTTGGGAAATGATATTAATTGCGCTAAAACCCTGACAATCTGTTCTTTGGCATCTTTGTGTCCGAAGATAGTCTCGTCCATACGCGCTCTAATATTATTTAAAAAATTACAGATTTTCTCATTACCGTCGGCAATTTTAATAGGGATTTCATAAAACTTATTAAAAGGGATATTATTCAAAGAAGATATCCACGAACTCAGCTTATAATATTCGGAAGAATTGCTATTCATCTTATTTAAACTTTCAATCTTCCATAAAATGCTCTTCTTTGTTCTAATATTTATATCAGATGTCAGTATCTTAAAACGCATAGGGACATCATAAGTAATCGTGGTTTTTTCAATAATATCTTCATTATCTATTAGCTTCGTTTTATCGGCATCAGACAGAACATCAAAATATTTTTTCTCAACACTACTATATTTATTATAAAACCGATATGTTTTTTTATTAATAGGATGCTTACTCAGATTTAATACATTCCTATTCCTTTTTGTATTATTGTCATTCCCAGCATTCGTATTTAAAATAAGATATATCATTTGATTATTATTCTCTTCCTGATATTTATTAAAATAGTTATCAGGGTTATTGGGATTATCCTGATTATCCTGGTTATCGGGATTATCATTTATAATTTCATTCTGACAATCCCTATTACATACCTTTTCACAGTCCTTATTTATAATATATTCTTCGGTCTCCTCTATCTCTTCGGTATCCTCTATTTCTTCCGTGTCTTCGCTGGTCTCTTCGGTCTCTTCTTTATATTCGCTGTCCTCTGTATCTTCTGTTTGGGATTCTGAATCAGATTCGCGAGATTTCTCTTCTTTTTTAGTGTCTTCTTTTTTCATAATTTTATAATATATATAGATTATTCATAAGTATTTTTTATATATACTGGTTCTCATATTCATTTCCCCAGTAGTAATTTGTGGATACAGTTCTTACCACTCTATTAGTGTATAGTACGAAATATGTGAATAAGCATACAAATAGTATTACCATAATTAATATTAGTAAATCCAAATATTTATTATCAGTATATATATTTATCGTGTAAGAGCCTACCATTATTAATGCTAAAAATAGGACACAAACAATATAAATGTCGTAATTTTTATTTTCGTATTTTAGAACATCAACATTCATTTCAGAATCCGATTTTTTGCTATAAAGGACATCCTTCAAATATAATTTATCATTATATATATGTTTAGATATTGCAACGAGCTTTTCGTTATTACCTTTTAACGATTCGTTGATAATTGTAGGTATCGCTAATATTATCATTAACGTTAAATTCTTCGCATTTACTTCTAAAAAGTCCTTTACTTTATCTTTCTTTATTGTTTGTAGATCTGTATGACCTTCTAGCTTTATATCACCTGTTCCTGCAGTACCATCAGTTATTTTGCATTCATTGCTATTACATAATTCGTATCCTGATCCTGAATAGATACTACTCGCCGAACCCTGAGAAAAACCTTCTTCTATATATAATGTATTCATAATATAATAGCTCATATATAATATTATTATGACTGCAAGACACGCGAGTGTTATTGATTTAATTAGGGGCTTTTCAACATTGGCTACATTAATTATTACCAATATAGATATTATAACAGCAACAATGATTAAATATGATAGTACCTGGTTATATAATAGGTTATTGCGAGATTTATGTAATTCATACAAAGTCGTATTATTTTTAATTTTCGTTTTATACATATTTATATTTTCCTCAACGGTGTTGGTATTTGCTACTATAGCATTATAATCATTGTCAATATCCTTGCTTGTAATTTTAACTATATATACAGGATAGGGTTGAACTGTTTCTGAAGGTGTTTTTAATTTATCATATAAATCTTCTGGAATAGTATTATCTTGCACAAGTTCAATATCTATGCGTTTATTGGGGGGGCTTGCATTATCGTTGCGTTCGGAAAAATCTTGAACTTTAAAAGATGTTCCTTCAATGTTAATTCTATAACCATTATTAAAGGCATATATATTCCTATCATCAATATATTTCTTAATTGTATCATATTCGTCGGAGGGTGTTGAATATTCAAATACGCCACCTACAAATTTATCATTTACATTTGCATCGATACAAGTTATTTTAAAGGCCCTTTCTTTTGTTTTATAAGAACTAAAAAATTTAAAATTTGTAATTCCTAAAGAACTTGTAGAACTTTTAATGTTATTATTTTTTATATTATCTAATTCTTCCTGTATTAACACATCATATTTCCTAAAATATGATTCATTATCATGTTGATTACCTGAACTTTTTTTATATAAAATATAATTATATTTTGCCGCATCAGTATCGCCGGGCAATACATTTGAATTTAGTGTACAAGCAGCTGTTGAAGAAAAAGTAGCCTTACGATCATTTTTTACAAAATCATTTAGTGATATTATGCCACAATCAGTGCCTCCGGGGTCCTGTGATGAATTATTTAAAAAATTTTTTTCATAAGATATTGCGACGGCAGATAATTTATATCTATTGTTGTAAAATATATTTGCAGCTCTTATAGAAGCTAATAATAATGATTTATAACATAATATATATACGCGTAGATAATTTATTGTACTTGAAAAACGGTCCCTTTTAATATTTTTAATCATTTTTATAAAATTAAATATGTAATATATGTTTTGTTTATAATACGAATTGAGTGGATCAGCAGTCCCCTCTAAATTTGCAAAAGTACCTGTTATGCTAATAGGAGTTGTCGTTGTTAATTCTATTGGAACATAAGATATATCGACAGGTATAACAGTTGTTGATGAATCAACAACAGCATCAATTATTCCACTACTCAAACTTGGTAAAAGATTCTCTTGTGTCACAAAAGGAAACTCTCTTACACTAACTCCTACATTTCCATTTGACTCCGGAACTGGTATTGTTATATCTGAAGGAACAGGTATATTATCAGTAGCAATTGCTAATGAAGGACCTACTGTAATTGTAGGAGAACTACCACTTTTTACTGATGCGTCCGGATTAGTACCAGTTTTAGCAAAACCACTTACGCCACTACCGGAAGTGGTAAATACTATTTTCGGATTATTATCTTCGCTATTTTCAATTAAAGAACCAGCTTTAATTAAAGATGATGAACCGTATTTTATAGTTCCTGATATTTTCCCTGTAATTATCTTATAAGTATATGTAGCAGCTGCACCTGCTCTCGCAGCTGTGGTGATGATGCCTTCCGGATTTCTAACTTCTTGCACAGGTTCTATTGCTGGTGTACTAGAGACATATTGTATATCTGAGCGAGGATGTATTTTTAAATTCTGAATAACAGAGTTGGTTTTTATAATTGCGCTAATTTTAGCACCGGTTAAAGAAACGCCGGTCATAGTTCCTGTAGATACTATAGGGGGTTTAGCAGATACCCCTGATTGTGTGGAATATATGGAAGAGCCATCAATACGTGAAAAATATTCTAAGTATCCAAAATAGTAATTACCACCGGAGATATATTTTAATTTATTATTAGCTGTAAATATAGGAGTATTCGCAGTTAAATATGTTGCTTTATTTGGATTTTGAATAGCAACAGAATCAATACCAACTATTTTAATATTATCGTTATGAAACATATTTTTTAAATCACCGATATATAAATATATACCTTCCGGAGGTGTATCATTATCAGATATCCCATTGTTTTTTATATAAATACCTCTCGGAAAACCCGGTGTGTGTTCTTCCTTCAATTTGGTATAAACAATATATATATTTATAGTAGTTGTAAACAGATTCAATATATCATTTTCATAAGATGTATAGCAATCTTGCAATGCTTCAATTATTTTAATAAATATTTCAATGGCATATTTTGAATATAATATATTTGTAATAGGATGTTCATCGGGCTCAATATCAGTTTTATCATTATTAATTTTAATAAAACACAAATGGTCTTTAGTTCCTGCAGTATTATCAGTAGTTATAATACTATCATTAGAGAATTTATAAGTAGACGTACTACATATTGTTTGATTGAATGTAGGATCTAATGTATTAGCTAATAAATTCCGTAAACTAATAGTTTGAGTATTTAAAGTTGTTAAGCCTTTACTTGCGCCTGCTTGGCTTGAAGTAGTTAATTTGTTTGTATATGTTATTGTAGCACTGTCTTCCGGCACAGTCGGAAATAATAAATTGTGATACGCTACAAAATCAGAACCAGAAGAAACGCTTACTTTTCCATCTTTTATTATCTTATACAAATCTTTTAAATGATCTATTAATACTGTGTATTGATTTAAATCAGTTCTTGTAATACTATTTGCCATTATTAATTTTTATATACTCTATTATTTTATAGATATAATATATTTATTTAAATATAACTTTATTTAAATACAAGATCTATAAGAAAATGATTCGCCGCTATTTTCATTATACCTATCTATTCTAACGATATCCCCGTGTTTCAATCCAATCCATTTGGCAATTGGGTCATTTTGTAGTATGACGTGCATATGCATTTTACTGCGAGCCAAATATTCTTTCATAAACTCTTTGACCTCTTCTTCGGTAAGTTTGGTATGTTTTGGGACATACTCGTGTTTTGTTGGATTAAACATCAATTGTTGGGAGCTAAAATATTGAAGGTGTCCGCCATTTTTTTGAAATATTTTATCGTATTTGTTAAGCTGAGATTTTACTGCAGTTGAGATAGATTCGTTGTTAAATACAAGGATTATATTATTTTTACCGCCGTATTTATTGGTAAAATCCTTAATATTATCACCGTCCTTTAATTTCTCTTTGAGCTCGTTTATTATATTTTTTCGCAGATTTTTAGAGAGAGCGTACAATATAGTCGTGTTTAATGTTTGAACATTAATAACAAGCTTGTCGGATTCAAAATCTTCTTTGCTAAGGGACAATAGTATCTCGTTGAAAGACGATACATCATCTCCGCGATTTACAAGCATATCCTCAATATTCCTATTAATAATCTCAATATCCATTAATTTATAATATTTGTCTTATTATTATATAATAATAAAAAAGTCAATTTTTAATTTATTTTAATTTATTATTTGTCGCATCTATATCTAGCATATCTTTCACAAGGCCTTCAATAACCTCTTGGGGTCTATATAGCTCTTTTTGCAGACATTAGAAGTATTATGTAATTCAAAAGAGGTAAGCTCCAAAGCCTTCTTAACAGGATTCTTTTCATTCCTATATTTATGTAAATATTTATTGAATAAATTATTAGCATTCCAAGTCCGCAAATCCTTAGTAGTTATATTAACCTTCAATTTACACATTAAATAATTATTAACATCATCTGCCGTTATGCGCCTATTGTTATATTTAAATATATATTCGGGACATTCGGGACATTCGGGACATTCGGGAGATGCTAGAATATCAAGTTTCGCCGAGAGATAAGCGTATATGTATTTATTTTTACAGATGGCCTGATTGCGTACGCCCTTTTTACCTATAAAATCAAAAGAAACTGTGTTATCATTTAATAGCTTGATATGTGAATAATTTAATGTAGTTATTCCGTACGATTTATTCTGCTTCTCGTATTTTATATTACCTATTCTGAATCCACACGATAATATTAATGTTATTATAATTGCTATAATTTTATTTTTTTCGTCAGACGATTTTAAATCTTTAGCAACCTGTTTTTTAATTTTAATAAAATGCTTATCAAATCTCTGTATCTTGTCGTATTTTTGCTCGTTCTGCTTTTCAATATGCTTGGAATTATATATTACCTGCTTTCTACCCTTGCTATCGTATCCATACGCTAATATTTTCTTATTATTTAATATTACTACATTATCATACGATGGAGGTATTTTGAACTTTTTAATTTTGTTTATAGTATCCTCATCTGTTATCTCTCTCCCTAAATCAGCTGTTCCCTCCTTACCTGTATTGTCAGGCTTGACGGGCTTGTCATGCTTATAGGGCTTGTGGGGCATATATTTATAATATTTAAATCCTGTAATATAGGTTCCGACCCTTTTTATTTTCATATGTTTATTTATTGTAAATAAATTATAATTATGATGTTGAAAAATGATATAAACATATAATTATATATGTATTCATAAACTGAATATATAATGGCAACGAAAAAAGCGACTCCTGTACCTCCTCAAGCCCTTACACAATCTCCTCAACCTACTGTTGATTCAAAAGCTCCTAAAAAGCAACCGGTATCTGCTAAATTGCCCGCAACTAAAACTGTGGCTACGGCATCTACGTCTCCTGCGGCTCCTGCGGCTACTGTTACACCCGTGTCTCTTACTCCTGCGAAGACAGATGATTCTGTTGTCCCGGGTGATGCTTCGGGAGCCGAAGTTGCCCCTGTAAAGGATAATGCCGTTTCAGTAATTATCGAGAAGGTAAATAATCTGTTTGCAAGCTTTAAAGAAGTTCAAAATCTCCTTAAGGTACTAAGCAAGGATTATGAGAAACAGCAAAAAATCATTGAGAAGGCTCAGAAAAAGCGCCAGAATGCTAAAAACTCTCCTTCCGGTTTTGCCAAGCCCAACAAAATATCTGATGAGCTTTGCGATTTCATCGGTGTTCCCCACGGAACTGAGAAATCTCGCACTGATATTACCCGCTTCATCAACTCTTATGTAAAGGAGCACAATCTAAACAAGCCTGAGAACAAGCGCTTTATTATCCCCGATGACAAGCTCAAAAAAATTCTAAATGTCGGCGATAAGGAGGATATCAACTATTTCATCCTACAAAAGCTTATCTCCCATCATTTCCCTCCTTCAGCAAGCAAACTCGCCGCATCTGTCTAAAGCCAAATGAGATAATACTATTCTACATTATTTTTTTTACGATATTTATAATATTTTTATAAAAATTGATATAAATGTTTAGCAACATATAATAACATCCCTCCTTCTTAAATTTACACTATGGAAATCCCTATTCAAGTCGCTGATATTGCCGTAGTCTATGATAATGACGACTATGATAATGATGGTAATCGTTATGATAGCAATCCTATTACTAAAACTGCAAATGGAGGAAATGCTTTTAAAAGTACAGGAAGCGCTATTGTAGATTATTTTATGCTATTTATGCGCGATTTGAGTATCTGTGATAGCTACGATCATCTTGAAAAATGCTGGAAGGAAGACCCAAAAAAAACTGTCGCAATTATCTTCAACGGTCGCGATAGATTGAATGGAAAAAAAGAGAAAAAGGTAGCTAACGATGCGATGCTTTGGCTGCGCAAAAATAAGTTTGAAACCTATATGTGCAATATCAAGCTATATGTTGAGAAATATGGTCGCTGGAAGGACATGCAATATATCAGCTATAATTTGAAAAACATTGACCACAAGATTGAAATGAATATTATTGCACAGAAATTGATTGACGATAAGATTAACTTGGATAATAATAAACCGGTATCTCTGTGTGCTAAGTGGGCACCCAGCGAGAATGATAGGAATGATAAGAGACGACAATTTGCAAAGAAAGTTGCTTCAATTATCTATGGGTGCAAAGATACTTATAAGATGTCAAAATATAGGAAGCAATATCTTGTTCCACTGAGAAAGCAAATAGATATCGTGGAATCTAAGATGTGTGATAATAAATGGGAGTTAATTAAGTATGAAAATATCCCAGGCGTTGCTTCTAATAAATTGAAAAAGGCATTTATTAAACATGATGAAGAAAGATATAAAAAATATTTGGGAGATGTTGCAGCTAATGTTAAGAAAATTAATGTTACGGGAATTCTTCCACACGAATTGGTAGGTGTATATATTAAAGATATGGAAAAATATAGTAAAGATGAGATGTGTCAGACTACAGAGATGCAATGGAAAGCAATTGTTGAGAATGTTAGGAAATCTGGCAATTTTGATAACGCGATTTCTATTGTTGATGTATCCGGTTCTATGTTTAACGCTAATAATGGAAGTATTCCTGCACAAGTAGCAATTGCTCTTGGTATTATCACTGCTCTTTGCTGTAAGGGAGATTTTGCTAACAAGATTATTACATTTAGCGAAAATCCTCAACTTGTAGATTTGATTACCGCGAACACATCCGAAAAGCCAAAAATTGAAAATGGCGACGCGAGCGAAGCAGGCGGCGCAGGCGAAGCAGACTCTTCGTGTGTATCCAATAATATTCCTTCGCTTCATGAATGTATTAAGAATATTACAGGAGTTAATTTCGGATTTAGTACAGATTTTCTAAAATGTAATCAGGAAATTATTAACTATGCCATTAAATACAATGTTCCTCAAGATAAAATGCCTAAAAAACTATTTGTATTTACTGACATGCAGTTTAATAGTGCTATTTCGCAGAGTCTTGAAAGTTATGAAAGTTATGGAAGTTTTGGAAGTTTTGAAGAGTATAGAAACAGTAGAAATAATACAAATGCTCTTGATACTGTATATAAAAGCATTGTTAAACTCTATGAAGCTAATAATTACAAGGCTCCCAAGTTTATATTCTGGAATCTCAATTCAGATAGCAAGGAGGTTTTCCCGGTTAATTGTGATACAGAAGGTACTGCTATTGTATCAGGATTCTCTGAGCAACTCCTCAAAATCTTTATGAATTATGACGAATTCAAACCAGAGTTTATCGTCAACGAGATTCTCGCGCCATATCTTGAAGATATCATTATTAACGACGATTAACGACGATTAACGACGATTAACGACGATTATATTAGATATAGGTGTAAGAGTTTTATGATATATATATTATTTATTTTTTCATTGTATTATATGAATATTATGAAAGATGCAAAATACATTACCAATAAATTTTATATTGTAAATATTGTGAGATTTTTAGAGTGAAAATGACATCATTATATGTATCAAAGATTTTATATAATATAATATTATCTGTAAAAAATAATTATAAATTGAAAAATGAAAAGATTGTATTATGGATATCACGGCGATGGCGCGGATATCATATTTAATTGGAATAAGCAAGGCCGCCCATACCAGACAATATTCTGAGAACATTATAATTGACCGCGAAGATGTGGATAGTGCCGGTAATTCTAGAGGATAGAGATAGGACGGCAGTGTCAATACGGGACATATTGAGGGTGCCACTTGGTTGATGTTCTTCGGGTTTTAGGGCAATAAATTCCTGATTCATAATACGTCTTCGTATCATTCTCTCCAATGGGGCTTTAACCTTGAATCGTTCAATATAATAATTTGCTGGTACTGCTAGAATTGGAGGGTTTTCACTATTAAACCTTTTTGGAGAATTACTAATAAATAAAACATTCTCTCTACTATCATCTGG
>Ga0208359_1000222_pt1 | contig 11092 bp, 7 predicted proteins | sample LakMenEpi26Aug09_FD_150732 | JGI IMG/M metagenome (GOLD analysis project Ga0208359, IMG submission 150732) | Freshwater microbial communities from Lake Mendota, WI - 26AUG2009 deep hole epilimnion (SPAdes) | ecosystem: Environmental > Aquatic > Freshwater > Lake > Epilimnion/Euphotic zone ... | reverse complement strand
CGGCGATCGTCGACACGCTGTTCGCGCCGGACGATGACGGCCGAGTTCCCACCGCGGCCGTCACCGGCACCAACGGCAAGACCACGGTCGTGCGGCTCATCGCCCACCTCTCCGGCATGGGAGGCGGCACCGTCGGCATGACCTGCACCGAAGGGGTGTGGATCGGCGGCCGGCTGATCGACGCGGGCGACTGCAGCGGCCCGAAGAGCGCCCGCCGGGTGCTAGCCAATCCGGCGGTCACGACGGCGGTGCTGGAGACCGCCCGCGGCGGAATCCTGCGGGAGGGCTGTGGCTTCGACAAATGCGACGTGGCCGTGGTGACGAACATCGCCTCCGGCGACCACCTCGGCATCGGCGAGATCGACACGCCCGAGCAGATCGCCTGGGTCAAGGGGGCGATCGTGGCGGCCGTCCGGCCGGGCGGGGCGGCGGTGCTCAACGCGGCCGATCCGCTCGTCGTCGCCATGAAGAAGTGGTGCAAGGGGCAGGTCGTGTACTTCGGTCTCGATCCCGCGAACCCGGTGATCGTCGAGCACCTCGCCCAGGGCGGCCTGGCGGCCACGCTCCGGGACGGGTGGATCGTGCTCTGCGACGGCCCGCGCGAGACCCGGCTGGCCCATCTCGACCGCGTGCCGCTGGTGCATCGCGGCCTCGTGGCCTTCCAGGTGGAGAACGTGCTGGCCAGTGCCGCCGCGGCCTGGCGGCTGGGCGTGCCGCTGGAGCTGGTGCGGCTCGGGCTGGAGAGCTTCGCGAGCGGCTCGGCCGGCTCCCCGGGGCGGTTCAACCTCCTCGATCTCGAGGGCGCCGCCATCGTGGTCGACTACGGCCACAACGTGCCGTCCCTGGAGCAGATCTGCCTGTCGATGGAGAAGCTGCCGCACGACCGGCGGATCGCGGTCTACTCCGCGGCCGGCGACCGGCGGGACGAGGATCTGCTGGCCCAGGGCCGGCTGCTCGGCCGGACGTTCGAACGCGTCGTGATCTACGAAGACGCCTACATCCGCGGCCGGCAGCCGGGCGACATCACGCGGCTGCTCTCGCAGGGGATCCGCGAGTCGATGCCGGCGGATCGGCCGGTGGTCATCGAGGCCGGCGGCACGTGGGCCGAGGCCGCGGCGACCGTGCTCGATGCGGTCGTGCGGGGCGATCTGGTGCTCCTCCAGCCCGACACGATCGAGCAGACGATTCCCTGGCTCTCGGAGCGGTATGGGAGCCGGCTGCGCGAGCTGACGTTCGACGAGATCGCCGGCCCGGCGGCCCACGGCCTCGGCGAGCGAGCCCCGCGGCCCGGCGAGCCGGTGGCGGTGAAGAGCGGCAAGCTCGGCCTGGGAGTGGTGGCCGTGCGGGCGATCCCCGCCGGCGAGACGCTCATCCGCACGTGGGGCGAGCAGGCCGAGCAGCGGTCGGCGCACACGATCCAGGTGGACGTCAACACCCACATCGTGCCCGACGGCGTGGCGGTGCTCGTCAATCACTCCTGCGAGCCCAACTGCGGCGTCGTCATCCGCTCGGGGGTGAAGCAGATCGAGCTCCGGGCACTGCGGCCGATCGCCGCCGGCGAGGAGATCACGGTCGACTACGACACCTTCGAATACGAGGTCGCCCACCTCGGCGGCCCGTGCCGCTGCGGCGCGGCGAAGTGCCGGGGCCGCGTGGCCGGTTACAGGCACCTGGCCGCCGACGTGAAGGCCCGCTACGGCGACCTGATCGCCGAGTACCTCCGCCTCCTCGACTCGGAGATCTCGCTCCCGGCCGGGGTGTGATTCGGATTCCGCATGAGCCTCAAGTGGCTGCGGCTCTCCTGATCGACGGAGCCGGCGAGGGGATGCCCATGCCCTGTCGCCGGACGTTCGCTGCGGTCATCCTGACAAACCTGTGCGAGGCGAATTGCGGTCGCGAGCGTGTGGCCCTCTTCGACTCGCCTCTCCCTCTGGGAGAGGCCGGCCGCAGGCCGGGTGAGGGTGCCTGATGTGGTGCGCCGATTTCCTGCACCCTCACCCCAGCCCTCTCCCAGAGGGAGAGGGAGTATTTGCAACCTTCGTCCTGAAAGGCGTGAATTGGCCGACCGCTATTTCAGTCCCGGCCGGCGGTCGAGGGCGCCGCGGACACCGAGCTGCTCGGGGTGGCGGGCGATCTTGTCGGCGAACACGCGGACGTCGTTGACGATCGGCCGCAGCTCCTTGGTCAGGCCGTTGACGTTGGCGGCCGCCTGCGCGAGATCATCGTAGACCTTGGGGTCGCGGACGAGCTTGCCGAGCGTGCCCTGCGACTCGTTGAGGGCCTTGGTGAAGAAGGCCGCCTGCTGCAGCACCTCGTCGAGGCGGCCGATCGTCTGGTTGACCTGGGCGACCATGCCCTCGCCCCGCTCGCCGAGCGGCTTGGTGAGGCCCTCGAGGTTCCGCAGGTTGCGGTCGGCGGTATCGACGGTCGTGCCGATGCCCTTGACGGTGGTGCGGAGGTCGGCGATCACGTCCGGCAGCCCGTTAAGCGTTTCCTTCAGCTTCGCCCGCGCGTTCGGGTCGCCCATCACGTCGTTGATGTTGGCCATCGCCAGGCTGAAGGCGTCGAGGGCCGATTCGGTCTTCCGGACCATCTTCTCGAACTTGTCGTCCTCGCCGAGCAGCAGCCTGTCGAGGTTGGCGGAGAGCTTCGTGACCGCGGCGCTGGCCTCGGCCAGCGAGTCGAGCGCGGAGCCCATCTTCGGCTCGAGCGTGGCGAACACCTCGAACGGGTCCCGGGACACGGCGCCCACGAGAACCTCGTCCTTGGCGATCCGCTGGCGGGGCGGGCGGATCGTGCCCGGCACGAGCTGGATCTCCGCGTCGCCGAGCAGGGTGCTGGCGATCCGCGGCTGCTCGTCCCTGTAGATCGGCACGTAGGAGTCGATGTCGGCCAGCACGCTCACCCCCCCGCGCTCGTCGAGTTCGACGCGGGCCACGCGGCCGACGAGGATTCCGTTCTTGCGGACCGGCGTGCCGGTGGCGATGCCGCGGGCGTCGGCGAAGCTCAGCTTTAGCGGGTAGGTCGCCTGGACCAGCGACGGCAGGTCGCCGAACAGGACGACGAGGATGCCCGCGATGATCGCCGTCGCCAGCACCACCACACCCACCCGGAACTGCATCACACGGTCGTTCATGACTGGCCTTCCTCCTCGTCCGGCCTCGCGGTGAGGCCCTGTTCCTCCTGCAATTCGGTGAGCCGGCCGCCGGCCCGCCCCTCGACGAACTGACGGATTCGGGGGTCGCGGCAGGCGTCGAGCTCGGCCGGCGTGCCCGCGAACACGATCTGCGGCTCGCCAGGCTTGAGGCGAAAGAGCGGATAGAGCATGACGATCCGGTCGGCCACCTTGCGGGCGGTGTGCAGGTCGTGCGTGACGACGACGCTCGACACCCGGGGCCGGGCCCGCGCCTTGAGGATCAGCTCGTTGATGACGTCGCTCATGATCGGGTCGAGGCCGGTCGTGGGCTCGTCGTAGAGAATCAGCTGGGGATCGAGCGCCAGGGCCCGGGCCAGGCCGGCCCGCTTCCGCATGCCACCGGAGATCTGCACCGGCTTCTTGGAAAGCACGCTCCGCGGCAGGCCCACCTCGTCGACGAGCGTGGCCACGATCTCGGCCACCTGCGGCTCGGGAAGCCGGGTGTGCTCCCGCAGCGGGAAGGCGATGTTGTCGGCGATCGTGTAGCTGTCGAAGAGGGCCGCGCCCTGGAACACGAAGCCGTAGCGGGTCCGCAGATGGGCCAGTTCGCGGTCGCTCATGCGGGCGAGCGACCGGCCCTCGAACAGCACGGCGCCCGCGGTCGGCCGCACGAGCCCGATCATCGCCTTGAGGAGCACGGTCTTGCCGCAGCCGCTCTCGCCGAGGATGACCAGCGTCTCGCCAGCGTCAAGGTCGAGCGAGATGTCGCGCAGCACCTCGTGCCGGCCGAAGCGGACCCCGAGCGCGTCGATCCGCAGCACCGGCGGGTCGGCGGCTGCGGGGGCGGCGGCGGGGAAGGTCGCGGTGGCGGTCATAGTCGCGGTTCAGAGGAGGCGGCGCGGCCCCTCGGGGCGGAAGAAGTCATGCACGTTGTTCAGCCAGATCCCCAGGAACAGGTCGAGCACGAGGATCAGCACGAAGGAATGGACGAAGGCGTTGGTGGCGGCCCGGCCCACGCCCTCGGCCCCGTGGTCGCAGTGGAAACCGTGGTGGCAGCTCACCAGGGCGATGGCCGCGCCGAAGAACAGGCTCTTGAAGATGCCCATCAGGAAGTCGAAGGCGTCGACGTACTCCCGGGAGTTTTCCCAGTAGTGGTGGTAGTCGATGCCGAGGAGAACGTGCGAATAGAGGTAGCCGCCGAGCACGCCCATGAAGTCGGCCATCACGGTCAGCGACGGGATGAGCACGAGGCAGCCGAGAAATCTCGGCACCACGAGGTAATAGATGGGGTTGGCGCCCATGCTCTCCAGGGCGTCGATCTGCTCGGTGACCCGCATCGTGCCCAGTTCGGCCGCCATCGCGCTGCCGACGCGGCCGGCGAGCATCGTGGCGGCGAGCACGGGCCCGAGCTCACGGACGAGCGAGAGGTTGATCACCGAGCCGAGCCGCGTCTCCAGACCCAGGGCCTTGAACTGGGCGAAGCTCTGCACCGCCAGCACCATGCCGATGAACAGGCCCGTGAGGGCGACCACCGGCAGCGACATGACGCCGATCTGGTAGAAGTTCGGGATCAGCACGTCGCGCCGCTGCCGCCGGGCGAAGATCCAGCCCACCGTCCGCAGGGCGAACAGGCAGACGTCGCCCACGCCGGCGATGCTCGCCATCGCGAACGCACCGAGGTTCGCGATCTGGTCGGCGAACCAGCTGGTGGCTTCCAACGGTGGGGCGGCGGTGGAGGGGGCGGTGGCCATGAGTATCGTCCGACGGGACGGTCGCAGGCGCAGGGTTTGCCGGCGGCCTCTGCCGGTCGTATCGGCCGTGCCGGTCGGGCGACATGAGCGGAACGGGGTGACCTGGATGCCGGCGCGGCAGGCCAGGCGAATTGGGCAGGCCGGGGTGCTGCGCTGGAGTGTCGCTCGCTGCTTCCTGCTTTGCTGAGGTGCTGATCGGTCGGGGATGCCCGTGCCCCGGGAGCCGGCGTAGGCGGCCAGCGCAGGTAGGATGCCGGAGCGCAGACGCCTCCGAGTGAGCGAAGCCCAGGATGGGCGCAGCGAACGTCCGGCGATGGGGCACGGGCATCCCCGACCTGCGTCGTCGATCAGGGAAGGCCATAATCGCGTCACGAAGGACCGCGGGCCGTATCAGAGGGAGTCTTCGGTGCGGAGCGTGATTTCGACGAGTCGCTCGAGGGCCTGGGCGGGGCTCTCGTGGGGGAAGTTGCTGAGCACCACCTCCTTGGCGTAGAGCTTGCCGATGTAGCGGCGGTGCTTGGCGGGCGAGACGCGGCTGGCGAGGAAGTCGCGGTGCGCGGAGTTGATCACGATCTCGTTGTGCCGCTGGTCGTACCGCGACCGCCAGGGCTGGCCGTGCTCGGCCTCCAGCCGGTAGGACGGCAGGCCGCGCTGGGAGGGGCCGTCGTCGTCGCCGGCGCCCTCCGCGAACCGGACCTCGACCTGGTCGGTCACGTTTGCGTCGCCCTGCACGGCCGTCACCGTCACGGTCGCGACGCCCGCTTCGCTCTGCGTGACGGTGCAGGTCGGACCGTCGGCGGTCATGGCCGCCTCTCCGGACACGAGCTGCCACGCATACGCCACTCCGGCGGTGATCGGGACCCCCGCTGCATCGCTGGCCCGCGCCGTGAGCCGGGCCGTGCCGCCCGGCGGGCGACGCGGGTGCCGAGGCGCGATCCGCACGGCGTGCAACGGCCCGGGTTCAGGCGGGAAGAGCAGCGGCTGGTCGGCCGGCTCTCGGCCGGCATCTCCCGGAGCTTTGGCGCCGTCGGTCGCCAGCGGCTCACCGGGCATGCCGGTCCCGTCGCCGCCGGGCTTGGGGATGTCGAAGTAGACGTACTCCTCGGCGGGCAGCTCCGCGAGCGCCGATGCGAACGCCTTGTGCACCTGCTTGAGGAGCTGCCGGCTGGCCCGCTCGGTTTCCGCCTGCTCGCGGGCCGTGAGGGCCGCGGCGAGGTCGGCCTCGATCGCGGCGGCGGCCGCGACCAGGGCCTCGAAGGCCGCGTCGGGCACGACTCCGCTGCGGGTGCCGGGGGCGAGCGTGAGCGGCTCGAAGTCGATGAGCCCTTCGAGCCGCCGGTCGGTCCACGGCGCGTGCTGGAACGGAAGCAGTTCGGTGATCTCCTTGAGCACGCGGGTGCCGTCCTTGCACAGGCCGACGCCTCCGTCGCCCGCCTCCCCCTCGGCCCGCACGTAGATCTCCACCTGCACGTCACCGAGCGGCGTGGCGTAGCGGCGGGGCAGATTGAGACGTTCGCCGGTGAACTCGCGGGGCGTGACCGTGATCTCGCGGCGGGCCACCCGATCGGCGACGTGAATCCGCGCGCCCGTGGCGCGGATCCGGTCGCGGAGTTCGGCCGAGAGATAGCGGGCGATCTTCTCGCCCGTGACGAGCTTGCGGGTCGATTCGAGGAGCGGTCCGACCACGATCCGCGTCCCCTCGGCCACGATCCGGCCGCGGACGGGCCGAATGGCGTACTGCCGCTCCCCGCGAACCAGGTGCAGTTCGCCGGGCCGGCCTCCCGACGCGGCGGAGATCATCCGCAGTTCCTCGCCCAACGCCCAGAACGAAAGCAGGCCGATGCCGAACTCTCCATGGACGCCCTTGCGGCCGCGGGGGTCGAGGTGCCGCTTCATCGAGTCGCAGAGGTGGGTCGCGATCCGCTCGAAGTCGGGATCGCCCTGGTCGTCGGGGGCCACGCCGCGGCCGTCGTCCTCGACCTCCAGGAACACGCTGCCCCGCTGGCGGCGGCGGATGATGCGGATGCGGCGGCCACCGGCGTCGATCGCGTTCTCGGTGAGTTCGCAGATCGCCTTGAGCGGGTGCGTCTGCGAATGGGCGATGATCGTGATCGCGTTCCACTGGTCGCCGATGCGGAGCGTGCCGGTGGACGCCGACGGTGAACGGGATCGAGCCATGGGATGCCTGGGAGGCGGAGGAGAACCGTCGTCAGCCGGCCTCGGGCTCCGACGGACCGGCCTTCGGCCCCGCCGGCCCACGGCGGCGGGGCCGCGTCTCGTCGTGACGGCGGAAGACGGCGACCACGTCCTCGATCGGCACGACGTACAGCAGGTTGTCCTGCTCGAAGTCCACGGGGATCGAGTTCTTGGGATGGAACAGCACCTTGTCGTACTTCTCGATGGGAAAGTCGGCGTCCCGCTCGACCTGGATGCTGACCTCGACGACGCGGCCGGTGATCGTGGGAATCTCGGCCTGGTCGGGGAGCACGATGCCGCCCCGGGTCTTGTGGCGGCTCTCGTCCTTGCGGATCAGGACCCGCATGCCCAAGGGTTCGACGTATTCGTTCAAGGCGTGCTCCCTGCGGTCCGACCGCCGCCCGCGGCCGATCGGTCAGGCCTCGGGGGCGGCCTCGGCCGGGCCGGCCGCGACGGGTTCGGCGGTCACCAGGCCCTTGAAGGCGAGCTGCTTCTTGCCGGCGACCTCGACGCAGTCCACCTGGATCGTGTCCTTGCCCTCGAACTCACCCTTGAGCAGTTCCTCGCTCACCGGATCCTCGATGTAGTTCTCGAGGGCCCGCCGCAGCGGCCGGGCGCCGAAATCGGTGTCGGAGCCCTTCTTGATGAGGAACTTCTTGGCCTCGTCGGTGAGCTCGAGCTTGAGCCCGCGCTCGCCGAGCCGCTCGCGGACCTTGGCCAGCTCGATGTCGATCACCTTCTTCAGGTCGTCCACCGTGAGGTGGTGGAACACGATCACGTCGTCGAGGCGGTTCAAGAACTCCGGCCGGAAGACCTTCTCGATCCGCTCGTTGACGCGGCCCTTCATGCTGTCGTACGAGGCATCGCTGTCGGGCTTCTGGAAGCCGAAGGCCGACTCGTTCTTGATCGCCTCGGCCCCCGCGTTCGTCGTCATGATGATGATCGTGTTGCGGAAGTCGACGTTGCGGCCGAACGAGTCGGTGAGCCGTCCCTCCTCCATGACCTGGAGCAGCATGTTGAACACGTCGGGGTGGGCCTTCTCGATCTCGTCAAGCAAAACCACGGCATACGGACGCCGGCGGATCTTTTCCGTCAGCTGCCCGCCTTCCTCGAAGCCGACGTAGCCCGGCGGAGCTCCAATGAGCCGGCTGACGTTGTGCTTCTCCATGTATTCGCTCATGTCGATCTGGATCAGCGCGTCGGCGTCGCCGAACATGAACTGGGCGAGGGCCTTGGCGAGCAGCGTCTTGCCCACGCCCGTCGGCCCGGCGAACACGAACGAGCCGATCGGCCGCTTCGGGTCCTTGAGCCCGGAGCGGCTGCGGCGGACCGCCTTCGCCACGCTCTTGACCGCCGCGTCCTGGCCGATGACCTTCTTGTGGAGCTCGTTCTCCATGCCCATCAGCCGGGCCTGGTCCTCGGTGGACATGCGGGTCAGCGGGATGCCCGTCATCTTGGAGACGACTTCCGCCACCACCTCGTCGTCCACGACGCCGTCGGCCTCGCGGCTCTTGTCCCGCCAGTCGCGGGTCATCGTCTGCTTCTTCTTCTTGAGCTTGTCGGCCTGGTCGCGAAGCGCCGCCGCCTTCTCGAAGTCTTGATTGGCGACCGCCTCCTCCTTCTCCTTGTTGAGCCGCTCGACCTCCTCGTCGATCTCCTTCAGATCCGGCGGCTTCGTCATCGCCTTGAGCCGCACTCGCGCCCCGGCCTCGTCGATGACATCGATCGCCTTGTCGGGGAGGCAGCGGCCGGTGATGTAGCGGCTGGAGAGCTCCACGGCGCTCTCCAGCGCGGCGTCGCTGATCGTCACGCGGTGGTGGCTCTCGTAGCGGTCGCGGAGCCCCTTGAGGATCTCCACCGCCTCGTCCTTCGTGGCCGGCTCCACCATGATGATCTGGAACCGCCGGTCGAGCGCCGAATCCTTCTCGATGTACTTGCGGTACTCGTCGAGCGTGGTGGCGCCGATGCACTGGATCTCGCCGCGGGCGAGGGCCGGCTTGAGCACGTTGGAGGCGTCGATCGCCCCCTCGGCGCCGCCGGCGCCGACGAGCGTGTGCAGCTCGTCGATGAACAGGATCGTGTTCTTCGCGCGGCGGACCTCGTTCATCACCGCCTTGATCCGCTCCTCGAACTGGCCTCGGTACTTGGTGCCCGCGACCATCATGGCGAGGTCGAGGACGACGATGCGGCGGTCGGCGAGCAGCTCCGGCACGTTGCCGTCGATGACCCGCTGGGCGAAGCCCTCCACGATCGCGGTCTTGCCGACGCCCGCCTCGCCGAGCAGCACGGGATTGTTCTTCGTGCGGCGGCAGAGGATCTGGATCGCCCGCTCGATTTCCTTCTCGCGGCCGATGACGGGATCGAGCTTGCCCTGGCGGGCGAGTTCGGTGAGGTCGCGGCCGAAGGAGTCGAGGGCCGGCGTCTTGCTCTTGCCCCCCTTGGGGCTGCCCTCGCCGCCGCCGCCCCCGGCGCCGGCCGGCTGCCGGCCGCCCATCCCGGCCCGCTCGCCCCCTTCCTCCATGCCGTGGCCGAGAAGGTTGAGCACCTCCTCGCGGACGTCCTCGAGCTTGAGTCCGAGGTTCATGAGCACCTGGGCGGCCACCCCTTCCTGCTCGCGGAGCAGGCCGAGGAGGATGTGCTCGGTGCCGACGTAGTTGTGGTTGAGGTTGCGGGCCTCCTCCATCGAATACTCGATCACCTTCTTGGCCCGGGGCGTCTGCGGGAGCTTGCCCATCGTGACCATGTCGGGCCCGCTCTGGACGAGCTTTTCGACCTCCATGCGGATCTTCCGCAGGTCGATGTCGAGATTCTTGAGGACGTTGGCCGCGACGCCACTGCCCTCCTTGATGAGCCCGAGAAGGACGTGCTCAGTGCCGATGTACTCGTGGTTGAACCGCTGGGCCTCCTGGTTGGCCAGCTGCATCACCTTCCGTGCCCGGTCCGTAAAACGCTCGTACATCGGGGTCTGCCCTCGTGGAATTGCCCCGGAGGCCGGGGCGGCTGCGGGTCGCTGGCGTGCCATTTCGGCAGGCCGCACGCCGCCATCCTGGAAGCGGTGCAAACCTCACGCCAAACCGACCGGAAGATTGTACGAGCGGCCCGCCGGAATGTCTGTGGCAGGCCTTCGCGGGCGGTGAAAAACCCCGTTCAAGCAGCCGCGCCGCGGCGGCCTCCCGATTGCCCGGAGGCGGCGGGATCGGCTGCGACGCGGAGGATCGTCGGGCCTTCCGCTGTGGCGTCGGGGCCGGTGGCGGCATCCAAGACCGCGATTTCGCGGTCGATCGCCGCGCGCCAGCGGCCGCCAGAGTCGCTGCGCGACAGTTTGGCGAGCGCCTCGCGGGCCTCCGCCGTTCGGCCCACCCTGCGCAGGAGCGTGGCCCACAGGAGCTGTGCCTCGCCGTCGGTGGGCGCGATCGCGAGCAGCGATTGGAGGTGCGCTTCCGCCGCCAGCCAGTCGCGGGCGAGGTAGGCGTCGCGGGCCTGGACGAACAGACCGTCGGCGGCCTCCGCACGCACTCGGGGAATCGGCGGCGGAAACGAGGATACGGCCGACGCCGTGGAAACGAGCCAGACCGCCGCCGTCGCCGTCCACAGGCCGATCGAGAACCCGAGCCCGGTCAACTCCGGCCAGATGAAGGTCGTCAGCACCGCCACGTCCACCGTGACGGCGAACGCCAGCGCCAGGACCAGCCCCAGCCGGCTGCCGCGCAGCCATAGCCACGGCATTCCGGGCCAGACGAGCGTGAGGTAGCGGAAGGCGGCCATGAGGGATCCCGGGAGTCCGCGGGGCTGCGGAGTGTAGGGGCGTCGCCCTCACCGGCCAAGGCTGATATTACTGCGAGCACGATGTTGTTGACGTTGATGCGTTCTCGGCGTTCACTTTTTTGTGCGACCCAAGACCGTGCTCGCTGCCGGAATCTTTATCCACTTTCCCCCTCTCCCTCTGGGAGAGGGCTGGGGTGAGGGTGCTGGCTGGGGGGAGAGTGTTTTTCGTTGCGCCATCGAAAGC
>Ga0208359_1000221_pt1 | contig 11145 bp, 5 predicted proteins | sample LakMenEpi26Aug09_FD_150732 | JGI IMG/M metagenome (GOLD analysis project Ga0208359, IMG submission 150732) | Freshwater microbial communities from Lake Mendota, WI - 26AUG2009 deep hole epilimnion (SPAdes) | ecosystem: Environmental > Aquatic > Freshwater > Lake > Epilimnion/Euphotic zone ... | reverse complement strand
TGGGAGAAGCATTTGTCAGGATGAGTGAGTTTGAAGATGCGATCGCTACTTACCAAAAAGCCTTAGAAATTAACCCCAATTCATCGGATATTTACCATCGTTTAGGGGAACCTTTAGAAAAAATAGGTGAACTAGAAGCAGCCGCAAAAACTTATCAAAAAGCCATTGAATTAAACCCGGACTTTTTTGGTTCCTATCACAACTTAGGGGATATTCGGCGCAAACAAAGCAACTTAGAGGAGGCCGTTGCTGCATATCGAAAGTCAACGGAACTCAATCCTCATTTTCATTGGTCGTATCATAATATCGGGGATATTTTGCTGGAGCAACCTGATCGTTTAGATGAAGCCATTAATGCTTATCAAAGAGCGATCGCAATTAATCCCAATTTTGGTTGGTCATATCAAAATTTAGGAACAGCACTGCTTAAACAAGGGAAAATCGAGGAAGCTATTGCAGCTTACCGACGAGCAAGTGAACTTGATCCTCTATTTATTTTGGATGTCAAAAGCATTCAAAATGTTTTACTTAAAAAAGCCCTAGTTGCTGATCATTTGTATAGCTTGTGGGTGGCTGAGAATTTTCCCAGAGAAGCTGAACTCAAAAAGATGGCTGAAACCTTAGAAATCTTCAGTTATAAGCCGCTAATTAGCATTATTATGCCTGTTTATAATACACCAGCTTATTTTTTACGAGAAGCCATTGATTCTGTTTTAAATCAGGTCTATCCTTACTGGGAATTTTGTATTGCAGATGATGCGTCAACCCTTCCTCATGTTCGGGAAATTTTAGAAGAATATGTCGCTAAAGATTCCCGGATTAAAGTTATTTATCGCACTGAAAATGGTCACATTTCTAAATCATCTAATTCAGCATTAGAGTTAGCAACAGGCGAATTTATTTCTTTATTAGATCATGATGATACACTCACGCCTGATGCTTTGTATGAAGTGGTATTACTGCTCAACCGTTATCCCGATGCAGATATGATTTATTCTGATGAAGATAAATTAAGTCCTGATGAACAACTCATTAGTCCTTTCTTTAAGCCAGAATGGTCTCCAGAATCATTTTTCTCCCGAATGTATACTTGTCATTTAGGAACTTACAGACATTCAATTATTAAGGAAATTGAGGGTTGGCGAGTGGGTTATGAGGGAGCGCAGGATTATGATTTAGTCTTGAGATTTACCGAAAAAACCGAAAAAATTTACCATATTCCTAAAATTCTCTATCATTGGCGGATGCACCCAGGATCGGCTGCGGGGGGAACAGAAGCTAAACCTTATGCTTATGAAGCCTCCAAAAAAGCGTTACAAGATGCGGTTGATCGTCGGGGTGAAAAAGGTGAAATTCTAGGAATTCCTGGGTTTTTAGGACACCATTCAGTGCGCTATGAAATTAGTGAATATAAACGGGTTAGTATTATCATTCCAACACGGGATTTAGGGAAAGTTCTTGATCGCTGTTTGGACTCTATTTTTACTCAAACTGTTTATCCAAACTATGAAGTGATTCTAATTGATAATGGTAGTGTCGAGAAGGATACAGCACAAATTATTAACAACTGGTCTGAGAAGGAAAAAGAACGGTTTAAATGCTATCGATTAGATATTCCTTTCAACTTTTCTAAAATCAATAATTATGGAGTCAGTCAAGCGACTGGAGATTATCTACTGTTCTTAAATAATGATACAGAAGTGATTACGTCTGACTGGATTAATGCCATGGTTGAGCAAGTTCAAAGACCTGCTATTGGAGCAGTTGGAGGTTTATTACTATTTCCTGATAACACAATTCAGCACGCTGGGGTTGTGATGGGATTGGGGGGAGTAGCCGGCCATAGCTATTATAATATGCCTCAAAATCCAGGGTATTTTAGTAATATTATTGGGTTAAATAATACTTCAGCCGTTACAGGTGCTTGTTTAATGTGTCGGCGAGAAGTATTTGAACAAGTCGGAGGTTTGGATGAGGAACTAACCGTTGCTTACAATGATGTCGATTTATGTTTAAAACTCCTCGAAAAAGGCTATCGTAATCTCTATTTACCTCATGTGGTATTGTATCATCATGAATCCAAGAGTCGTGGCTATGAAGATACACCAGAAAAGAAAGAACGTCTAAACCGAGAATCAAAAATTATGGAAAGTCGTTGGCAAAAGTATATTGATAACGATCCTTTCTATAGTCCTCATTTAAGTCGGGACTCTCAAGACTATCGAATCAAAGTTTAAATAATCAATGTCAAGCCTTAAGAGTTATGCTAGATTAAGTTAGGATTTTAAGGCTTGAATTCAGGAGTTAGTTGATGGTTGATGTTTATCAAGTCCGCAAGGAGCTTGCTGTTCAATATATTAGTGGTGAAGGCATTGAAGTGGGTGCACTTCATGCTCCCCTAGAAGTTCCTGAAGGTACAAAAGTTCACTATGTTGACCGAATGTCTGCCGCTGATTTGAGAAAACAATATCCAGAATTATCAGCAGTGAATCTGATTGATCCTGATATTGTTGATGATGGTGAAAAATTATCCAAAATTCAGGATAACGTTTGGGATTTTGTGATTGCTAATCACATGATCGAGCATTGTCAAAACCCTATTGACGCGATTCAAAATTTTCTTAGAGTTCTGAAGGAAGGCGGAATCTTATATATGGGGGTTCCCGATAAACGTTACACCTTTGATTTAGATCGTCCTCTGACTGATTTGGATCATCTCGTTCGAGATTATAAAGAAGGGCCAGAATGGTCTAAACAAAGTCATTATCAGGAATATGTTTGTCTAGTGGATAAAGTTCCAGAAGAACAGGTTGCTGCTCGTGTGCAACTTTTATTAAATATGGACTACAGTATTCATTTCCATGTTTGGAAACCTGATTCCTTTTTAGAAATGCTATCCTATTGCCAAGGAAAATTAGGTTTTCCATTTACACTAGAAAAATTTCAAGAAAATGATTTTGAGTTTATCTGTATTCTCAAAAAAACTCAAAATCATCAGTCCTAGTCAGGGAATCGTCAAGCTAAAAACTCTGGCTCAACTGGATGCACCATTAAACCAGTTGATCGCTTGAGTTAACTCAATTTCATCAAGAGGTTGAGATTGCTGTTGAAGTAAAAAACGTTGTGCAAAGCGATTTGTCGTAAAACTACGTTGAGGATAGATAATCTGTCCTTGATTTTCATGACTGACTTCGATGATAGCACCAAGTTCATGAACAACTCCTTTATAATATCGAATCGCAAAGTCTAGTTGAACTTTTTGTTTATAGAGTTCGACTAAAATTTGGGGTTCTATAACATATACAAGTTCTTTTAAATACCATCTTGCCCCTAAACCTGGTGACCAGAAATCGGGAAACCAAACACAAAGGTGCATATAGTTATCTTCTTGATAGTAAGTCGTATGTCCATAAATAAATGCAGAGTTATGCCAAAGATAAGAAGTCCAAAACTCTAATCGGGAGGCTTCTACACAAACTCGACTAATTTCTTTAAATAAATGAACGGGTGATTCAGTTAGATGTTCTAAGCAATGAGCCGAGTAAACATAATCAACACTGCGATCTGGGAAAGGTAATTGATCCGTTTGTAAGTTCAGAACATGGTCAACAACCCCAGGAATTTCACAGTAGTCTAAACCAATTGTTCCTGGTTTTTTATTTCCACCGCAACCCAAGTCCAATTTGAAATATTCAGATGACCTTGATTCTGGTTGTTGTAGTGGAGCAGGAACAGCTTGTTCAACTTTATTTTCTTGATTTTTATTTTCTTCATCTTCATCTTTATGCAGTTGCCAGTGTGCTTGTTCCAGTTCTGCTAAAACTTCGTCTAACTGTGATTGCGAACGCTCTAATTCTTCTCTTGTCTGATCTAATTCATATCGAAGCGTTTTTATATCCTCTGGGCTATCTGGTAATTCAGATTGAGTCAAATCGGTTTGTTTTTCTAATACTAATTCTGACATTTCTTGTTCAATTTCAGTGTTCATTTCTTGTTGATCCTGCTTTGAAGATTTTTTTAAACTCCGAATTACATTAACAATCTCATTATAGATAGCTTTCCAATCACATTCATAGTTGAGCCAGCCTTCCCTTCCATCTTGTATATCTATAATATACTCAAGGGGTACATAACTTGGTGCGATCGCATTGTCACGAGCTTCTGCAAACATCTGAATTTGAGAATAGTGGGCGCGATCAGAGTGAGCAACACCGGGTTTATTTGCAATCCAGGTCACTAATGTTAATCCCGATCCAATGATAGAAATATAAGTATCTATGGCAAATGCCCATACTAAAGTTTCCTGTATAGAACAGTTTAAGCCATCATATATTTTGACTGTTGATGGAATTTGTTGGATGATTTTCTCCATAGTATCTTTTTCTGTGGAGAAACCATCAAAAATAATGGCTAGGTTTGGATATTCTTTAGACAATTCAGAGATAATATTGGCATAGCCCTCTACCTGAGAAATCCATGATTTATTATGACCGCGAAGATTTATCCAGAGCAAAGGAAAATGTGTTTTAGCTTCTTCAATTTGTTGCAAAAAAACTTCATTACAATTTTTGATAGCTGCGTTGTATATCCGTTGAACTAAACTCTCCTGAATAGAAAAGTCGGTTAATCGAACAGCAAAAAGATTGTTTTTCAAAATAATTTGAAAAAAATCTTGTTTATTCTCGACTTTACGGATTTTCTCTGGAGAAATTTCAGGGAAAAGATCATGAAGGTCTAATCGACTATCTGATCCCGTTAAAAATTGATCAACTCGATCCAATATTTGATTATCATATAGGTATTGAATTGCTGTTAATTCATTCCAAAAATAATGACCTAAGTTAGCAATCATTCCTGAAATAGAGGTAATTTTTTTATCTTTATTCTCTAAGGAGATATAAGATTTTACATCTTGCCAATTACTGACTAAATGAGCTTTAAATTTATTGAGATATTCCTCGTGTTTTAACCACATTCCCCACTCGTTTGAAATCAAAACTATGAGTTCTGTTTTAGGAAAATAAACAGCAACTTTTCCTCCACTCCAACCACCGACAACTAAATAAAATACTTCTCTTCCTTGGAATCGATAGAAACATAAAGGAACAACTCCATTGTCTTGAATATAGAAGGATTGATTACTTTTGAGAACTTCACCTGTAAAAGGACAAACCGTATAAATATATCCGGTTTCAATAATACTTTGTTGAAAATGTTTAGGGTTAAGAAGTTCCCAAGTGAACCCAGACTTTTTGTTGACTAATTTACTTAATTTTTGAATTTTATCAGGATTATAGTTAACACTGTTAGCATAGATTTCTTCTAAATTTGGATTTTCTTCTAGGATTAAACAGAGATTATCTAAAGATATATTTTGATTCTTAAAGTAGCTCTTATCTTCTTCTGCTATACTCAGAAGATTGATAATTTTATATCGGCTAATTTCATGAAAATAAGTATAAGTATCATTTAATTTAATATTTATGTGATTCGGATTAAATTCTTCTTCCAAATCACATTCGTTTAAGTATTTCCAAATTCTATCATAGCTTTTATCCCCATTTAATTGCTTATTGGAAGCTTGTTCAAAACAAATTAGAGCTTCATTAAATAACCCCTGCTCTCCTAGGGACAGACCTAACCGATAGTAAGATCTTTTCCGGCTCAGTTCGTTTTTCATGACAGTAGGATAAATAGAAAGTAATTCTTCTAACAAACCTTGTTGAACTAAAATCACACCTAAATTTGAGTAATTTTCTGGGTCAGAATTAAGTTGTAAAGCTTCCTTGTATTGGTTAAGAGCTTCTGGCAAATTTTCCTGATTAACGAATTGTTCTATCATTCTTTGATGATCGTTATAGGTTTTACTTTGAATCATTTGGCTTAACTCCTGTTTTTTGTTAATGGCTTAATTGAATAAGGCCTTTTGTAGCCCTTGGTGAAAACTAAAAAACCTTTTATAAATCTAGGATTTTTTTTCAAGGCTTTTTATAATATTTATGAGTTCATTATAAAGTAATTTCCAATCACAATTATAATTAGAGTAAACATTACCCGACGTGGGGTCATTGAATAAATCTTCGATAAACTCCTCAGCTAGAAAAATCGGAGAAATAGAATTTTCACGAACATCCGTCCAAAAACCCTGTTGACTGTAATGTGCCTTGTTTCCATGAGTAACTCCAGGTTTGTTGGCAAGCCAGTTCACCAATACTAAACCCGATCCAATTACAGCAATGTAAGTATCTATATTATGAACCCAAAGCAATGTTTCATAAATATTACAGTTTAACCCATTAAAAACTTTAACTTGGGGAGAAATAGCTTCTAATATCTGATCTAAACTTACTTGCTCATCGACAAAACCATCAAAGAAAACAGCCATATTTGGATAGTCTTGATAAAGACAGTTAATGATATTTGCATAACCTTCTACCTGATTTACCCAAGACTTATTATGACCTCGAAGATTAATCAGCACCACGGGAAAGTGATGCTTTGCTTCTTCAAGAGTTCGGATTAAATTTTGATTTTCTTTACATTGATTTAAAGCTGACCAATAGATGCGATTATATAAGTTTTCTGTTATGTGAAATTCTGTGACCATAACACCTATACAGTTTTCTTGAAGAATTGCTCTAAAAATGGCTTCACTATTTGGTGCTTCTATAATTTTATCTTGTGTAATTTCAGGAAATATTTCTTGAATTTTGTAATAACTATCTTTTCCAGATATGATTTTGTCTAATTTATAAAAAATATCATTATCATAGAGATATTGGATTCCTGTCACATAATTCCAAAGATAGTGTCCCAAATTGTTAACAACACCTAAGATAGATGCAATTTTTTTAGGTTTTGGATCGGAGATATAATCTTTAACTAGCAACCAATTGCTAACAATATTTGCCTTAAAGTGAGTAACAGTATGCTCCAAAGCATTACCCCAAGAGTGCCAATCAAGGAGTAACTCTAGGGTAGGAAAATAAAGAGCAATCTTCACAGCACTCCAAGCTCCTACAATCAGATAAAAAACTTCCTCTCCAACAAATCGATAGACTAATAAAGGAACTCCATCATGAACTTGTACATAGAAAGATTGATTGCTTCTCAGAATTGTTCCACTAAAAGGACACATTGAGTAAATATAAGCAGTTTCTACGATGGACTGCTGATAATCTCGCGTAGAATTTAAAAGATGCCATTGATAATGAGTTTTCCTATTAGTTTTTTTTGCTAAACTAATAGGTTGCTCACTCCAAGCATTGATATAAATTTCTTCTAATACCAAGTTATCCTGTTGAATTAATTCTAGGTTGGCTAAACAAAGGTTAAAATTATCTAAAACAGCTTTACTGTCGTCATTTAGCAAATTCATGTCGATGACTTTATAAGTTCCAATTTCCTGTTGAAAATGTTTAATTGCTGTCTCTAAGGAAATTTGTGGGATTGTTGCAATCAGACTATCATCTATTATACTAAGGTGATTAAATTGTCGCCAGATTTGATTGTATATTTCAGTTTCAGATGGATTTTTTTTTGCTTTCTGAAAAATTACAACAGCTTCACTTATATCTCCTTGGGAAGCAAGCAGAAGTGCCAATCTTTGGTAGGCACTCGATGACTGAGGAAATCTTTCAATAACTTCCCGATAGCAGACAATAGCATCTTCTATTCTATTTTTCTTTGCTAAAATATTGGCTAAACTGAGATATATATTTCCCCATTCATGCTGAGGAATAATATTTTTATAATTTAGCAACAAAGTATTTATTCCTTGCTCTGATGGAACGATATCTAAAAATTTAGAGTAAGTTAGATTAGCTTTATCGGTCTGACTTTTTAATTGGAGAAAATTTCCCAAATCAAAATAGTAATTGAAAGCCGTATCTAAGCTATTTTGAGGGGAATAAACTAAAGTTAGATTGATCGATTTAACCAAAAAGGATCTACCGAATGAACAAAAGCGAAACTCTGTCCTTTCACCATCAACAAAATCTAAATAAAAATCTAACTGATTCTGTCCTACAGTAACTTCAGTCTCATAAATAATGGATGGAAAAGGGGCGGCGATATCAAACTTGAAGCCTTTTTGAGCATTAGAAATATCAGTTTGCTCGGAATTAAAATCGGAAAAATCAAACTGGACTTGAACCCGATAGAATCCATCAGGAATATCAATGTAAGGGCCGTAAAATACAAAATTTTGATTTCCTGCTAAACTAATAACAAAACCTTCTGAGGTTTCTATTGTTTTGGGATCGGGAAGGATATTTAACTGTTTAGCAGGAATATGAATCGTGCTTAATTCAGGTAACTGTCCTAGAAAACTCGGTTGAGTCAAATTAGGGTTGAGAATTAATGCTCGACGGTAACTCCCAATTGATTCTGCTAATTTTCCCTGTTCAAAGGAAGATTGACTTAATTTATAGTAATCTTCCCAGGTCTTTAGTTCATTCATTTCCAGACTTTCACTCATAACTCAACTTGATTGTATGTTGATCTATTAATTAATGAGGCTTGATGTTATTAGGAATATTGGCTATTCCTTACCCCATATACTTGCTAATTTCTTGACTCCACAATTGGCAAAGTTTAAGGTCAATTTCAGACAAAAACTTATGCTGGTAAAGATGGGTGTAAAGTTCTACCATTAACTCACTGGCTTGGCGAGATTCAGATGAAAAACTGTCTAAAAGATTAATAAAATTTTTAACCTCTGTATACAAAGGAACTTCCGCTTCAAAATCTTTTAAAAGATTATGTTCATTTCTAAGTTGGTAAACAGAAGGAGATAAGAAAAGTACAGAAGAATCCATACACCATAACAAGCGTTGGGCTATATAACTCCGCCAGATATCGGTTACACGACTATGGACTCCAATCGGGAGTAACATTAGAGGAAATGCAGGTTTATAGACTAAAGTATTTTGGGTATTGAAAGGACTATAACAACCTGCTCCCAAGGCTAACTTTTTGTCCGTATCAAAGGTAATTTCTTCTTGTGAAGCCGTTAATCGATAGATGGCGTCCACATCAGGATCTAAATCAGCTAACCCCTGCTGGATATAACAAGTCACTTCTTTTTCCGTTGTCAGGGTTGTATCTATAGTATTTCTAATCGCATCCAGGGGTAAACCTCGAGGCCATATTTTTTCGGGTGTAAAGTATGAATAGACGTTATAGACCCCCGGTGTCTCAAGGATTGGAGTTTTAACGTTTTCGGGTAAAAAATTGGGATAGCGGTCGGCATAAGGGATATTATCATCATCTGACTCAGCAATAATTTCTGCACCTTTCTTTAAAGCATATAAGTACCCTAATGTTTTGCGCGCATAATGATTCACGGGAATCAAAGATGCCAGTTCTCCAAATTCTTCATATTGCTTGTCAATACTTAAATAATCTGCTCCTGGTAAATCAAATTCCGATGGGGTTTTTTTGTCTCCAATAATTATAATATTCCAACCTGAATCTAAAAGAATATCTCGATACTTAAAAAGGGCATCTGTTGGATTTTGGATAGTTGTTAGAACGAAAGATTTAATCATTTTTAATTGTAAACTAGGCTAGATTGTGAATGAGTATATAAATTAACAGATGCTGACCTATTTTGATGGCTTCAAATTAATATTTCATAATTGAATAGCCATAAAAAAGTTGTGGAAAGAGCTAAATTATTACCTATGATATAATAAAATAGAATGGTAAAATTGACAAGACATGAACATAAAGTTTCAACTCAGTTCTATACAAAATGCAAACTCCTGCTTTAACAGAGCTAACCATTACCAGCAGAGTAGTCAATTAGAGCAAGCAGTGGTTGCCTACCGTGGTGCCATAACCGAAAAGCCTAACTTTTCCTGGTATCACCATAACTTGGGGGAAACCCTGGCTCAACTGGGTCAGGTAGAGGAGGCGATCGCCAGCTATCAAAAAGCCTGCGAACTCAACCCCAACTCCGCTTGGTCTTACTATAACCTAGGTGAACTCCTAGAGCAAGAGGGAAGAATCCCCGAAGCAACGGAGGCCTATCGTCGGGCTGTGGAACTGAATCCTGATTTTTATGAGTTTCAGCAGAGTCTAGGGAAACTACTATGTCAACAAGGACAGTTTTCGGAGGCCATCAGTTCCCTAGAAACCGCAATTGAACTCGAACCCGATGCTACCTCCTGTTATCAATATCTGTGGGATGCCTTTGCCCAACAGGGACAGGGACGCGAGGGCATAGCCTATTTACACAAAGCGGTGACGGCAACTCCCCATAGTGGGGAACTCCATCAACAGTTGGCCGAAGCGTTAAAGGCAAATAATCAAATTCAGGAAGCGATCGCTTCTTACCAAAATGTGATTCAAATTAACCCCAAATCCGCTTGGAGTTACTACCAGTTGGGGATGATTTGCCGAGATCAAGGTCAATATCAAGAAGCGATCGCCTACTACCGCAAGGCCACCGAACATGACCCCAAATCGGCCATTTATTATCATTTCCTGGGACATACCCTATCCCTGGTTCATGATTGGGAAAATGCGATCGCAGCTTACAAGAAAGCCTTAGATATCGCACCGACTTCAGCGATTATTTATCAACACTTAGGAGATGCTCTCTCCACCCTCCAACATTGGGAACAGGCGGCCACGGCCTACCGGAAATCCGTAGATTTGGAACCCCATTCCCTAGAAGCGCAAGATCATCTAGGGTTTGCCCTGGCCCAACTCCAACGCTGGGATGATGCGATTTTAGCCTATCGTCGGGCCTTAGATGTGAGCTTATCTGATGTCGTATATTTGCATTTAGGGGATGCCCTCGAACAACGTTCCCATGTTCAACCGATAGACAAAGATGCTCGTAACGATCTCGAAGATGCAGTTAATTGTTATCGTCAAGCCCTGGAATTAAATCCCAATCCAGAAGCTATTGACCAGAAATTAAATCATGCTCTATCCCAACTCAATCAGGCTTCTAAATTAAGGAATTAAGCGTAACTGCGTAAATTAGAGAGTGCGTTAACATCCTATAACGCACTCTTGATTTTTTGGGGTACAAACTGAATTTTATTAAATCTTCCTAATGGTTGAAGTATTCGGTCGTTGACTCTAGCGTATAATAGTAATCAGAAAACTATCAGGTGTAGTTTTTAGGTG
>Ga0208359_1000217_pt1 | contig 11272 bp, 9 predicted proteins | sample LakMenEpi26Aug09_FD_150732 | JGI IMG/M metagenome (GOLD analysis project Ga0208359, IMG submission 150732) | Freshwater microbial communities from Lake Mendota, WI - 26AUG2009 deep hole epilimnion (SPAdes) | ecosystem: Environmental > Aquatic > Freshwater > Lake > Epilimnion/Euphotic zone ... | reverse complement strand
TTGACCCGCCAAAACCCCCGAAACAACCCGCAGAAATTATTAAATTAATGATTCCTGGCGTTGTTGTTCCGAAAGCTCGTCCTCGGGTAACCAAAAATGGAACCTATTTACCGCCCCGTTATCGCGCTTGGCGAAATCATGCAGAAGTAGAAATCTATCGGCAAATTTCAGAACAAAATATTACCCATAAATTTCCTTTACGCAAAGCAGCAATTGTGATTAAATTATTAGGAAATCATCGGACAAATTCCGATATTGATAATTTAGCAGGTGCTTGTTTAGATGCCTTAACCTTAAATGGTGCAGGGGTATTAATTGATGACCGTTTAAGTTGTTTACCCCAATTAACTGTTGAATTCGATCCCGATGCTAAAAAAACTGGGGTTTCCATTGAAATTGAACCGTTATAATTTTTTGATTCAAGTCTGAATATGAAAAGGGTTTTAGTTTACGGGGGGAACTGGATTTTTAGGGCAGAAATTGGCGTTGAAATTACATTCTTTAGGTCAGGATGTTACTGTTTTAGGTCGTAACTTAATTATCGGCGATCGCTTATAGCAGGGAACAGCCCCCCAAACCCCCCGTGCACGGGGGGCTAGGGGGGGAGGGATCTGGGGGGAAAATACTTCACCGTCTGGGTTCCAATATCCGTCTGGTGTCCTAACTGCCTTGGCGATCGCTTACAACAATTAGGACTGAAATTTTTACCCGTTGATATTACAAATATGGAATGGATATATAAATACTTATTACCCGATCAAGAACCGCCTTTAACTCGTTATACTCTGGGTTTATTAGCCTTTAGTCAAACCTTGGATATGACATCGGCTAAAATTAAGTTAGGCTATGAACCTCGAATTTCGATGGAACAGGGGTTGGATGAGTTTGTGAGATGTTGGAAATTTTGATAGGATGCGCTGAAGCGCAACAACAAGCGACAACAAAATGATGTTAAAATTATTCCCTCCCATAGTTCTATGGATGAGTAAAATATCAAAGTATTGCCAGCCTCATCCCTGGTTGGTGATATACAAATTAACAATTACTAAAGTCTAATTCCCTAAAGGAATTTCAATTAAAAAGTTAGTTCCGGTTCCTAATACTGAAAAACAAGTAAGTTCTCCGTGGTGTTTATCCGTGACTAAATGATAGGCAATTGATAATCCTAAACTGGTGCCTTTTCCCTGTAATTGTGGGGGAATAAACGGATCAAAAATACTTTTCCGTTCTATTTCCGACATCCCAATTCCATTATCCGCAATCGAAATAGCCACGGTATTTTCATTCTCTAAATAGGTGCGAATGATAATCTTAGGTTGATCCACTAAATCATCCTTAAAACTGGTAGCTTCTAAACGATCAATGGTGTAGGTAAGTAAATTCATAAACACTTGATTTAGTTGTCCCGCATAGCAACCCACTTTGGGTAAAGCACTATATTCTTTAACTAAAGTAATACCCGATCTTCCGGCTTTTGCTTGCAGACGATTTTGTAAGATTAATATTGTACTATCTAACCCTTCATGAATATCAACGAACTTCATTTGAGATTCATCTAAACGGGTGAAATGACGTAGCGATCGCACAACATCTCTAATTCGTTCAGCCCCAACTTTCATCGACTCTAACATCCGGGGTAAATCCTGCTTTAAAAAGCTTAAATTAACTTCTTCTATCTCATCGGCAATTTCAGGAATAATTTCAGGATAATACTGTTGATATAATGTAACTAAATTCATTAAATCTTCAATATAATTTTTAGCATGAACAATATTTCCCGAAATAAAACTCACGGGATTATTAATTTCATGGGCAATTGCCGCCACCAACTGCCCCAAGGATGACATTTTTTCGGTTTGAATCAGTTGGGTTTGGGTGCGTTGAAGTTGAGTTAAAATAGTTTCTAATTCGGCTCGTCGTTTCGCTTCTTGTTCTTCACTTTTGCGTAATGCCTGTTCCATTTGTTGACGTTCCGTAATATCTAAACCGACAAAAACCGCCGCCGAACCTCGGTGATATTTTTGGGCCACAATTAAATAGGTGCAAGGAAGTCCTCGGACATTTGCTGTTAATTCCCGGGAACTTTTCCAATGATCTTGAGCAAAAAATTCATAGACAAATTGATTAAATTCTGGGCTAGTTTGGAGAAATCCCACCTCTTTCCCGATGAAGGTTTCCGCCGGAACATTATAGGAATTAGCTAAATGGCGATTCACCCCTAAATATTTCAAATCGGAACTAATCCAAGAAACTAATCCGGGGACGGCATTTAATACCGCTTCTAATTGATCCTTGGAGGCTAAAATGGCAGAGGACGTAGATTTTTGTTCAGAAATATCATGGGCAAAACCACAAATTAAGGGCAAACCTGGAACTGAAACTGCACCGAATTCGGTTTCAACGGTTAAAGTCGGATCGGAGGACTCTAATTCTAAATAATTAATTTTAAAATTAACCGGAAAAATGGAACCGGATTTTCTTTGATAACTGGACTCAAAGGTTAATGATCCTTTTTGTTTCAATTCTTGGCAATATTCCTGCCAAACCACGGCGGTTAAATCGGGATCAATATTATGAATATTTAGTTGCAGTAATTCACTTTCCGTATAGCCCAACATCCGACAAGCGGATTGATTCACATAGCAAAAATTACCTTCTAAAGTCATCCAAAAAATAGCCGTTGCCGCCTGATCAAATGCCTTTTGAGTCAGTTTTAATTTTTCTTGTAATTGTTTTTGAGGCGTAATCACTTCCAAGTATAAAATTAACCCCCCAATCTCTCCCGATGCCGTTTGCCAAGGTTGCACTACCCATTTATTCCACTGAGTCGAACCCTGAGCTTGAGGGTGGTAGGTTTCCAGTTCCCAACGGGGCAATTTCCCCTCCAAAGATTGTTGGGCATTCTGATACCAAATTTCGGGTAAATGGGGAAACCATTGTTGATGAGCAGAACCGATTAAATTAATATTTCCTTCGCCATAGTCCTGTTGCCATTGACGGGATACGGCTAAATATCGCAGTTGCGGGTCAACCATGGCCATAGCCGTCGGCAGATATTCCACGAAGCGACGGAAATAATCGGGATCAGGGTCGGAAGGGTTGGAAACAGTAGTGGATTGAACTTGTTTGTCCACGATTTGACACTCCCTCAATCAAAATTGGGTTAGGAAAACTCCATTTGTTTATACAAGATGGAAGATCTGAATTCAATAAAATTGAATATTACCCTGATGAGGGGTGTTACCCTCCATTGTATAATTAATTGCAAGAGTTTATCCATGAATTGAACCTTTTTCTGGAAAATTCCCACCGCAACCGGGGAATCTGATCGAAAAATTATGATTTTTTGCTGCAATTAATTGTTATCTATTATACTGAAATTCGATCTAACAATTAATTCAACTTTACGGAGTTTGGGGTGAGAAAGCCCTGAAGGGCTTACTACGGGGTTAGAAGGGTTTCCAGTTGAAAAGGAAATAAATCCCTTGTTCCTGTAAACTGCAATCGCTAGACTCTAATTTAATTAAGGGAATGCCCCAGTCAATCTGTGCAGTTATCCGATCACTATATTGCCATCTTAATCCTAACCCAATTGATAATAATGTGCGATCAGGTAATAATGAGTTGATTAATTGTAGTTTGTGATGACATAATGCTTCAATTTGTTGGATGTATCGTATCAATCAGATCGCATAAGTAGGCGGGCATAAATAACGTCAACAAACCGAAAGCTAAAATCCTTATTCTAAAGGGCTTACAGCATTTAGGATTTTAACTTTAATTATGACCACCTACTTAGTTGGGTGACGGAGGGACAAAGGTTGAGGTCTTGTCAACTTATGTTATTTCAGTGAAATAAGACGGCTGGATCGAAATCTTATTATAGTAAAACGCTTTTTGTTATAATAAGATTGATCGTCTGAATACTTACTCACCATTAAAAATCTGTACGGCGGTCAAATTCAATTCTGGAAAAACTACTGATTCAACTCTTTCATCTCCTCGAAACAGCTTAATTTGATACTCACCATCTACTAGCTGATAAACCGATAAAGTAGGTTGTTTTGGAGAACCAATATAACGGCTACCACCTAAACCCAAATAATCTACAATCCAATATTCGGGAATTCCTAATGCTTCATAATCAATCATTTTATGTGCATAATCATCGCGCCAATTTGTGCTAACAACTTCAACGATTAAAGGAATAGACGATCCTTGAGTAATTGTTGAGGATTTTTTCCACAAAGGTTCTAGGGCTAAAGCATCACGTTTAACTACCAAAATATCAGGTAAATAACCCGTTTCTTCACTCAGAGATTTAACTAGGGCATTCTTAGGAAATCGATAAGGAAGTTGCAGCCTACCAGTTTCTAGGATTAGAGATGTCTGCAAAAAATCAACAACCTCTTCATGTTTTCCTGTAGTCTGCATTTCTACAATAGCTCCCCGATGTATTTCATAGTGTCCGTTTTCTGGTTTCCATTCCAGAAAGTCATCGAAAGTTATTAACTTGGATATTGTTTGAGTCATTGGGAAAACCTCCAACTTTTTTTTCGGGTAATTAGTCTTTTAGTCTTCAATTTTAGTGATAGGTAGATGAATAATTTGATATGGTTTATTACTCCATTTTTGGTTTAGGTTTGATTGATATTCAGAGTCATAGTTTAGATTATAGCACTTACCCAGAAACCGGGTTTCTTAGGTTAACCGAATAATTTTCAAACTTTCAATTCCCCGATCATCCACAATTTTAACAGCAACGCGCTGATATTTTCACATCTCAAAAGGTAACGAAACAGTTCCCTGATAAGACTCAATTAAATCCTCATCAATTTCAGCTTTCAAATTCTTAGCAACACGCGACCAAGCATCCTTTTCCCCGGCCATCGGAAAGAATACTTGACGGGGGAAAATGCTTCTCCCATCATAATCAATATCTAACATCCAAACAGCTATTTTTTCCACACTACCAGACTCGATATTTCCGGTTTTTGTGTTATAATAATCAAAGCCTAAAAGGGCGATTGAATTATCAGGAATGGCTGGATTGATAATATCGTCAATTGGTTTAACTGTGGGTGCGGGGACGGCTTCGACGGTGAAGGGCCCCGTAATTCTGGCTTTGGATTTGTCTAATAATGGTTGGTCATAAAGAGTTTCTTGGTCGGCGTATTTATTAATCGCTTGTTCGATTTCTATGCGATTCATTCCTTCCCGAATTTCGGGATTATTGGCAATAGATTTAAGGGTGATATGAGGGACGGTTTTGTATTTGAAACCACCGCCTACGCCTTCTTGGGAATTTGCTAATTGATAATAGTCAAAGGTGGCGGTCATTAACCTTTGTTTGGCTAGGGTTATTGCTACTCTTGAGGTATCGCAGGTTATCCATCTGCGTCCCCATTGTTCGGCAACGTAGGCAGTTGTACCGCTACCGCAATTGTGAACTGTACAAACTTCAGTAATAAAAGAATGACTACCTTCAATCTCTAAATCATAAACAGTTTCAGTTGACCAACAATTTTCTACTTTTGCAATTTCAACACATTCAAGACTAATCTTTTCTACCCCTATTTCTACCCCTATTTCTCCCCCTCTTACTGCCTCTCTTACTCCCCCTCTTACTGCCTCTCTTACTCCCCCCGTACACGGGGGGTTGGGGGGGGACACAAGTGCACTAAAAACAATATCTCCTGGTTTTAGATTACCCGCTTGAACCCAAGTCGCACCCTCAATTGATTCAGTGCGGATGCGACATTGAGATTCAATTGCTAAACAAACTCCTTCTAAATTTTCGTAAATTTCTTTTGTCGTAAAGCGCAGCACATCAAGACCAAGACTACGCATAAAACTATCCCGTTGTCGATCATATTCTATTGCTTCTGGTTCAAAGTGGGTTGCCCCATCTATTTCTACAACTAAATGAGCATCTCGACTATAAAAGTCAGCAATATATCGACCGATAGGATGTTGACGACGAAACTTAAATTCTAGTTTTTTTCCTCGTAAAACATCCCACAATTTCTGCTCTGGAGGTGTCATTTCTTTACGAAGTTTTCGGCGAAGTTCTAGGTGACTATAGGGGGTTGCTGACCAGTCTTGATTACCTCCTAAACTGCGCGGTCTAAGTTTTGCTAGTACGCGATGATCGGCTGTTAACCACAGAGTTGTATTGTTGTTTTTACAGGTTAACCCGATCATTTCTCCTTGGTATTGTTTCTGGATGGTGCGTAGGACTCGGTGGGGTTTTTGGTCGTGACTGTAGACTAAAGTACCGGGTTGTATTTCTTCGATGGGAATGAGTTTTTCTTCCCCTAAATCTCCCGTGAATCCCCGCCTAAATCCCCCCGTGTACGGGGGGACTTTGAGTTCTCTTACTCCCTCCCCATTCATGGGGAGGGTTGGGGAGGGGGTCAATATTTTTGTTCCTTTTCGCAAGCAGGTGATATCTAGGACTAAATCGCCTGGGTCGGTGGTCATTAGGAGGCAACGCTGGATGACTTTAATAGCTGTTTGTACTACATAAATTTTATTTTTTTCTGCTGTTCCCATTGTATCTATCCACATATTGGTAATAGGAATACAAGGAAAATCATTAATATATAATTTGTAGTTTAAAAAATCACGAGTCGCAAAAATTCTATTAGCTTTAGCTAATTTTTCTAGTCCTTCAATACTTGTTTTCCAATGTTGATTTGGTTTAGGTTTGTAAACTTTCCCATTAAATTGAAATTCTTGGGGAGAACTTGATGCCCCATCAGAGGTTAAAGGTGATCCTAAAAATAGTTTAGAATCATTAGGTAATAAAGATGGGTTATCTCTTTCTTCACTCGTAATTGGTCTGGTTGTACCGTTAGGCAATTCTACAGTTGAATATCTTTCTCCACTTCCTTCACCTACTGTTTTAGGATCAAATAATTGTCTGTATTTTACCTCATTTATATTTTTAGAATACCAAATCATATAGTCACAAATCCCAGCAATTAGATTGCTGCTAAATGCACCTGTTTTCTTAAAAGATATTTGACCGCAAAAGTTATTTATCCCAAATACCTCATCCATCAATTCCCTAACATGATGCAAATTCTCATCCGAAATCTGCACAAAAACACTACCACTTTCCGACAATAACTCCCTCGCCAATAACAATCTATCTCTTAAATAAGTCAAATAAGAATGAATCCCCAATTCCCAAGTATCCCGAAATGCTTTAATCATTTCCGGTTCTTGAGTCAAATCCTCATCTTTCCCATCTTTCACATCCCGATTATTCACAAACGGCTGAAAATTTGAACCATATTTAATTCCATAGGGCGGATCGAAATAAATCATCTGTACTTGTCCCGCCATTCCCTCTTTTTCTAATAGGGAATTCATCACTAAAAGCGAATCTCCAGCAACTAAACGGTTACTCCAATTATGCTGATGTTTATAAAATTCAATCGCTTGTCGAATAGGCGGATTTTCTTCAGGTATTTCAAATAAAGATAACTGTACAGCCTGAGTTTGATTTTGCTTCCGTACTGCTTCTATAATGCTGCGCGGATCGATGCGTTCGTGAACGTGCAAAGATACAGTTGGCACTTCAAAATTAGTATGTTCCGCCTTACCAGCCCAAACTAATTGCGGGTCAAGGTGCGGATCGTAGCTATAATTTTTATTATCACCATCAGGATCACTTTCTGGCGTAACCAGTCCCACAGGTGGATTATTCACTCGTTGCTGATTTTCGTGATTATATTGATCTATATTTCTTTGATCGGGTTTCTTTTGCCTTGCCATGGGATCTCCTCTAGTCAAAGACTTTACTTTACAATTGATCAAATTATTTCTGTATTTGAGGAACGCTCATCAACAGCTACTATTTAAAAGTTCGTAAAAAAAGGACTCCTATTACAGAATCCTTTTGGCTAACTAAATATGGATAAACAATTTGTTAATGCACAACTATTTAATATAGTTACCGATTTAGAATCGGAGCGACAGGATTTGAACCTGCGACCCCTACCACCCCAAGGTAGTGCGCTACCAAGCTGCGCTACGCCCCGACACAATTAACTAATGTAGCATAGCAAACAAAAACTTGTCAAGACTATTTCAAAAGATTTTCAAGGTTTTTGTCGCTTGTACTAATTCCGCCACCACTTCCACTGGCCAAGAACCTTCCGCCCGCCGTCCAGTATTCAAAATCAACAGCACCCTATAAGCATTAGCATAGCCTTCTACCTGCATCCACAACCGCTCGCTTTCGGCTTCACAGGCTATTTTTTCTTCATCCATCAACTCAAGGCTCATTTGGCTCATGGTATCGGCTAGTTCACACAACAACCGACAAAAATCATCAAACTCCGCCTGGGTCAATTCCATCGCCCAGGTATCGCCCCCGACTAACCCATGAAATTCCGTGGCTTGGGGGTTCCAACCTAAACGCCATCCGGTTCCGGTTTTTAGAATTTTCTCCATATTCCCCGGGTTATTTTAACCGTTGAGCATCTCCCGACTCCGGTAGGAGAATTAAGGAGGGGGTTGGCGGTTTAGCGGTGGGTGAAGCAGGGCTCGGTTTTGGAATTGTTCCATTGTCACTATTGACAGAATTGGGATTAAATAAACTCGCCAGTGTATTAACTAACGCATCCCGTTCAACTCTATTTAACTGTTGAATGGCTTTTTGATCCCCGACTAAAGGATTTTCTTTTAATACTTCCTGACCCGGATAACTTAACACTAACATCGGTTCATTCACCCCGAGATAATCGGCTAAGGTGAGTTTCCAATCAAAACGATATTGAGTGGGTCGAGCTTTCACATAAATGTGATAACGAATTAACCGACCAATCAAGGTATTATCTTCGGCGACTTTTCCCGTTTCCTGGGAAAGATATTGATTTTCCTGGGGCAAATTTGGTAATTGTTCATAGACTTTCTTCCACACCTCTGAAACCCTGACTCGTCCCGATGGGGAGGATATTTCTGGCGGCGGAGTTTGGGCGAGTCCTTGAATTTCCAGGCCATCCATAAACCCACCCAAAACAATGAATAGGGTAATTATAACGGCGATTAATAGAAAACTTAAACTAACTGGTTTTTTGGGTTTTCGAGATTTCAACATAAACATAAGATTAAGATATTTTGGAGTCTTTATCACCTCAATAAATACGGTGTTAAAGACACCCAATACCGCAATTGATCAATCTAACGATCCGCGATAATTTGCGGTTGATTTAGTTCATCGGACATTTCAATAATTGCGCGTAAAACAGGTTTGGTAGGGTTCTCATCCCCATTATCAAAGTCTTCATAACGACACCGTTTAGCCCGATTTGCGACTTGTACTGTAATCCGATAGCGATTGGTCGCAGAACTGACGAGATCGGCAGCCCGGCGAGTAATTTCTGTTGAGTCTATTGGATGGGGACGCTTTTGCATGAAGTTTATAATTTCCTAACCCTAGAGTTGTGTTTATATCTTAACGTTTAACTTGAATATAAGGATTAGGATCTTCTGCAATCCATCCTAAATCGGAGTTATAACGAATTTCAAAATGGAGATGGGGTTGATCGGTATCCGGTTGTCCCGTCGTCCCGACTGTTCCCAATACATCCCCTAACTTTACCGATTGACCCAGTTTTACCCCAATATTGTCTAAATGGGCATAACGGGTTTGTTTCCCTGACCCATGATTAACTACAACTAATTTTCCATACCCCTCCCGTTCTCCCGCAAAGGCTATTTTTCCCATCCCAACGGATAAAACTGGGGTTCCCACCGTCGCCGTCAAGTCTAAACCACTATGAAATATTACCCGACCCGAAACGGGATTGAGTTGCCAACCATAACCCATTTGTATTGTTGTCCGTTGCGGTAAGGGATAACCGGGTAACACCAATATCGCCACAGTTGGTGGCCCTTTGGGTGACCAATTCACACCGGGTAAAAATAACGCTGTTGGTTGAGTTTGACAACCATTCATTTCAAAAACCACGTCAGGACGGGCATTATAAGCTCTGGCTACTTCCTGCCAACTCCGACCAGGGGGAATATCTACCCTAATCCCATTATGGGGCGGAATCAAAATCTCCTGTCCAATGGGAATTTGCCCCCGTTGTAAAATTGGATTGATCCCCAGTAGGGTTGCCGGAATTAGGTTATATTGGCGGGCAATACTTTCGAGGGTGTCTCCAGGGGCAATCCGATGAGGTTTTAAACGGGATAATACCGGGGTTGGGCAAACATCTTGAGCTTCTGAGTTAAAGGGTTCATTTGCCTCTACAGACCTTATCCATGGCCTAATACTAACTAATATTCCGATTAGAGCCATCAACCGCAATAATAATATTTCTAAACGTTGAAACCGCATAATCAACAATTAATCAAATTTAACTGTGAACTACCCACACTGACTTGGAGTACCAAGTACAGTGTCGGCTTCTGTACTCACAGGGGAATGCCTCAAGACGGACTTGCATCCCCCTTTTGGTCTTACCTCCCCTCCTACAGCGCCAAACGAAAGATTTGGTCAACTCCGTACCTACGTTGACCCGCCTTTCATCCCACCGCTCACCTGGGTTATTGTAGAGCGGGGGACTTCCCGGCGGTGTTAGTTAAAAAAACCGATTCCCCTGTCAGTTACCTTAATCGGTAATTTGCAGTTATCATTGAAGGGTGAAGTCTTGATTTGATAGGACTTACGCACGGGGCCCGATAAACCGGGTTTTTTAGAAAATATGTAGGTCACAACGAAGTATTTTCGTAAAAAAACCCGGTTTCTTTGGTTGGGTGCGTAAGTCCTGTTTGATTTCTTCAACTGATTATTGATAACTGATAACTGATTACTGATTACTGATTTCCACCACGGCAACAAAGATGGATTTATCTTTCAAACAGTTTACGATATACCTAGCCTTAGTCTCTTTAGGTGGCGGTGGTGGATGGCTGGCAAGTCGCTATGTCCAAACCAATAACCCAGACCGGTTATCGGCGACGGTAGCCATCGTTAAACATATCCCTGCGGTTTCCCCCCCTAGGGTGACAGAAGACCCGGTGGTTGACCGTAGTAGTTCTAATTTTATTGCCGATGCCGCCGAAATTGTTGGCCCGACTGTGGTGAGAATTGATGCGACCCGCAAATCGGCACAAGATGTACCCGATGCCTTTAAAAATCCCCTATTTAAACGCTTTTTTGGCAATCAAATCCCCACAAATGAAGACCGAGTTCGTAGGGGAACAGGTTCAGGATTTATTCTACATTCCGACGGTCGGATCATTACTA
>Ga0208359_1000216_pt1 | contig 11325 bp, 11 predicted proteins | sample LakMenEpi26Aug09_FD_150732 | JGI IMG/M metagenome (GOLD analysis project Ga0208359, IMG submission 150732) | Freshwater microbial communities from Lake Mendota, WI - 26AUG2009 deep hole epilimnion (SPAdes) | ecosystem: Environmental > Aquatic > Freshwater > Lake > Epilimnion/Euphotic zone ... | reverse complement strand
GAGCGCAGGCATTGCTCGACGACCTTCCGCTGCTGCTCGGGAATGCGGTCGAGCGGCACGGCCGCGGCGGACCGGCGGCGGGCCTCTTGCCCCGACGAGCCCGCGTCGGCGAGCGCAGCGGCGATGCCGCCCTCTGCCAGATGCGGCGATTCCGCGGCGCGGAGCATCCCGGCCGCCAATGCCAATCCAACGGCCAGTGCCGTCGCGCGCCCACCCATGCGAATCCCCCCGGATCGACAGGCCCCTCCGGACGGCGGCGGTCCGCCGTCTCCCCGGGGAGTTTTCGGCCTGCGAAGACCGTTCGGCCCAATGATTTCGCCGGGAATTTCGCAGGTCTTGCCCACCTTGCCGGGGCTGCCGCGGCGCGACGAATCGGGCCTTGGCCGGGGCGCGCAGGTTCCCTACCATCCCGCCCCCTGTCGTCCACCGGACCGTGTCGATGCTCCACCTCCACGACCCTGAACATGACGCCGGCCCGGCCGCCGGATCCCCGGGGCCGATCCACCAGCCGCACAGCCTCCTGGGCCGCGGCCTCGTGGCCTGGACGCACGCCTGCATCCGCTGGCCGCTGGCGATCGTGCTCGCCGCCACGCTCTCCGCCGGCCTGGCCGGGCTCCTGACCGCCCGGCACCTCGGCTACAAGGTGAGCCGCGTCGACCTCCTCGACCCGAAGAGCGACTACAACAAGCTCTGGATCGACTACATCCGCGAGTTCGGCGAGGACGACGACGCGGTGATCGTCGTCGAGGGCCGTTCGCGGGAGGGCGTGATCGCGGTCCTCGAGGAGGTGTCGCGGGCCGTGGCCCGCGAGGGCGATCTGTTCCGGTCGGTGCTCCACGAGGTGAACCTGTCGCGGATCCGCGCCAAGGGTCTGCACTACCTGTCGCCGGCCGACCTCGCCGACATCGAACGGTTCGTCGCGCGGACCGAGCCGATCCTCGCCGGCGGGTGGGCGCAGTTGAAAGTCGGCACGATGGTCGCCGGCATGGCCGGCCAGATGGTGGCCGGCGGCGATCCCGGGCAGACGGAACCGCCCACAGCCTCCTTGGAACGCTACAGCGAGGCGCTTCTGGCGGGCATGGAGCCGTCGGCCCAGACGGCCGACCCGCGGCTCGCGGAGTACGTCTCGCCCTGGCCGAGCATGCCGGAATCGCTGGCCACGCTCCGCGATCTGTCGAGCGAGCATCTCCTGGCGAAGGACGGCCGGCTGGGGTTCGTGCTCCTGCGGATGGTGAAGGCGGAGGGAGGCTTCGCGGGCGCGTCGGCCGCCACCGACGAATTGCGGCGGATCATCGCCGCGGTGGGTGCGAGGCATCCCGACGCCACGATCGGGCTCACCGGCCTGCCGGTGATGGAAGACGACGAGATGCGATCGAGCCAGCAGTCGATGGTCTGGGCCAGCGGCCTGTCGCTGGCGGCCGTGGCGCTGGTGATCATCGCCGGCTTCGGCGGCATCCGCCACGCGCTGATGGCCAACGGCGTGCTCATGATCGGCATGGCCTGGGCCTTCGGCTGGGCCACGCTGAGCGTCGGCCACCTCAACATCCTCAGCGTGACCTTCACGGTGACGATGATCGGCGTCGGCATCGACTACGGCACCTACTACATCGGGCGGTATCTGGAGCTGCGGCGGGCGGGGCGGGCCTGCGACGTGGCGCTGTTGGAAACCAGCGGATCGGTCGGCCCCGGCATCCTCACCGGCGCGATCACCACGGCCGTCGCCTTCTTCTGCGCGGCGTTGACGAGCTTCGTCGGCGTGGCGGAACTGGGAATGATCGCCGGCGGTGGCATCCTGCTCTGTTGCGCGGCGGAGTTGCTCGTGCTCCCGGCCGTGGTGGCGCTCGTGGACCGCGGCCGTCTGGGGAGCCGGATTCCCGAGCCGGTGCCCGTGCACGCCTGGCTGGCGCCGCTCATGCGGCATCCGCGGTTCGTGGCGCTGGCGGCGATGGCGGGCACGATGGCCTTGGCCGGCGGTCTCCACGAGCTCGACTACGACCACAACCTGCTCAACCTGCAGGCCGACGGCCTGGAGAGCGTGGCCGTCGAGAAGAAGCTGCTCGAGGAATGCGACCAGAGCGTGTGGTACGCGCTGTCGATCGCCGACTCGCGTGAGGAACTGCTCGCGCGGAAAGAGCAGCTCAAGGCGCTGCCGAGCGTGGAGCGGGTGGACGAGATCGCATCGCTCTTGCCGGTGGACGAGGACCTGAAGCGGCCGATCATCGAGCGGATCCGGGGCCGGCTGGCGGCCCTGCCCGAGCGGCCGCCGGAGATCCCCGTCGATCGGCTCGACGCCCTGGGCGAGACGCTCGGCTGGGCCCAGGGGGAGGCGGCGAAGCGGCCCGGCGGCCTGCGGACGGCCTGGCACCTGGAGCGGGCCCGCGAGGCGCTGCGCCGCATGGGGCCGGAGGATTGCTACCGCACGCTGACCGCTTTCCAGCAGCGGGCCGCCGGGGATCTGCTCACCCGGCTGCACGCCCTGTCCGGCGTCGCCGATCCCGAGCCGCCGCAACTTGCCGACCTGCCGCCGAGCCTCGTGGAGCGGTTCGTGGGCTCGAGCGGCCGCCATCTGCTGAAGATCTACGGCCGCGGCGACATCTGGAACTTCCAGGCGCTGGAGCGGTTCGTGAAGGACGTTCGGGCGGTCGATCCGCGGGCCACCGGCAATCCGCTGCAGGCCTACGAGGCGTCGCTGGAGATGAAGCGGAGCTACGAGCAGGCGGCGATCTACTCCCTGATCGTGATCCTCGCGGTGCTGTGGCTCGACTTCCGCAGCATCGCCCATGCGCTGCTCGCGGCGCTGCCCTTGGCGCTCGGCATGGCGCAGACGCTCGGCCTGATGGGCCTCGTCGGCATCGACCTCAACCCGGCGAACCTGATCGGCATCCCGCTGATCCTGGGCATCGCCGTCGACTACGGCGTGCACATCGTGCACGACGCCCTGGAGCGACCGGGGCCGTATCGGATCAGCGCTTCCACGGCCAACTCCGTGCTCGTCGATGCGCTGACCACGATCCTCGGCTTCGGCGCGCTGATGGTTGCCAGCCACAAGGGCCTCGAGAGCCTGGGCCGCGTGCTCACGCTGGGCGTGACGACCTGCACGATCACGTCGCTGGTGCTCCTCCCGGCGATCTTGTCGCTGCTGCGGCCCGGAGCCGGCAGCGGCGCGGCGGAAGTGGTCGACGAGGCAGCCGACGGGTTCGACGAGGCACCGGCGGCCGACGTCGGCTCGCGGGCAGCGGCCTGAAACCCGCCTTGCCCCGCCGGCCGGCGGCGCGGTACTTCCCCCGCTCCTCCGAACCCCGTGGTGCCCCATGCAACAGCCTCGTCCGTCGTCGCTCTGTTTCCCCCGCCCGTGGCTCCTGGCGGCCGGGATGGCGCTCGGCATCCTGCCTGAAGCCCCCGCCCAGGTGGCCGACCGCGTCGTGGATGTCGTGCTGGAGGATCAGTTCAAGAATCGCCGCGAGACGGCGCTGCTACGCGGCGACGTGGTGGTGCTCGTCTATGCCGACCGCCACGGGGCGGAGGCGGCCGTGGAAACGGGCCGCAGACTGCACGTGCGATTCCATCCGACGGCGGCCGGCGCGCCGGCGACGGAGTGGTCGCGGCAGCCGGTGGTCGGGCTCCCCGGATGGCCGGCGGGTGCCCGCGTTCCCGATGTACACGTGATCCCGGTGGCCTGCATCCCGGAGGTTCCCAAGACGCTGCGGGCGGTGGCCCGATCGCGGCTGCGGAAGGAGTCGGAGTTCGTTTCCGTGTGGCTCGACTTCGACGACAACATGCGCCGGCACTTCGGCATGGTGCCGGAAACGCCGAACGTGGCGATCCTCGACATCCACGGCCGCACGCATGCCACGCTCTCCGGCCACCTCGACGAACTGAAGTTCGAGGAGGTGGTGGCGGCGATCACCCGCCTGCGGATGCAGGCCCGGCCCGACGCCCGCACCGCCGCCCTCCCGGCGGCGGCGCCGCGGTGAGGCCGAAGAGGTCTTCGATTTCCTTGCCTGTCGGGCCGCTTCGAACTAAGCTTAGTCTAGTCGTTTGTGGCACCGGCATGTCGGAGCCGGAAGCCCGATGCACCGCAGGAGGCCCCCATGGCCACGGTCGTCAACATCCATCAGGCGAAAACCCATCTCTCGAAGATCGTCGACGAGGCGGCGGCCGGCCGGGAGGTGATCATCGCGAAGGCAGGCCGGCAGATCGTGAGGCTGGTGCCGATCGACGCGAAACCCCGGCCGAAGAAACTTGGCGGTCTCAAGGGGCGGATCAAAGTGCCGGATGACTTCAACGCGCCTCTCGACGCGGGCGTCATCGCCGCCTTCGAGGGGCGGTCGTGAGCAGGATTCTTCTCGACACCCATCTCCTGCTATGGGCGGTCGCCGAGCCACGGAAAATGCCGCCCGGTGTTCGCAGTCGGATCGACGCCGCCGAGGTGTTTGTCAGTGCGGCCTCGATCTGGGAGGTGAGCATCAAGGCCGCCCTCGGCAAGCTGGCGGCCGATCCGGCTGAACTGCTGGCTGAGATCGAGCCGGCGGGGTTCAATCTCCTGCCCGTCACCGGCGAGCATGCCGCGGCCATCGCCCGCCTGCCTGCGGTTCACGCGGATCCGTTCGACCGCATGCTCGTCGCCCAGGCGAAGACGGAGCCGCTCCTTCTTCTGACCAACGATTCGCTTCTCGCCGGTTACGGTGACTGTGTCGAACTGATCGCTCGCAAGCCGCGGCGTACCTGAACAGCACAGGGCAAGTGGACGGCCACTCTCCTGCGCCCTACCGCGAGCGATCCTTGAGCTTGCGGCTGGCGCGGGTGAGCGTCTCGCGCTCCGCGGGCGTGAGGCTCGACTCGCCGCTGCGGCTGATCTTGGCGAGGATCCGATCCACCGTCTCGTGGAGCGACTCGTCGTCGCCCGCGTCCGCCTCCGAGTCGGCGACCGGATGCACGACCCGCATCCGCGGCCGGCGGCGGAGGAGCCGTTGTGTCCAGGTGCCGAAGTCCTCCAGGGTCCAGCCGCGCCAGGCGTAGAGCAGGCCGAAGATGGCGCCGGCCAGGTGGGCGATGTGGGCCACAACCAGCTTCGCGTCCTGCGGGCCGCCGCGAACACCGGTCAGCGCGCCTCCGAAATCGATGGCGATGTAGAGCACGCCCAGGGCCCAGACGGGAACCGGCAGCACGCCCCAGAAGTAGACGGTCTGCTGCGGGAAGTACCAGATGAAGACCGCGAGCACCGCCATCACGCCGCCGCTGGCGCCCACGAGCCGGACGTTGATGCCGGGCTCCTGGAACTGCTCCCCCACCACCCAGAACAGTCCCGCCATGATGATCGCGGTGCAATAGAACCGCAGAAACTCCGCCCGCCCCATCGTCGCCTCGACCTCGCGGCCGAAGAAGAAGAGCATCAGCATGTTGCCGATGAGGTGGAATGGCGAGTAGGTCTGCGTGAGGCCGACGGCCCGCAGTTTCTCCTGCAGCTCCAGGCTCGGGCCGTCGTGGAGGAAGCCGTAGGTCAGCAGCTGCCAGAAGTTCCAGGGGTGACTGGTGAGCTGCGAGTGCAGCGAGCACAGGTCGTTGAGGCACAGCCGGAGCGGGAAAACCTCGCGGATCAGATCCCCCGAGAGGATGAAGTTCGCCAGCCAGAGGCCCACGTTCAGGGCGATGAGCAGCGACACGCCGCTCCATTCGGGCGCGAACGCGCCGCGGGGCGAGCGGTAGTAGCCGCGGTCCTGGAATCCCATCGGGTGCCCGGGTGTGGAGGCGGGGCGGGCGGATCGTCCGCCCCCACGATGCATCGTAGGCTGTGCGCCGGCCCCGCGGCAACGCCCCGCCGCGTGTCGCCGGGGCGGTGGTGTGCTAGAGTCGCGGGCCTGCGGCCGGATGCCACGGGGCGCATCGGCTGCGGAAGACGCGTAGCGGAAAGGAATCGCGATCATGGCGACTAATGGAACGCTGGGCCGCAAGCTGCGGATGGGCATCGTTGGCGGAGGACAGGGTTCGTTCATCGGGCGGGTGCACGTCACCGCCGCGGTCCTCGACAACCGGGCCGCCCTCGTGGCCGGAGCCTTCTCCAGCGACGCCGCCCGCTCCAAGGCGAGTGCCGCCGACTACGACGTCGCGGCCGCCCGGGCCTATGGCTCCTACCAGGAGATGCTCGACAAGGAGCGGGCCCTGCCGGCCGGCGAGCGGATCGACTTCGTCTCCGTCACGACGCCCAACCACATGCACTTCCCCGTGGCCAAGGCCGCGGTCGAGGCGGGCTTCCACGTCGTCTGCGACAAGCCGCTGACGCTCACGCTGGCCGAGGCGGAGGAGCTGGCGAAGGTCGTGGCCCAGTCGCGGTCGGTGTTCGCGGTCAGCCACAACTACACGGGCTATCCGCTGGTGCGGCAGGCGCGGGAAATGATCCGCGCGGGTGAGCTCGGCGAGATCCAGGCGATCCGCGCGGAGTACATCCAGGGCTGGCTGCGGACCAGGCTCGAGAGCGAGGGGCAGAAGCAGGCCGCCTGGCGGACCGACCCGACGAAGAGCGGCGCCGCGGGCTGCTTCGGCGACATCGGCACCCACGCCTACAACCTGGGCCGGTACATGACCGGCCTGCTGCCGGAGAAGATCAGCGGCCACCTGAAGATCTTCGTGCCCGACCGGCCGCTCGACGACTACGGCACGGCCGTGATCCGCTACGAGAACGGCGCCCTGGGCACGGTCACCGCCTCGCAGATCAGCCACGGCCGCGAGAACGACCTGCGGATCCAGATCGACGGCACGCTCGGCAGCCTGGAGTGGCACCAGGAGGAGCCCAACAAGATGCTCGTGCGGCACAACGGCAAGCCCCATCAGCTCTACACCCGCGATCCCAACGCCCCGTTCATGAACGACTCCGGCCGGGCCGCCTGCCGGCTCCCCTCCGGCCATCCCGAGGCGTTCTTCGAGGCCTTCGCCAACGTCTACAGGGCCGCATTCGACGCCATGGCCGAGGCGGCCGGCGGCGGATCGTTCGAGCGGACGAACACCGTCTATCCGAACATCCACGACGGCGTGGAGGGGATGTACTTCATCGAGCAGGCGGTGGCCTCGAGCAAGGCGGACGGCGCCTGGCTGCCCCTGAAGCATCCGCTCGCCCGCCGGTGAGCCGCGCCATGGCATCCGCCGACACAAAATACATCGTCTTCGACATCGAGAGCGTGGCCGACGGTCAGCTCGTGTCGCGGCTCCGCTACCCCGGCGAGGGCCTCGACCCCGCCGCCGCCATCGCCCGCTATCGCGAGGAGCTGCGGGCGGAGAACGGCAAGGATTTCATTCCCTACACCTTCCAGGTGCCGGTGTCGCTGGTCGTGGCCACGCTCGGCCGCGACCTGGCGCTGCAAAACCTCGTGGCGCTCGACGAGCAGCAGTCGCGGCCCCACGAGATCACGAAGCAGTTCTGGGCGGGCTGGCTCAAGCACCAGCGGCCGCGGCTGGTGAGCTTCAACGGCCGGGGCTTCGACATCCCGCTCCTGGAGCTGTGCGCCTTTCGCTATGGGATTCCGATTCCCGACTGGTTCGCCGAGGACGCGCGGAACTTCGACCAGCCCCGCTACCGCTACAACACGACGGCCCACTTCGACCTCCACGAATGGCTCACCAACTCCGGCGCCTCGCGGTTCGCCGGCGGCCTGTCGCTGGCGGCGAACCTGATCGGCAAGCCGGGCAAGATGGAAGTGGCCGGCCACATGGTGCAGGACCTGTGGGATGCCGGGAGGGCGGCCGAGATCCACGACTACTGCCGCGGCGACGTGCTGGACACGTATTTCGTGTTCCTGCGGTCGCGGGTGGTGGCCGGCGACATCGATCTCAAGCGGGAACACGCGCTCATCGAGCAGGCACGGGCGTGGATCGAGACGAAGGCCGAGACGAGCCCGGGACTGGCCCGGTATCTCGCCGCCTGGGGCGACTGGAAGAGCCCCTGGGCCTGAGCGGGCGCCGAGACCTCGTGGGCACCGAAAGGCGGCGGATCCCGACCCGTTCGGGTCGGGATCCGCGCCGGCAGTCGGTTCAGGAGCCGGGGCGAGTGGCCGCGATCACTCGGTGATCGCTTCCTTGATCAGCTGGATGAAGTGGTTGGTGCCCAGTTCGGTGGCCTTCTTCTCGGCGGCCTTCTTGTCGGCGTACTCGAACATCGCCAGCCGCTTCATCGCCTGGTTGAACACGCCCCAGTAGGCCTTCATGCGGGCCTCCTTGACGGTCTTCTTTCGGCTCGGCTTCTTGGCGGCGGCCTTCTTCGGCTCCTTGGCCGCCTTCTCCTTCTTTTCCTTGGCCGGCTTCTCCTTGGCGGCCTTCTTCGTCTTGCCGCGGGCCTCCGCGGCCTCCGCCTGGGCCCGCAGTTCCTTGCGATTTACCACTTTTCGCGCCATCGTGCCGTCGCCGTCCTTCCCGTGGGTGGCGGCCGTGGGCCGCCGAGATCATATGCCCGGGCGTCGCAGCCGACCGCTGCCGGCTGGCCCCGGGAGGAAGGGAGTATATCGCAACGCCGCCGGCCGTTCGACGGGCGTATACTTGCTGCCATGATCACCACGCTGTCTCCCGCGCCGCAGCCCTTCGCCGCCTACCGCGAGCTTTCCGACGCCGAACTCGACACGCGGATCGAGGACGTCCGTCGCCGCATGGGCCAGCGGCTGGTGATCCTCGGCCATCACTACCAGCAGGACGGGGTCATCGACCACGCCGACTTCCAGGGCGACAGCTACCAGCTTTCCAAGTCGGCCGCCGGCCGCGACGCCTGCGAGGCGATCGCCTTCTGTGGCGTCCACTTCATGGCCGAAACGGCCGACATCCTCGTGAACACGCCGGAGAAGGTGGCCGCCCGCGGCGGCCGGCGGGTGACCGTCGTGCTTCCCGACATGGCCGCCGGCTGCTCGATGGCCGACATGGCCGCCATCGAGCAGGTGGAGGATGCCTGGGCCGATCTGGGTACCGTGATCGACACCGCCGACGTCACGCCCGTGACCTACATCAACTCGGCCGCGAGCCTCAAGGCCTTCTGCGGCCGCCACGGCGGCATCGTCTGCACGTCGAGCAACGCCCGGGCGGTGCTCGACTGGGCCTTCGCCCGCACGAAGCGGGTGCTGTTCTTCCCCGACCAGCACCTCGGCCGCAACACGGCGCGGAAGATGGGCATCCCGCTGGACGAAATGTGCGTCTGGAACCCTCACGACCCCACGCTCGGCGGCAACTCGCGGGCCCAGCTGGAGAAGAGCCGCGTCATGCTCTGGCAGGGGCACTGCAGCGTGCATGCGATGTTTCGCCCCGAGCACGTCGACGCCTTCCGGGCGAACCTGCCGGGCGTGAAGATTCTCGTCCACCCCGAGTGTGCGATGGAGGTGGTGGACAAGGCCGACCTCGTCGGCTCCACGAGCTTCATCCTCAAGCAGGTCGAGCAGGCGCCGCCGGGCACGAAGTGGGCGATCGGCACGGAGCTGCACCTGGTCAAGCGGCTGGAGAAGAACCACCCCGAGCAGACGATCCGCTTCCTCTCCCCCACGATCTGCATGTGCGCGACGATGTACCGCATCGATCTCGCCCATCTCTGCTGGAGCCTGGAGCACCTCGAGGCCGGCAAGGCCGTGAACGTGATCCGCGTCGATGACGAGACGGCGAAGTGGGCCGTGACGGCGCTCGAGCGGATGCTCGCGGTGTCGTGACCCGCGCGGGGCGTTTGGATTCTGCGCATGACTGGATTTTTCAATCGCCAAGAGTGTCAAGAGTCGTGACGGAACTCTAAGGGACCGTCACCACCTCGCCCCCTGCGCGGGTCGAGAGTGCGAGGAACACAGCCTGATCGACGTCGGGGCTGATCGACCGGGCGCTGCCGTCGAGCATGGCGAAGTGCGGGCCGGCGGCGTGCCAGCTCCACCAGCGGAGCAGCGTCTCGTCGTAGGTGAAGGGCGTGCCCGGCAGCACGGGCCGGAAGATGCCGCGGGCGGCGCTGACGTACTGCTCGCACTCCGCCCCCCCGGCGATCACCCAGCCCCAGCCGAGATCTTCGGGAATGCCTCGCTCTCCCAGGGCGATCGTCTTCGAGACGCCGTCGGTCACGTCCCTCATCCGCGTGCGGCTGTCGTCGAAGAAGATGCCGGTGCCGGCGGCGATGCCACTGCTGGAGCGGCACTTGTTGATCGGCAGCGTCGGATCGACGGCCTCGCGGTCACCGGCAACGCCGAGGTAGTTGCCCGGATAGAGGACGCCGCAGTCGCCCGACGTGGGCAGCGGCCCCGCCGGACCGCTCACGAGCGGCTTGCCGGCCCGCGGATCGGAAGGGCAGCCGAGGAGCGACAGCCAGCGGGCCGATGGATTGGGCCTGCCGGCGGCCTGCAGGCCGCGGATCTGTGTGCAGGCGCCGCCGTCGTGCAGCACCACGGCGTCGCACAAAACCTGCTCCTCGAGGTAGGGCAAGAGCGGCACGGTCAGCCCCCACGCGGTGCCGTCGGCGGTGAGGAGGCTGCCGGCGGGCAGCCGGCCGCGGGCGTCATGGTGCACGGAGGCGGCGAGACCGAGCTGCCGGATGTTGTTGAGGCAGACCATCCGCCGGCTCGCCTCGCGGGCGCCCTGGATCGCCGGAAGCAGCATCACGGCCATCAGGCCGATGATCGCCATCACGACGAGCAGCTCCACGAGCGTCAGGCCGGGGTGACGCGGCGCGGCGACGGCCCGCGGGTGATGCGCGGTCATGAGGATGCTCCGCCGTCGATCATGAAGTCGAGCCGGGGCGGTGCGGTGGCGGGCACGGTGACGTCGAACTCGTGCATGTTCGCCGGTGGCCGGCGCTCGGTTGCGGGTGCCGCCGGTCGCTCCGCGGAGGGCGAGTGATTGTCGCCTTCGGCTTCCTCGCCTTCTGCTCCGAGTGGTTCGGGGGCAGTGCCTTCCAGGGCCTCTTGAGGCCCCTGCTCGGCGTCCACGTCCACGGTCGGCTGCTTGTCCGGAGGCACCGGCGTTTCCAGCGGCCGGGGCGGCCGGGCCTTGTCGTGCACGGGCTGAAACGACCGCGCCTCGGCGGCGTCGCGCACGAAGCAGATGACGGCCCGGTACGGCCCGGCCGTGGGGCCGTTGGCGGCCGTGAACGCGTAGCGGCCATTATCGATCGGGCCGCTGGCCACCGGTCCGGCATGGCCTGCCCGCGGAGAGAAGCTGATCACGCCGGCGAATGCCGGCACGCCGTCGATGACCACCGTGCCTGCGAGCGGCTGACGCAGCGAGCGCGACGGGCGACCGCAGCCCGCTGTCAGGGCGGCTCCGACCACGAGCACGGCGAGCAGGCGGGCCGCGGGTGTCGGCATGGCGCGTCAGCCGTGGATGGCTGAG
>Ga0208359_1000202_pt1 | contig 11949 bp, 26 predicted proteins | sample LakMenEpi26Aug09_FD_150732 | JGI IMG/M metagenome (GOLD analysis project Ga0208359, IMG submission 150732) | Freshwater microbial communities from Lake Mendota, WI - 26AUG2009 deep hole epilimnion (SPAdes) | ecosystem: Environmental > Aquatic > Freshwater > Lake > Epilimnion/Euphotic zone ... | reverse complement strand
GAGAAGTTGAGGCTGTGAGTAGAGAAAAGCTGGATGCTTTGCTGTGGAGTCTTGGCAGTGACATTAGTTCAGTCTTCCCTACGGTACTTGTAAAAAACTTTTGAAAATCGCTTGACAATCTTATAATACCATTATAAGATTGTAGATACAAAGCCAAAAGCGGTCAGCACCCAGATTTCTGAGGTCAAATGCCAACCGCCTTACGGGATAAACCCAATCAAAAACAATGATAGCAACAATTTCAACCGATGATCAAATTAAGTCCATTATTTCCCCTGAAATCATGGCACTGGCATTAGACCCGGCGATCGCAGTCCAAGTCATAGCTTGGGATACGTTTGGGGAAATCAACCCTACACCTGACGCAATTATGGGTATTTTTACTAATCACGACATTTTTAAATTTGTATTAGCAGATGGCGGTGCGATTCTGATTGGGGCTGATCAGTTCCTAAATTACTGGGAACAGATTCAACAATCAAAACCTGTTACTGAACCCTCACCCTCTCAAGAAACGATTGTGGCACTAGCCAAACAACAGGGAACGGCAGTTTATGAATCAGGAACAAAACTAGGCTTCATAGTCCAGTACAAATCTGATTTTTACGCTGTTTCCGAGATGTTAGTTCACGGAAAAGGGTATCAATACAGCACGTCCCGCCATAGCTCATTTCAACTCGCCGCCGACTGCTTAATTGAGCAGTCATGGACTGAGGAGGAGGTGGCGTGATGGATGATGTCAAAGAGTTAGCTGAAAGATTCGTCGAATTAATAGAAGAACGCGACTTCATTGTCGAGTTCAACGAAACCTATAACGACCGATGTATTGAGATTGACGATGTTTTGATCCCTGCAATTATTAAGCAGATTCCACAGGGAACAATGAATGAGTTTAACGAATTAATTAATTCAATTCTTGGAGAAAACTAACATGGACAGAAAAAATTTAGATAGAGCCTATGAGATCGGATCTGATCGTGGATCTAGTTTAAGTCTGGATTATTTTTTAAATCCAGCGGGGGACATTTTTATCAAGAACCCCAACGATTCAGGGGGAATTATTCTATTTGCTGACGGTAGCGACAGATTCTTTTCTGAAATGCCGGATGACGATTTTTGTCCTTTTGATATGTACAAAGCACGCAACTAATAATCACCCTTCCCTTACGCTTCATAAATACCTTGATTTGTGAAGCGTTGGGGTGGTGCGATTAAGCCCGAATTAAACTTAACAGAAATCAAGGAACAAATGACTTCAACTATTGACCGTATTGACCAAGATCAATCAATACAAATCCAGCGCGATGAATTTGCATCGGAGGAATATTTAGACCCTAACGCACGGCTCCCCCGGATTCAAGCATTGAGAGGGGCAACCCCTAAGCAGTGTGGGTACTTTATCGAGATTAATCAAGCTGCAAAAGCTGGATGGTTAAACTTCGATGAAAAAACCTTAGTTGATTATTCCTTTGAAAGTTCAGGGGAAACTGAGCAGGGTATTTTATTTAACAAAATGCGGATGTTGGTATGCCCTCGGACTCCCGTTTTAGCATTAGATAAAGCTGCAACCAAAGAGCAGCAACAAAACGTTTTTACAGGTTACTACAAGAAAGCTATATATGGAGCAGACGAAAACTTTACCAACTTTCAAGCGTTTGAAGTCCTATTATTGGACAAGGAAAACAAACCACTGCATCAAGTTCCACTTAGCCTCAAATTGAAAGGTGCGGCTCAAGCATCATTTTCACAAAAATGGCAAGAATTTGTCCAGAAGATTACATCTTGTCACGCCATTTCCTGTGGAATCCCAGCTAGTGAAAAGGCAATGACGTTCAAATCTCTTTGTGTGTTTGCGTTTGAAGTGAAACGCGAAATGGCAGGGGATAAAACCAAGTCACCCGCCTGCAAAGTCACAGGCTACGAAGTCCCAACGCTCGAAAGTTGGAAAAACTACTTTGTTGGCTACGACACCCAGACTAAGGAATTTGTCTGGCAAGGATTACAGCCTAAACGCCCCTTGATTCAACCCGAACAAATTATGGCGGCGCTACCCCCTGTTAGTGATGTGGAAGCATTGGCGGCTGCGGGTATTGATTTCTAAATAATTGCCTTGACTCTTAACTCAACTCCGGGGGTGAAATTCCCCCAATTCAAATACATCAAGAATGGTGTATGTAACAATTTAGATTAATAAACAAATCAACCAAAGGAAAAAAATATCATGTTAGATAATTTAATTGTCGGTGGCAAATACACAATACATTTCATCTTTGAACAGTTTTATAAAAAAACTGAAACGTTAGTTTTAAACTCGTTTCATTATGAAATATCTGAGATTAAAAAAACCGATTCAGGATTGCTAATCAAATGCAAACGTAAAGGTCAATTTTACGAAACAGAACTTAGTGCCATCGGGCATTTCGTAGTTACAGAAAATTGGGTTAAAAATCCAAAGATTAATTGTGAAAAGCTCAGAGGTTTACCACTCAACGAGATTCTAAAAATCAAAATGAAAGAGATAGGTATTGAAGAATCTGATTTCTTGTACCAACAATAAACCTTTATGGGAATTGGCGATCGCATAACTTCAACTCAACAGAAAGGAGGTGATGTTTAGACGAGGATCATCAGTCATCTGGTGTTTGTGTAAGTAAGACGAATCAGGGGTAGGAAAGACCCTTTATCTACCCCATTTTTTAACAAATTAACAGGAGGATAATGAGCGAATTTAAAGGATTTGTAGTCAAGAATAGTTTAGGTCAAGTTGTATTTTCAAGTTCAAGACACAGCGAAGCACGGAAAGAATGCGAACGTCTGAACCTAGAAGGAAAAGACAAATTCACCATTGAAGAAAACTGGAAAGGAACCCCGACAAGCGTAATCACCAGAACAAGGAAAATATGAGAAAAACAATTACAACACAGACAATTTATGGACTAGGAAAATCTCAAGCCACAGCTAGAAAATGGTTGGCAGTTAACCGACTTGATGATGATTATTGGGGGATAACTTATATTCCGTTTGGGGTACGTTTTCCTGGTTGGTTTGCTACAAAAAGAGATGCGATCGCAGCGTCAAAAATAGCAAGGAGAATATTCCCTTATCCATTCAAAAATAACGAACACCTGATGCCAACAGAGGCGCAGTGGTTTGAGGTTTTAAAAGACAATGCAATTCCATTTATTAGATAGGAGAATCTCATGTTACAAGTTGAACCCGAGTCTGAATCAATTGATAACGTTATTCAGTTTGCAGACAAGTCCCCTGTTGAAAAGAATCAGGGAACAATGATGAACAAACAGGGAAAACTACACTTAGACATCTATAACTTGCAGTGTGACTTGATATCAGGGGGGATCAATAAATTTACTTACATCCTCTATATGATTCGCCTTCTTTATGGGACTGAGAAGGATATAAAAATCACCCTAGAGAATTTAATTGAAGTCCTGAATTGTGATGGAGTCACCCCATTGGGAGCCGAGAAAAAGATTCAATTTGAAATAGCAGACGTTCAGGTTGAGTTAGCAAAGATGAGTAAAAAGGGTTTGCTGACAAGCTACGAGGTTCCCATTCAATTAAATATTACAAGCCTATGATTGCCACTACTCAGACCCTAGAGGATTAAAACAATGAAATTATTTGATCGGATGCGCGACGAAACCCGTGGCGGAATCTATGACGGAATCCATGACTGCACAGTTAACTTTAAAATATGGTGGAATCTTGTCTACCGCAAAAGTCGCTACGACTACCAGATCATTGCTTTTTGGTATTGGTTGAATTATCGTTCAGAAGGTAGTTGAAATGAAAAAATCAGTATCGTGGCGTGATCATGCGATTAATCGAATATCAAACTCCCTCCTTGAGTATGAGATGCAATGCGCTTGTTTGGGCGAACAAACCAACTCTAAGGATGCCCGGAAGTATTGCAACGACCGCTACCCCTTCGGAATCAGGGAACATTCACCCTACAAGATATGGCTTGAGGAACTGCGGTTAATTCAAAAGTTTATCGCGCTAGGCAAGCCATTTAAAACCTACCCTCACTGGCGAAATTGTGTGAACTCTAGGGGGGAGTCGTGGAACAATCCCAAAAGTAAAACGGTAGTCAGTGAAGGTCAATTAAGTTTGTTTTAGTCCCGGTAACTCCAAAGAAGCTCACTCTACCTAGTGGGCTTTTCTTGATCGTCATCTGAATCATTGACAATCTTTTTAATAAATTCCTCAATAGTTAATCCTTCATCCTCAGACCGAGACTTTAACATCGCCACAATTTGTTGGTCGTTTGCTTCTATTCGAGCTTGCAATACGTTACCCGCCAAGGTTGTGGGTGCTACACCCTTGAGTGCTGCCCATTCCCTTAATCGCTTATTATGCCACGCAGGGATCTTAATCGTAATTCTATACCTTTTGTCCATTGTTTTTTTATGTCGTTTAGCATATAATCAGCATAACATTAACACAAATACTGAAAGGGGCTGACCGGATATCAGCCGATCAGCCCCACCCCAACCCATTCTTTAACCCATAAGTTGAGGCTATTACAATGTTTGCACAAAGCGACCGTATTAACCCAGTTCATTTACTGCAAAGTCGGTTAGGTTGGACTATCGAAAAGATAGCCGAAGAAATGGATTATTCTGTAAGCGCAGTTAGCAAATGGAGTTCAGGCGATCGCAACCCATCACCAAGAGCTATAAAAGAAGCCCAGAAAGTATTAGCCAACTACCAATGACAAATTGAAAACTCAAAACCAAACCCTCTCCAGTCCTTTACTGCGGAGGGTTTTTTAGTGTCTATCAATCTTGTTCACAAGTGCAATCACAAGTGAATTGTCGCCCCTTTGATATGGGTTTATTGTTGTTGTTAGTTAAGCGTTTCATTTCGCTTAACTAACAGAAACCAAACGATTTGTAATCATTTATGCGGAGCGCAAGTATTGAGGAAATTACCCATTTTACCCGTGAGCAGGTAGCCGAGAGTTTAGGAGTTTCGGTTAATTACCTCCGAACCCTATGTCAAGACCTCCGAGGCGTTTTAAGCCCAGAGGAATTTGATTTTCAACCCAATGACGGCATGATTTCGGCTGATGCTGCAAGCAAGTTAATCGAGTATAAAAACAGGGCAAGAACTCGAACCCGTGAACGGATTTTAAACGACATTAAATTAAGAGGATTATGACAGCACAAACTCAACAAAACTACGACCTTGACGCGATCGCATCTGCGGTTGGAATCAAGCCAGAAAGAGCCAGATTAATCATTTCTGCATTAGCAGAAAACTTCCATCTTGACGCGACAAAAGTTCCTCAAAATGGGATGGTGGCGATCCTTTCCTCAATCATCGGAATACAACAAACCCACTCATTGTCTGTTTCCCAAGCTGTTGAAAAATACGTTAAAGACTTGCAATCCCAACAGAAGAAAGCGGGGGGAAAAACAGAACACGCAGCCGGATCTATGGCTGAAACAATCGACAAAATGGCTGACAATCTAGCCGAACAAATAGCCCCCAAGGTTGTCGAACTGGCTGCGGAAAAACTACAAGATAAAGTCTTAGAACATTTTGCCCAAGGCTTTGAATTTGCAAAAGTAACAACCTGTTTCAATCAAGTGGGAATGATTATTGATGCCGAGATTCGAGAGGTTGAAAGAGCAGATCGATTTCAACTTACCGGAAGCGAAAACGTTCTCAATTACTTTGCGTTGCCAGAGGGCAAATAAATCAATCAAAAAGCAATATCCCGATGTGGTTTTTCTTATGCACGGAGGGATTTGTTAAGCAAAAACCAGGTACAGATTATGGTGTCATCTATCGCAAAAACAGCAAACAATATTAAGAAGTCAATGATTAACACAATCATACTCCTAATAATTGGAACGGGTATTGGAGGTGGTAGTGTCATCTGGATGCTACAAGCAAATGCAAACGGTATTTGCAGTCTACTCTCTGCAAAAAACCAATTCATTAACATAGTGCAAAAGGACTCAAAATAATGGATACAATTCTTCTCCCGTTGGTTCACGACAACCTGTCATGCGACACGGCAATTTCTCACAAAACCTTGGCACGACTTGGCACAAGCCTTGTCTTATGCCTTGTCTCGCCCTCTATGACAGGTCACGCCTTGGCACAACTCCCGCCAGGTTATGAGTTTCAACAAGCATATTTGCAAACAGAAACTATGCCACAAAGACCGTGCCAAAACCGTCGAACCATCCAAGAATACGAATACACATTACCCCAAGAAAACCAAGAATATGAGCCACGTCAGTATCAACAGAATCCAGAGATTGCAGAACGCGGATACGGTGATTCAGGATACACCTTTAACGTCGGAAGCCAAAATGACATCAACATCATCTTTAAGTTCTTCTGAGCTTAGACAAATGAAAAACAGAATCTTGTCACAGGACAAATGTTCTGATAAAGACCTCGAAAAACTTTCAATAATTAACGAATTACTAGGAGAAAAAACGATGAAGGTAGATAAATTTTTTGACAAGTTAAATGGGTGGCAGTGGTTAATAGTTGGAATTGTTGCAGGTTTGATTTATCAAAATATGGTAACAAGACCACAGCCTCAAACATTACAGCCGCAAGTTTCACCCAACACTGTGATGACTCCTAATGGTGGTGCAGTGAATATGTACAAATTTGAAAACAATTAAAAACAATGTCAAACAGAAAGAACGGAATCCATATCAATTACTATGAAGCTCCATGTCAAAACTATCAACAACCAAGTGATGATTGCCAACAACAACCAAACCGGAATGCTACATCATCAGGAATGTCTTCAAATATAATGCTTTTGCCAATAGGTTTTATATTCCTGATATTTATTTCACCTATTGTTGTAGGAGGAACAAGATACATTGAACGTCCTAGTCAACCATCGCCCGACATAATCATCAACAACAACAATAAAATGCAGCGATGACAAATTTGTACACGAAAAAGGAAATGATGTTTTGGATAGTAGTTTGGTTCTTAACTTATCTCCTTTGCTTACAAAGAGGGGGTGCTGATATTGTTGATAATCGCACCCCAGACAATACCGGAGCTTTCTGTCAAGCCTACGCTCAAGGGGATTTATGATAACGATAAACCATAGATTCATTATCCAATGGATGATTTTTGGAATCATTCTTTACCTGACAATCCCCCCTTTAGTCGCAATTCACAACAACATTGTTTGTAACAGATATTATGGATTTCACAAAAAATAAACAGAATTTGATTTGGTTAGGAATTGCAGCCGTTGCAGCAGCATTTTTCCTTTATTCAGGAAAGATTAACCTACCTAACCAACAGCAATCACAGTCACCGCAACACCAGACACCAGGAGCTTTGAAATGGTAAATGATTATCCAGAGATAGTTTCGTTATTGATTGAACAAGCAAAATCAACTTTTAAACCCAAAGATGTAATGCTTGACCCTGATTGGGTGACTAACACACTTTTCACTTATCAACAAATGCCAGAATATTCACCCATGTCTGAAACACATCAAGATTGTGTTTGGGGTGCTGAGAGTATCAAGCCTCGCTCTGAGTGGAATATCACCAAAGAGCAAAATGAGATTTCAGTTAAAAGATGGAAAGAAAAATGGATAGCTGAACGTAAACAAAAATATGCTCAAAGATTTTAAATGTGCAGCTACCTATCTGGGAATAATGTGGGCTTTGGAAATGTTTTTCCCAGAATTTGATTATTTTGGAATCAGACCAGGAGTGGAAGGCATAGGAATGTTAGGAATTATATTTTCGCCATTCCTACACGGAGATCCCCAACACTTGATAGGGAACACAGTCGGATATTTGCCATTGGCAACCCTGACAATTTTCAAAGCCCCTGGAAAATTTAATTACAACTTTTGGGTGATTTCAATAATTGAAGGCTTTGGTGTTTGGTTCTTTGGTCAACCTGGTTCAAATCATATAGGAGCAAGCGGGGTGATATATGGTTTTTTTGGATTTTGTCTTCTTAGTGCTGTCTTTCGTCTTGATTTTCCTAATCTGGTATGCGCTGTCATTACCTGGGTAATATTTCAAGGTTTGATCGGCGGAATGCTGCCATCGGTTGCCCAAGGGATTAGTTGGGAAGGTCATCTGGCAGGGTTTATTGGTGGTGCGATAGCGGGGTATTTAGATGCAAATTCTCAAAGAAAATTGGAGGCAAATTAAATGTATTTGCAACAATCTGAAACCCAGACCTCCCCCCAGATAACAGGATTGATGGTATTTAATTGGTCAATGGGTTTGCTGAGTTTATTGTTAGTTGGTTTGATAACTTCTGAAGTTGTCAGGCTAATCAATAAACCAACAGAGGAGTTTCAAAAGTTTGTAGCCGTAGCCAACCTTTCAGGTTATGAAAAATGCCTGAAAAACAAAGGTGGCGAAGGGTGCAAAGAACAGCTAATTATTGAATGGAGAAAAAGAAATGGCAACTAAATTAGACGGTTTACGCAATCGTTTTTCAACTGGAAACATTATCAAAGAAGCTGGCACGGGCGCTAATTTCTCTAAAGTGATGAGTCCAACAGGAAAAGGTGATATCACCCCCTATACCCGTGAACGCTCCTATGCAGGAACCGATGAATTTGACCAACAGTTTAATATTCCTGACCGAGTTAACCCATCTGAAAATGAAGCTAAGGGAGCTAAGATTATTGCCGAAAATGCAATCAAAGCAGCATCAAATAAAAAGGTAATTGTCGAAGCTCAATTGAAAGTTGATAAAGCTCGTACTGAGTGGTACGAAGCTGACCAACAATATGTTAAAGGTGTGGCAGAAGGTTCATTGAAACGTTTTGAGGAAAAGATTCAAACTCAAAAAATGTTAGATGGTCAAGCTCCTAAATATATGCAAATCGTTGGTAATTACGCTAACGAAAATGTAGGGGCTGTTAACGTGATGCGCCAGTTGGACAAAATTGAAAACTCGATGAAACTGTAAATTTATTTGGGGGTGAAACATTCCCCCAATCAAAACATGAAACTATGGAAAGTCAAAAAGTTTTCAATCTTTGGAACAGGTTTATCTTGTTCCTTTTTGTTATCACATTTTGCTTTGCTTTATCCTGAAGCTAGAGTATTGCTAATTTGTCTTTATCTGGGTTTGATTGTTGGTAGTGTTATTTTATATTTAATTTCTGATAATCAAGAATCTGTAAACTCTGATGAATTAGTTTTTGGTGCTATAGCTTTATTGATTGGTGTTTTTTATGCCTTGGGAATAGGACAATCTTGGATAGTTTTAAGATTATTATTATGGATTTTATTGTTGATTGTCACTGTTTCAATTTGGATATATTTCACATTACCTCAAGGAAACAATGAATAACACCCCTGAACATTTAAAAAATCCTCACCTGTCAGCATGGGCATTGGGATTAACAATTGCTGGTTGTAGTTTAGCGATGTTTTCACCTTTGGCAATCAACAAAAACCCACAATTAGGGATTGTTGGCACGTCTGCGGGTGCAGTGCTATCCATTGCGGGGTGGGTGATGGGGAGTCAATCAGAGAAATCAATCAAGCTACAAGCCAAGGTAGAGGAGCAAACCGAGGCTATATTCCTGCGGCGGTTGGGGATGGAATATGAGTTAGAAAAATTTAGGGATATTAGATATTTGAACGAAAGTCAGCAAGCGATCGCGCAGCCTAAAAGCCATGATCAAACATTACCACCATCGCAACAAAGAAGGTCGGATGACAATGAAGGGAATCTTCACCGGAGTCAATTGATGGTTTTAGACCGAGAGAGTCCTGTGGAATATAATCAAGAGAATCATGATATCTATTCAGATGAACTATCATTTATTCCTTGCGATATTCCCTCCAATCATATCTTAAACTTCTATAACTGGGATAAGTTAGCCGATGAGTCTTCAGGAATATTAATCGGGGGAAATTCTGGGAGCGCAAAAACATCTCTAGGTGCTGGTTTCGTGATTGGCAAACTAACTGAGCATAAACCCGCCGAGGTGATTGTTTTGGATATCCACGCTTCAAAAAACCCTATCTGGCAACAAATGGGTTTCCCTAGGGTTGAATCAGATGTTGAAATAATTTATCAGATTTTGTGCTGGCTAATTGAAGAAGTCGAAAACCGAAAAGAAAAAGACGGGCATTCTATCATTGTCTGCTTGGATGAAATCAATGATACGATGTCCGAGTTAGCACAATTAGACACTATCAAACCATTGCAAAACAAGGAAAAAAGAGTTAAGACTTTTACTTATGCGATTCGGAAACTTTCTAATGCTAGAAAATTTGATATTTGTTTAATCGGTTTCATGCAAAGTCATAACACCGAAGCAATAGGAATTGATGGGAAGTTTAGAAATAATTTCCTTTTAATTCTTTGTGGTGCTAGTGCTAGGAGTGAGATTCAAAACTTGTGGAAACATGACACCCCTGAATTTCAGTACATCCAAAGTGCTGCCTATCCTGTTGTTGTTTGTGGTTCTAATCAGCATCAAATCGCAGAACACCCAACGCATAAACATCATCTTGAGTATAGAAAAAAAGGCAATGCTCCTGATGGTTTATTAAATCCTATTTTTTTAAATAAACCAATAGATGTTAAAATAGTTCCATCACCTAATATCAATCTAAAAAAAGATGATGTTCCCAAAGTGTTACAATCAATAAATCCCTTAGATTGTAATACCTGGCAATCAATAGATTATCCCAGTGGCTTGCAATGGCTACCACAACACGAGGCGGGAGTATATTGTGTATTTGTTGACGGTTATCAAAACCCTCTTTATGTAGGTCAATCTAAAGACCTTTGGAGACGTTGGAACAATAAAGGTGACTGGGAACATCATGTTAAAAAACATCTTGAATCAATTGGTGATGTATCGGTGAAAATAGCTTTTTACATCACAAAAAATTGGGATGAGCAAAAACGATTAAGTCTTGAGTCAGAATTACAAGCTAAATATAAACCTTCGTGGAATGGAACAGCTAACAAAACATTACCCGATAAAACACTTTCTGAATCGGCTCAAGCGGTGTTTAATTTCATCAAGGAAATATTTAAGGGTGAACCTATACCAGCCCGTGACTGTTACCGCAAATCATCACTCAGAACTCAGTTTGGATTAAATGCTGAAACTACTGAGTTGATATTTGATGAATTGCAAAATTTTGGTTTAGGTCAAAAACTAATCAAGGAAATTAATGGTTTCAGAAGTGTAAACTTTTTACCTGATATGTAGTAGAACCCCTGATTTATCCTATAAGCAAAGCAAAACACAAGCCCATGAATTATCCCGAAGTAGTCGAATCAGTCTACAGTCAAATCCTGTTAATCCCAGAACCCAATCCCATCCCCAAAAACAAAGACTTTATTTTGATGGCACTCTATCACCGGACGACAAACCCTAAAGCCAAATACCCCCGTGAAGGGGCTGTCAAAACCATTCTTGATCTTGGTTTAGAGTTTGCTCCTGTTGAGGATTGGAACATCAGCTTAGAGGATTACAACGCCGCCAAACTAAACCAACAAACCCGATGGTTGGCGTGGCGAGAGGGGCTAACACCTGTTAACTCAGGGATGAAGAAAACTATAGATAATGAACAGGAGTTTTAAATGAAAAAGTCCAAACCAAAATCAGACTATCCAGAGATTGTCGAGTTAGTTGTTGATACTGCCAGAAAGCGCGGCGGCAATCAATTATTAACAGATATTAACTGGGTAACTAAGACCTTGTTCAAATATCAGAATGGTGTGATTCCCTTGACTGATACCGACTCCGATTGCGTCAGGATTGGAGAGGAGTTAAGACCCCGTTATGAGTGGCAGATCACCAGAGATCATGTAGCTTTTGCTAATCAGAATAGTATTAAGAAGGGATGGAAATAATGATCAATACCTTCATCGGAATTGACCCAGGAAAAACCGGAGGAGTTGCCATCATCTCTCCATCG
>Ga0208359_1000201_pt1 | contig 11976 bp, 14 predicted proteins | sample LakMenEpi26Aug09_FD_150732 | JGI IMG/M metagenome (GOLD analysis project Ga0208359, IMG submission 150732) | Freshwater microbial communities from Lake Mendota, WI - 26AUG2009 deep hole epilimnion (SPAdes) | ecosystem: Environmental > Aquatic > Freshwater > Lake > Epilimnion/Euphotic zone ... | reverse complement strand
TGAAAATCTAGAGAAACCACTAAATTCTTCTCCTTAGTATAACGGTAGTACAACAGATTTTGACTCTGTTAGTTTTGGTTCAATTCCAAAAGGAGAAACTAGCTTATACACATGTGTTAATAATTTATATATGTAGTTGCAGAAGTTAAAACTAAATTTGGAGGGTTTAAACTTATTTAGTATATTATTAATGTAGACCTTTTTAACTATGAGTATACATACATGTAACATCCATTGTAGAACAATTGACTTAGACCAAGCTGAACTTCTTGCTATGGAAGATAAAGGTAAATGGATGCCCTATATGTTCCTTCTAGATATAATTATTGGTTGTAAGCTTTCATCAGATGATGAAGATGATATTAGTTACGGCTGCACCACTATTTTTACTGAGCACGGGGATAGTTATGTTATAGATACCCCTTTTACACAATTTTCCAAAATTTTTAAAGAATACTACGAATCTTCCAACAGTCATTCTGATGGAAGTGGAAGTAGTGATTTTGAATTATAAACCAAATATACATTTTATGAGTGCAGAAGAACAAAAAGTGCCAACAAAGGAAGAAGTGGTTTCTTTCTTAAAAGAGCAAATTGAAGTGAAAAAAATTCAATTAGAGCTTCAGAAGCTTAATACAGAACTGGCTACAGCCCGAGCTGAGGAATACAGAGCTATGGCTTTTATTGCTCAAATGACAACTGATCCAGAAGAAAAAAAGCTTGATGAAGAGGATGAAGAACAGCCTCAATCAGGGCGTACATTGAAGAAAGTTAAATAGTGTATGAAAACAACAGTTCTTTATAAGCTACGTGATTATAAGGAAGTAATGCCCTTTGAAAAAGAGCATCCTCTAGAGTTAAGGTGGGACTTTAAATACAAGCTCTATATGTTAACACAGAATGACAAATGTCAGGGTGTGTGGTTAAAAGTAGGCAAAGAATTGGTAGCAGAAAGTATATTAACCTGGCAGAGTGATAATGTTGTTCATATAGACAGTTTTACTGTCCTACCTGCTTATAGAGGAAAAGGACTTGGTTATGAGATGATTACAACAGTGTTAGACTGGTGTAAAGAAATGAAGTTTGAACATTTAACCGGTGAAGCTAGAAAAGGTGCATCCTGGCACATCTTTGAAAATCTAGGAGCTTCCCCAGTTGTTTTACATAAAAACTGGAATGGTACAGGAGAAGATTATATGAGTTTTAAATTGTCTGTATAATGGCTTTATTTAATCAAGTGGAAAAGAGAATGAAACTTACCACTTGGCAATCTGTAAAATACCAACTACTTACACATTGCTATCTGTATAATATACAGGTGAGTGATGCTGATTTAGATTGTTTAACATTTCTAGCTCTTGAGGGTGAGCAGGAACTGACAAGCTTTTGTCTAAAAGCTTTTAATAAAAAAATATTTTCTAGTACACAGTCTGTTAGAAACTGTCTTACAAAATCAGAAAAGAAAAACCTTATTAAGAAGGAAGGAAAGAATAAAAAGAAAATATACATCCATCCTAATATTAAGGTGGTTGCACAAGGTAATATATTATTAGATTTTAAATTCTTGTCTGTTGCGACCAAAGAAAGCTAAACAGTTTATTCCTGAATTAGCATCTGAACTAAATCTACCTATTGAAATGGTAGAAGAAGTAATTTCTTATTACTGGAGAGAGGTGAGAAAAAGTTTAAGTAGATTGAAACACACTAGAGTGCATTTAACCAATCTAGGTGACTTCACTATAAAACACTGGAAGTTAAGTGACAAGATTGAGATGTTAGAAAAGTTTGAGGAAAAAAACCGGCTGAAGGGTATGCAACAAATAACAGCTCGTTATAAAACAGCAGAAACTCTTTACGATCTTAGAAATATGAAAACTATGTTGGAAGAAGAACAGCAAAGAGCTGATTTTGTAAAAATGCATAAACGTACATCATATGAGTCTACGAGAAAACATAATCAGAATTTGGAAAGCTAAAGGTCAGATACTTGAGGGAGTGACAAATAGCATATTTAAACGTGAAGATGTTGAACATATTGCTGAAGAAAGAATGAATATTTGTCTTCTTTGTGATCTTTATACGGAAAATGATGATGGTTGTTTAGTTCCTGGAACCACTCCTTGCTGTAATAAAAAAATAGGAGGATGCGGATGTTCACTAAAGTTCAAAATAAGATCTCTTAGTTCTGAATGTCCAATGGGATATTGGAAATCTGAGATGACACAAGAAGAAGAGGATTTATTAAATCAAAAGCTAGGTCTTTAATTAAATAGTATGTCAATAAAGTTTATTTCTGAAAACCATAAATATTATAGTGTAGAACCTGATGATATTTCTTGGCTGAGTGTCACATCTTTTATTTCTAATTTTAAACAACCATTTGACGCAGATGCTATTGCTTTAAAATCTTCTCGTAGTAAAAAAAGTAAGTGGTACGGACTTACACCAGAACAAATTAAAGAAGCCTGGAAAAATGAAGCTAACAGAGCCACATCATTAGGTACATGGTATCACAATTGCAGAGAAAGAGATATATGTGAGGTGAAAACTATGAATAGACATGGTATAGAAGTGCCTGTTGTAAGACCCATAGAAAAAGATGGCATTAAATATGCTCCTAATCAAAAACTCACTAATGGTATATACCCAGAACATCTTGTTTATTTAAAGTCAGCTGGTATATGTGGTCAGTCAGATTTAGTTGAGGTGATAAATGATGAAGTGTACATCACTGATTATAAAACAAACAAAGAAATTAAACTAGAGGGTTATACAAACTGGGAAGGTATTTCTCAAAAAATGGCACCTCCTCTTTCTCATTTAGATGATTGTCATTTAAATCATTATGCTTTACAACTTAGTTTGTATATGTTTATGATATTAAAACATAATCCACGTCTTAAGTTTGGTGGTCTCACTATACATCATATTTTGTTTGAAGAAGTCGACAAAGATAAATATGGCAATCCTATTACAGCTTTAGACAGTAATGGAGATCCTATTGTTAAAGATGTTGTACAATATGATCTTCCTTATTTAAAACAAGATGTAATTTCTCTTATACATTGGTTACAAGATAATAGACATAAATTAAAAAAAGTCTAATGATAGTTCAGACAATACACGAAATACTCAATCCATTTGATGTGTATGAAAAAAAGCACGGATATGGTGTAGCATTGTTTATGATTGCTGGAAGTATACATTCTAATCCACAGTTTATTGTAAAGTTTTATAAAACAGGCATACTTCGTACCGTGGACCAAAATGATTTAGTAGTTTATGGTAATCCTACAGCCGGAGAGAAGCTTAATCCCGAAGGTATTCAGGTTAGAAAACAAGACGTGGAGTGTCTTTAAAGAAAAACAAATGATTAAATTATTTGATATACAGAATAGTAAAGTGGTTCCTACAGAACATTGTTATTCTCTTAAATTTTTAAAAGACATAATGGATGCATATCCAGATGAGCATTTAAAAATATATGCTTATTTGTTTTATATGACATGTCCTAGTCCAGATTTAAATCCATTTTTTGATGTACCAGAAACAGAAAAAGAAGAACTCATTCTTCAAGAAGTTGATGCTGACTTTTCGCCTGAAGACGATCTTATTATTAATGGTATTAAAATGTGTAAGAAGCTCTACGAAACACCAACGTACAGAGCATATGCTGGTATTAAAAGCATGCTGGATCGTCTTGCTAAATATATGGAGACAACAGAAATTGAACACGGTAGAGACGGTAACATTACAGCACTCGTTAATGCCGCAGCAAAGTTTGAAGCAATCCGTCAGAGCTTTAAAGGCACATTACGTGATTTGGAAGAGGAACAACAGAGTAAAGTGAGAGGAGGACAACGTTTAAGTTATGATCAAGAATAACAATGTAAGGTGCTGGAATTTGGCAGACAGGCCCTCTTGTCTCGGGGGTGTGGGTTATCTAATAAAGATAGAATAATGGGTTGACCACAAGCATGCAATGTTCTAATCCTAAAGACCACGTGAAGGTTCAAATCCTTCCCTTACAGCTAAAATATTATTTATGAAAAAATGGAAAGATTCTAGCTTACTGTTTTTATTACAATTAATAAACTACACACTACTTGTTATTAATTATAGAGCAGTGGCTCATGCTAATTATTTTTGGAGTGGTATTACAGATTTTGCTATAGCTAGCTTTTCATTTTTTGTCATAAAAAAGATAGCAAAGAGTGATGACAGTGTGCATCTTTGGTTAGGTTACGCACTAGGTGGACTAGCCGGCTCTTTTGTAGGAATATGGGTTTCTTTACTTATACATGGACACTAATAATATGTTTATTGAAGTGCCTACATATGAAAACGGTCAATGGACCACCACTTCTTTTTCTACAAGAAATGATTTTAAAAACTATTTAGTTTCTATATTTAAAGAACCTGGTAAATATCAATTTGACGAATCTTTTTTAATATTTAATGCTGAGGCACGTAAGTTTAGACAACAAGGATTTTATTGTTCTGCTCCTTTTAAATCAAAAGATTTTAAAGTTTATTGGGATGACCAAAAACTTAAATGCAGAAAAGGAATAATAGTTAAAAGTAATGGAAATTCTTGGTATTTAACAAGAGACTATTATATGTGGCTTAACTTTCTTCCTATATATGACAAGGAAGAAAAGAAGTTTGATTTTGCAAAGGTGAGAGATGCACAATATCATTTAGCTCTTTATGAAATTCTAGCAGAACTAAATTACAAGCATGCTATTATTTTAAAAAAACGTCAGATTGCTTCTTCTTATTTCCACATGGCAAAAATTATAAATACCTATTGGTTTGAAGAAGGTAGTATATGTAAAATTGGTGCATCTCTTAAAGACTACATAAATGAAAAAGGTTCTTGGAAGTTTTTAGAAGAATATAGAAATTTCTTAAATGAGCATACAGCTTGGTACAGACCTTCTGAACCTGATAAAGTGTTTGCTTGGCAACAACGTATTAAAGTGAGGATTAATGGAAGAGACACTTATAAAGGATTAAAATCCACTATAGCAGGTTATTCATTTGAGAAAGATCCTACAAATGGTGTTGGTGGACCAGTAACTTATTTCTTTCATGAAGAAGGAGGTATTGCTCCAAAAATGTATGACACATACGGATTTATTAAGCCAGCATTAAAATCAGGTGATATTATTACAGGACAGTTTATTGCTGCAGGTTCTGTGGGTGATCTTGATCAGTGTGAGCCCATGAAAGAATATGTTTTACATCCAGAAGAAAATGGATTTTTTGGTGTAGAATCTAATCTATTAGACAAAGATGGTGCAATAGGAATCACTGGTCTTTTTATACCTGAGCAGTGGAGCATGCCTCCTTACATAGACCAGTATGGTAATTCTTTAGTGGAGGAAGCACTAGAAGCTTTGGAACGTAGATTTGAAAAAGCCAAACGTGATTTAGCACCAGATGCATATCAGTTAGAACTTTCTCAAAGTCCAAGAAATATAGAAGAAGCTTTTGCTACACGTAAGGTGAGTGTATTTCCTCCTTATCTAGTTTCTAAACAAATGCAACGTATATCTGATAAAGAATACTCTGTAGAATATTTAGAACTTTCACGTGATGCAGAAGGTAAAATTATAGATAAGCCTTCTCGTAAAATTCCTATAATGGAATTTCCTATTTCTAAAAAACTAGAAAATAAAGAGGGTGTTATATGTATTTATGAACGTCCTGCAAAAGATGCTCCTTTTGGAATGTATTATGCTTCTGTGGATCCTGTAGGAGAAGGTAAAACAACAACATCAGATTCTTTGTGTGCTATGTATGTCTATAAGAATCCTGTAGAAGTAATTAAGGATGAAGGAGATGGTAAGGTGAAAAACTCCATAGAACGTGATAAGATAGTGGCTTCTTGGTGTGGACGTTTTGATGATATAAACAAAACACATGAACGTTTAGAACTTCTTATAGAATGGTATAACGCCTGGACGATAGTGGAAAACAACGTAGCTCTTTTTATACAATACATGATTTCTAAGAAAAAGCAGCGTTATCTAGTTCCTAAAGACATGATTTTATTCTTAAAAGACATTGGAGCTAATAGAAATGTATTCCAAGAGTATGGATGGAAGAACGTGGGTACACTTTTTAAAGGCACTATTCTATCTTACGGAATAGAATTTCTTAAAGAAGAACTAGATCATGAAACTAAACCAGATGGGGAAATAGTTAAAACTATATATGGAGTGGAACGTATTCCAGATATTATGCTTCTAAAAGAAATGCAAGCATACAGAGATGGTGTAAACGTTGACCGGCTTGTAGCTTTTTGTGCACTTGTAGCTTTTGCTAAGGTGCAGCAATCCAATAGAGGTTTGACTAAACGTATAGAGCATGGAGATAAAAAGTTGGATAACTCAAAAAAATTTAGTAAATTAAATTGGGGACCTTTTAGACATATTGGTTCTTCAGGGAGAAATTCTAACGGTATGAAAATAGCTCGTTCACCCTTTAAAAACTTAAAATAATGGAAAATCCACTATATAAAGAGAAAGTAGGTATTCTAAGTAGATTAATAAAAGAAAGCTCCCTTACACTAGAGGAAGCTTTATTGCTTTTAAAAGAAGAAGACCTGGAAGAAGAGAAAGAAGAAGCTGTTGCAGAATCTCCAATTAAACACATTCCTGGTTGGCACAATTCGTATATTACTCCTAATCAATTAATTGGTAGATTACCAATTATTTATACTAGTGGTACTGCAGGAACCGGTTCAGGAAGTTGTACCACTGTTAGTAATACAAATTTAGGAGGTTACACCACCACTACGTTTCTTACAGTTGATCTAAATAATTAATAATCATGCAGTTATATAATGCTCTAGATCTCAAAGCTGGTAAAAAAGCTGAATATAAAAAGATGGGTACGTTAACGCAACCCATTCAGTTTTTACTAGAAAAAGAGAAAGACGATGAATGGAGAGCTCACAATCTTGATTGGTTAGAGTTTCAGGGAATGAAGCAACTCAGACGTAATGCTCGTAGGTTAATGAAAAACTACAAGCTTGCAAAGGGTATTATAGATAAGACTGATTATATTGTAGAAGAAGATAACGAAATGGCAGATTTGATAGATACTCTTACAAAAGAGGATGCTTCTGCCTTAGAACTTAAGTTTTATCCTATTATTCCTAATGTAGTGAACGTTCTATGTAATGAGTTTTCTAAGCGTTCTTCCCGTATAATGTTTAAAGCAGTGGATGACATTTCTTATAATGAAATGTTAGAAGAAAAGAGATCTATGCTTGAAAATGTCCTTTTAGAGGATGCTGAGCGTAAGATCATGATGCAAATGCTCAATATGGGAGTGGAGTTAGATAGTGAAGAAATGCAAAAAGCAACAGCTCCCGAAAATCTAAAACAACTTCCTGAAATAGAATCTTTTTTTCGTAAAGACTACCGGTCAATGATTGAGGAGTGGGCTTCTCATCAAATGAGTGTGGATGAGGAAAGATTTAAAATGCAAGAACTTGAAGAGCGTGCTTTTAGAGATATGTTAATTACAGATCGTGAGTTTTGGCATTTTAGAATGATGGAAGATGATTATGAGCTTGAACTTTGGAATCCTCTTTTGACTTTCTATCATAAAAGTCCAGATGTACGTTATATTAGCCAGGGTAATTGGGTGGGTAAAATGGATCTTCTATCTGTATCAGACGTTATTGATAAATACGGATGGATGATGACTCAGGAACAACTAGAATCTTTAGAAGCTGTTTATCCTATACGTTCAGCAGGTTATGCTATACAAGGTTATCAAAATGATGGGTCATACTATGATGCTACAAAACCACATGACTGGAATACCCAGATGCCTTCTTTAGCTTATAGACAATACATGTCTGTATATGATAATCAGTTTGGTACTGGTGATATAGTGGAATGGATTCTTTCAGACTCTGAAGACACTGTAGATTTTGGAAAATCTCATATGCTTAGAGTATCTACAATCTATTGGAAATCACAGCGTAAGCTTGGTCATCTTACTAAAATCACTGAAGAAGGTGAGATTATACAAGATATAATATCTGAAAACTATAAGGTTACAGATAAACCACTGTATAACACAGCTTTATATAAGCAGAAAACTAAAGATAATTTAATCTTTGGTGAACATATTGATTGGATATGGATTAATGAAACTTGGGGTGGTGTTAAGATTGGTCCAAACCGTCCAGCATTTTGGGGCATGAATAATCCAGGTGGTATAAATCCTATTTATCTTGGACTCAATGGAGGTAAACCAGGGCGTATTCCGTTTCAATTTAAAGGTGATAGTACACTCTATGGTTGCAAACTTCCTGTAGAAGGAGCTGTATTTGGAGACAGAAACTCCCGTAGTACATCTATGGTAGATCTTATGAAACCCTACCAAATTAGTTTTAATATAGTGAATAACCAAATAGCTGATATATTAGTAGATGAGCTTGGAACTGTTATTCTTTTGGACCAAAACTCTTTACCGCGTCATTCTATGGGTGAAGATTGGGGAAAGAATAATTTGTCTAAAGCATATGTAGCAATGAAGAACTTTCAGATGTTACCCTTAGATACATCTATTACTAACACTGAGAATGCATTAAACTTTCAGCATTATCAAGTGCTTAATCTTGAGCAAACAAACCGTCTTCTTTCTCGTATTCAGCTTGCTACATATTTTAAAAATCAAGCATTTGAAGTTATTGGTCTAAATCCCCAACGTATGGGAGCACAAATAGCCCAGCAACAAACAGCCACTGCTGTAGAACAAGCTATGAATGCTAGTTATGCCCAGACAGAACAATACTTTATACAACATAGTGATAACTTAATGCCAAGAGTTCACCAAATGAGAACTGACCTGGCTCAATACTATCATTCTAAGAAACCTAGTGTAAGACTTACATATATAACATCTAAGGATGAAAAAATGAACTTTGAGATGAATGGTACAGACCTTCTTCTTAGAGATCTTAATATATTTTGCACTACTAAAACTAATTCCCGTGCTGTAATGGAGCAGCTTAAACAACTTGCTATAAATAATAACACCACTGGTGCTTCTATTTATGATCTTGGAAATGTTATTAAATCCGAGTCTATAGCTGAACTTACTGGTGTTCTTAAAGCTGCTGAGGAAAAAATGCTTGCTCAGAAACAACAAGAGCAGCAAGCTCAGCAACAAATGCAGCAAGAAATGCTAGAAAGTCAAGAGCGTCAAAAACAAATGGATCTTCAAGCCCAGTCTGATCGTGATGATAAGATGATACAAAAAGACATCACTGTAGCTGAAATACGTGCAGCTGGTTATGGTTCAGCAGTAGATATAAATGAAAATAAGCAGTCTGACTATCAAGACGTTTTAGAAGGAATTAGAAGTGAGCAACGATATCAAGATCAAATGAATTTAAAAAGAGAGTCTGAACTTTCTAAAAAAGAACTTGGTAATCAAAAGCTTCAGTTAGATAGAGAAAAGTTACAGACCCAAAAGCAAATAGCAGATAAACAACTGCAGATAGCTCGGGAAAATAAGAACAAGTATGACGTAAAGTCTTCTTCGAAGAAAAAGGATAAATAGTTATAGCTCTATTATCCATACTTCAGGTATTTTTTTATAATACATTTTAAATTTTAAGAGTTTAAAATCGTATATTTTTAATGTAGAAGAACCCCCATAAAAAACCAAATAACTTATGGATAATCAATCAAATGTACAGACCAATGTACAACAAGTAGACGTTGACATTGACAGTTGGTTAGGAGCACCTGGTGCAGAAAGTGTTGTAACACCTACAGCAGTTGATGCAAGTAAACCAGAAGCCAGACCAAGTATTTTTTCTAAGAAAGATGTTGATCTTAGTTTTATTGACAATGATGATCAAGTTGGAGCAGATTCTAGTGAAGATGATCAAGCTGACAAAGACAAAGACAAAGAGAAAAACGTTCCACGTGGAACATCATCTACAAGTGTATTTGATGAGATCACTGAAGAAGATGCTGAAGAAGATAATAAACCTAAAGGTGGACGTCCTAAAACAGAAAAATCTGGTTTAGTTGAGTTTCTTAAGAAGCGTATAGAGTCAAAGGAAATGTTTGCTTTTGATGATTATGATGAAAGTAAACAAACTCTTGATGACTATTTAAGTGGTCTAGGAGAAAAAGACGTAGAAGAACTTTGGCAAGCTAACATAGATAATCTTAAGCAAGAGGTAGCTGCTAAAACTCCTAAAGAGTTTTTTGAGTCATTACCTGATGAACTTCAATATGCTGCTAAATATGTAATGGATGGAGGACAAGATCTTAAAGGTCTTTTCCAAGCTCTAGCTCAGGTAGAACAAGTGAGATCTTTAAATCCAGCAGATGAAAATGACCAAGAAGGTATTGTTAAATCGTATTTACAAGCTACCGGTTTTGGTAATGAGGAAGAAATAGAAGAAGAAATTACCACTTGGAAAGACCTTGGTGTACTAGAAAAGAAAGCCAAGCAGTTCAAACCAAAGCTAGATCAGATGCAAGAAGAGATTGTTCAGTCTCAACTTGCAGAACAAGAATCAAGAAAACAACAACAAGAACAAGCTGCTCAGGCTTACATGCAAAATGTGTTTGAAGCTTTGAGACCGGCTGAGATTAATGGGTTAAAACTTGATAAAAAAACTCAGGCTCAGCTTTATAGTGGTCTTGTTCAGCCTCAATATCCTTCTATAAGCGGTCGTCCTACAAACTTATTAGGACATCTCTTAGAGAAATATCAGTTTGTAGAACCCAACTATCCTCTGATTGCTGAAGCTTTATGGTTGCTTTCCAATCCTGATGAATATAGACAAAATCTAGTAAAACAGGGTAAGAATCAAGCAGTTGAACAAACAGTACGTCAGCTAAAAACAGAACAAAGTCGTAAAAATGTTTCTTCATATCAAGAAGATGAACAAGAAACAAAAACACGCAAAATAGCTAGACCTACAAATATATTTAAACGTTAAAATATTTTATTTAATCTAAAATCCAATTTACTATGCCTACTCCGAGTTTAAACAACGGTATTTTTCTGCGGGATACCAGCTATCAAACTAGCTCACACGTAGATTCTTACCACCTTTCTAATCTGCTGAAGAGTGCAGAGCCTACCGACCTTGGTCCGGTGGATCTTTGGGCTATGGCACAGAAGGTAGAAATGCCTCTGTACCAAATGTCTAGCTTTGGTGGAAAGAACGTTATTTCTGTAGATAACGCACGTGGTGAGTACAAATGGCAAGTTCCTGTAGCTCAGGATCTTCCCTACATTGTAGAAGATGTAGAATCTGCTAACACTACCAAAGGTGTTGACGGTCAAACATTTAAAATCAAAATTAACAAACGTTCTTTTGGACATGGTGACATCATCACTTATGACAAATACAACGGTGTGGAAATGTACATTGTACAAGATGAGATTATTCCCGCTGGTGATGGTTTCATTTACACTGTACAACTTGTTAACAGTGATACTACTCGTTTCTTAGACAACCGTTATTTGAAGGTTGGTACCAAACTGTTCCGTAAGAGTTCTGCTCGTGGAGAATATGGTGAGCGTTTTTCCGATCTTGGTAACGTATCTGCTGGTTTCCGTGAGTTTTATAACTATGTAGGTGGTGCAGAAGCACACGTACATTATAGCATTTCTAGTCGTGCAGATTTGATGTTGAAAGGTGGTCTTCGTGCTGATGGTACTGTACCAGTAATTGAACTGTGGCGTAACTTTGACAAGAATGTAGATCCTTCTGTTCATTCTCTTGAGACCATGGCTGCTAAAATGGGTAAAGACTATGTAAAGAAAGCTTATCAGTCTGGTCAACTTACTCGTTCTTTCCTTACAGCTCTTGAAGCTGCTCACCTCACTAAAATTGCCAATGACATTGAGAACTACTTGATGTGGGGACAAGGTGGTAAGGTGAAGCAAGACGGTCCAGATGATATCCGTTTG
>Ga0208359_1000200_pt1 | contig 12006 bp, 14 predicted proteins | sample LakMenEpi26Aug09_FD_150732 | JGI IMG/M metagenome (GOLD analysis project Ga0208359, IMG submission 150732) | Freshwater microbial communities from Lake Mendota, WI - 26AUG2009 deep hole epilimnion (SPAdes) | ecosystem: Environmental > Aquatic > Freshwater > Lake > Epilimnion/Euphotic zone ... | reverse complement strand
ATTCAGGAGGTAGTGGTAATACAAATGTGATTTATGCACCACAATTAGGATTCCACTGGGGAGGTGTAGTAGCTTCAAGTATTTTATTGGAGTCATCAGGTAGAGTTTCTGTAAGAGATAACCCAGGAACAAGTTATGAAAAATTCATTGCGGGTGCTACGACCGTTGTTGGATATAATGACTCTATATATCTAAATGTTAATTATAATAATACATCAACTGTTTTTACAGTTTCAGCTAGTGGTACTAGTGTATCAGCACATGGTATTTTGGATTTATATAAAGGAGGTACAAGTAATATACAATTAAATGCCAATAATACTTCTAATAGTTATATAAATGCCGGTAATTTTGGAATAGGTACGACAAGTCCCCAAAGTATTTTAGATGTGGTTACTCCAACTAATGGCTATGCAAGTTTTGCTTCTCTAATGGGTGTAGGTAATTGGTCGGGAATTCATTTTGGTTATAGAGAAAACAATACACTTTATAGAAAGTCGGCTATAGTTTTTGAAAGAACTGATAATAGTGGTGGAGGGGGAAATGCAGCAGGAAAAGTTCATATTTTAAACGGACCTTCAACTGGTGCAGCTTCTGCTACACTTAGTGATGCTAAACTGACTATTGGAGAATTAGGCAACGTAGGTATAGGTACGACAAGTCCAGCTACAAAATTAAATGTACAAGGAAATGGAGTTAAGCTTAGATTATCTACAGAATCAGATCCAAGTATTTATTATTTTGATATAGAATCAAGATACGATTCTGGAAACACTATAAATTTTTATGGTACTGCTGGTAATAACTTTTTAAGATATATTTATAATAACAACGGTTTAATTTTACAACCTTCTGCGGGCAACGTAGGTATCGGAACGGCAAGTCCTGCTTATAAGTTAGAAATAGTTGGAGACCAAAAAATAACATCTGGTGCTTTAGGTGTTAATGTTAATCCAAATGCAACAGATGGAAGAATTGATGCTTCAAATGATATTGTAGCATATTCTTCAGATATGCGTCTTAAAACAAATATAAAAAAAATTTCAAATCCATTAGAAAAAGTTAAGTCTCTAACAGGCTTTATATATAATTGGAACGACAGAGCAAATAAGTTAGCTGGTTTTGATGTAGTAGTTAAACATGTTGGAGTATATGCACAAGAAGTTCAATCAATATTACCAGAAGCTGTTAAGTTGGCACCATTTGACAATGATGGATATGATAATTCAATTTCAGGACAAAACTATTTAACTGTACAATACGAAAAAATAGTTCCATTATTAATAGAGGCAATAAAAGAGCAACAAACTATAATTGAAGAACTGAAAATAAAAGTTTATGGCACTACCAGCTAGCGGACAAATAAGTTTTAATGACGTTAGGGTTGAAATGGCTCAGTCAACAATGACAGATTACAAATTTGGATCATGGGCTTTTGGCAATGCTTTTTATCCAACTCCAACAAGTAATCCTTATTATGCTCCTATAAATGTACATTCTTCTAATACAGGAAAATACACAACAACCTGTACAAATATTCAAATGTCAAGTTGGTATGGTTATAACCACACTTTATCCTATGCTAGTGATGGAACAGATCGTGATTTATTTTTTTCATCAGGTGGAGGAAGTGCGTGTTCCTGCTATGATAGTTCAATGATTGTATTTGATGTAGGAACATCAAATAAAAATTATACTATTTCAATAACAGGTAATAGTACAGATTTTAATGGTGTTCAAATCATTTTTGTATGGTATGGTAAACCTTGGAGTAGTAATGGCAATGGTGGTACAGGTGGTGCTACTAAAGTTTATGAAAACGATAGAACTACTTTTGGTACATCTCTTACAGTTAGTTTTAACTACAATTATATTTATGATAGTTCAAAAGGTCAGTATCTTTATGTTGTAATTCATAAAAGTTGTACTTAACTATATAAAATGGCAATACAAGTAAAAGTTTTTGAATCCTATAATGTTTCATGGTCATACACTATGACTGCATTAAGCGGATCTATGCAAATATCTAAGAACGGAACCAATATTGTAAATGTATCATCAACTCAAAGTGGTAATTTTAGTTACTCTCCTGGTGATTATATTATTATAACACTGGATGCAACATCTAATACATTTTTAACAGCGTTGGTAGATCTTACAGTTACAGATAACACTGGTGCATTATATTCAAATAGTAGTACTGGTTCTCCTGGTACTAGTTTAAGTTCAGGTGCTTTATATCCAACAGGTCCGACTGATGTTACGGCTTCTTCGGATGAATTTTAATTCACATGTGTTGAAAACTTATATAGTATAAATATTCTAGATAATATTTATCTTTGGTATACACATTAAACCTATTTTATGCAAAAAATTACATTAAAATTACACGAGTTCTATAATTTAGATGCAGAACTAAACGGTATTGTTAACCAGGGCACTGGTGAAAAACTTTCTTCTGGATTACTTGGAGAAAAACTTTCTCTTGTAACAAAATACTGGATTTCAGATCTTGCTAAAAAAGTGGCTGCTGAAAAACAAGCTATAGAACAAATCAAAAATGACCTTATTAAAAAGTATGGAAAAGAAGATGAAAATGGCTCCATCACTATTCCAATGTTAGTAGAAGACTTAGATGAAGAAGGTGTTCCTTACAAAGATGTAAATTCTGAAGGTAAAGAAACTGTACGTAGAAAATTTAACCCCGACTTTCAGCAGTTTGAGAAAGAATTTAATGAGTTTTTACAAACAGAAAAAGATGTGGAATACAAACCTATTAAGCTTTCTGAGCTAGAAAAAGTAGAAACTTCTGAAAATTACACTGTATTTTTTAAACTTGTTGCTACCGAAACTACGGATAATGTTGTGCCAATGACCCCAAGGTAATTAGTGTGTGCTTCTTAGTGTTTAGTAAAAAACACTCTCAGAAATGAGAGTGTTTTTTATTTTGGTACTGTCTTTAGAATTTTGTATATTATAGTGTAGACTACATCTAATTTAAACTACAATATATGGTACAATTTTCATTTAATTCAGACAGATATAAATATCTTTTTCCCGAAGCAGTAGCTTCAGTAACATCTGTTACAAAGTCTAAAATAGGAGGTATGATGCCACCTCTTTCTCAACCACCTGCTCAAGGACAAGCAAACTTATATGCAAATTTTAATATATATGCATCACTTGATTCTAAAGATGCTGGTGGACAACCTGTAGATGTTATTTCTAAAACTTATTTATGTAATGAATTTGATGAAGCTTTTGTTAAAGCAGAAGAACTGTTTTTAGACGAAGTGGGTGGTACATTTATTTAATTTAATATATCCTATATACTATGTTACCTGTGAAATCCAATACTGCCGAGCAGGGTTGTATTCCTGTTTCTTCTAACTGTGTCGTATGGCAGGGTCCTGATATTCCCTGTCTTAACCTCTGCAACGGTGACACTGTTTCTGATGTAGTTTACAAGGTAGCTACAGACTTGTGCACTATTAAGTCTACTCTGGATTTGACCAATTTGGACCTTGCTTGTTTGGTTACATTTTGCTCTTCTGCAAATCCGGCACCCACTACAAAAACCCTCTCGGCTGTATTGGACTTTATTGTAAGAAAGATTTGTTGTCTTGAAGATTTAATTCCTGCAGCTGGTGGTACACCTTATACAGAACCTACCTTACCATTACCCACTTGTCTACAATATGTAGATGGCGGCACTGGATTGACAGTAACACAACTTATTCATAATCAATACACTTTACGTATTGCTAATCAATATTGTTCTTTAAAAGCAACAGTTGATTCTCATGCTACAACCCTTACTAGTCATAATGCAAGGATTACAGCATTAGAAAACATTACAGCTCCTTCTCTACCAACAGTTACTCCTAACTGTATTCTTCCTTCTACACCAACAGCAATGTCTGTTGTATTGGATAAACTAGAAGAAGAGTATTGTCTTCTTAGAACTGCTTTAGGATCTAACTCACAGATTACAGCTGCTGCTTCTCAACAATGTATAGCTTTAAGTTCTGCAAACGCTCTTAGTCAAGCTAGTACAATGTCTTCAATATCAGGTTGGAACACAACTGTTACTAATATGTCACAAGCAATGCAGAATCTTTGGATTACTGTATGTGATATGAGAGCAGTTATAGCCGATCTTAAAAATTGTTGTGGACAATCTGATTGTTCAGGATTTATTCTTGAATACACTGCCTCAGCTAATGCAAATCGTCAAGAAGTATATCTTGACTTTAATCCTACAACAGTTATACCTTCTGGTTTCATACAAGCTTTACAAAATACTACAATTACTATTTCTGATGGTACAAATAGTAAAACATACACTATCAATATAGTTACAGAGGCTGCTAACTCTACTCCTTATACATGTATTGTAGCTGGTGGTTCTGTTGTAGGAACACCTCTTAATACATCAATGCCTTATACAGTCACTGTAAATGCATTTATTTCTAAAAACAGTAATGTATGTAACAAGTCTATTGTTAAAAATATTTCTGTACCTTGTCCTATTGTGACTGGTGTAACCGCAACTTTAGTATAATATGAATATTACATTAACATGGACACCTGGAGCTAGTGCATCAAATCAAGATGTTCAGTATAAGTTATCTACTGAGCCAACTATTTGGACTACACATTCTAATGTAGCTGCTGGTGTTGCTACAGCAACTATAAATGGTTTGTTAGATAATAGAATATATGATTTTAGAGTGGTTACAAACTGTGCAGGAGGTATATCAACATCTGCCGCTACACAACAAATTAATATACTTTGTCCAACTGTCAATACCAATCCATCAAGTACTACTATTGGTTACTCATTTTCTCATGATACGACCTCTTCCATAACTGCTTATACGGCTAAAATATTTGATACTACAGGAACTACATTAATATCTTCTCAAACACCCTCTGGAACAACAACAAGAACGGGTTCTTTTACAGGACTTACAGCAAGTACAAATTATAAAATACGTATAGAAATAACTGCAGGAACTTTTAGTAAGACAAACTGTTCTTTTGTAAGTGCTACCACCACTGCAAATCCTACATGTAATCCTCCCACTGGTGTTACAGCTACCCTATCATAATTAAAAACATTAAATAATATACACTATGTCTTGCGGATGCACACATACACCTTGTGAACCTTGTTGCTCTAGTTACGGATCATCTGTAAGTTATGTTCTTCCGGATTGTCCTGGTGGAGAACCTTGTGAAGAAATAAGTGAAGCACCTTGTGTTTTATATAAAGGACCTAATCTTCCTGCACTTGGTGTAAGTAATAATGATAGACTTATCACTATACTAACAAAACTTCATAAAGTGCTGAATGGTGTAATAACACCAACTATTCCTTTAACTACTTACACTGCAACTAACACTACAACTGCTGTTGGTAATCCTGCTTTTAATGTTAGTTATTTAGGATTGGGTCCTGTCTATGTATCTACAGCCGGTGCTACAAGTTCTGGTACAACAATAACAGTGGGTTCTACAACCAATCTTGCAATAGGAATGACATTAGAAGTTATTGCAGGTGTAGGAGCTTTTGCTGGTAACGGTGCTATTGTTATAAGTATTCCTGGCAACACTACATTTACAGTTGCTAATGCTCCAACCACTGCTCTTTCAGGAGGAGCCACTGTAGTTAGAGCAACAGGAAGTAATCATGAAATTTTTAATATTGCTGTTGCTAAAAACATTCCTCAGTCATTTAAAGCATTTACGGGTTCTGTTGTTACTGTTGGAACAGGAACTGTTGTATAAAATAAACTAAATTTACTATGTCTCTTCCTTGTAACACATATAAAACATTGCAAGTTAGTTTTACAGCACCTACTATAGCTCCTGTGAATGGATACTTAGTTAAATGGAGAGTTGTAGGAGAAGTAAATTGGAATACTGTCACTCAAAATCAGAATCCTATTATTATAGCTGGTGTACCCACTTGTTTTAATATTGAAGGTACTATACAAGCTGATTGTGGTGGAGGAAATTTTGGTTCTCCTATTAACTTTGCTGTTTCTTCTAGTTCTGATAATTGTAGACAAGTTACTCTTTTACAAACTGCTGTTTACTATTATGTTGCTTGTGGTGGATCTGAACAGTTACAGATTATAAATAATGCAAGTACACCACAAAGTATCTGTATAAAAGATGGTACATTGCTTGGTGGAACATTCACTGATTTAAATACAAGTTGTCTTTCATAACTAAATAGCTATGGCTACATTAACTGTATCATTTACTCCTCCTGTATCACCGCCTGCAAATGGTTATAGAGTGATATATTGGCTTGCTTCAGATCCATCAAATATATTTACTGTTTCTCCCAATCCTTCTTCTTCTCCTGTAAATATTACAGGATTGAGTGGTAGTGCATATCAAGGTACAATAGAAGCAGATTGTGGTGCAGGTCTTTATTCATCTTTGACAACTTTTTCAAGTTTTATAGCAGATCCTTGCACTTCCGGAACTACTCTTGCCACTGCAAATTGTTCTTCTGGTCAAACATCTACATTTACATTAGCCACTGGATTTTCCACTACTGTTAATTTATATGGATTTTATTATTCTGGAACAGGAACTAGAACAATTACAGGTGCTTTATTAAATAATAGTAATAGCGTAATTCAAGCTTTTACTTACACTCAAACAGGTGCTGGTGCTGGTGTTACTAGTCCTAGTTTTTACACACTAACAAATACATCAGGAAGTGCTGTTACATATAAACTTCAAATTGATACTGTAAATTGTACAAATGGAACAGGAGTGGGTTCTATGACTGTTGGTAGTTGTATATCTACTAATCCATCTGTAGTTGTTAGTAACGCTGCATTTTCAGGAGTAACAATATCTGCTGTAAGTGTTAATGGTGTAGCTGTAACTTATGAAAGCGGTGTTAATCTTCCAATATCATTCTCAGGACTGGGCTATTTTAGAACCAATCAAATAGGTACATTTAACATAACTGTTTCATACAGCAATCCTGCTTTATCTAGTCCAAGAGTGATACGCTTAACTGGTAGCAATGGTGTTGCTCAAACACAAACGGCACAAGCATCAAGTTCAACACTCACCTTTACTAATGTAGTGGTAAACACTAGTCAATCTGTACAAATAGCTGTGTTACAGAGTTAAAATATAAGTCCGTGGTTTTGTTGGTTTACCCACATGACAGGTCCTAGTGTTTCTACACCGGGACCTTAATTTTGTAGAAATGTTTATAACGTGTGTATAAAATATAGTGAAGATGTTTAATATCATCTAACTTTATACACCATATACCAAATCCTTATATTATGTCTTTAATCAATCAGGTGTATGGGTCTCTCAGATGGAAAAAAACTGATGAGTTCTGTGCCACAAAGTTAGGTATTTCTTTACAAAAGTACCAAGAAATCAAAAAGCAAATTTTACAAACAAAAGATCTTCTACAAAAAGAACTAGATGCTAGTCTTGTAGAACTTGCTAGTAAAAGAATGCTAGAACTCATTGATGATGAAGGAATTAAGAATGAGTATATTTCTGATTTAGAAGATAGTTTAGCAGAAGCATTGGCTAGTCAAAAAGAAAAAGTTATTGAGTTTAAAGAAAATCTTGATGCGTGCACTGCTGAAATTAAAGGAGTTGCATTTTCAGAACCTAAAAGTCCTGAAGAAATAATTAGAATTTTACGGATAGACACTAATAAATGGAAGCTTAGTTCCTATTGGAATAAGCAAAAAAAAGATCACTGGCTTATTTCAGCCATGGTCACTCAAAAGACTTTAGATGAAAAAGATTATCTGAAGGAAGTTATTGAAAACTTCCAACCAAATTATACACCTGTTGCAGAGGTGCATTTAAACGACACATTCGTTTTACCTACAGTGGGGGTTTTGAGTATTCAAGACCTCCACTTTGGTAAAGAAGGTAACCTTGGTGTAGTTAAAGACTTCCGAGAAGCTGTAAGTAATTTAGTCTTAAGAGCTTATAAAAGTCATAGACTTGATAAAATAGTCTATGTATTTGGAGGTGATCTTTTAAATATGGATACCTTTAATGGTTCCACTACAAAAGGTACACCGGTTGATAATGATTTAAGAGCCCAGGAAGCTTATAATGTTGCTTTTGATTCTCTGTATTGGAGCATTAGCTTTATTAAGCAGTTTTGTAATAATCTTCATGTAGTTTATCTTCCTGGTAATCATGATAGACTTAGCAGCTATCATATGGCTCATGCCCTATCTAAATGTTTTAGTACAGATTCTAATATTATATTTGATGCAGAATATGAAGAAAGAAAGGTTATTACTTACGGTGATAACTTTTTTGCTTTTGAGCATGGAGACATTAGTTCTAAGAACACTCCATTAGTATATGCTACAGAGTTTCCTAAAGAATGGGGCTCTACTACCTTCCGCACTTGTTACACTGGTCACTGGCATCGTAAAAAGACAATGGAATATGTCTCTGAAAATGAAGTGCACGGATTTGCTATAAAACAACTTCCTAGTCTTTCTAAGTCTGACTACTGGCACTATCATAATAAATTCACTTGTGCCAAACGCCAAGCTATTATGGAAGTTCATGATTTTTCTAAGGGCAAAGTATCTGAGTTTATATATACTGCTTAAACCTATTAGGTTTAATTTTAAACTGTAGAGATTTTTACGTAAATTATTAATGTAGAACGTTGTGACCAAACCATATAAAAAACCAGATCTTAATGCTCCTAGGTATAGACCAAAGAAGTTGAATTTTACTAATACTGCTTTCTATGACCAGTTTATAAAAGATAACCCTAAGTATTCTGGTATTGAATTAGACGTATTTAAGAATATTATTAGCTCTTTTAATGGAAAGATTTGGGAGACAGTAATAGCAGAAAGAGATGGTGTAGAGTTGCCTGAGCAGCTCGGTTTTATTTTTATAGGTACCTGTCCACGTAAAAAGAGTAATGTAGATTTTTATAAATCTCAGAATTATGGAGTGAAACTTCAGAATCAAAACTGGGAATCAGATCAATACGTTGCTAAAATATTCTACACTAATTATGAAACTAAATACCGGTTTAAACATCATGAGATGTGGGGTTTTACCGGAGTGAGAGATTTCAAAAGAACAGTGGCTAAAACCTATCCCCAGGAATGGAAGAAGTATTTAATGGTGGATAATTTAGTTCGTATAAGCAGAATATTTAGAAAACATAAGTTTAGACATTACAAAGAAGATTTAACTAAAGAGTTTTTACAGAAATACAATGAGTTTAATTTAGAAAATCCATGGGAAGGACAACAATAGGAAGTGTTATATCAAGAATACGCACACAGGTCAAGGCTGTTAGGCAAGATGCATTCTTGACTGACAGAGCTATCTATGCTTTTATACTTAAGCATAGCAAGTGGCTTATGAAAAGGGAAGATAGTAAAAACAAACTTCTTGGTTTTTCTGGTATTGTTCAAACAATGGACTTTGTTGAACTTGTAGAAGTAGATAAGGTTGAAGCTAGGTGTACGGGTGTATCTTCTGATTGTGTTATTAAAAGAAGCAAACTTGTAATGCCTGTGTTTATGCAGGGATATTACGGACCACTTATTCGTAGTGTCACTTCTTTAGATGGTTCTGAAGAACTTCAAATTACCAATCCTAGTACATATTTAGCAATAAGTAAAAGTAAAAACTTCAAGTATAATAAAACAAAATACTATTGGTATTTAAATGATTATCTATACTTTCCCAATCTTGAATGGGATGCTGTTCGTATAGAGGGAATATTTGAAGATGATATATCTAATTTTACTTGTGCTCAAGACTCTTGTATTCAGAAAGCAGATCAACCTTTTAATGTTCCTGATTATTTATCTGGTGAAATAGAAAATAATGTATTTAAAGATCTTGTAGGAATGCTTCAATTACCATCAGATGTAACTGCAGATAAGCAAAATATTAGTAGATGAAAACAGAACTTTCTTATAGAACATTTGATGAACTTCTTAATGAGGTGGCAACTGATTTTGCCACTTATAATAATGAGGGCATGATTGAACCCGGTCAACTTATTAAGGTGGCTCAAAGAGTTAACTATGACTTAGGTCTTAGAATATATGGAACTAAAGAAAAAGTTTTAGAAATTACGAAGAGTAAAACAAAACTCCCTGATGATTTTTATGTTTTAAATTATGCTTATTTGTGTGGAAAACATAGTGTTACAAATCCTGTATTAGCAGGAAGAGAAACAGAAAATGTTATTCTAAATAGTTCATACTGTTCTAAATGTGGAGAACCGGATCCAGAATGTGCTTGTGAAAAAACATACACTGTTGAGTGTAATACCGGAGAGAAGATATTTGTTCAGGTGGTTGAAAAAAGAAAGTATGAAACAAGAGTGTATGATACATTCACTCCTATTAGTATTGCAACATCAACTGGTAGAATAGATGCAATAAATGATTCTCATCCCGCAGGGTATATTAAAAATAAGTTCTTATATACTAATGTAGAAGAAGGTAATTTATTCATATCTTATCAAGGAGCATTAGAAGATGAGGATGGTAACTTGCTAGTGTTAGATCATCCTATGATTAATGAATATTATGAATATGCACTTAAGCAGCGTCTTCTTGAAAACTTATACATGAATGGAGAAGATGTAACACAGAAAATGCAACTAATAGAACAACGGTTAAGAGCTGCTCGTAATAATGCTTTGACTATAGTGAACACTCCTGACTTTGGAGAAATGTATAAACTATGGCAAGCTAATAGAAAAGCACAGTATTCTAGATATTATAATATGTTTAAAAGTACTGAGGGATTCTGAATATGAAAATAACTACCACTATTAAATTGGATACTTACGGTTGTGAAATTGTAGTTAGTGTTGTAGACAGTGTATCTGCTGAAGCTGCAAAACTGTATAAAAAATATAAGATAAATGATGTTTTTGAAGATGAAGCTGAGGGTGCTGTTATTATGCCAAACGCATCTAGATATTATCTGCTTCTTAATAAGTCTTATTTAACCCATAATACAATAGCTCATGAGGTGTTTCATGCTGCTGTAAGAGTTACTGAAGATAGAGACATAGTAGATGAAGAAGCACGAGCTTGGTTAGATGGTCATCTCACTGGAGAGATATATAAATTTTTAGAAAAAAAGAAGCTAGTAGTAAAACATGGCTGAGCAATCACAAAACCCTGGTATAATTACTAATACTTTTAGCAAAGGTATGGTGAAAGACTACAATGAAACATTTGTAGGAGAAGGGTTGTATACACATGCTCGCAATGCTGTAAATAACTCACATGATGGTCAGCTTGGTGTAATAGGTAATGAGCCTGCTAACTTGTACTGTGTAACACTTCCATATACACTAATAGGTTGTATTCATCTTACTGATGATCAATGGGTTGTTTTTACTACTGATGATGTTGATTCAGAAATAGGAATATTTGACGAAAGTCAGTGTACTTATACAAAGGTGGTAAATGACCCATGTTTAGGATTCAAAAGGTCTAATTTAATTACAGGTGCTTCTCGTAAAAGATTTGATTGTGATAGACCTGTATATTGGGTTGATGCACTAAATCCAGACAGATTTATGGATATAGGCAATCCTCCTTTTAAATATATTGAAACTATTGAAGATGGATGTGCTATAAAAACATATTTACAACCTTTACAACTTGATTGTGAAAAGCTTAGACTTTCTCCACTTATAGCTCAACCCTGTTTGAATATAAAAAAAGGAGTTGGCAGCGGTACACTAGCAAATGGTTCTTATCAAGCACTTATTGCTTACACTATAAATGGTGTACGAGTTACTGATTATATGGGAACCACTGAAGTGCAGCCTATATGGTCTCATGAAAATCTTAATGGATCTTTAGAAATAGAAGTGAGTTCTGTAGACCAAAATTTTGATGAGTTTGAATTAGTAATCATTTCTATTATTAATCAGCAAACAGTAGCTAAAAAAATAGGTATTTATTCTAG